>ENA-ORDA01000653-ORDA01000653.1-marine-metagenome-genome-assembly--contig:-NODE-653-length-32960-cov-3.923942_pt1 | contig 32960 bp, 19 predicted proteins | sample MGYA00237778_ERZ508506 | MGnify/ENA primary metagenome ERZ508506 (study PRJEB26177, sample SAMN06267891) | marine metagenome | isolation source: Monterey Bay, California, USA | place: Pacific... | reverse complement strand
GTGGTCATGGAACGTTTCGAGGCCGAAATTCTGGATTTAAATAGAAAAAAAATAAATAATTTTCATTCTGCTCAAAAAGATAAGAAACCCTCACTTTGTTTGTTAGCACATAATGCCTACGGAGTGCTCGCAAAAAAAGATACTTCCCACGTAGGTGGAATTGAAGTTCAGGTACCTATGATGTCAAAGTGGTTTGTCGAACAAGGATACTCCACAACCATGGTAGCATGGGATAACGACTACCCTGATGGTATACGTCACGATGGCGTTGTGGTTCGAAAGCTTTGTAAGGAAAGTGATGGTATCCCTATTATTAGATTTATTTACCCACGTTGGACTAGTTTTGTCGCGGCACTTAAGAGGGCAGATTCAGATGTGTATTACTACAACTGCGGTGATATGGGTTTGGGTCAGTTGGTTCTTTGGGCACGCTTAAATGGTAAAAAAGTGGTCTACTCAATAGCAAATGATGTTGATTGTGTTCAAGAATTGCCTGCCTTAAAACCCCTGCGAGAAAGGTTGCTCTACAAATACGGGCTCATGAATTGTGATCGGATAGTGTGTCAGACCGAGAAGCAAAAAAGCTTGTTGCTCGATGAATTTGGTTTGGACGCAAGAGTTATTCGAATGCCATGTGAGGGTTTTCAAAAAACGACTGAGCAAGGTTATACGGAAGCGATTCACAAGAAAAAACGCATACTGTGGGCCGGTAGATTTACGCCAGAAAAAAGACTTGAATACTTTTTAGAACTTGCAAAGCATTTTCCGGAAATGATATTTGATGTGATAGGTGATTATAATTTTGGGAGAGATACGTCCTACGCAGAAAGAATGAAAGAGATCGCAGAACCCTTGGAGAATGTAATTCTGCACGGTCGCGTGCCTCATGAGAAAATGGGAGAGTATTTTAATCGATCGTATTTGTTGTGCTCAACATCACTTTACGAAGGATTCCCTAATATATATCTCGAAGCATGGAGCGTAGGCCTCCCCTTAGTTACAACGTTTGATCCGGATGGTGTGGTGGAAAGATATGCGATTGGTCGCACGGCTACTGATATCGATTCGCTGCAGACTGCTTTAAAAGAGTTGATGGTTGAAACGGTTTGGCATGAGACGAGGGCGCGCGCTGAGACTTATTATCTAAATAATCATACTGTGAATGCTTCGATGCGCGAGTTTGAAAAAGAAGTAAGTAGTTTTGGGTGATCAATGGCCTTCAATGTTGAAATTTTTTAAAATTTAAAACTCACGCTGGTGGTCGAGATGTGGGTTTTATGTTTCATCAATTCAAAGGTGGTAATTTGTCTTCAAGATTTCCTGATTTTATTGGTATAGGTGCTGCACGTTCTGGGACAACCTGGGTGGCAAGGCAACTTGCTCAGCATTCTGATATTTGGTTGCCGCGAATTAAAGAGCTGCACTATTTTTCTCGTTCGTTGAAGTATGACGGTCCGAGTTATCTGAATGATTCGAGTTTGGTAAAGCGTGTTTTCTCGTCTGAGGAACACTTTCAGAAATACCGCTATCATCTATATCGCGCCATTGGCTCCAATTTGATAAGACCCTCTCTTGACAAGTTGCGTTGGGATTGCCTGTACTTTTTTGGTCAGCCGAGCGACGATTGGTACGCATCGCTGTTTGCTACTGCCGATAATCGAATAGCAGGAGAAATCACTCCACAGTACTCGGTCCTGCAGGTTGATGATATAAAAGCAATAAAAAAATTGAATCCAGACTGTAAAATATTATTCATGATGCGAGACCCAGTAGAGCGCGCATGGTCATTACTAAGGTATCACGATCAGCGTTTTACGCCGGGCTTGACTAAAAGTAGCATCAGCCAATTAATTAAGGCTGCACATCATCCGGCAAAGTTGGCTCAATCTGATTATCGTACAATTTTGAATAACTGGTTTGCAGTTTATTCACGAGAAGAAATATTTATTGGATATTACGACCAGATTGTTGAGAGCCCAGACAAGTTAGTCAGAAACCTTTTTGATTTTTTGAATCTTGATCACGATACGGTTTCTGAAAAACCTAATTCAAAAGTAAACCAATCGTTTGACAAAAGTATGCCTGAATTATTTAGAATAGCGATGAGTGACTATTATTATGAGCCAATTCAGTCTTTGTCGCAGGAATATGGTGGGCACTATACCAAATGGTTGAAACAGTACGACAGGGTTCTGAAGAGAAAGTAAATCTCGTGTTTAAGTAGTTTGTGTGTCGCATTAATGCCATGCAAACTTTCAAGGTGTTAACTGACTATTCCTCTGGTGTAATTAGACGATATAACGTTATTCTAGATTATATTTTTCGAATCTTGGGTTCACTCTAAAAAATTTCCGCATTTTGTGTAAGCTTGCAGCCACCTCAACACTTTCTGTGCCTCTGTGAGATGCTATTCTCGCTGGAATCCCAACAACCGTTGAGTTTTCAGGGACGTCTCCATTGACTACTGCATTTGAGCCGACAACAACACCTGATGCGATTGTGATTAGACGAAATAGTTTTGCGCCTGGACCTATCCACACGTTAGAACCGATCTTCGGAACAAGTACCTCTGGGTCGGGGGGGTGTTTGCCCCGATATTGAAACCCTGATGAATATCGCACCACATGCCAATTCTTGAATTGCCGTTAATTACAATATTTCCAAAGTGATTGATTCTTAGGCCGGCACCAAAAACGTTGTGTGGAATGTCAAAACCAAGTGCTACCGCGAGTCGGCGTTCCCGAAAGTGATAGTATCGTTTTAGTATTTTGTTTACGAGAGAAGTCTGATTGTTATTATAGTATTCAGCTGTCCTCAAGAATATTTGGTACAGCCAGACCTCATCGTTTAGTATTTTCGGAGAATTGTAGGTTTTGCCGAGCGCAAATTTAAAGGATGCCCTAAAAACCTATCATGGCAGCTATTACTTAATTGGGTGCCGTTATGGGTCAAGTTGCAGCTTTTGCGGGTTGGAGAAGTTTCTTTATATTAGGTGGTAAGAGAAATTTCCAGATAAGGATCGCTGTTATTATTCCCGCTAGAGCGCAGAGTGCCAGTGATGAAAGATAGGAGCCATCTTTGAATTGCTGTCGTGCAAAATAAAAAAAGATGGCCATTGGTGCATAAAATACACTTGGTTTAACAACCACGCAGATTAGATACTTCTTGATACTAATTTGAAATTGGTGGAGTAAAAAGATGGGTAGACAAAATCCTCTGCTAAGTCCCCAAGTTACAGCCACGAGAATTGAGACGGATAGGTAACTAACTGCATAATAGCTGTTTAGAATAGGTATTGAGGCCAGCAAAGCTAATAAGGTGATGCTTAAACTTATGATCCCAAGTTTGCCATGCGCATTCATTCCTGCGAGAACGCTAAATACGCCAGTATGAGCTATAGGGAAAAGAGACCCCAGCGCTAGAATCACAATGATTTCACGCTTTGCATATTCGGCTCCCATCCAAACCTCAATTACAAGGTCGCCAAAGAATATCATCCCTAGACTAATTGGTATCGATATGCTCATAAACAATATGCAGCTGTCCAGCAATAATTCTCGAGCTTCTCTATCTCGGTTGAGACCAATTAAGCTACTAGCAATCGGTACAAACATGTTCGCGATCTTTTGAATAAGGCCTTCGCTAATGCGAATAAGTGTTTGGCTGCGTGTATAGATTGCCAAAGCAGATGGTCCAGTGACAGCCCCCAATAGTATGGCGGCTGTTTGAAAGAGGATCAGTTGACTTCCAGAGTTTGTGAAAGTTTTTGCTCCAAACAGAAATAATTCTCGTGCGAGCTTTTTGTCCCAAAACCTAAAACTAAATACTGTGTCTGGGCTAATTATTCTACGTACAATAATCCGAGTAAAAGTCGTGGCGATTGACGATATGAGGACTAGGTAACCTAGTGTAAGAATCGTAGCACCGATTTGCAGTGCGAAGACTAAGGCTATTGCCAGCAAGATATCTTGAATTGCGTTTATTACGTGATGCAAATCCCATCGGTGTTCTCCTGTTATTACGCCTCGACTGGAATCACCAAGGAGTCTAACGATAACAGCGAAACAAAATAGTCGAAGAATGTTTGTTATTTCGTCGGATTTAAACGTATTTTCTAAGTATTCTTTTGATAGCTCGAGGGAGAAGAGTGAGAGCAGTAGCAATATTAGACAAACACAGAATTGTATTATTGTTGATGTGCTGAAGACTTGTGATTGTTTGTCTTGTTCACCAGTACTACGATATAAAGCTATGTATCTATTCACTGCTATAGCGAAGAAACCGGTGATAGCGAGATAGTTATAGGTTGCCCACCCGATATCCCAAACCCCAAGTATCTCTATACCCAGATTGTCACTTATTTGACGAGGTACAATAAATCCGGAGGCGATTACTAGAATTTGTGCAAACCAATATACAACCACATTGTATGAAAACTGCGCCTTGCCGGTGAGATCCTTTTTCCTCATAGACTCTCACAAATGCTTGTCTTAGAATTTTTGAGGTTTTTCTGATTGTTCAAAGTCTTGTGGCTCGCTAGCGTGTCTTTCTAACATCTAGTTGTTTTACTTGCGTTGGCGCTCATTTATAACCGAGTAATCTATTTGTTTTACCGGCTATGCGCTGGAAAAGTTCCCGCTCTTTTTTACTGACTTCCGATTCCCAAGAGTTATCCAATTTTATAGATATGTTTTTCTGGGTCCTCATGCTGTTACCAAGGACGTGATTAGATTGTGAGACAGTATTCAGGTTGGACCAATCTATAGTCATGGGTTCTAAATTAAGCCATTCACTGATTTTATCTATAGTGTTTTTTGGTGCCTGGCAAAATTCTTCATAACTCAGAGAAAAAATATTTTCGGTGTTAAATTTTCTGGATACCCGTTCGATTTGAGAGACGGTGCTCGTCCAGTCTCGAACAGCTTCAACGAAACTCATGCGCAATTCCACTTTTTTTCGGCAGGAGTTAGTTTGAGCGAGCCCGTTACGAAACATTTTAATGACACGAACATCATACTTATTAGTTTCGTGCAAATAGAGCAAACGCTGGGGGTCTTTCGAACTATCTAAAAAATACTTTCCTTTCAACTGAGCTTTAAGAATTCGAGTCAAATCAAAATTTAGTCGATTGATCGCATTAAATTCTTTCTGCAGAGTAGGCCAGTGTTTAATAACCTTACCTCGAAGATATTCAAAATGCTCGCCGCGCACCTGAGCCCCAAGAATACGATTTTTTAGCCAATTACTGCTGCCATAGTGTGTACCAAAGTTATCAAGTTCAAACTGATACCCCAGTCTATTAATTTTCTCCGTTATGCCTTTCCAAAAGTCACAGTCGTTAAGCAACACGCCACAAGAACAATGGTAATTGCTAACATCTCCCATCGCCGTGGCCTTAACTTCGCCGATTGAAGCAATGTCCGGGTGATGATTTAGTGCTAAGGTCAACAATGTTGATCCTGAAAAACTTGGCGAAAACACATAGATAAGTTTCAGTTTTTGCATTCTGTTTTTTTATCGCGGAATAGTGAGTTTGATTTCAAGTCGTTGATGAAATGAGTGGGCTGTTTGGCAGTTAATTCATCAATGATGCATACATCATTTAAAGGTAATTAAAGAGGCTTTTTACTGACGTTCAACAGCCCCAATATCAGATATTCCGCCGGCTTCGCGTGGATTTCCATAGTAGTCAACGAATATGTCAATACCATATAGGTTCTTGAACTCTAGATACGGATTGTGTCCATCCTGAAATTTGGTGCCTGCACAAGCTTCGGCTGGTGGATCAACGAGATTTGAGTTCTCGGAAGGTGTTGCGTCTAATAGTGTGAGATCATGATTTTCGTTCATCAACATAGGGTCAGAATAGAAAGAGTTTGCGTCTTCATTTGTTGTTGAATTTTCCTGCCACTGCAACAGTGAATTTGAAACAACGCGTCCTGCAAGAAAAGGGTGCCGCGAATCGATTAAGTTACAGTCAAAGTGAGTCGACGATTTTTGATTTGAGTTTAACTCATAGACGTAGTGCGACTTTTGAACGTTAGGAAACTCAGTTTGACCAACTGTTGGTGCGCTTATGTGGGCGTTCTTATATACATAGTATGCAACCTCTGCAGTGTCGCCTGCTCCCGGATTTGTATAGAAAGTATAGCAATCGATGCAGGTGTTCCATCCAATATATCGTCTAGAACCAGCTTCTAACGGTGGGTTTTGTGCCATGATAAAACCACCTGACATCGGCATCCCATTAAAATTGAACCTACCTGACACTCTTGAATTAATAGATATGTTGTTGAGCCAATAGTTAATCATTTTGACTGAACTAGAAACGGATGGAGAAATGTTGTTAGTACTATTTCGAGAAAAACCTGAGGAGTTATAGGCGGTATTAAACATATACCACGTGTATGTTGGTGCGTATTGGAGGTTGAAGCAGCCGCCTCCATCATCATTCTGAATACAGATATTTTCGCTAACGATAAAGTGGGATTGAGTCTTTGAAAAGACGCACGATTGTCGCATTTTTTCGCACCTATTCCCGTTGACCCAGACGTGATGGATTACGTCTCGTGCATCATCTGCGGTTGTCCCTCCTAGGTTCTGTCCTGTGATTTGAATGCAGTCTCCTACCCCCAAAATGCATGAGTTATCTGTAAACCAAATATGATGTGCTCTTGGGTTTGTTGTCCGATCAACATTGAAAGCTGTGATTGTCAGTGAATGATAATCTGTATCGACATCGAGGCCCACGGATGAAGGTGCGACCTCGTATACATGAAAACCAGGATAGCTTCCTCGACCACCGTCTACCAATGGAATGGCTGTTAACTCGCCCTCTACGGCAAGCTGAAAAGTGGTCGGTGTAACGTTGATAACAGAATAGACTGTTTTGCGATCTCCAATTAGCGGGGCTGGAACTCTCCCGCCATCTTCATTAGCGACAATGTAAACAGCCTCTCCTCCAATAAACCCGTGCTTGGCATCATTGGCCACATGAAATCTGTCTCCGACGAGCGACAAATCATAGGCCGGCTCTCCAACACGTAGAAATTTATTGTTGTGGAAGTGAACGTATTGAACCAGAGCATTTTCAATCAGTTGAACTCCAATTCCAAAGCCATCAGGATATAAGTATCCCGATATGTTTCGGTTTCTGTGATGCCTGTTTCTGCAGGTGTTCTGCCTAACTACGACATGATCTACCCTAGTGCCGCTTAGTGAAAGACATAAAGGTCTGTTGTCGGTCGACGTCGTTTGGTCACCCCAAGTGATACCTTCTACGTAAAGCCAGGTTGCATCGGTCAAACGCCAAGTTGCACTAACAAAAGGCGGGTTTTTTTTATTTCCAACAATCCAGATTGGTTCATCACGCGTGCCAATAAGGCCAAGATTTGGTGAATAACGTGAATTGTAGTAACCGGCAGTTCCATTTGAGCTTGCAAGCTCAATTCTTGATCCGGGTGCTACTGACTTTTTTCTGTCAGGCATGGTGCATCTGGGTGTGTCTGGAAACCCGTAGGTCTTTGCGTCGGAGCAGGATGCATGTCCAGGGTCGATATAGTAGTAATTTTTCACCTCTGTTTCTGGCCATCCACTGGGTTGCAGAGGGGCGACAGCATCATAGGCCGAGCCATTCGCGCCGTTACCTGGCTCCCAAGGCTCGGGATTAGTTTGCCATTCTGAACCCGAGGTCCCTGGAATTTGATGAGTATTCAAGACGGCCGGTTCAGGCACTCCAATGTGTCTCGACGGTACTGTATCTACTTGTGCAATCCGATTAGTACTATTAAGGCTGTCTAGCCTTAGATTGGTTGCCATGTTTGGTACGGCCGAATACCCAATATTAGGAAATATAAATGTAACAAAAATAAAAAGCACTTTAATAAGTTGCTCCTCCACGAAACCTCTCCTGATCTGTCGCGAAGTCATGACGATGTGAAAGTTGCAATTTGCGATAGATTTTCTATCGCTTACGGTGGCAAGAGTATGTTGTAGGATGCGGAAGAAAAATAGTTAGTATCGATAGAATGCGCATCTAACAGAATAGGTGGTCGAATACATCGCAAGTGGAAATTTGTGATTTAGTTTAACCCGCGGATGGGCAAAATCTTACATACCAAATAGTCCAGTTCGGATTTGTCAAAACATTGAGTTTTCGAAGTCTTTGTATTAAGAAGTCCTTGTATTGACGAGAGTAATTGTTCTCAATTATAAAAATTAGTTTTCGGTTACACCTTGTCAGAATTTTTTGCGATTTCTCCACGGCGGTTCGTGACTTATTCTATAATTGTGTTTTTGCCACGTGGGTTAAGGGAAGGTTATTCTTGATTCGTTATACCATCTTGTCCTTAGTGATATTTTTCATTTGTTCTTATGCTCTAAAGAATTGGTATCGGGCGCTCTGTTTATTGATACCTTTATTGGCGGTTATAGAGAGGCCTGATATGCCGCGATCGCTTTTTGATATACCCGGCGCCAATTTATACAATCTGTCTCTGTTTTTTGTTTTAGCTGGCTGGTTTTTTCAGAGGAAGGTAGAGCCTGCGAGTGAGCTGCCTAAAAAGCTGATGTTGCTGGTTTCTTTCTACCTCTTGTTGTCATTATTTGCGTTTGTCCGAATGTTATTGGACATGGATGGTATTTATGCGCTCAGGGATCATTTAAACATTCCTTATCCAACGACTCGATCAGTCGTGATCGATTATCTGCTAGACCCTATCAAATCTATAATCCCCGGTTTCCTGATCGCTAGTATTTCTCTATCTACCCAGAACGCCCGGCTTATGATGTACGCCATATTCGGCATGGGAGTATTCTTGGCACTAGAGGTTATCAAAGTAATGCTGCCAGCACTTATCGGCGTTGATGATTTGTCGACAAGAGCGCTAAGGGTTATTGACCGTGATGTAGGTTATCACCGTGTGGCAACGGCTACTATTCTCTCAATGATGGCTAGTGGCTTATTTGGTTTAATTATCGTGCTAAATTCGAAGAAAGAAAAATTTGTCGCCCTAATCCTATTCTTAACATGCACGTTCGCGCTCGCTCTAACAGGTGGCAGAGCGGGTATGTTGGGATGGGCTGCAGCCTGTGTTTTTCTTGCTATTTTCCGATACAAAAAGGTGTTAATCGTTGCCCCATTTATCTTTGCTCTGTTAATTCCTATCGTTCCGGGCTTACAGGAGAGGATCTTCGAGGGGTTTAACGAAGAAACGCACGAGCGATCTGATGTGAATGTTGATTTGGTTGATAATGAGGGTCGTGATCTTTACGCAATAACATCTGGAAGAGCAGCGGTTTGGCCGCTTGTCATTAATAGCATTAGTGAAGCGCCCTGGACGGGGCACGGGATGAATGGAATGCAGCGAGCTGGCATTTCACTTGCGCTATACGATGTCCTCGGGGTCGCTAAACATGGCTTCTCTCATCCTCACAATATGTATCTTGAAAGCTTGCTTAATGGTGGGATTTTGGGAACTGTCCTTAGTTTAGCTCTAATTGGATTTTTGGGCTTGTCTTGTTTTAGGGTCTTTTATACTCAAAAAACAGGAGTTGTTGGAGAGGTTAGTGTGGCCTTGTTGGGTATGATGATTGCCTTCCTTGTCTGTGGTTTGGGGTCAGGGACGCTATACCCACACCTCAATTCCGCGACATTATGCTGTGCGATTGGATTGTATATCAGTGCGAGGTATCGAACTCCGAAGAATAGTCAGGTTTCCGCGAAAAAACTTGAAACAGATCAGTCTATTAGCGATGCGCTATGGCTCAAAAAAGTGATAACCAATTAATCAGGCCTCGATATGCAGTGCTGTTAGTTTAATTGTGCACCTGCTGTGTTGAGGTTTGTTCTTAACGATGCAGACTCGGAACTATCCTGCCCAGCTTCGTTAAAAACCTTAACACTGAATGTATAGGTACCTATTGCGAGCTTTGGTGATGTCCAGATGGTTGCACCTCCTGGTCCAGTCACCACTCGGTCTGTAGTAACCTGTTCTCCGGCTAGAGCATATATAATTTCGTATCCATATAGGCTTGAAAGACTTAAGGGCGATCCGTCAGTGTTTTCTACAGGATTATCCCAAGCTAAATAGACGATGTGACCATGTAACACTTCAAGCGTAAAAGAAAGCTCGGTTGGTGTCGGCTCTATCGAGTCACTTGCTGTAACTATGATTTCGGTAACTGCTATATCGGAGGTAGTGGGTGTACCCATTACGGTTGGTGTTGTCGGATCAGTGACATCTAATGTCGCCCAACTCGGCAAGTTGTCGGTAAAATTTATAAATGATCCGGCATCAACATCTTCTGCTGAAATTGGAAAGCTGTAAGGTGTATCCACGAAGGCAAAGTTTGGTGGGATGCCGCTTAGTGTCGGTATATCGTTGATATTTATAACGGCAAGAGACAAATTAGACAAGGTGACAGTTTCATTGGCATCGCTCAATTGAACTGAAATATTGGTAGTAGTACCCACATCGTCGTTAAGTGGTGTTCCTGTAATCTCCCCGGTGGCCGGGTTGATGCTAGCCCATGTTGGCAAGTTTGTTGCAGCAAATGAATTCCCACCGGAAGCTGTTAACGTAGATGAGTACGCGACGTCTTCTGTCGCATCTTGCAAGGAACCGCTAATCGTTGGAGGGATGTTAGTGATATGCACATCAAAAGCAGGTAATCTGGTAGTCTCTTCCCCGTCAGTTACTGTAACAACAAGGTTTGTCAGCACGCCTACGTCTGTATCAGTTGGACTGCCACTCAGAGCACCAGTTATCCCATCAAAGGACAGCCAATCAGGCTTTGCTTGATCTAGCGTCAGGGTAAGAGAAATCTCATCTCCATAGGCAATATCAACGTCCTTAGCCAGCGGGATAAAACTATAGAGTGAACCCTCGAGTACTTCTGTTGGGGGAACACCGGCAATCGTAGGTGCGTCGTTGGTATTGGTGACCTCAATAGAAAATGCATCTATTTTCGCGATATCATTTGCTGTATCAAAAACACTGATAACAATGTCCGAATAAGTAGCCACATCGTCATTATCAGGTGTCCCGGTAAGAGTGCCAGTCGACAGGCTAAATGACGCCCATTTGGGCTTTGAAACAATTTTATATGTGAGTGTATCTCCCACGTCCACATCAGTCGCGAAAGGAGTGAACGAGTAGACTGCATCTTCTTGGACGCCGGTAGGTGGTGTGCCATTAATTTGAGGCGCATCATTTGTGTTAATCACTTCTATAGACAATTCGCTAAGTACGACAGTTTCATTTAGGTCGCTAAGACTGATATTAATGTTCCGATAGACACCCACGTTCGCATTTAACGGAGTGCCGGAAATGCTGCCCATATTTGAGTCGAAAGTTGCCCAATCAGGAAGGTTTGTCACTGAGAAATTGTTGCCACCAACTGATATTGGCGTAAAGATAAAAGCGCTATCTTCCAGCGCGGCGTTCGGCACGCCGCTGATTGAAGGGGGAATGTTCGTCACCTTAATTGAGAAAGGGGCTAAGCTGGTATCGATCTCCCCATCGCTGACACTGATGATGATATCCGGAGTGATACCAACATCTGCATCCTGAGGCGTGCCAGAGAGTTCACCAGTTTGGGAGTTAAAGGTTAACCAACCAGGCAGCGTTGCTGGTGAAATTGAATAATTTAGAGCACTCCCCGCATCGACATCAGATGCCGAAGGTGTGAATTGATATAGAGCGCTCTCAGCAATATAGGTTAGTGGTGTGCCGGTAATGATTGGAGCGTCGTTAGTATTTTTGACAGTGATTGTGAATGGCCCCAGAGTTGAGGTTGAAAAACCATCTGACACTGAAATGCTGGTCTGATCGGTATCCCCCGCGTTTGCGTTGACAGGAACGCCGCTGATAGTGCCGTCTGAATTGTTGAACGAAGCCCAGCTGGGCAGATTTGTGACACTAAATGAGAAGGAAGTGTCGTCCTCGTCTGTGACTATTGGTGTGAATGAGTACGGTGCATCTTCGAGCGCTATAGCTTCCGGTACACCTAAGATAGTCGGCGGAATCGCTGCTATCTCGTTTCTCCTCATTTGTAGCGTTGTGTTGGTTTGAGAGAGATTCAGCGAGGGCACAATTTCTTCAAGTTTTTGTGCAATTGTAGGCTGTGTTGCTATCGCACCAGAAATTGTTTGTTGTGTGGCAAAAAGTAACTCGGTTGAGCCGAGTTCATCGACATTAAAGTTTGAGTTAGCACCAAGTGTCCCATCCGGTGCAAAACCATCAGCAAGATCAAGAATAACATCCTCAAGCGTTTCATCATCGTTGATCAGTGAAATGAGACCGCTGTTAAGAAAAGAGAGAAGAACCCCGGCTTTAATGAGAGGGTGAGTAGCGATTGTTTGTGGTGCAACCAGGTTTATGTTGGGTACGGCGCTGATGTCTGTTGGAAAGTCCTCGCCGAGGAGTAGCGACAATTGCTGAGACATTTCGTTATTTGCCTGACCAAGGTTGACCTCGGTGATGCCGCCTAACTCTGCCGCTCTAGCGACAACTGCGGTCGTTATTGGATTAATACTGACATCGTTAGCTCTAATAGAATCTGTGATTGCTGATGAAAGGGTTAAGTCAAAAGGTACGTTGCCACCAAACGAAATTAACGCATCGGCGTTGTCAGGATTTGGGCAGCCCCCAGGAAAGTCGCAGAGAAAGGTGCTGCTCCCATCGGCGGATGGTGTAATCTCTATGAGGATCGGGCCTTTATGCAAAAGCGAGATATCCAGATCAAAAGTGCCGTCTACCTGCGTCACACTTTCAGCTAATACAACTCTATCGTTGGGCGTCAACGCGGTGACAATGCCTCCAGATATGATTCCCAATAGTCCAGAGCCAGAGACAGAGGCAGAGGTTAACCTAGGCGGCAACTCTTCATTGTTACCACTACCACAACCGTTAAGTGCTATCGACATAATAGCTAATGCAATGACGATTGACCTACGTCCTGTATATCTCATATTTTTACCTGCATTTTATGCTTGTTTTCTTTGTGATCGCTGTTCGATCATCAGGCGCTATCAGTTTGATTAATAATACTATATTGATGTCACACTATCGGGGTGCTGCCTCGAGTAAAAAGGGGCTAGGTTGGTATTAGAATGGATCGGCCGGGAATCAATACGTTCCTACGAGGTGGCTTTTAACAGAACCTGTGTTAGAACTGTAATCGATTTTGTTAGTCGCTACTTACAATCTGCTCTGATTCATGTTGAAAAAGCAAAGAATCGACCCGACCAATTAAATATCAATGGTTGTCGTTTTTAACCAAGTTTCATAAGTTGAGTAAGTCAGGTCTGGGCAGTTGTTAGCCCAATCTAGATAACCGGTAAGGTTTTCCTCTGACTGCCGGGAAAAGTTTTTGTTGTGACCGATAGCGACAATCGGAATGGTGTTTTCAAATCCTACAAAACGTGACATATATCGCTCAGTCAGATCAATTAGTGCCCATGAAGGCAAAGTCGAGAAATCAAGCATAGCGGTGCCGACGTTAGCTAATTTCGCGAATTTCCCCTTTAGCCCCTGCAATATGCTGTTAGGTCCTGCGTAGCTGCCGGCACAACCCGGAGGAAATTCTTGGCCAGACTTATATTCCCTCAAGGCTTGTAAATGGGCCTTGCGACCAATATGTTCAGTTGCGATCGGCACCTCTATCATCCCGCCATGCTCGTTTTGTTGACAAATGTTGTCTGATATACGCCAAAAAGGCAGGCTAGGAGTGCGCCGAAAATCATACCAATCTCCTTTTGATGGGTTATAGGCTCCCGGAGCAACGGTTGAGTCAATTCGAATTCCCGCCTGATACAATTCCTTTAGTACTTTATCGCTTGGTTGCATGGCCCACCCGCCGGCGCGAAAAACTGGCGAAGTCATGTTTTCCTGGGTTTTAAATCTTGAAAGAAAAGAAAGACCTCTGTTAACACACTCGGTAATTTCTGTGTCCGACAGGTCTCCTATTCGCCACTTTTCGTAGTCCAATTGCCAACCAGAAGTTTTTTCCTGTGCTCTCATCCACTGAGGATGGAGGTGAAGCTCCAGTTTGTGCCCGTTTTCAAGAAGAAGTTTTAGTTGAGCCGCGATACCATGGTTTTGAGATCTGATTGGCTCTCTTTCCAATGCGGCAAAGTTAGCCAGTTCAAGGGTTTCAACAAACACCGTGAGCGGCGCACCGGCTTGTTCAAGCAAATTCTGGCATTTTGCTGTTGGGTCAATAAGACATTTGTCGATACAACCGGAACCATTGCCAAATAGTTCATAGTCAAGCGTGAATATAAGATGATATTTCAAGGAGGTACCTGCCTACACAAGTTGAGAGCGAAAAAATATATAGTTAATCAGATTGCCCAAATGCCTCTCGTGTCGACAACAACTTTACCTGCTCTTGAAGGGTTGAACCGTCTAAACTGTCGATGATCAACGAGCAACAAATAAACGTCTGCAGTAAGCAAAGCCTGTTCGGTAGACTCGAATTTCAGGGCGGAAGTAGTGATGCTGTCTGGAAGTTCTGAAATATTCGGCTCTATACCTAACACCTCGCCCGGATGACTCGCTGCTAACGATTCAGCTATCCTCATCGCGGGGCTTTCTCTTAGGTCATCAATATCCGCTTTAAACGTTAAGCCAAAGCAGGCAATTGTGATTTCAGAAACTTTCTTGCCAGGTACACCCTTGAGTATTTGCTGCACTGAATCATTAACCTTCTGAATTACCCATTCCGGTTTGTTGTCGTTGATATTGCGCGCAGCCTGCATCAGAGGTGTTGCGTCACGCGACTGACTAATGATGAACCAGGGATCTACAGCGATACAGTGGCCACCAACGCCAGGCCCAGGCTGAAGTATGTTAATGCGTGGATGTCGGTTAGCCAGTTGTATGAGTTCCCAAACATCAATACCAGTTCTGTCGCAAATAACAGATAGCTCGTTCGCGAATGCGATGCTCACGTCACGAGCGGCATTCTCAGTGAGCTTGCACATTTCTGCTGTTCTTGCATCAGTTTCAACACATTCACCTCGTACGAATTTTTCATACAGACTCCGTGCCGCCTCGGTGCAACGAGGGGTGATCCCGCCGATAACTCTGTCATTGTGCACTAGCTCATACATGACCTGCCCTGGTAATACGCGTTCTGGACAGTGCGCAATACGAATATCTGACGACTCACCTCTGCTATGCGGAAAAGTTAAATCGGACCGCTCTGCTTCAAGCCAGTGTGATAATTTATCCGTCGTGCCAACAGGAGACGTAGATTCAAGAATAACAAGGTCACCTTTCTTTAATACTGGGGCGATAGACCTCGCTGCCTTTTCGATATAGCTTAAATCCGGTTCATGATCATCTATAAACGGCGTGGGTACTGCGATGAGAAATGCATCGGCAGGTTCAGGTGTTAAGCTTGCGTGCAAGTATCCCCGCGTCACAGCGGCCTGGACAGCGACATCTAGCTCAGGTTCAACGATATGAATTTTTCCTTGGTTAATAGTGTCCACCGCGGATTTATTAACATCGATACCAAGGACCGAAATTTTTTGAGTCGCCAATGCGGCCGCGGTTGGTAAACCGATGTAACCTAGGCCAATAACGGATGCTTTGTTTATTTTCATGAATTATTCTTCAATTTTGTGTAGTCGAAATAACGGCGTTGTTAGCGGTATTTCCTCAGATTGATTTAGAGCACGCGATCATTCACGCTTCTTCAGTTTGTTCGTGTGATGACAAATAAGTTTCCATCCAGAGACTTAAGGTTAATAACGCAAATAGCTGCCTAGAGTAGTCGAACCGGCCCGCAAGGTGTTGGTTCCAGATCATTTTGATACCCTCGCTGTTAAGCGTGCTGTTTATTTTGAGATTAGGGCTCAGCAAGTTGGCTTCCATATAGTCTCGCCAGGTTGTTTTGCACCACTGCCCAAATGGAACCTGAAAGCCTTTTTTTGGTCTTTCTATAATTTTTTTTGGTAAAAAATCTCTCGCCATGGCTCTGTGTACAAGTTTTGTTCTACGGAGGTTAGTTTTAAAACCTAACGGAAAACTTTCTACCAGTTGAACCACGTCGGGATCCAGCATCGGTACACGTACTTCCAGCGCGTATCTCATCGCAACCTTATCGCTATAAAGCAGTAAGTCATCAGCTAGGTTCATCCTTGAATCAATTCGCATCATTCGTTCAGTCGGTTCAATGGATTCACTATGTGCAAGCAGATTAAGCCAATAATTAATGGAGGTGTTTGGTTGTTCATTGTCGACCCCGAGCAATCCTAATTCTCCGGGAGTGAATAGCGCATATGCGTTCCCAAAGCGGTTGGCGTCATCTTTGTAACCTAAACACCGTAGCCCTCTCTTTATTGGATCGTTCTTGAATAACGCGGATAGTTTTTCGGCTTTTTGAAAAATGCTCGATTTCAGGAAAGGAAGCTGTTGTAGGAGAAGTTCGATTTGATACCTGCGATATCCCCCCCATGGCTCGTCGTTACCTTGGCCGGATAAAACAACGGTGGCGCTTTTTTTTGCGAGTTGGGTCAAATACCACATGGGCATAATTGAGGTGGTACCCAATGGTTCTTCAACCGTATTTACAATGTCCGCGAGTGACTCTATCAGCGTAGTAGGGTCAACAGTGGTTGCTTCATGTCGGATGCCTAAAATTGTCGCCGTTTCAGCGGCATCACTGATCTCACACTCGTGATGTTGAGAACCAAAACCAACGGTATGGCTAGTTAGGTCTCTGGAATGTTCTCGAGCAAGAGCCGCAATGACGGCAGAGTCAATGCCAGCAGATAGGAGAACTCCTACCGGTACGTCAGATATCAATTGTTGTTGTACGGCATTGGATAGCTCGTCACGATATGCATCGACAGCCTCAGTGAATGAACCCGAGAACTTCCTAAATGGAGATTTAACGAAGGGACGTTGGTTGCTTTGGTTGTCAGTTAAATTATACGAGAGTAAGTGCCCCGGTCGTAATCGATTGATACCCTTCAGTAAGGTATCCGGAGAGGGCACATATCTTAGGTGTAGAAAATCTCCTAGCGCACTTTGGTTGAGAGATTGTTCAAGATGAATTCCGCTCGCGAAAATGGGTTTAACTTCAGATGAAAATGTGAGCTGATTTTGTTCAAGGCAAAAATAGACAGGTTTGATGCCGAAGGGGTCTCTGGCAAGATAAATCATGTTTTCTTGCGAATCAAACAATGCTAACGCGTACATGCCATTGATTTCAGCAAGTGTTTTTTCGATTCCGAAGGTGGCAATGTATTCTAGTAAAGTCTCGGTGTCCGAGGTGCCACGAAAATTAGTTGTAAGTTTTGACCTAAGCTCAAAGTGGTTATAAATCTCACCGTTGAATGTAATACACCAGCGTCTATTTTTTGATGTCATGGGTTGATGACCTGACGCTGATAGGTCCTGAATTGCTAACCTTGTATGAGCAAAAATGATAGGGTGCTCTGATGCAGAGGAGACTAAAAGTTCATGTCCTTGTGAGTTGGGCCCACGATGGTCCAACAAATCCATCACGCTAGATAGCGCCTGATTACTGAGTTTGCGAGTCGATCCGAATATGCCACACATTTACGCTTTGTTTTGCCTGATTCTTTTTAGTTTTTTTTCACTAAAATGGAAAGGTGTGATGCCCCAACGGGAAAAGTTTTCTCCCCATCGAAACCCTAAAATGTCAATTTTGCTATACCATTTGCCATTGCGGACGAAGCCGGCTCTAGCGGCCTTACATAATTTTTCAGCCCTATCGAGTTCCGATAATTCTATCAAAATGCCTAGATATTCAGCTTGATCGTAGAGATCCCAAATGAATGGGTCCTTGATATCTCGCGCAGTAAATCTCTTAACAAGCCCCTTTTTTTTATCAAAAAAATTTTCGTCGATATATTGTTTACCTCGTTGAATAGACTCGGCAGCTAGAACACGAACATCATCGTCTAACTTGGATGCTTTGATTAAATTTTTGATAATAAAGCAACTGTGAAAACAGTCGATAAAATTGCCAGGAAGGTCATCAGCGTAATAATACCAGGCGCCATTGGTTTGTTGCTGTTGTACTACATATCTGGCAATTCTAAGCGCGCGACCTTGAGCTTGATTGCTCCTTGAAACGTTCTTTTCTGCATGTAAACAGTAGGCAAAACAAGCATAGGCATTTGCGTTTATTACGATTCGAGGTTCATTCGTTGGCGCATAAGACAAGGCAAGCGTCGTACAGTCTTCATGTAAAACAAAAAGACTTTCCAGAAATCGCCAAGTGCATGAAAAGTGTTTTTTTGCATCCTCATGGCACGCTTTAAAGGACATCAAACGACATAGTGCTTCCATTGCGTAGGGCGTGTGGGTGACAAAGGGAATGTCAGAGTTATAGAGCCCATTTTTAGACATCCACGGAAAGCCTAGGCCCCATGCAGCTCCATACTTTGAACTATCCGGAACAGCAACGCTCATCAGCTGCTCTAGCGCTAACTGTGGTTGTTCGATCGAATCTGCTGCGAGTATTTTCTGAGCGACAGTGATGGGGTAGTTTCTTTGTTCAATTTTCATTGCCTTGCGGAAAAATTTCGGTGCAAGCCAGTCAAGTAAAACGATGACCGCTGCACTGATTTTCCCCAATAGCCTGCCCTGATAAAAAGCTCCCCGAATTCTAATTGCGCGAGGGCTCATCCAAAGGTCGTAGGGGTCAAAACATTTTTCTAAGAAATCAGGTTGCGTGCTCTTCATAGCTTGTAGTCCTTGAGCATCGCCGATTGCATTTCGCTGGACAGGTCAAGCAGACTTGCAGGAAACTCCGATTCAGATACGTTTCTCTTTTGCTCATCTAGCACGAATGCGAAGAAATGAGCAGATCCATCACCGGCAAGCCTAGCGAAAAACTCGAAGAGTTTAGCCTCTCGTTCGTTTGTGGTAACTCTGCCTCCGATAAAGTACCAACTTACCATGTAGCGTTCAGTTCCTCTTCTGTCTCTCAAAGTGGTTAACTTGTGATTTGTTGTAACGCTATTCAGTTCGACTGTCTTAAATTGAGTACTGCTGGTAAGCCACTGATCCTCAGCAAAAGGTGTATTTTTTACGAAAACCAATTCCTTTCCCTGAGTTTGAGTCAAGTAGGTGACTCGTAGGCTTCTATAAATCTGAGTGCCGTAGCGTATCGACGTTTGATCAGTCTCGTCGGCTCCAGCAAATCTCGGATTCCAGGTTTTTGCAAATCTAGCGTCGACGCTTTGTGCAAGCTGTCCTAATGCGGTGTCGTAGGTGTTTGCAATACCCGAGTCATGATTCTCGGAAATCAAGAAAAGTCGTATTGTCGGATAGGTGATGAGTGCCACTGCAGTGACCATGGCGACAATTTTTGCGTTCCCCGGAACAGAATTATCTATCGCTAGCTCATCTTGGTTGTGGAGGTGCTCCTGATCGGTGGAAGACAGTGTTGGAAATTGATTCATAAAATGTCCAACAACAAAGAACGGAATTAGCATGACTGCATATAATATCCAACCAAAAGTTAAGTGGTCTTGTACGATAAAGTGATCCATTCGAGTGTAATTGCCGACCAGAATTACGAAAACAATTCGAATCCAGTTGCTCACAAGGGAAAGCAATATGGCAAACAGAATGAAATATAGTCTTTTTATGCCTAAAACATGGTTGAAATGAACAAACAGCACGCTGAGTAAGCAGGAGCTTAAGAAAAAACTGAGACCAGAGCATGCTTCTTCGATGATAAATTGCCCACCCGGTACAGTGAACCGAAAACCCTCTCGAAGGGTGGGTATGTCTAATAGCTTGAGCGCGGCATAAGTCACATCACTCGAAAGGATCTGAAGCGGAACCTGTAGAAAATTCCAGACAGGTAGTACAAGCAGGAGTGCGAGCAGAGCGATTTTGAGTGCCCACAAAGATTGAAAGCCAAACAGGCAGACTAGTGTGGCAACGATAATGATAAAGAGACAGAAAACTTGTATCAATTGAACGTTAATTAAGGCGGCCGCAAGCCACAGAGAGCCGGTAGCTATTATCGCGATCAACCCCATGAGATTAAAACGATACATTGCATTGCTAACTTTGTCCCGGCTCTGGTAGGTGATGTAAGCTGCAATCAGTAACGCTAGGAAACCGTGGCTGTAAACGCCATTTCCTGACCATTCGAGCGAAATTTCATAAATAGTTGCTGAGTAGGCAACCGCCAAAGCAATAAAAACGAAACAAGCGATGCTGTAGTTGCCAATGGATTTCAGATTAGATTCAAACATGTTCACTGTTAAGAATGAAAAGAAGTTTCAAATTTCATAGAGGGTATTACGTATTTTGTTTACACGGGTCGGTAGATAAGATCGATTTAGATTCACATTTGAATATACCTCCCGGTAGGCCACAGTCCGGCGCGAGTAACTAGCCACCCTAACAAATTTTTTTTGATGGCAAATAAACGCTTTCCAGGTTTCTTGATCGCACCGAAGCGTTGCTTGTACTCACCTTCGAAAGCCAGGAAATCATAGACCTCAAGATGGTCTGAAATTGCTGCCTTTATCGCCATGTCTATGGAGGCTAAACCGGCGCCATTAAGGGATGGATCGAAGCCAGATTGTATTTCGTACATGGTGTTGTTGTAAGTGAACCCGAACCTGATAGCGATAGGTTTGGGTCCCTGAAAAAGGCAAAAAGCAGCAATCTGGCCTAGCTTGCTAGCACGTATGGTGTAAGCTTTTAAAAATTCTCTGAATTTTGGGTTTCGCTCGAAGGCGCCTGTCTCGCCTTTGGATAGCCATCTTTGTGAGTGCAGGTTTTCAAGTACAGTAAAAACTTCCTCGGGGGACATTAGATCCCGCAGGTTTTTGAGCCTCAGGTTTTCTTGTCCAGAGAGTTGTTTACGATAGCGTCGAATATTATTGCGCTGCTTTGTTTTTAATCTTGATTCATATGTCTTTGCATTGTCCGGTAGTGGCAATCGGTAGAAAGCAATAGACCTTGAACCAACCTGATAGTCAGCCGCTGTCATTACTTTCTCAAGGCGTGCTGCAGCACCTGTTGATTCGTCAGAAAAAGGTGACCAAGCAGCGAGGCATTCTTTTGCGTTATTTTTGATTGCAGAGCCTATCTTCCTGAGCGCCTCCTCTTTGTGCTCTCTGTCTAATATCAGGTCTTGATACTCTGCAGAGCTATATTGATCACCCAGTACTCTGATTACTCGTGCAGGTATGGCGTTTAGTATTTTTATCGGTGCTTTGTAAAGAGGAGCAATTGCAATGAGTTGCTGTTCTTTGTGAATAAGGACAATAAACAAGGTGCAGTCTTGAGGGAAAAAATCTAGCCAGCAATCTATCCAGTCAAAAGTCAAAAATAAATTTTTGTCATCGCTATCGTCTATCAACGAGTCCCAAGCGGGCTTTAATAGCTTAAATTCTTTTCGCGAACTGATTATCGAGGTGCTATAAAACATCAACGTTCACTGCCCAGAAAAGACGACGACACCAGCGACTTTCTTAGGTCCGATCATTTCTACGGCTTCGGTCACTTGCTGCTCATCTACGGTGCCGGTATCAAGCTGAAAGACAACATGGTCGCTGACGTTTGCCAGAACCTGTACCTCACTGGAGAGCCTCATGCTCGGGGCATTAATGAAAATGTATCTATCAGGGTAGCGCTTCTTTAGTTCGGTAACGATCTCGCGCATTCGGGTCGATTCGAGGGACTCTGTACTTGTTTCAATGACATTACCTGCGGGAACTATTCTGAGTCTCTCGATACCGCTCTCTTGAATGAGGATGGAAATATCGTCGAGATCGTTTTCGATGAAATCGATCAGACCGTTATCACTCTCTTGGGTAGAAAGTTTTTCGATCAAACTGTGATTAGCATCACATTCGATAACGATTGATGATCTAGACTTATCGAAGGCAAATACCGCCGCAAGGTTCATGGACAATTTGGCCGTGTCGCCATCTGGAGAGAGTGAGCTGAGAACACACACAAAGTTTTGATAGTCAGAGATGCGAAGTAGCTTGTTCCTTAAATCTCGGTAAATATTGAGAATGTGGTGGTCACGCATCCCGGGAAAAATAATCCCTAGTTCCTCTTTCTTCTCATCGGAAACATGTGTGCTCGTTTGCATATCCCTTATGGCGTGTTGCCGGATAGGCTCTGATTTAACGGTGTTTGAAGGGTTGTTGGTCAATCGGATGGCACTCTTAAACTATGAAAGCAGGTAACGAAAAGAGAAAGCAGCTCCGGTGTAGCAAACTATCACGGCTGTAAGAGATACAGAAACCCATCGCCAGTCTTGGTACTTGACTGCTTCCTCTGGCAGCACGGCCAGAACAATTCCTGGATATAGCTCGTTAAGTTGGTCGGCAAACTTTATTCGGGAATCAATAATTATAAACGCAATCAGAACACCAAGGGGAAGAATGGTTCCTAGAATCGGTCCCGCCAAAACGAAATGGAAATATCGTATTCCAGTGGGGAGCACCGGAAAAATAGCGGGTTCCAAAACTTTGTAGGTTACGCCCTGTCCAGCTAGGTCAAGCGTCATTGATATTCGCGCGCGCTCTTTCCTCTCTAGTAAGTCCTCGTAAATGTTCTTGGTGACACTGTAGTCTCTTGTGAGCTCGGAGAGGTCTGCCTGATTTTCTGCGACCCTGGCTCTACGTTCATATTGTTCCTGCAAACGAATTTTATTGGCCGCTAAGCGATGACGTTTTGTTTTTACGGTTACTTTAGCTTCGGAAAGAAGTCCACTTAGATCTTCGTATATTGGGTTTAGGCTGTGATCACCAGTCAGGTCAAAAAAATAATTTCTAGGATTTTGAGAGGCGTTTTCAATCTCGACAATAGTATCCTTTAAGTCTTGAATTTGCAGCTGCATTTCAATGACGTCCGGGTACTCATCATGGTAGTTAAGTCTGAGCGTATCAAGCTCCGATTCATGTTTCGCTAGACGGTCTCTGAAGACCCGTGCATTGTAATCATAGTTTGCATAGCGTGTTTCGTTGGCCAATTGTAATTCGAGCGCAGTAATCTTCACTTCCTCTGCATCTATATCAATGGCTATCTCGTCGATGGTTGTACGCAAGTTGGCAATAGCGGTATTAACCTGTGTATCGATCCCGTCAACATTTGCAGCTTCAAAGGCCTTGAGCTTTTTTTCAGCCTCCACAAGCTGGTTTTTATACGACTTCACCTGTGCGTCAATGAATGTGTAGGCACTTTTGCTCTCGGCTCGTTTATTCTGCGCGCTTTCTTCTATGAACAGGCTGGTAATCTTGTTCACGACCTTAAAGCTCGTGTTAGAGCTTGCGTCGCTATAGGAAATGGTAATGTAATTGCTCGCTGGCGCACTGAGGGTTATCGTTTTCCTCAATTCTGTCATGGCCTCTTCCATCTCATCGGAGCCAGTCACTATGGTCTGGTTACCAAATGTGGCCTTTACCACTTGTTCCAGTAAGCGTGGTGCAAACATTGTTTCCTGAACGATTCGAATCCTCTCATTTCTTGGTACGGTGACGGCAGCTTGTCCTTCAAGAAGCGGCTTAATAACATTCTGGTTGTCAGCAAATATTGTGACGGAAGTCTCATACTCCGGCTTAAAATTCATGCCCGCTATGAGGACAGCAAAGCTGATCAGTGCTCCACCCGCTATCAGCCATTGCATTCTAATTTTTAGCTGCTTGTGAAATTCCTGAATGTGCTGGAATATTAGTGCGTTCATTCTTAGAAGCTATTTTCAGGGACAGTGACAATGTCTAGAGGTAGCAGTGCATAATTCGTTTCGAGGTCTCCTTTAGCGAGAATGTCATCAAGCCTCACAGGGTAGACCTTCAATTCTTCCCCCTCTTGACGATAGAGCAATGCCCTGTCTGCATTTGCGAAAGGTGTTAAGCCGCCTGCCTGAAGCACAAAGTCCAATACTGTTAGTCCCCGACGATAGGGAATTGAAAGAGGTTTATTTACAGCGCCAGTTATTCGGACCCTTTGGAGATATTCTGCGCTCACCGCGCTGTGTACTGAAACAGTAACAGAAGGCTGTCGAACGAAACTATCAAGGCCTTTGGAAATTGTTTCAGCTAATTGCTCAGTGGTTGAACCAGCCGCTTTGATGTCGCCCACAAGCGGTACCGAAATATCACCACTGGGAAGCACAACGACACTAGCGGAAAGGTCTGGATTACGCCAAACACTAATTTGCAATAAGTCCCCAACACCGATGACGTATTGTTCGAGTAAACCTTCGCTCGTTGGGTCGATGATTTTCGAGGTGTCCATGGTTGCATTGGGCGAGGGAGTAGCTTGGCATCCAGAGAGCGAAATGTAGAAAAATGACAGAATAATAAAAATGCCTAAGTTGCCCGATCTGTGCTTGCGGTTTAATCCGCGGCGATGGGTAATGTCACTGTGAAACAACTTCCTTCTCCTGGTTGGCTTGTTACTGAAATTCGGCCGCCGATAGCGGTTAAAATCTGTTGATACTGGTATGCGCCGATTCCCATGCCGAGTGTTTTTTTCGTTGAATCAAAGGGTTTGAATAACCGATGATCAATAAACTCCTGGTCCATGCCCTCACCGCTATCCGTGATTCTGCATTCTACTTCCGATTTGTATCCAGTCACTGTAATGTCTATTTGACCATCGTTCTGAGTTGCTTCCTGTGCATTACTCAGAAGATGTGTGAAGGCCATCGTCAGGTTCTCAAAATCTGCAGCCACGAATATATCCTCCATCGGCTCGATGATGGTAGGCGTCGGTTTCTGTTGGCCACACCTAGTAAGCGATGCATCAATCACCTCTGCTAGTGAAACCCGCTCAAGCTCCCCTTTATCCAGATCAATGGCACTTTTCGAGCTAAGTTTCAGTACCATTCGGTTCATCTTTTTAACTGAGTGCGCGATTGTCTCCATCGCATCTTCCACAAATTCTGGGTTATGCATAAATCTAGAAGCGTTCTGGACGACAAGAGCCTGTTGGGCGATCAGGTTTTTCAAATCATGCATTATGAAGGTGGTGAATTGGTGATATGTGTCAAATTGCTGCTTGACCATACGATCGTTCATCAGCATTTGGTATTCGACGAAATTACTGACTTGCTTGCCCACGAGGTTAAGTAAGTGGAAATCTTCCCAGTTGAAGTCGTCTGTTTGGACCGGACTGTTTAAATGTGCGGTGCTTTTATCATTTGTGACGATCAGAAAACCAGTGATCTTGTCGCCACCACTTAGCGGTAAAATGAAGAGTACATTGTCATTTGCACATAAATCTGGCGGTATCAGATTGTTGTATTTCGCTTTTTCTGGTTCGATCGCCTGAGGGACGTATATCCAAGCCTCTGTGAGCATCTTGTCGAAAAATTGCTGGTGCTCGAAGATGGCGATAGGGCGGAGATCAGCGTTCATACCTGTGGAAAAAGCGTTGCGTGAGTAGCCATTGTCATTGATGAAGCAAGCGCCTGATTTTGAGTGAAAAATTGGCAGGATGGCCTGTAGGGCAATTGCTGCATAGTCGTCTCGGTGTTTGCCAGGAGATAGGCGTTCGCTCAGCTTTTTCCACTCTTCATAGTAGTCGTATTTAGCTTGAAAGAAGTGTCTGTCGACAAACACCCGCATCTTTGCCCGTCGTGTTGAGGAGGCAAGATTGAAACCCACGAGTAATACGCCCAGAAACAGAAAAAATGGTTGCGCAATCAGGCTGATTTCACCGTCCACTAACTCGACGAGGTAGCTCATCATGGCGACTGTTAGCAGAACTCCACCAGCAAGAATAAAGCTTGATGTTGTAAATGCGAATGGCCGAGATAACTCGACTTTTCTCCGTTGGGTATCGGTTGGTACCACGACGAGTGGCGCCAAACATAGAATAAGACCAAGCGTTGTATGACCCAGCGCACGAGCCTGAAGCAGCGCGGGCGTAGCGGAACCAGAAATCAGAACGTAGGAGTAAAGATATAGGTTGTACAAAAAAAATGTACCAATGGAAAGTGCGACAACTTTTGTTAACCCGTGGGTGTTTCTGACTAATTGTTCAGCGATAAGGAGCGTGCCAACGCAGCAGAAAATATAAAAGTAGGGTTGTAACTGGGCAGGGTTTTCCGGCGCATTTGCAGAAATTACAGCGCCAGAAACTGCTAAAAAGGGTATTGCCCAGAAAAGATGCGTTTGTATGCCAAGCTTTCCTGCGCCCATGTTGCTTCTGAACTTCAACAAAAAGCAGGTCGACCATATTGCGGTATGAAGAAAGTCCATTAGGTAGGTTTGCCATGAAGCAACACTCCATATCGCAGAGAAGAGAAACCCAGGAAGGAAAAGATAGCCATTTCGACGCAGGACCAGTGAATATTCTATTGCAACAACAATAAAGAGTATTGCGCCGGAAGCTGCGCTAATGCCGATTATGCTTGTCATAGATGTCTCTTGAGCCGGTCTTTGAATCGAAAGCACGATAGCGGCGGGTGCGATTGACCGCTAGATGATGCTGAGTTGAGAAAAGTATCCGAGCTATCTGGAAGGGCGGGTTACTGTTACCTGACCGTTTGGCGCTCGACACGACTTATCTAGGGGCGGAATTTTCGGCAGAAGTGTCGTAATATGCAATAATATTTTTTTAAGTAATTACTTACATAATAAATATTGATAAAATTTTTTAGTATATGTTTAATCGCAAATTGCGACACTAAGAGGTTGGGCATGAATTTCCCTTACGAGATTTTCTACAGTAAAAAAGATCCAGTCAGTGAGCTCGAGGTTTGGGACACTCATGCAGTTCACCAATTGCTGAGCAACAAAGGCGAGAAAAAATCTCTGAGAAGTACCGAAAGATTGCTATCGGGTAGCGGGCTGCTACCTGACGTTGTTGAATTGAACGAATTGCTCGATGAGCATGACAAGCCACCACGGTGGCGGGTTATTTCTAGCTTAGCGTCGGTTGCTAAAAAAAAGAGAGATCTGTCACTCGTTGTTCAGGCTCACAGCCATGCTGAGATGGGTATTTTGCTCTTTGCAAACGACGGGCGTGCGGGGCGTAGATGGTTGTTTTTGAAAAAGTTTCCTGAAAGCCACGATTTGGAAGCGGCGCTCAAAGCATTATCTGGCGGAAGAGACACGATATTTTGGCCACATGGCGAGATTACTGCGGTATTTCGTAATTTAGCGCAGGAGAAAAAATCTCACGAAGTAGTTTGTGAAACGGGAAACAGGATAGTGTTGGGCGTCAGTGCCTACCAACCCGCAAGTGATTATGACAGTTATATCCAACGAGCCAATACGAGTATCTCAAGCAAGGAAGCGATCGTGATTGAATCAAGTCAGGGACTTTCCCATCTGGACAAATTAGAAGCCGAAAGTATTCACATTATGCGTGAGGTCATGGCGCAGGCAGAAAACCCTGTCATGCTTTACTCTGTGGGTAAAGACTCTTCAGTAATGCTCCACCTGGCTAAGAAAGCCTTTTACCCAAGTCCGCCTCCTTTCCCGTTGATGCATGTCGATACCAGGTGGAAGTTTCAGGAAATGTACCAGTTCCGCGATCAAGCTGTCGCAGAATGTGGTATGGATCTGATCGTCCATATTAACCCTGAAGGCGTCGAGAAGAATATTAACCCCTTCGATCATGGGAGTTCCTTGCATACCGATGTAATGAAAACGGAAGGTCTTAAACAGGCGTTAGATAAGTACGGGTTCGACGTCGCTTTTGGTGGTGCGCGGCGAGATGAAGAAAAAAGCCGAGCAAAAGAAAGGGTGTTTTCTTTCAGAACGAATACGCATCGTTGGGACCCTAAAAACCAACGCCCGGAATTGTGGAACCTTTACAACGGTTACAAAGCAAAAGGCGATAGCATTCGTGTGTTCCCCTTGTCGAACTGGACTGAATTGGATATCTGGCAGTATATCTACAGAGAGAGCATTCCCATCGTGCCGCTCTATTATGCAGCGGAAAGACCAGTAGTAGAACGTGACGGGATGCTGATTATGGTCGATGACGATCGCATGAAATTACATGAAGACGAAAAGATCAAGATTAAGCAGGTTCGATTTAGAACGCTTGGCTGTTATCCATTAACTGGTGCTGTCGAGTCCGATGCAGATGACCTTTCATCAATTGTGCTTGAGCTATTGCAAAGCAGAACCAGTGAGCGTCAGGGGCGAGCGATTGATTCGGATTCGTCTGGGTCGATGGAGAAGAAGAAGCAAGAGGGGTATTTCTAATGGCTGCTTCCAAAAAAGCAAAAAAAGGATTGCAAGACGTGGCTAAAACATCGGTAAAAAATGCTCCTGCCCAGACGATTCAACAGAAGGTTGATGAGTACATTGAGACGCAGAGCGGTCTCGATTTACTGCGTTTTATCACCTGTGGCAGTGTTGACGACGGTAAGAGTACCTTGATTGGGCGCATGCTGTATGAAGCGCAAATGATCTTTGAAGATCAGGTTACCTCCTTGCGCAACGACTCTAAAAAAATGGGCACTCAAGGTGGTGAAATCGATTTTGCGTTGTTGGTGGATGGCCTTGCTGCAGAGCGAGAACAAGGTATTACGATTGATGTTGCGTATCGATTCTTTAATACAGATCACCGCAAGTTCATTGTTGCGGACACTCCCGGGCACGAGCAATACACGCGAAACATGGTGACTGGCGCGTCGACTGCCGATGTCGCAGTGATACTACTAGATGCAACGCAAGGGGTACTTACTCAAACCAGAAGACACTCGTTTATCGCGTCTCTCTTAGGTATCAAACATGTAGTGCTCGCGGTCAACAAAATGGACCTCGCCAATTTTGACAAAAAGACTTACGACGATATCGTTGAGGAATACAGAGCCTTCTCGCGCGATCTAAGCTTCGAGACGATCACCGAAATACCTATGTCGGCGTTGAAAGGTGATAACGTTATTCAACGATCCAGTCAGACGACCTGGTATACCGGGCCAACATTACTCGGTTTCCTTGAGACTGTAGAGGTTGGCCGCTCTCAACTTGACCATCCGTTCCGATTTCCTGTGCAGTGGGTCAACCGTCCCAGTCATGAATTTCGCGGATACACGGGCACCATCGTAGTGGGTCAGGTTGAAAAAGGGCAAGCCGTCAGAGTCTTGCCGTCGGGTGAGATGGCGAACGTTGATGAAATCATTCTCTATAAAACAAAGCTTGACAAGGCAGTTGCCGATCAAGCAGTCACAATTACACTTGATCGCGAAGTAGATATATCCCGAGGGGATGTGATTGTTGCCGCTGACGAGCCTTGTCAAGCTTCGGATCAATTCGAAGTTTCGTTAGTTTGGATGGACCAAGAGGAAGGTTTCATCGGCCGGAACTACTGGATGATCATTGGTACGACAAAAGTCAACGCGACCATTAGAGACATCAAATTCAAATACAACATTAATACCTTCGAGCATATTTCCAGTCAGTCTCTTGCCCTAAATGAAATCAGCGAAGTGACGTTGAGTCTTGATAAAGATGTGCCCTATGAGTCCTATCAAGCCTGCAAGGCGATGGGGGCTTTTGTACTTATCGACAGGTACTCTCATGCTACGGTGGGCGCGGGGATGATCAACTTCGCACTTCGTCGTGCAGAAAATGTGCATCGTCAGGCGCTGGAGATCGATAAGAAAGCGCGAGCTAAGTTGAATGGCCATCCGGGGCGTGCGCTTTGGTTTACTGGCTTAAGCGGCTCGGGAAAGTCTACAGTCGCAAATGCGCTTGAGCAGGCGTTGCATGAGAAAGGTTTGCATACCTATATTCTTGATGGTGACAATGTGCGTCACGGGCTGAATCGTGATTTGGGTTTTACAGACGCGGACCGAATCGAAAATGTCAGGCGCGTCGCTGAAGTCACGAAATTGATGGTGGATGCAGGGATTGTTGTGATTACCTCGTTCATTTCGCCTTTCCGTTCAGAGCGACAAATGGCCAGAGAGTTGTTTGATGCAGGTGAGTTTATTGAGGTATACGTGAACGTCACGCTTGATCAGGCTGAAAAACGTGATCCTAAAGGTTTGTACAAGAAAGCCAGAAGAGGAGAACTGCCAAACTTTACCGGGATCGACAGTGCCTATGAGGAGCCTGAAATACCGGAAATAGAGTTGAAGACCGGAGAGCAGTCAGTGGAAGAGTGTGTCGAACAGATTTTGAAGTTCTTGTAATGAGTGCTTCAACAACTGAAGGCGCGGGTCAAAATGAGCGCCAAATAAAAGAGCCCTATAGAGAAAGCCATCTTCGGAGCTTGTTGAAAGCAACTTCATGGCGAATTCTTGCGACGCTTACGACAACCATCATTGCCTACTTTATCACCGGTGAAGTCGAAACCGCGTTGACGATTGGCGGCATTGAATTTGTGCTTAAGTTCGTCATCTATTATTTACATGAAAGAGCATGGCAACTGGTCCCGCGAGGTGGGATAAGAAGGTTGATTTATCGGGTGGTTCCTTCATTTAAATAAAAACCCAGCAATATGCACCCTATGCCGGCGAATAGCTTTCGCCGTAAATAAACTACTCAGCTTCAGAGGAGCCCTGAATGCTCTCGTTTCGTCGTACTAAAAACCTGTTCCTAATTTTTGTCGCCCTGTTTTTTCTCAGCGCTTGCACTGGTGGTTCGGAAGAGCCCAAAGTAGATATCAGCGTATTTCTTTCTAGCGCCTCTGAGTTTCTTGATGTTGGTCAGTTTCAGGCGGCCATCATTGAGTCGCGTAATGCAATTCAGTCTGCACCCGACGATGCTCGCGGACATATTTCGCTGGCGGAGGTCTACATTGAAATTGGTCAGCCGAAAGAGGCGACAAAGTTGCTCGAGCCTCTTAACGCATCATCTGCTGATTTCTATCTCACGTTAGCAAAGGCGTACTTGCGTTCAGGTAAATTACGCTCAGCAGGCGACGTGCTAACAGCAAATGCTGCTGTGTTTGCTGCGCGTGAAACGGATTACAACCTACTTAAGGCCGAACTCGAATTTGCGCGCGGCCGGTTTGAAGATGCAAAGGAGGCATTTGAGGTTGTGCTCGTCAGTGACGGGCAAAACACGGATGCCTCTATGGGTCTTGCGCGGGTCGATGTGGCCCAGCGAGAATTTGATGTGGCGGAAGCGAAAGTTGACGAGGTGTTGGTCCAAGAGCCTGAAAACGCGACGGCACTCCTATTTGCCAGCTCACTTCAGGCACGAAAAGGTAATTTGCTCGCGGCGGAAGACCGCCTGATGGATGCTGTTGCGGCGACACCAAGCACAGACATTATTACGCCGATTCGCTTTTCTATTTTGACAGCGCTCCGCGATAATTTGACGCTGCAGGGTAAAACCACTGAGGCGATGATCTACTCCGGAATACTTGCTGAATCTACGGCCGGAGTTAGAGAAGTTAATGACCAGCTTCAGCAAGCAATGGAAGCGCTCGAGCAGAGTGATTTCGAGAATGCCAAGACAGTGTTGAAAGATATACAAACCAAGGCGCCTAGCTCTGAAAGGGCTGGCACTATGCTGGGTATTGTTGAGTTTTTGCAGGGTAACAATGTTGAAGCAGTCAAACAGTTCGAGCAATTTGTCGATCCGGAGACAGCCTCTCCAACCGCTTTGCAAATGTTTGCCATGGCGGAACTCAACCTCAACCAACCTCAGAACGTCCTGGATCAGTTGAGAAAGGATATTGATGGCAGCTCGGATGCAAAGCTAGTAGCGCTCTTTGGTATTGCCTCTGTAAGTGCAAACGAACCCGAAGAGGGCGAAGAGTACCTGAAGAAAGCGATCCAGTTAGATCCGAACGACGGTCGCGTTAGATTGGCTTTAGTAAGATTGTACAACTCGCAGCGTAAGCCTAATGAAGGATTAGCGCAGGTGATGGCCGCGTTCAAAAGTCAGCCGGAGGATCCTCTTGTTCAGGCTGCCTATGTCGAGCAATTGATGCGATTGGATCAGTTGGCAAAAGCGGCTGACGTGATAAGGGGCATCCAATCCAGCTATCCCAATTCGCAGGAAACGCAAATGCTGGTTGGTCGTTTCCAACTGAGTCAAGGCAATACAAAAGAAGCAACGAGCGTTTTTAATAAAGTTCTGGCATTGGGCGAGTCCCAACCTGCAAGACACCAGATTGCGCGAATACAATTATCCAATCGGAATTTTGACAAAGCGGAAGCTAGCTATCGAAAATTGATTGCGCTAAACCCGGAAGACGACATCGCCTACAAAGGGCTGATCACTGTATTCGAGGTTCAGGGCACAACAGAAGATGGCATAGAAGAGCTCATCAGGCTGACGGAATCAACAAATGCTGTGATGCCAAAATTGGTGTTGGTCGAATTTTATGGCAGGAACGGTAATTTTGACGATGCTTTCGGTCTGTTAGCGCAGATTGAGAAACCGTTATCGGCGGCTGGTGTCCGATTACAGCAAACACTTTATACCGCTCTTGCTGAGCAGCAATTTAACAACCAAAGTTTTGTTGAAAGCCGACAGACAATTCTTGAGGGTTTGTCTCATTCACCAAAAAACCCAAGGTTATTGGCTTTGCTTGTTGGCGTTGAATTGGGAGCGGACAACACGCGAGAAGCAGAAAAAGTTTATATCGAGCTTACTGAGATTGTTCCAAACGCACCCATTTTGGCAATTCTGGCAGGTGATATCGCGGTTGCAAATAACAGCCTTACGAAAGCGGCCGAAAGTTACAAACAAGCTTGGAGCCGAGCGCCTTCGGATCAGGTTGCGGTTAAGTATTTTGCTGCCTTAAGTCGCCAAACACCGTTGAACAATAAGGAAGTGCTGCGTTTTCTGCTTGACTGGGAAGCAAAAACACCGAATAGCGTGCTAGCCAAATTGAGCAAGGCGGGTTACTACCTTCAAACGGGTGATACAAGCCAGGCACGACTGGATTATGAATCACTGCTCGTGGCAAACAACAATAACGTCATAGCTCACAATAATCTTGCATGGATATACGGCGAAAAAGAGTTGGCAAAAGCCTTGGCCGCTGGAAAGAGGGCTC
>ENA-ORDA01000651-ORDA01000651.1-marine-metagenome-genome-assembly--contig:-NODE-651-length-33066-cov-5.138834_pt1 | contig 33066 bp, 30 predicted proteins | sample MGYA00237778_ERZ508506 | MGnify/ENA primary metagenome ERZ508506 (study PRJEB26177, sample SAMN06267891) | marine metagenome | isolation source: Monterey Bay, California, USA | place: Pacific... | reverse complement strand
GAGCGTTATGTCAATGGATTTGGTATGGCCCGCTAGATGTTCATCAACCGAGTTGTCAACGACTTCCCAAATGCAGTGATGAAGAGCAGAACCATCGTGAGGGTCGCCAAGATACATCCCTGGTCTTTTACGGACGGCTTCCAATCCTTCGAGTACTTGGATGCTATCTGCATCGTAACTTTCTGACATAATTTCCATCTCTTTTTGTTGCCAAGAATTACGGTTCTGTCCGGCGTTTAAGCCAGCGGCAGATTTACCATTCCTCTAACTGTTAAAGATGGTCGACGAGGGTATGTAAACATACCCCTGCGCAAGCCTCTCATGTGATGTTTTTAACAGACAAAAATAACACTCATTTTTCTTAAATTTACCATCTCCTAAAGAACATCGACAGCCGTGAGCGTTAAGAACAGGTCCCCAGTCGAGTGCAATATGCCTGAACCTACAATTTGCGTTGCGCTTGACTCTACGACCGTGAAAGCAATGGTCGACGAAGCCGCACGGGCCTCTACTGCTGGCGCGGATATCGTCGAAATTCGTTTCGATAGACTTTACCTCTCCAAACCAGCACCTGTAGAAGTTGTACAAGATGATGGAGAAACCAAATCAGTCATGGCACCTGAATCTGAATGGGCAATAAACGATGCTTCTTCCATAGACGCAGAAGCATCAATTCAAAAACTGAAAGAGTCGATTGGAATTCCTGTAATATTCACCAACCGTCCTGCTCGAGAAGGAGGCTTTTTCCCAGGTACTGAAGAAGAACGAATCGAAGTGCTAAAGCAAGCAGTTGCTTCAAAGGTCAGTTGGATTGATCTCGAAACCTCAATCGAAGAAGCCGAATTCAATGCTTTGAACGAAAGCGCTAAGAAAGCAGGATGCAAGATTATCCACTCATCACACGACATCAATGGAACTCCAAATTCAGAAGACATTGCTGCTTATGTTCGAGAGAGAAGTGAAGCTTCAGACATGGTCAAATTCTGCTCAACTGCACACTCACACCTCGATGCTTTGCAGATTGTTGACGCTGCTATCGATCTAAAGGGAGAAGGACACGAATACAGCCTCATGGCAATCAACAGTGGCGGCGATTGGGCTCGAATCCACGCACCAGTTTTGGGCGTCTCAATGGTCTATGCAACACTCTCTATGGAACATCGCATCAGCGACAAGGGCCTCATCAACGTACGAGACCTTCGAGATGCATGGACGCTTCTTGAGTACTGAGTAAATCTACTGTACATTCTGTTGCAAAGAAGGCATTAGTTGTTGTTCTTCAGTGATGTTTTGTTCGAGCCCAGCATTCATATATCGCTTGTTTACAATAAGTGGCGCCATCACTATGGCCATGAAGAATACTAAGAACGCCAAAGAAACGGTCCAGTTTGGCAAGACAATAGAACGTTCGACTGTTGAGATTGATATGTCAGCTACGACGACTTTGTCTTGGACTGGAGCATCTCCTCTGTGGGAATTATCCCACGTATCGATGACGATGAAGAACTCCTCATAGACAGTTCCTGAGAAGAGGGAACTGTATACTTCTGGACCGTCCAATGAGACGCTCATAACCACTGAATCTGTAGAATCATAGGCATGGACATCACGGTATGTTTTCCAGCCCGTCCATTCAAATGCAGCCCATTCAGGAGATGATTCTGCAACAAACTCTTCAGAACTTGAACTCTCTTGGCGGAACCATCGATCCATATCTGAGCTATGCATCCTCTGGTAAGAGCCTTGATATGAGTCGTAGTTGTTTGTTGTCATAAGATACACATCGGCCTCGGCTGGTACCAATTGGTCACCGACTAAACCTTGAATTTCAACGCAAATCGTGGTTCGATGAGTACTCGATAAATTGACACGAATCGCGCCTACGCTATCATTACCCACCTTAATCGTCGTAGCAATGTTCGATTCGAATTTGTCAAGAGCAGTGTCAGAATGATAGTTCATGTACATGTATGGCTCTTCTGGAGAACCTGTGGAATCTTGTACAGGATCCTCTTGAGCGGCTGAGCGACCTTTACCCCCACCACGTCTACCGTCATCATCCTCAAATCCAAAGTCATTCCAATCCCATGGATTGTAAAATGGAACTTCTGCATGGCGAGAAATTGTTTCATTCCAAACAATTGGAGACAGGTCTCCTCCACAATCATCGATTGCTGCTGATGCTGAACCAATCGGTCCCACCCCACCCATGTCACTGAAGAACGGTGCGAGGAAAACAATCAACAAGAATGCTGCTTTTCGCTGGTGCACTTTGATTCCCCTGTTCATTGGTTGCGTGGTCGGTTCATGAGGTATTCGATTACTCACGTCGTCGCAATGGCCGGATATATCCGCTTTCATCGCTCTTTCGTTCTTGCTTTGAAAGAATCTTCGGAGCAGGCGGAGGCGTGTGATGGTCCATTCCGAGCAATCCACCATCATCCGCATGCTCGACTTCATATGTCTCTGCACTTTGTTTGGCTTCTTCTTCAAGTTCATTCGGTTGGCGCATAACAAGCCAACCAAGAATAAGTGCAGCAATCATTAGGGCGATGAATCCGAGGGCGTCGCCACCTGCTTCGGTCATCCAGGACTTCCATTCATCCATACTAAAGTCCGATAGAGAAGGATCGGCATCTTGTTCAGCAAGAACAGTAAAGTCTTGTTCTGCTTCAACACAAATGCCCATCCCATCACAAACACGAACCTTTACTGTGACTTCTCCAGGAGCATCCCAACTCATTGTTGTAAGCGTAGCCAAAGAGTTTGTAGAAACATACCAGTCATTTTCTGGATTACCGTCTTCATCTTTGTCGAATGAGATGTCTTCTTCCCATTCGATAACCAACTCATTACTGATGGTTTCATCTCGATCTGTATTGGAACCATCGAGAACATCTAAGTCTCTATAGAAGACGAGGTCAGCAAGAGATTCCGAATCTGTTACATTGACAACAACTGTTACAGAAGTATCCTCATAGATTTCATCAGGGACATCAATCCCACCAATCACAGGGGCTGCATCAACGTGGATTTGGAACTCAGCCCGAGTTACATCCCCTGTTCCAAAGGCATCTCTGACAGTTAGCTTAACTGTGTAAAGTCCAGCCATTTCATATGCATGCCATGGCATTGGATCGTGGACAATAGGTGTTGCATCCCCGAAGTCCCATGTGTATTCCAATAGGCCATTCCAATCCGGAGATTCTTGCTCCAGAGGGACGTACTTACCTTCGAACTTCTGGTCACCATCTCTGGTTCCACTTGAGTCGAAGTAGAGTAAGGCTCCTGGAATTGCGATGTTGATTCCGTTCTCATCAAATGTTCTTGACCATTGATCTGGAAGCCCATTCTCAGGGAAAACATCTGAGTCCATCAAAATACTTCCATTGACCCAAGCATCCAAAATCTGTAATTCAATGATTGGAAGAGGGTTTGCAACGATGACAATGATGACTCTTGGTGTACTTTCTTCTCCGTTTTCATCCGTAACAACGAGGGTTACAATACGTTCACCTGGTTCGGTGAAAGAATATGCAGGAAGGGTTTTGTTGCTGAATGTCCCATCAGGGAATGACCAATTAAACGACACATCGTTGTATGTGCCAGTGGTACCATCGACGTCAAAACTTGTTCGTCCATCGAACGTGTAAGGGACATTGACCTTTGCATTTTCAGTAAGGAAATCAATCTGAGGCGATCCTGTCGCCCCTGATTCTTTGACAATGTATTTTGCTACAGGTAACTGATTTACGACATTCACCTGAAGTTGTGCAGAGGATATGCCTCCATCTTCGTCGGTAATTGTGACTGTGATGTTTTTCATACCTGGCAAATTCCAAGCAGGTGAAGGATAGACTGACGCCGAGTTCGTTGTTGCGAAATCATCTGAGCGATCTATGCCAATACCATCCAGATTAACTCCTCCTTCGAAATTCCACTCCAGTGTGAAATTCTCGCCATCATCATCGGTAAAGACATCCGGCATAGGCAAGGGTGTGTAGGTGTAAGTCGTCAGAACATCCGAGAAAATCTGATATGGCAATCTGTTGTTAACAACGATTTGAATTGTTTTCACACCAACATTCACTCCGTCAGAGACAGTCAGGGTGAGAATAAACGTTTCATTTGTCCCGACTACATCGCCCCATTCATGGTTCGAAGAATAGAGTCCTTGCCCACTACTAACCGAAGTTCCATCGCCCCAATCCCAATCAAATTGAAGGAATTCAAGTGGAACGTTGTCACTTGTTTGATATGCAGAAAAGACAATTCTTTGATTTGTTAGAATTTCAAGCGTTGTATCGACGACAATATTGTTTACAGTAATGATCGGAACAGGCTCACTCTCGTCAGTTATGTTCACAACATTCACATCGAGCTCTGACCAAGTGCCTCCAATGTCCATGATTTGCAGTGTGGCGTTGTATTCACCCACTTGTGAGAAGAATCGAAGTGGTGAACGAAGGCCAGAGGAGATGTTGTCACCGAAATCCCATGCGTAAGCGACTGGAGCGTCAAAGTAAGGAAGTGTGTTATTTTCGAGCGAAAGCCCCCATGCATCGAATCCATCCCCAGTAAACTGGATTTTCTCGTATGTTTGGCTGATGTTTGTAGAGATTGATGCGTTTGCAACTGGAGCCATGTTCCCTAAGGCTTGAGGCGATGTAGTTTCAGTGTCGAGAACTGCCCCCAGCATGTCTCTCATTGTGAACTCAAACGTGTAAAGATCTGATTTACGCGCAGTAAAGTACACGTCCTCAGGAACATAGACTCCACCGCCTGCTTGTACTCGTGTCGAGGTCGAATCGACCATTGTTCCGTTGCTATCACGTACGACTATTTCGACGTCGAGATCCTCAAAGAACGCATTTGATAAAATCGAGTAATTGGCTTGAGCGGTATCATCAACACCATCTCCATCACGGTCACTAAGCGTTGTTCCGTTCAGAATCATTGTCGCAGGCGATGTTATTCGAGCAGCCTCGATGTCGATTGTCCCTTGTGGATAGGAAGGACCGCAAGAGGTGTAATCACAGTCACCGATTGCGCTTGCATACCAAACGATGGCGTGAACCTCATCCGTGAGATTACCAAACCCTTGAATTAAACCAGTAGCAACATTGTTTGTGAAATCGAGGTCTTGGACGGACCAAAGTCCGTCTGCCGTCGATTTGTAAACAAGTACACCATCAAAGTTCGATACGTCTGATGTGACTCTAAGCGTCAGTGGAGCAGGCGATGAACCTCCTGGCGTGAATTGGAACGAGCGAATACCCCAGCCTTCCATTGTATGGCCGGTGGAACTCCAAGGAGTTGCCCAATTTGAGTTGGTATCGGCAGATTGGATTCTACAGAATGTACTACCCCCACATGTTGGATTCAGTACCAAATTAGAGTACCCGTAGATTCCTTGATCGGAGTCAATAGTGGCTGCAATTGAGAAGTTCGCGAATATTTCGCCCATGGTTCGACCAATTTTACCTGCCTGGCCTGATACTGGCGAGAGTGCTAAATTCTGAACTCCTAAACCACCAGTGGCTGAATCTTGAACGAGTTGACGTATTGCTGGCCCGCCACCTAGATGATCTGCTAAGTACATCGTGAACATGAATCCAGCACCATAATCAGCATTCCTTTGATTCCACCATCGGACGCTTAGGTCTGATGCTTGAGTCCATCCGTTAAGATGGCCTGCAAGCGTGCTGTCGGCTCCGAAGCAAAGATAAATTGCTACATCTGCATTTCCTTCATCAATCCACAGGTTTTCGTAAGGATCTTGAGCGTTGTGAAGAAGATGTTGAAGTTCGTGTGCAATAATCGACTTGCCCCAGTTTAGAGTGATGTCAGCAAAATCAACATACACGACGTCTCGGGTAGGAGCTGTCCCCGGAGAGAAGTATCCCCCGATGTTGTATGCGCCGTCGATGTCATAAACAACAATCTCGACTTGACAATTATTATCATTGTCTGGAGGTGAAAGACCTCTTCCGTCCCCATAATCTTTCCCGAAGTATGTGGTCATAGTGGGGTAAATAGTTTGATCCCATGTGGACGCCAAATTCTGTAAAACTGTGGACGAAAGAGTCCTTCCTGATTGTACCAAGAAAGCCACGCTAGCGGTTGTTTTAGCAACATAAACATTGGTTGAACCACCAGAAATTGGGACGGTTAGAGTATCTCCCACAACATGTTGAGTGCAGGTGGCTCTCGCCATGGAAGGGCGATATTCGATATCATCAACCCCTGGACGTCCTTCTTCAATCCAAGCTTGCTTGATGAACGATGTTGCGGATACCACTGGAACATCCTCTTCTATCAGCAGGTATTCTGAACCCTGAGAGGCATCGAATAAGGAAAGGTCCCCGTAAACCACACCCATCTCCGCTTCAACTTCAGAGGGTGATGCGTCTTGTTCATTCGCTGCAGCCTGGCCTGCAACAGAGGCCAACATAAGAGCAACGAGAAGGATGGCTTTAGTGGAGCGTCGTTCAGACATAAAGAATTCACCGTGATTTGGGATGCTGCATCACAATATGATGTATGAAAATGAGGTATTTAATACCCCGCGTCCGTGGCATCATCATAATGCCAGCCAAATCCATCGCAATTTCGATTATTTTAGTCCTTTCACTCTCGATGCTTAGCCCAGTTAATGCTGATGAAATAGAGGGGGAAAGAGCAGAAGAGAGCGTATTAAATTGCGATGGCATAGAATCCCTCGAATTTAATGGATTAACGGCGAACGAATCGGTCTCGTTTCAAGTCGGACTTGGCCCGAGGTTGCCGGGAAGTAACGCTTCAAGTGCCCTTTTGGATTCATTCATGGAAAACAATACTGCATGGAACTGGACACTCGACAAACACCCTTACCTAGATACGAATTTAACGAATCTACAAGGAGTCTACAAACCAGTGAGTAATGAAACAGATTTACCAGTCGTGGTCCTTGCTGCACATTACGACTCAAGAGATCGTGCGGAGCGTGATGATGATGAAAATCGGACCGATGAACCGATTCCTGGAGCAAATGATGGAGCAAGCGGTGTTGCAGTTCTTTCTGAATTAGCACGAATCGTACCGACACTCGGGCTTGAACATGAAGTCTGGATTTTACTCACAGATGCAGAGGACCAAGGCGTCGTACCACAGATGCTTGGAGCAAAAGCATGGGCTCAAGATCGAACACAAGAAGAAATTGATTCCATACACGCATTTCTTCTTGTTGACATGATAGGTGATGCTGATTTACAAATTAATCGAGTGTATCCTCCAAAAGTAGGCCTATCCGAAACCGACCGGCTCTGGGATGCAGTCGATGGATTGGCATCGTCTCTCGGATTGGTAAAAGATGTCGCTGCATGCGACGGTAGCCTTGGAATAGACATCGTCAACACGGACGTGCTTGACGGAGTTATCGATGACCATGTTCCAATGCTCGAAGTAGGAATTCCTGCGATTGACCTCATTGACATTCGCTTCGGCCCAAATGCAACAAAATGGGGAGGTTACTGGCATACTCATGAAGACACGCCTGACAAAGTTTCAGCTGAGTCATTAGCGCATGTGGGAAATATACTCGAACTTGGCCTCCGTCAAGGATCCTGGCTTATGGATGAAAATGAGACACTGAACGAAGATATTGATGAGGAAACAAAACAACAATCTGAATTAAGTATCGTCTATCCGATTATCGCCTTCACATTTATTGGAACTGTTTTGCTCATCTTCGGGATATTACACGGAAGCGTGCGTTTCAAACGATAGGAACGCATAGCGCGGATATACCCCGATGGCGCTATTATCCGCGCAATGGAATACTGAGGCTCTTGAAATGGACATTAACGAACGACGTGATGCTTTACGTGCACGTGTTCGTAAAAAATTAGATGGCGTTGATGAAATCCCTGAAGAAGATGAACTTGTTGTGCAAGAACAAGAAATTACCATGTCAACTACTCAAAATGAAGATCTTCTGTTTATGGAAGACAAAAATGGGGTACTCGCCTTAGCATCATCCCTCATATTCATTGGCAGCGTTCTGGGAATTATTACTGGATTACTCCTGCTCCAAGGAAACCCTACTGACCTTCTTGGGAACACTCTTGAGGTTGATGATGTGATTGATGTAAGAGGAATTGTACTCGAATCCGAATCAGGTGAGTCAATTGAAGGAGTCACTATTGAATTACTTGAAATCGGCAGCAATACCATCTTACAAACTGCCACAACCAACAGTTACGGATATTATGAATTCGAAAATGTGGTTCCTGAACCACACACAATACGTGTTACGCTTGATGGATACAAAAGTGTTGAGCGTACAATTAGTGCAACGAATGTTAATCAAGATGCTTTCACTCTTACTCCTGGTGAAGGTTTAGTAGAGGAAGATGAAACCACATCAAGTTCAGGTTGGACACTTGAAAATGCTGTTGCCCTTTCAACTGGAATAGCCCTAGTCACAATCGCAGCTGGCGTAGTTGGCCTTTACTCGGCCGTCGGTGCTAGAACTCAAAAACGATACAGAAGAACGCAATATTTTGCAGGAATCGCCCTCCTAAGTCGTGGTTTCATCGTTTTTGGTCCGTTCTTAATTCTCTGTGGGATGGGTCTGATGGTTTTGGCAAAGGACGAGTTTGACCAACCAGAGGTGGAGTAGGTTGTACCTTATCACCGTTGAAGGCGGGGATGGCTCTGGAAAAGGAGAAGCAGTTCGAATAATTGCAGAATTACTTAATCAGTATCCTTTCAATGAAGTTCATTTGACACACGAGCCTAGGCGTCACAGTGAACTTGGGAAACTCGCCCTCGAATCAGTGAAAATTGGAAATAAAACCCCTTTACAGGAAGCAGGGCTGTTTGCTGCTGATCGGCTTGACCACTCACACACATGGATTCGGCCTAAACTCGAGAGTGGAGAAGTTGTTGTCTCGGATAGGAATATTCATTCGTCCCTAATCTATCAAGGCGTAGTAGGTGATTTGGGAGTAGATACTGTATGCAATATTAATGCAGCAGCAATGATTCCTGACCTTGTTGTTTGGATCGATTGTGACCCTGACAGGGCGATTGATCGAATCAAACATGCTACACTTCGGATGAGTAGCGAAAAACAGGAATATTTCGAAACTCCAGAGATTCAAAGAACCATTCGAAAAGGATTTGATGACCTTTTGTCAGGAAAAATAGCGGTAATGGCCCCATTTGACAAATGCTGTGTCGTTGGGCCGATTTTGAATGAAGGGGGGCTCGATGAGTTACGCCAGAAACTACGGGCCGAGTTACGGACCTTTTTCAACCGAAGACCTGCCCCTTTAAACGTCGATGCCGACAAAGTAGACAGATACTTACTTGACAAACTTGCCCATGATGTACAGCAACAAACTCGACTCCCGGGAGCCCCTATGGAGAAAACTTCAGTCAACATCGGATGGCTATCAGGAAGATCTCCTTCGCAGTGGATGCAATTTGCTGAAGACTGCTGGCGGTCTGAACAAGCGAAGGATTTTGATGTCCCTAGCAACCCTTTTGCACGTTCCTGTTGGTCGGTGTTAGGAACGCTTTCTTTGATGGCAGGGTCTTGTGAAATCCCTCGTTTGCACAAGTCACTTGGACCTCATCGAATGGTTACGAGACGACACACACAACGTCTGGTAAAGTGGCTCGAAGAAACAAACTGGATTCATCGACAGCAGAATCACATTCCATTTGCCGAGGGCCAGGTATTCAAATTAAGAGATTCGATGATTGGATTCGCTCGATTAACACTCGCCATGTGGCCCATTAGGACCCCTCTTTCAAGTTGGAGAAAAAGTAATCCAGATAAAAACTGGGAAGAGGGACTCGAGGAAACCCTTCAGAATATGCAGCAGGTACAGGCTAAGAAGACTGTAGAGAACATCATTGAGCGATTAAAAATCCTAACAAGTGGTCACGAAAATTGTCCCGTTCCAGAAGATATTGAACAGTTGCTCATTTGGTGGTCAATGCCACCTCCTGATCATTCTTCTTCAACTTCTTGAGTTCGTTGAAAACGGACGTTGCCAGGAAGACGGACATCTCCTGCTCTATCAAATCGGTTTGGTCGTGCTCCGTAAGCAGCTGCGAAGAAAAGCCCCAAAACAAAACCAAATGGAATTCCTGTTGTCAATCGCAGAAAAGCCGTTGATTCACGGTCTGTCAAGAGTTGGGTAAACCCATCGATGGCAAGTGGCAGAACACAGAGTGCCCCGATTCCGATAAACATAAGCGTCCTTCTATTTTTGAGATACACCTCTCTCATATACTGATCAGGCAAAACTGAAAGGAAGGTATCTCTAAGAGTCCACCGATTCACACCTTTTCGTGAATAGATAAACCCACCAAGCGCTAATCCTGCAAATATTCCAACATCTCTGACGCAAACTGGCATTTGATTACCATTTATCACCCATGAACGCTCATGTTTTTGATGGCAGTTCAAATCCCCAAAGGCATAGATGGAAGCACTGTAAAAGTCCAAATCCGTCCATGTGAAATTCTGCCCGTCGTCGTTGTGGTAATCTAATGCATTGGCCCTTCCAGATAGATCTGTAATCGTATCTGGTTCCGAAATTAGCGGGGCAATGAAAAAAGAAATGAACAGAAAGAAGCTTATTCCTCCGATCCAAAGTCCAGCCTTCTTGTCTCTCGACCTAGAGGTGAGGCCATTACGCTCCATGTTCCGATGACAGAGAAACCGCCTTTAATGCTTGAGTTCATCGACGGTTTCTTTTCATTTGACATACTGGCCATGCTATGACAGAACAGGCTACTGAGCGAGTTGGCCTCTGGCTTGGCCTCCAAGCGGGTGGTTTTCTTGGCCTGTATTTTGGATTCAGCCTCGCTTTGGTTTCAGCTCTAACCAATCCTGATGAAATATTACGACTCGTATACTTCATGGCTTTACCACCGTTTATTGGAAGCATTCTACTCGGGCCATTTTTGGCAAGAAGAATTCGCCCAGTCATCTCAAAAACACCTCCATTCAATCGAGTTCTGGATGCTGTGAAGGGGCTGGATGAAGGGCAAGGGAAGTGGAGGGCTTTGAGTCATATTCGTAGTGATGGTAGGACTGTTCGCGTTGATCTCCATGATTCAACTAGGGTGGAAGATATTCTCTTCGCAACATTGCCATTGGTTGAGAGTTTTCCGATACGTTACATCGTAGGAAGAGGCATCTCTGCAAGCCGCCAACCTCAGTTACGGCCACTTGTGCTTGAGACCATAGATGGACAGTTCTCAAAAACAAGACAATCAAGATTCACATCAGCAATCGAAGTCGGACCTGAATTATCCGAACAACTACGTAATCAAAGGAAAAAAATCAATCGACTATTGGCCATCTTCTTACCAATTGCAACATTCCTTGGATGGCTGGAAATGCGACAATGACTCAAAAAAATACAGCCGATTCACTTATTTCATAGTGTGCTTAGATAAATCTATGCGGGAAGCTAGTTTTTTCTGGAAACGCGACCGCTTGGGGGCAATTGAAATTGCTCCATTGCTCGATGTTGCAGAACGGATTGAATTCCTCTCGTACATTAACAGAGCCCCAAAGGACATTCAGTGTTTGTTTAAATTTCACCTCAAAGAAGGTGTGAGCATTTCTGATATTGATTCACTTGAGTTCCTTGATGTAATCGACGTGATGCATGAATCAACAAAGCCTGAAGAAGGTCATCTCATAATCTGCAGAATCATCCATCCACTTTCAAACCTGAATGCTCGAACCAAAGGGACCTATGCCGTACCAGGCTCACGTTTAGATGAAAACGGACTTACATACATCATCCAAGGACCTTCATTGAAATTAAGACTCATGTCGGGAGTTATGCGCTTAATGTCAAAACCGGACCGAACAAGTGCACGAAATCTGAATCTTACACCTCAGAAACACGAAACTATCCTATCTGAGAAGCAACTAAAACTTGCTAAATTTGCTTACGACAATGGCTATTATGATCTTCCAAAGAGAATCAAAATTACTGAATTATCAGAACAAATGGGCCTAGCGAGAGCAACTGTCTCCGAGCATTTAACAAAGATAGAAGGAATTCTAATGGATGATATTTTTTCATCAATGACCGATGTGCGTTTAAGGCCCGAAGATGCCCGAAGTATCGTCCTTAGCATGGAAATTGATATGCAAGATGCAGGGATGAATACAGAAGGTTTCGAATCTCTCATTCAAAGAATGAAAGATAATATTGAAATTGAACTGGAACAGAATCCCATCGAATTTAATGAGATTGACTCTTCTAAAAATCCAGAAGAGATCCTAAGCGAACTAAGAAAGGATATCGATTAGTCTCCTCATGTTTTTACGTAACAGTTTGGTGAGATTATCATGGATGGGATGAACGAACTCCTCAATCGGATTGAAGATTCGGGTATGATCGTACCCGAAGATGTCCGAGAAGCGATGTGTTCGCTTCATCTTGAGCAATTTACATCCTATGATTACGATTGCTTTTTTCACGATCGTCCAGTTGTTTTTATGGAAACAAAAAACGGTGGCGTCAAGACTATTTCCGCACCACACATGATTGTAACACTGTTATATCAACTCGAATTATCGAAAGGTCAGGAAGTTCTTGTCCTCGGTTCGAAAGGAGGATATCTTGCAGCCCTAATAGCAACAATCCTTGGAGAAGATGGTCGAGTCCTCTTGCTCGACCCGTCAGAAGAGATCATCCGTCACACTGCAAAAGCACTTTCTGGTTGGCCAACAATAGACGTACGAGCAATTGAAGCAATCGAAGTAGCTCCGATTGAAACACCTGGTGATTTGAATCGAATCGTAGTAACTGGAGGAATTCCAGAAGTCCCAACGTGGATGAAAGAACGAATTGTTGAAAACGGCTTTGTGATTGCTCCAATTGGGGAATATAGAAATCAAGATCTGATGAAAATTGAACGTCAAGGTAACGAACTTCATCCGACCTCATTAGGACCAGTCTCTTTCGGTCCAGTTGATATCTTGGAAAGTGAACCAGAGCCTCTAACTGCGTTAGAAATTGTAGATTTGATTGAAACATTGATCGAAACATGTCATGAGATGGACTTATGTGGCCCTAATGATTTACATGCTCTAGGAGAATTAGCCGACCAATTGCGTCTTATGGAGCAAACTGAACATGAAACGTTGGAAGAATTTATAATTGAAAATATGCAACAATTTGTACACCTATGGCCCATGATTCAGTTGATGTTAACGCCATCGCTTGCCAGACCAGGTGACATCGATGGCGATGATCAACCCTCTGGACCGACTTTTGATGAATTTAAGCCCTGAGGGATATACATGGCAGCATCTGTTCAATCCACGATTGCTAAACTCAAGCACAAGGATATACGCCAGCGTAGAAGGGCTGTACGTGTCTTGTTTGATTCTGATATCCATGAAAGCGTGGAGGCTTTTTCCAAACTCCTCAATGACAAAGATATCTGGTTCAGAAATAAGGCCATTGAAGCCTATCGAAGATGGGCACCTAAGCATGCACCACATCTACTAATCGAATTGGCTAAAGGGAAGAAAATCGATGGCCACAAGTGCGTCTCCTCGGTTTTACAAAACATTGAGGATCTGGGGCTAGCAGTAGAATTATCTCGCCTTTTGCTGGTTAGCGAAGATTCAATCGTGAAAAGAAAGGCTTCAGTCTATCTCATTAGCAACGGATTTTCAAATACTGAGGAAGAAGAATCATTCCTTGGTTCAAATGATCCTGTAATCAAGTCAGCCTCTCTCGCCATCACAGATAACATTCAGTCACTACGAGATTCTCTCAGCGACTCACATCCTGACGTTCGAAAGCAGGCAGGAATTCGAATGCTTGAAATGGACCTCGATAAAGAAGAAGAATCTCTTTTGAATACAGCAATATCCAATGATGCTGCATTATGGAAATTAGCAGTCCCTAAGGCAATGAAACAAGAGAATGGAAACCTCATTGCTCTTGCCAAAGGTTGTACGAATCCACAACGCAGGTTCTTCGTAGCCAGTATGAGGGAGCATATACATGAAGCAGACGACAACAGAATCAATACACTTCTTGCCGAGGATTGTACTTCGGTAGTTTCACGCTGGCTTGTTGGACGAAATGATTCCAAAAGTGATGTCCTCCGGGAAACCTTACTGTTTGATGAACGTGTGGACAGTATCGACAAGTCGAGGATGTTAGAACGGATTTTACATCGACAAAACGAGGTACTTGTCCAAGAATTAGCACAAAAGGTTCTGGACCAATCTTTTGATGAAGTTGTCCTTAGTGCAGCGCGAAACCTATCAACCGTAACCGATGAACCCCCATCATGACAGAGTCAGGTATCACCTTCACAGTCGATGCGACACAACCTTCTCACCAGAGACTTAAGGTTGCAATACAAATTAAAGCCCCATTTTCAAAGCCCAAGTTAACACTCTCCTTTCCTCGATGGGTCCCCGGATCATATTTTCTTCGTGAACCAATTCAACATGTCACCGACTTGTCAGTTCATGATGAATCGGGGAATGCATTGGCTTTTTCGAGAAAAGAAGTAGACTCAATTGTTATTTCAAATGTACAGTCCTGCAATCATGTAACCGTGGAGTACCAACTTCTAGCTGTAGATTTATCAGTACGTTCGAATCATTTTGATGAATCTCATCTCCATATGATGCCTCCTTTCACATGGTTTTTACCGACATCTGGCATAGATGGCGGACGAATAAACCATCAACATTCAATTCAATTCAAACTTCCAAAGAGTTGGACTGTCACTACCCAACTGGAGATGATTGGACTGGAAGAGAACAAAGACATGAACATTCATAGTTATTCAGCAAGAGATCGTGATGATTTGCTCGATGGAATTGCAGAGTGTAACTCAAATTCCGTTATCGAAACCACCATCGATGGAATAAGACATACACTTGACATCTGGGACGCTGGTGGAAAAAAACCACATCCAATCATGCTGGAGCGGTTTATTCATGACATGAAGAGTATCGTTCAAGAGCATCATGCTTTATTTGGCATCATTGATGAAGAGTATCACACAATCTTGCATTTGACAGGTGGACCGCGTGGGGGGCTTGAGCATACCAACTCTCAAACCTCAATGGTTCCAAGAACTGCCTTACAGCCAGGGAATGTTGAAGAATACAGAGATTTAGTGAGTCTCTTTAGCCACGAATATTTGCACAAGTGGAACGTAAAGCGATTAAGACCGAAGAAATTCCTGGATTACGATCTCCAGAGAGAAGTAAACTCGGACCTCCTCTGGTGGTTTGAAGGAACGACATCATGGCTTGGAGACATCATCTGTTTGCAAAGCGGTGCTTGGAGTAAAGAGGATTACTTTGCAGACATGAAAAGGAAATTAAAACGACATCACTCGCGAAGTGGAATCGATTCTCAATCGCTTTGTGAAGCAAGTCATGAAGCATGGATACACCTCTATAGAGGGCATCCTTACTCGAGAGAGACTCAGATTTCATATTACCTTGAAGGTGAGTTATCCATCTTTGCACTTGATGCGGAACTTCGTAAGAGATCAAACGGAGAATCCGGAGTAGGTGACCTCATGGCAGAACTCTATCATAAGCACAATATTAATGTCGAAACAAAAAGGGATAGAGGGATACAATACAAGGATATCAGAAAAGCATTGACATCGCTTCGAGGGGGGAGAAGACTTGGTAGCTTCCTTGACGAACTTACCACCAAGAAAGGAGTCCTAGATTTAGATAAGGCATTCAGCCTTTTTGGAATTCCATACGAATCGAGTAAGACAAAGGAACGTAGAGATGGGACAGAGAATATTGCATGGAAGGACTTTGAACAAGGTTGGCTCGGAATTAACGTACGTAATCAAAACAATAAGTTGCTTGTAGCATCACACCTTCAAGAGTCACCTGTGCGTGAGCATTTGCAAGTTGGAGACGAACTCATTGCAATAAATGATCAAAGAATTACCTCTTCTGAACAATTAAAAACAGCTCTTAAGGGTAAGACAGAGGGGGAAATAACCATCCTCTATTCCCGAAGTTCAATTGTACAAGAAGTGAACGTAACTCCGATAAACGAGCCAAAAGCTCCAACTGTTTCTGCTTGTGAAGGAAACCGATTTTGGAAAGCGACTACTCGGACTCTTCAGAAGTCGTAGGGCTGAGAAGCGATAATTTTTCCAAAGAAACGTGGATTGGCGGCAGGTAATCTGCAATCCTGTGACGTGTTGTTTTTGGTGGATACAAATGTTCTGACAAAGCCATGTCTATGACATCCTGCTTGGAGATTTTTTCCAGTTGTGAAGCAGGCCACAATTCAATATCAATAGATTCATTCTGAAAGTAATCGACCACTATCACAGGTATCCGGGCAAGTTCAAGTCGCATTGCAACAGCGTGTCGATGATGGCCATCGAGAATTGCTCCAGTTGCTTTGTCAACGATTAGAGGTTTGGTAAATCCATTCCATCGAAGAGTCATATCGAGTAACTTTTTCATGTTCTTTACTTTGATTTCTTCGTGTGGTTTGAGCCATTCGAGGGGGACAAGTTGCACATCAGATTCATCCCAAGCCATAACATTGCCAATCAAATTCAGAGGATAATGCTTTTTCTTACTTGAGCACCGGGTAACATGAGGGAGATGTATGGGACCGACAAGTGGCATCAATGCAATACCCCTAACTCCAGAACTTATACAGATGGTTCAAAACCTTCCATCTAGCCTGTTAGAGATTGTTGATTGGTTTGAAAGGGAAGGTCATTCTGTTTGGATAGTTGGTGGAGCAATAAGAAATGCATTACTCGAGATACCCATTGTTGAATATGATTTAGCAACCACAATGGTTCCTGATAAGATGAAGACGTACCCTGATATGATCCCGACTGGTGAGAAATTTGGTACGATCACGTTTCGTTCAAAAGGCGATTTTTATGAGATTACGACGCTTAGAACTGAGAAAGGATACGGTGACGGTAGACGACCAGATGAAGTCGAATGGGGACTTTCTCTTTCTGTTGATTTATCTCGCAGAGATTTATCGATGAATTCAATGGCTTTAGATGTCAAAAAAGCCGTTTATTACGATCCATATGGAGGCCTTGAAGACCTACAACGAAAACGAATATGTGCTGTGGGTGAACCGAAGTCGAGGCTTTTAGAAGACGCATTACGAATCCTGCGAACGTATCGTTTCATGGATCAAGGTGTTGCAGGAGTTTGGAAACCTGAACGTGATCTTGCCAATGCGTTAAGGTCGACAAGAGGTATGCTCTCAAAGATAGCTGCTGAGAGAATTTGGGCGGAATTGAAACGAATCCTTGTAGGTAAAAACGCTTCAATAATACTTCAACAGATGGCTGATGATGGTATCCTTCGCCAAATCTTTAATTTTGACTGGATGTTGGATGATTACCGTATTTCTTCACTCGACTTGATTGAAGGTGATGATGTACTCGATCGCCTTGTCATACTCTTCCGTGACGCACCTCATACGGCCTGTGAAGACGCCGCCAGATCTCTAAAACTCAGTAATTTGGAAAAGAAAACACTCGCTTTCCGCCATCTTTGCCTAGGCCACATTCCGGAACTCTTCGATTCAAGTCTACGTATACATCGACATGTTCTAGGTGATTGGGCTCAGCAACATCTTCGAATTGAAGCCCTTTTCGCACCATCGAATCGAGGCAGCCATTCTAAGGATAATATCCAGGAACGTATTTCTAGAAACCAAACTTTGGTTACAAGCAAATCATCCAAACCATTGGCTACAGGTGAATGGATAATGTCTCAAACAAACGTAGAGCAAGGTCCAAAACTCGGGGCACTCAAGACCTGGTTGCATCGTGAACAGATCGCTCGGAATCTAACCGATTTAGACCAAATTGAAACTCTTCTATGCACCATATCTTGGCAAGAGGATGAGTTTGCTCATTGGCCAAAACTTCAATTCCCGTAGGAGACAGTTTGATACCATACGGCGAAATGGAGTGAATGAGTACTATGTCTGTTGCTAAGAGTATGGTTCAAGAAAAAATGCAAAATCACATCAAACAAATGGTTTCTACGAACCCGATGATTGGGCAACTGAATGAACAATTTACAAGTTGGCTACTCGGATCTGGACTAACTGGAGCAGAAATTGCAAACACAATTGATTCAAACAAAGATGCTGTTATCCAACCGCATGAACTCTCTGCGGCATTGGAAAAGACAACAGGGACATCACCTCCTGCCTGGGTTATCAATGGTCTACTCACACTCCTTGATTCCGACAATGACAAAATAGTAACCGTTGGAGATTTATTCACCTATTTTGAGCAAATTGGATTACCTCTTGGAATCCCTGATCCTGCTGAGACTGCTCGTTTGGCTGCTGAACAGGAATCTATTCGTTTGGCTGCCGAGCAGGAATCTATTCGTTTAGCTACTGAACAAGAGACTGCTCGTTTGGCCGCTGAACAGGAAGCTATTCGTTTAGCTACTGAACAAGAGACTGCTCGTTTGGCTGCGGAACAAAAACTTCAGAAATCAATGGAAGAACTTGATATTGAATTAGAAGAAGTTCCAGAGATGGTTGTAAACGAAGTAAAAGAAGAAACTCAAAAAGTCGTTGAAGTTAAAGATCGAGTTACAACAACAGTCCGTAAAAGTAACCATCTTGAAATAATTGAGGCATTGGATTCGATGAAATTAAGCAGCCAGATAAGAGACGCTGTTGAAAAATCGACAACTGAGCATCACTTTTCAGTCAAGATAGAAAAAATCGAATCGACAATCATTGCCCCTCAGTCTTTCAAGAATGGAAAAACCATCATTGGAAAACTTTTAGATGATAATTCAGTGGAAATCGAACTTCTTTTCCAACCCGAAGCTAACGATTCTGTGGAAAGTTTCCAAATGAATCATATTGTTGAAATCGACGCTCACATCGCCAATTGGAACTTAGGTAGAAAACGCGCTATCTTCTCAGTGCACTCGTATGAATACAAGTGATTACAGGAGACTTCGTGCTATTACGATACGTTGAACTTCTTGAGTACCTTCGTAGATCTGTGTGATTTTAGCATCACGGAAAAATCTCTCCACGGGGAATTCTTTGGTATACCCGTATCCACCATGAATTTGTATTGCCCGTTCTGAAACCCACATTGCAGTATCTCCCGCATATAATTTAGCCATGCTCGCTTCTTTCGAATGGCGTGGGCCTCCGTGTTCGTAATGTTGTTGCTTTGACCAAGATGCTTTGTAGACGAGATGGCGAGAAGCCTCAATCTTTGTAGCCATATCAGCGAGATAGCCCATAATCATCTGGTGATGTGCGATTGGTTTGCCAAAAGCCTCTCTTTCGTGAGCATAACGAAGCGATGCTTCGTAGGCTCCTTGAGCAATTCCAAGGGCTTGTGCAGCAATACCGATTCGGGAGTTGTCCAAAGCATTCATGGCGATTGGGAATCCATTCCCAGCCCCTTTCAGAATATTTTCAACTGGTACCTTACAGTTTTCGAGAACGAGCGTACAGGTATCAGATGAGCGGATCCCAAGTTTATCTTCCTTCTTTCCGACAGTGAAACCTTCGAAAGAAGAGTCAACAATAAACGCAGTTGTGCCGCCGTGTTTCTTGACTCCGTAGTCTGGATGGTCGACATCTTTTGCAAAAAGAACAATGATTTTCGCTTGCGCTCCATTCGTGACCCACATCTTCTCGCCGTTCAGAACGTAATGTGTTCCATCATCGGAAAGTTTAGCTTTACAGGTCATGGCTGCAGCATCCGTACCCGCTCCAGCTTCTGAAAGTGAGTAGGCACCAACATCACCTGCTGCGAGTCTTTTTAGATAGGTCTCTTTTTGATATTCGTCACCATGAAGTGCTATCGTTTTAGCACAAAGGCCTACGTGAACACAGTACATTACTGAAAAAGAAGGATCGACTCTTGCAAGTTCTTCAACGATAATAGATTCAGAGATATCATCGACTGGTGAGCCGCCATATGCTTCGGGGATTGTGACACCTTGGAGACCGTATTCGATGAATTGGGCCCATTCCTCTGAAGGCGGAATTTGATGTTTATCCCGGTGTTCGATTGTTGGAGCTAAAACCGATTCGGCAAAGTCTCGAACCATTTCTCGAATCATGTCTTGTTCGTCTGTAGATTTGTAATCCAAACTCTCACCAATCCAACGCAAGGGCGCATCTCACTTAATGAATGTGTAATCCCCGTGTCACATCAGAAATAGCGATGGTTCAAATAGGAGTTGAAATAGCCGCGAGTAGGTGACATGACTTGGATGAAGAAGTCGTTGAATTTAACATAGCCCACAATCGCAAATATTCGATTGACCATTTATGGTATCAAGAAAAAGATGATGAGAAGATCATGGTCGGCATTAGTGAGTTTCTCGGTGTAGAAATTGGCGAAGTGCTTCGCGTGATACTCCCGCAGGCTGAAACTGTCGTTGATGAGGGACAAGACATGTTCTCATTATGGACTGGTGAAGAAAAAATAGCCTATAGCGCTCCATTTTCGGGAACAATTACTGAAGTAAACGGAGAAGTTGAAATCAATCCTGATTTAGTCAACGAATCCGCATACGATCTTGGATGGATTCTCGTCTTACAACCATTCCAATTGGACATGGAGAACCTACTCGAACCAGATGAATACGTTGAGTATCTCTCTGAGATTTGAGCAAAGACGTGGAATCATGTTCGATGCTATTCAACGACTAACCGCCTCACTCAAAGAGGCCCCAGTTGTTTGGAAAGGTGACTATCCTTACTTTATTCATCCTCTTACGGATGGAGTGCCTCGACTCGAAGCAGATGTATTCCAAGCAGTAGTCGACCTTGTGTTTGACTCAATTGACTGGAGTAATATCGACTTGCTACTCGGCATCGAGGCTATGGGCTTACCGCTCACTTCTTCCCTATCCTTACGAACTGGATTACCACAAGTTGTTGCTCGTAAGCGATCATATGGGCTTGATGGCGAGATTGTCATCGACCAAAATACTGGCTATTCAAAAGGAAGTATGTATCTCAATGATATCAAACCAGGAGAATCAATTGCCATTATCGAGGATGTACTTTCAACCGGCGGGACCCTTGATGCAGTCATCAAAGGTGTCCAAAGGGCAGGAGCAAGTGTCACAACTATTGTTGCTGTTGTTGAAAAAGGCCCTGGCCTTGAGATGCTCAAAAAGAAATATCCTACTATCGATATATCTTCTATTGTTCGATTAACAATGGACGGCGCAGAGATAGTTCTTCTTGACGAGGTGGTATAATGGACTTAGACAGACACGATTTCAAACTCGACGAATTAATTGGACGTATTCAAGAAAATGATCATCGCCTTGTAGCTCTACAAGTCCCTGAGGGACTAAAGATGCAGGCATTAGAAATGATGGATGAAATTGAAACGGCTTCAAGTGCAAAAGTTGTTCTAGCAGCAGATCCATGTTACGGTGCCTGCGATCTCGTTCATGATAAAATGCAAATGATGGGTGTCGAATTAGTCGCTCACATGGGCCACTCCCAGATGAATATCGAATCGGGTATGCCGACTCAATTTATTGACGTCACATACGACGGAGACCCTGATCTAGCCCCTGTCATTCCGATGCTGAATAAGCATCTTGCCATTGCTAGGGGTCGAATGGAGAATCAAAATGTCGAGACTGACCTTTCTGAAGAAGAAGCTCAAGAACGATTTATGGATGCTGTAGGAAGAATGACTCCACTCAAGGACACCAAGTTGGGGCTTGTAGGGAGTATCCAACATCTCCACCTTTTACCTGATTTCCATGACCGTCTCGAAAAAGCAGGATACGATGTAACAATACCGATGGGTGGTGCACGTTTGACATTCCCTGGCCAAGTTCTTGGTTGCAATTATTCTGGTGATGATGATACCATTGGACATTACCTTTTCCTCGGAAGCGGGGATTTCCATCCGATTGGCCTGGTCTTGCATACAGGAAAACCACTTGCTATGCTCGACCCTTACTCTGGAGATGCAATTGAAATGTCCTTTGAACGTATTGAGCGTATTCTTCGACAACGCTCTGGACTTATCATGGCTTCAATGGACGCAAATCGATTTGGAATCTTGATTGGAGAAAAACCCGGACAAATGCGCCGAACACTCGCTCTTCGAATGAAAAGACTACTCGAAAAGCATGGGAAAAAGGGATATCTTCTCGCTCTGGAACACGTTGGGCCTGAACTCATCGACTTCTATCCAGTAGATGCTTTTGTGAACACTGCTTGTCCACGTATCGCTATTGATGATGCGGTCAGATATGCTAAACCATTGATCACTCCTTACGAACTCGAAGTAGCACTTGGCGAAAAGAAATGGGAAATGGGATATCAATTTGATGAGATACCCTGAGACTCTACTTTTCATTCTTGATTGAGTACGAGTGTTCAAGAACGGTTGGCGACAAGAGCCAACCAGCATGAGCGACTACCTCGATCGAATTGGTTCTGGTCTTATCCTTCTAGACCCTGCTCCATTAGATTTTGATTTCATACCAGAAAAAATGGTGGGTCGCGAAGATATTCAAAGTAACCTCGCTGCGAAATTTCATTCGATATCGCATCCAAACAGTAGTGCAAACGTTGTCATAACTGGACCAGTTGGAAGTGGTAAAACATTGCTTGCGAGAACTTTTTGTCGCGATATTGAACATCATCTAAGGAATAAACGTCAGATTCGAAGCGTCCACATTAATTGTAGGAATGCAACAACAAACGTCCGGGTTGCACAACGTATTGTTCAGACATTAGATGCAGGACATCCAGACAGAGGACTTTCGATGGGCGAGTTGTTGAATAGCCTTCGACGCCTGCTACGCTCAAATGAACGACATCTGATTATTGTACTCGATGAGGTTGATCACCTACTGCGGAAATCAGGAAACGATTTGATTTACCAACTCCTTCGTATTGATGAGGACCAGGAAGGTACTGGCACGATATCTCTTATTCTAATCAGTCAAGAGCAGGTTCTTGATGTACTCGAAAATGCAGTCATCTCTCGCTTTGGACACACAAATCATTTGCCGATTCCATCATATGATTACGAGGGTCTACTAGCGATTACTCGACAGCGAGCAGAAGCTTCCCTAAATCCACAATCATGGAATGAAGAAATTCTCAAACTTATTGCCACCTCCGCAGCGCCTTCAGGCGATGCGCGTCAAGTCATCGAATTGCTCAATGGTGCTGTCGAACATGCAGAGTCTGATGGCAGATCTCTGCTTGAACCAGAACATGTTCAAACACGTGCTAAATCCATACCACAAGTCATGCCAGAAGACGTTCTTGATGAGTTAACAGGCCATCCGATGCTGGTTCTTTTGGGTATTTGCCGACGCCTGCGCAAAACGGAATTCATGACAAGTAAAGATGTCGAATCGATGTATGCGGTTGTTTGTGAAGAGTATGAAGTAAAGCCTCGAAGCCACACAACAGTTTGGAAGTATCTGAAAATAATTGAAGGGTTGAGCATTATTGACACCCGTGTAGATACTGTAGGTGATGGTCGTGGAAGAACAACCCATATCTCGATGCCGCATGCCCTTCCAATGGATGTTGCTGGCAGAATTGAAGGCCGTGTTATCAAAAAACTGAATCGGCTATGAAGGAATCCAATGCGGTGAGGCTAAATAGGGGTCGTTTGTCGCTAAGTTGCTAGAGGAATGCTTTATGGCTGAAGGAAACTCATTTGTTGCAGTGGTCAATGACACCACAACCAAGTTGACTCGAACCACGACTGGTGGTAAGGAAAAGACGTACTCCCCGTCATACAAGACGGTTATCTCAGGTACAAACCATGCTCAATTACTCGGAAAGAAGATCGGCGATGTTATCGAAGGTGTTTTCGTCGGCGAAGGAGAATCACTCCTTACTGGCTACAAACTCGAAATTACTGGAGGCTCAGACAAAACTGGCACTCCAATGCGTCGTGACCTCGAAGGCGGTTCCCGACAAGCAATTCTTGTTACTGCTTCAACTGGTTTCAAAGGACATTACCTTGTCTCAAAAACTAAGAAAGGTGAAAAGAAGCGTTTCCGTTACAAGCCAGAAGGTATGCGAATGCGCAGAGTATTCCGTGGAAACACAATCACACAAGACACACGTCAAATCAATCTGAAAGTGGTCGATGCAGGAAACATCGGACTTGACACATTGCTCGGTGCGGGCGAAGGCGCAGCATCTGCGGAGTGAAACCCGAGAGGGTCATCGTTGAATAAGGAGGAATGGAAGCATGGCAAGAACGCTTCCATCACAACCTGAAGTTAACATTGGCCTTGTTGGGCACGTTGATCACGGAAAAACAACTCTTACACAAGCTCTTTCTGGAGTTTGGACCGATACTCATTCTGAAGAACGACGTCGAGGTATTTCAATTAAATTGGGATATGCCGATACTGCATTCTACAAAACAGATTCTGGCCAATACTACGCCACAGGCCGCCGTCCAGAGGGTGGGAAAGACATTGATTCGGAACTTCAACGTGTTGTATCATTTGTCGATGCACCTGGTCACGAGACGTTGATGGCGATTATGATCACTGGAGCATCCATTATGGATGGCGCTATGTTGATGGTTGCTGCAAATGAAACATGCCCTCAGCCACAAACACGAGAGCACCTCATGGCTCTGGAAATTGCTGGAATCAGGAACATCGTTATTGTTCAAAACAAAATTGATCTCGTCACCAAAGAAAGAGCAATGGAATCCTACAAAGAAATCAAGGAATTTCTAGAAGGGACAATTGCTCAAAATGCACCTGTCATTCCAGTATCAGCTCACCATGATGTAAACCTCGACATCCTGATCGAAGCAATCGAACAAACAATTCCAACTCCAAATCGTCAAGAAGATGAGCGAGCAGTAATGCACATCGCTCGCTCCTTTGATGTAAATCGACCAGGTACTCGCCCTGCTAAACTGACAGGAGGCGTCATCGGAGGTTCAATTGTCGAGGGGGCGTTTAGAGAAGGTGATGAAATCATCATTGGACCAGGACGAAAAATCGAACAAGGAAACAAGACAAGATGGGAACCCATTGAAACAACCATCACGAGCATGCAAGGCGGAGGCGGAAAGCGTGACGTCATGATGGCTGGGGGTTTGTGTGGCCTTGGAACTCTTCTCGATCCATCGATTACAACGGCAGATAACCTCTCTGGACAGGTTCTTGCCAAGAAGGGCGAATTACCGACGATTCGAACTGAGTGTTCGATCACAGTCGAACTGATGGATACTATGGTTTCAGGTGACGGAGAAGGAGCTGACAAAATATATCCTCTTCGAAACAATGAGATGTTGATGGTAAACGTAGCAACTTCAACATCAGTAGGTGTCGTGAAAGGTGCTGAAAAAGGAAAAGCCACACTTCACCTACGACTTCCTATCTGTGCTGATGAAGGTCAACGTGTCTCACTCTCCAGAAGAGTTGGCGCACGATGGAGATTAATTGGTCACGGGACCATCCAGTGAGATGATTTCATGGGCGATGTGCTCATTGATGCCTGCGGCTGGGTTGCACTCATCGATGCTGGGCTCAATATTGACAGCGCATTGTCTTCAATTATAGGACCTCCACACTTCGTACTCTTACCTTCAGTATTGGAAGAACTTACCCTCATACAAGAAAAAAGAAACCTGAGAAATACCATTATGCTTGAACTCCTCCTTCAACGATCAACAATCGTCGAGGAGAAATCCGGACATACTGATGATTTACTCTTGGAATATGCAAGAATAAACGAAATTCCTCTCCTTACGGTTGATGCTAATTTGAAGCGCAGATGCTTCGAATCAAGTGTTGATGTGATTGAAGTTATGAACCGAAAGAAGTTACGTCTGATAGCATCTCTATAGAACTTGAATGATGAGTTTGATATCGGACCCTATTATAATTGGCTTTTTCTATTATAATCAAATAATTCCCACTCATGCAGGTGAGAAGTTAAAATACCGTAACAATATCCGAATAATATGGATGAAACTACTATACATAATTCTACAACAAGAATCCTACATGACTCCCTTTGTGAAGAACTTATTCAACTTGGATTACAAGCACATACAGCAAGCGTTCTTACATGCCTTCATTTCCATGGAGCCTCAACATCAAGAGATTTACAGACTCAGTGCGACTTACGTCAACCAGATGTAAGTATAGCCATAAATGAACTGCGTGAAATGAATCTCATCATTCACAGTCCAATCAATCAAACCAATCGTGGAAGACCAGCCCATATGTACCGCTTAAGACACAATTTGGAACAATCACTCCAACCATTTATTCGACTAGCCCAAATTCGTGCACAGAAAATCCTTAGTGGAATCGATTCAGTGCAAAAGATCGTTGCTTCAATTTCGAATGAACAGGCTTCAGAGCCTATGGCAGCGTGAACAATACGTCGTCGCCATGCCCATCTAACAGACGTAATTTAACTCCAGCGTCAATCCAAGCATGTGCGTAATTAATTGCTCCAAAGGCACGTATATAATCACCTTGTTTCAAGAAGTATTGAGCATCAGACGAGTAGTCATCCGCCATCGATAACAATGTGTTGAGCATGTCCGATTCAGGACTCCCTTCTTGAACGAGCGGTGTTGCTTTTTCTCGGGCTTTTCGAGTGATTGAAAGATAATGTTCAACCCGTTCTTCTGTCAGTGTTTTACCTGGATCCATTCAATCACCACCTTTTTGTCGCCCTAAGAGACGCTTTACGTCATCTTTTCTGCCAAGAGCCTCATACAATTCGATCGCTCGTGAAAGACGGCCTTCATCTTCTGCAGTTTGGGCTCTCTGGAATAGTGTTCTTCGTTCATCCCAACTACGAGCAAGTTTCGCATCTGCAGCTTCTTGATGCCTGTGTCGTTTTTCTTCTTCTGCAAGAGCAGGATCAACCCAACGCCTTGTCAATCCATCTCTACGAGCGGTTATCATAGAATTACGGCCTAATCGTAGAAGTAAATCACCAAGTTCCATACCATCACCTATTCGGGATAATTCGTTTTCAGTAGCTAAATGGTCAAGATGGCCCTCGATTCCGAGCACCCACCATCCATCTCCTGCCCTAGTCGCCATAAGTGGTTCCAAGGAATCTGTTTCAACTCGATTCATGGAATCCCATCCAAATGGATGTGGAGTTCCTTCCCATAATTGACCATCAGAAGATAGCAGCAGTAGTCGTCCATCCATGAGCGGAGAGCACCAACTCCAAACCGTTGTATCAATGACTCTACGTTTGTCTTGGTTGGCGATTTGCCCACACAAAACAACTCCTTCAGAAGATTGCCATAGCAAATGTTCCCGATCAAGCCATCCGACAAGTCTTCGGACAATCCCAGATGAGATTCTGCGGATTCCTTTTCCATTTGAATCGAAAAGATGGAGATTTCCATCTCTTCCAGAAAGAATCCAACCCCCGCCTGGGCGGTGAAGAAGGTGCAAGAACCCGCCTGGACTGCTTCTTCCTTCGTGGAGCATGGTTCCATCAACTGTTTTCAGAACAAAGAACCCGTGTGCTGCCAAGATACCAATTGTACCTTCACCGTTACAAATAGCGTGAACTTTGAACGGCATTGTCTGCTTCCATTGTATCTCATTAGACTCATTAAAAAGAACCAAATCTAAGCCATAGGCTACTGCAAGTTGCCCATCTATTGCGGCTATTGCACTAATCCGAGATGGGGCTTGCCAAGACCATGATACTGTCCAAGACATCACACATCACCTCCTACGAGGCCCCATGCCATCATTTGGGCAAGTGCTGTTCGAGTAAGACCAAACATTCGAGATCGGCCTACCATCCTTACATCAAGAATGCCTGCTTTGTGCAATCGGTTGCAAATTTGCGAAAGTCTTGCTCGTTTAATGTTCAATTTCTCCAACAATTGTTTGTCAGAAGGAGAGATCATACGTTGTTGAGCGATTGAAACCACAATCGTTTCACTGTTCGTGAGTGATGTCAAAACTTGGACTTTTAGGGGGTGCTCTGCTTTACCTCCTATTTTCGGACGAGAAAGCGTCTGTAGGCTTTCTGCAAGCTTATTAGAAACCGTATTATCTCCAGAAGATGAAATTAGTTTTGAGAGCAAATCTGTAAGTGTTTTCAACATCGATTCGTTTGGCTGGAGAGGGTTCTCTTCAACCATCTGTTGGTATTCAGGCTCGAAGGATTCGAGTAATGTTTCCTCAGGTTCTTCTGTTTCTCCAGCATCAAAAAATTCCTCTTTCAAATCTTCCTGTGATGCAAGTGAGTGTTTGCTCACCCACAAAGAATTAGCACCATCGAGTTGTTGATACTCACCTTCTGGTTCTTCTGTTTCATTTATCGATTGACTGGTTTCTTTCCAACGACCCCTTAGACCACCGAAGATACCTACTGGGCGGAGACTGTCTTCAGTCACGTATGTATCCTCAACGGGTTCCTCTTTCTTTTCCTCGACAATCGGTTCTTCTAGTGATTCGAGATTGAGATCAAAACCCATTGTCCCCGACATACCTGGCCCGTCTTCCCATTCTTCAATAGCCCCAGCAACTGTTTCTCCTTCTGAATCAGGGATTTCTACTGATTCCGGTTTATCAAGAAGTTCATCTTCTTGATTGAAGATGCTCAAATCAATTTCTTGAGGAGCTGCTTGAGGAGATTGTTCCTTGGTCGTATTTTCTAAAATCGAACTCTGGGGTAATTCAGGCAACATCTGCCCATCAATTACTGATCGTAGAACTTTGATAATTGACCCTGGATGACCGTTTTTGCTCGCAGCCAGTACTTTTCCAGCCTCAACTGTAGTCATCTGATAGGGTTCGTTTGAATACGTCCCGATTCGGCGTTCAACAAGGGCCTTTACACTGTCTGCATCCAATTCATCCATCAGTCGTACTTCGAAACGTTCTCTGATTTGTTCAGAAAGAAGGGACTTCTGATTTGGATTGACTGCCACAACAATCAATGCAGAAAGACGTTCGAAAAAGGGGACAGAAGCAAGCAAGCACGCCTCTAAGGAAGCAATATTGGCCATATCAGCATCAACTGAGATTAACGGCAGGTAATTTCTCTTGCTATGAAGAGAAGCTGCAAGTTCTCGCTCAAGCTTTTTGTAATCTGTTGGCGCTGTTGCATTAACAACTTGGGAATAAACATCTCTAAGTAACTCTAAGCCAGGATTGATTGTGTCAATCCTATCAACATGAATGTGTAAATTTGTCTTCCCACCAAGACAATTGACAAATGAAGTCTTCCCAGAACCATATTCTCCTACAAGCAGAATCCTTCTTGAAGATTTGAATTGGATATTCTTCTCCATCTCTTCAAAGTATGAATGTCTTCCAACAAGAAGATTGGAATCTTCTGCTGAGAGAGGCCCTTGGGAAAATGGATCTTCTCTGAGGCTTGGCAGTCGCAAATCAACAGTTCCAGTATGCATGTGCGAGCAACTTCGAACAGGTATATGACCTTTCATGGAATTTGAGGCAATGAGGGACATGTTAAGACACGTTAATCAAGTAACCACGGCACAGCACTAGGGCGTATTAACGCACCTCTAACGCTTTTTTAACGCGTTAAGTTAAGCGTTAATCGCGTTAACTTGTTCCGATTGGTTGATGTTTCAAGAACATCTGGCATCACATGAGGAGAGAGACCATGCCTGTCAATAACAGCCGCTTGAAAGGATTCTACAAACTGTCTGTTGATGAGAGGCGTCACCTTATTGCGGAAAGTTGCAATCTTCTTCCTGAACAGGTTGCTGCATTGGCGAAAAACGGTGAACTGGACGATAATGCAGCAGATCGAATGATTGAAAATGTCATCGGAACGATGTCTCTTCCTGTTGGCGTTGCAACAAACTTCATCATCGATGAAAAGCACTACGTCGTCCCATTCTGTCTTGAAGAATCAAGCGTTGTCGCTGCAGCTTCGAACATGGCTAAGCGTTGCCATGTTCATGGAGGATTTACTTCAAATAATGATGGACCAATGATGATCGCTCAAATTCAACTTCTTGACATTGAGGACCATGAAAAGGCAAAGTTGAGGGTGTTAGAGAATAAGGACGACCTAGTGAATTTGGCAAACAGCTTACCATCGACCATGGTCCGTCTTGGAGGAGGATGTAAGGAGATCACTACTCGGAGCATAGAAACACTTTCCGGACAGATGTTTGTCGTCCACATTCATGTCGACTGCAGAGATGCAATGGGAGCAAATGCCGTCAATACAATGGCTGAACTTCTTGCCCCGGAACTCGAAAGAATAACCGGTGGAAGGGCTTTGTTACGAATTCTAAGTAATCTTGCCACAGAAAGGCTTGCAAGAGTGAAGGCTACGTTCACCCCTGAAGAAATTAGCAATTCTGGAGAAAGACTCGATGGTTCGAAAATCATTGAAGGTATACTTGAAGCATACCATTTTGCAGTTGCAGACCCATACAGGGCTGCCACGCACAACAAAGGCGTCATGAACGGCATATCCGCAGTTGCTGTGGCATGTGGCCAGGATTGGAGAGCAATCGAAGCAGGCTGCCACGCATATGTTGCCTATTCACAAGGTAGATACGGATCAATGACTCACTGGGAACTCAATTCGGAAGGAAATCTAGTTGGTTCTATCGAGACACCTATGGCGGTCGGAATTGTTGGAGGTGCCTCCAAAGTGCATCCTGTTGCTCGTACGAACCTCGAAATCCTCGGTGTTGAATCTGCACAAGAACTCGCTTCAGTAATGGCTGCAGCTGGGCTTGCTCAGAATTTAGGAGCCCTTAGAGCCCTTGCTACAAGCGGTATACAAAAAGGCCACATGAGACTCCACGCTAGGAATATGGCCGTCAGTGCTGGCGCACAAGGCAATGAAATAGAGGATGTAGCGAAACTCTTGATCGAACATGATGGACCAATTACTCAGACAAAAGTTTCAGAGATACTTGAAGCATATCGTGCTTAATCACTCTTCTTCCAAAGGCAAAGTAGCCTGTATAAGGCCATCCTCGCCAACTTCTTGTAATGCATCAACTTCTTCCATCCCATCGAATAGACCAGCATCAGTAACTTGTTCTCTGAACCATTTCCTTACTTTACGAAGGTCGGTGTGAGGGCAACCAAAGGCTTCTGAAAAACGACGCGTAGTGGTTAAGCGACGAGTATTTCCTTCCTTTCTTCTTTGAATCATCCCATATTGAGCAAGTTCTCGTACGTAATCATACGCTTTTTGACCAAGTAATTCAACAAGTCTTGATTGATGCATTGGTTGATGGTATGCAATCAATGCAGCAGCCTTGAGTAACTTCTTCGGCATGTCTGTCTTGGTACTTGCAGGAAGATGTTCTGTAACTTCATTACGAACCTCCATAGCCCATTTACCGCCAATTTCGACAAGACGCAATGCCCCTCCTCGTCTTCGCTTCATGGTACCTTGGAGAGTAGTCAATGATTCAGTAATCTCTTCTTCCTCGTATCCCAAAGATTCTGCGAGTTGTGAAATGGACATCGACTTACCTGATCCAAACAATGTGGCTTCCAGGAGGGTTTCTAATGCTAATTCAGTCATACCATCACCTCATTCAACAAGCCAGTCCAGATTTTCATTGATCTTATTTTCTTCATGGAGAAGTTCCTTCTCCTTCTTCAGACGCTGTTTTTCTTCTGCCTCACGAGCTTTCTCTGCCCTTAATTGCAATCTCTCAGCATGGAGCATTGAACCTGTTTTGGCGTCTTCACGGTTTGTTAGTGAAACTTCATCCTCTTCCTGACTGGCTTCGATGACTTCAGCAAAAGTGCCTAATTGTGGCCATAGATCTTTAATCATAATGAGATCTGTAATCCCATTCCCTTGCGTAATTGATGCGATTCCTTTGTGAGTAAGGAACAATCCTGCAATGAAGGAACTTACCTTTGCATCCTTCTCATAACCTTCAGGAATAACTCCGAATGTTAATTCTAAGATTGGTCTTAGAGCATTCATCACTTCTGTTAGGGGAACATTGTGTGAATCCATTGATTGGGTTGTTTGACGAAGTGCTGTCCAACACCGTTCGATATCACCATCTAGATCTTCATTGTGCATCCGTCCCCCAACGTTGGAGAGCATGTCTTCTAATTCGACTGCATGAGCAACTCTATTCTCCTCACGTTGCTTAATTGCATCAGCATCATCGGCTGCATCCTTTAGTGCCGAAAGAAGTTCACCTAATGTGACTGGACGGCCTTCATCACGACGTACTCGCTCATCGAAAAGCCCTGCAAGAACATCGTCGGCATCTCCTTGGAGAACAGTGTTTGTGAAGTGGAACTCGTGATCATCATATTCAGCCTCCCAACCAAAATCAAAGCCTGCATCCCATTCATCTCCTTGATCTTGATACTGCACACGATCAAAGAGAAGAGCAGCTTGATGATGAAGCACTTCCCAAGCCATGCGAATAAGTCGGCCACAGGCAGGTAAATCCAAATTACTCGCTTGAGATTTTACCCGCTTTGTAAATTGTTTCAGAAAACTGGTCAAATCAATATTCCAAGCATCGAGTCCTTCGCTACCAACCAACGACATGACCAGAGCAACGCTCCTGTCAAATGGATCATCAAGTGTTTGATGTTCAGCCTCTTCAGTCTGAGCAATCATCATGATTCGGTCGGCATAAGCGTTGATTCCTTCAAGGTCATCATCTCCACTTTGGAGTAATTGATCGATGACATCCTGACGAAGGAACCACTGATCTAGACCTTGTTGACTCACCAAAATCGCCTCATTCAACCTTTTCTATAGAAGGTTCAGTTTGTTCTTCTTCATCCATTGATGCAATTGATTCGACAAGCTTTGCTCGCTCTTCAATATCCTCATTCGTTTCAATTGTACGTTCGGTCAAAGAAGCAATGCTCTCATCTTCAACCATGTGCTTTAACAAGCCTCCAAGACTTTGTGGAACTGGAAGTGCCTCTGGAACAGTTGGCATTTCTGCAAGCCCTTTTTGCTCTTCTTCTGCCCGCTTCTGATTGGTTGCTGCAGCTGTTTCTGCTTCCTT
>ENA-ORDA01000650-ORDA01000650.1-marine-metagenome-genome-assembly--contig:-NODE-650-length-33081-cov-7.578203_pt1 | contig 33081 bp, 25 predicted proteins | sample MGYA00237778_ERZ508506 | MGnify/ENA primary metagenome ERZ508506 (study PRJEB26177, sample SAMN06267891) | marine metagenome | isolation source: Monterey Bay, California, USA | place: Pacific... | reverse complement strand
AAGACAGTCAATATCATGACCCATCCGTCCGTTAAATCCGACTTTGGGACTGGGATTTTGATGGTATGTTCATTTGGTGACCAAAACGACGTTGCAGTGTTTCGTGAACTCGGCCTCACGCCATTCCAGGCTATTGATTTGGATGGAAAAATGACCGATGTAGCCGGTCCGTTTGCAGGCATGAAGGTCATTGAGGCGCGAAACGCAGCCATCGAAGCCCTAGAAACACAAGGAGACCTTGTCCAAGCTGTAGAACGGAATCAAGACATTCCGGTGTCTGAGCGAGGAAAGAATCCCGTTGAAATTATCCTTCTGAAAGAATGGTATGTGCGTCAAACCCATATTCAGGAAAAAATGAAAGAGCATGTAGACGAAATCGAATTCCATCCCCCACGGAACCGTCAATTCCTCTTGGATTGGATGGATAACATCAGTATTGATTGGCCCATAAGCCGACGTCGTTGGTACCATACAGAAATTCCAATTTGGTACAGCGAAGACAACTCAAAAGTCATCGTTCCACCTTCTGGAACTTATGTTCAACCTTGGCGGGAATCACCTCCATCGGGGAGTCGTGTGCTCGACAGGATGACCCGAGAAGACCTCGGCTCGTACGATGACCTCGAAGCAGACCTAGGTCTGGTCACAGGAGAAGAAAAAGTATTCGACACGTGGATGGATTCGTCCAACTCAAACTTGTTTGTTAGTGGATACCTCAATCACCCAGAGGTTTTTGAGAAAGCATTCCCTACAGCGTTTAGACCTCAAGGAAAGGAAATTGTGAGGACATGGTTGTATTACACCCTGTTGAAATCAACACTTGTTTTAGATCAACCAGGATTCAAACATGTGTGGATTGATGGACTCGGAATGGACCCATGGGGTCGCAAGATGAGTAAATCTTTAGGAAACGGAATTGACGCAGATTCTGTCCTTGAATGTGGAGCTGGTGGGCGAACTGGTTCTTGGAAAGTCAAAGGACCAGATAAGACGGTCAGTCTTCGTGCAAATAAAATCGGAAGTGAATGTTTCCGTCTTTGGAAAGCTTGTGATGCCCAAGTAGGAGATGATTTCCACATCAATCCTGAAGAAATTGAAAAGAAATATTTTGGAGTGCTCACCAAATTGTTCAATGTTGCTCGCTTTGCATCTCAGTTTGATGTCCCTACGAATCTTGATGAAGAACCAAAGCACCTTGAACCAGAGGATCGATGGATTCTTGCAGAATTTCAGCGCACAATGAACAGCGTAGAGGCTGCATGGGCTGACCTTGATATTTACACAGCGACTCAAGGCCTCAAGACCTTTGGAACTGGATTGCTTCCAAGCCACTATTTGGAAATGGTGAAGTCCAGACTTTACGACGAGGATATCGCCGCCGCATGGACATTGCATCGCATTGTAAGGGACTTCATGGCTGCATTTAGTCCGGTTTGTCCCTTTTTCACCCACCATATATCACAAACCGTATACGGCCATTCCTCTGTAGATATTGATTCGTTCCCTGCTCAAGCCTTTAGCGAAGTTGCAGCAGGAACTGAAGAGGGACTGCGGCTTTGTACACTTTCAAGCGAACTTCAGGATTTTAACAGTCAGGTTTGGGGTGCTAAGAAAGAATCAGGAACCTCCCTCAATCAACCGATACAAGGCATCGTAGTACCAGAATCTCTCGTTGAATTTGAAGGGACCCTAACAAGAATGCACAAGTTGGAATAACTACTCATCTTCATCAAACAGCAAGGTTTGTTTTGTGAGGGGGATTTCCAATTGGCCCAAACGAAACCCAACAAGGCGAACTGCAGCAGATGCATCTACATTGGTTGCAAAGAGTTGTTTGGCAAGTCGTAAAAACACGCTTTCATCGTCCATGGCCACAGGAATACTCCTCCCGGACGTGTGAGTTTCGAACCCTGTATACCGAATTTTGACTTCCCCTAACCTTCCGGACACACCCAATTCTTGGGCGCGCTTCATCACAAGATTCACCAATACTTCCAGATGCTGAAGAACAGATTCATGATCGGCCTGGTCCATTTCAAACGTGTGCTCTTTGCCGATAGACTTCCGACTACGAATTGGACTAATTTCGTTACTGCTCTCCCCTTCTGCAACACTATGCAACCAAGTTGCAAATCGCTCGCCAGATATTCTGCCTAATGCTAATTCTCCTAGTTCATTGGCCTCATCAACGGTGGTGAGGCCCCATTCCGCCAATTGCGTTGCCCGTTTAGGTCCGATACCAGGAACCTCCCGCATGGAGCGACCAGTAAAAAATTCTTGAATCTCATCGGGCATAATTCGAAAGATACCTTTTGGCTTACGCTCCTCACTGCCCATTTTTGCTAAGATCCTCGTAGGACCAATCCCAAATGATGCGGACAAGTCCAATTGCTCTTGAATGGACCGCTGAAGGTCACGGGCTAGCGCAAGGGCCTTATCCCAATCGCCTCCAACCTCATCAGTAACATCAAGATAAGCCTCATCGATACTTGCCTGTTCAAAAACAGAACACGCTTCTTTGAGAATGGACATGACTTTCCTACTTGCTCGGGAGTAAAGCCCTCGAGTGCCTGAAATGAATCTAGCAGGACCGTAAGGATGCCCTGGGCACCGTCGCCAAGCTTCAGAAATTGGCATTGCGGACCGGATTCCAAATACACGAGCAGCATAATTACATGTCGAGACAATGCCTCTTCCTCGACCTTGCTTCGGGTCAGAACCAATGATGAGGGGAGTCTCATCATCAAATCCATGATGGAGAACTTCGACTGCCGCAAAAAAAGCGTCCAAGTCGCAATGAATTAGAATACGATTGTTTGCTGAAGCCTTAGCAACCACATCGTTCACAACCGTTTGTTCATGTCAACCGTGTTTGAACTTGTGCATGGAGATCAGAGATACTTCCTGTTAACGGTACAATCCGAATCATTACCGTCGAGAACAGTCATGACATTTGCAACTATATCTGCACCGACTCGAGCTTGAGCTTCTATCGTTGCAGCACCGATATGTGGGGTGCCATGGAAGGTGGGGACTTGTAGCAAGGGATGGTCAGCAGGGACCGGCTCATTCTCAAACACATCAAGGGCTGCCGAGGACAACTCACCTGATTCCAATGCTTGAAGAACTGCCTCCTCATCTACAATTCCTCCTCTTGCACAGTTGATGATGTGGTTACCACATTCAGCCCCATCTTTGCCAAACTTAGGCATCAAGGAGATGCGCTCAAGGTTGACTAAATGATGTGTCTCTTCTGTCAAATTACAATGGATTGACACATGGGTACAATTTGAAAATAATGCGTCAACAGTCTTGTGAAGACGAGTATTTTGAGCCTTGGCAATCTTTGGTGGCAGATACGGGTCGTAAGCATGGACATCCATTCCAAGTGCTTGGGCCACGTTACCAACTGATTGAGCAATGCGTCCAAAACCAATCAAACCTAGGGCCTTGCCTGAAAGTTCCGAACCTTTGAGTGCTTTCTTTTCCCAAAGCCCGGCTCTAAGTCCCCTGTCTGCCCTTGGGATGTGACGGATAGACGACAGAAGATGCCCCAATGTTAGTTCAACAACCGATTGCGTACTTGCTCTTGGTGCATTGACAACAACAATTCCTGCCTTCCCGGCCACTTCAAGATCAATATTGTCAACTCCAACTCCAGCACGGCCGATGACTTTGAGTCGGTCACCAGATGCAGAAAGAACTGGACCCGTCAATTTAGTAGCACTACGAACAATAATTGCGTCAAACTCTTTGAGCGCACCGTTCAATAAATCCTCAGCGGAAATGGATTCAACGATGGCTTCATGGCCAGCCTTCTCTAAGAGGGAAACAGCCTTTTTGTCCATCCCATCGGTAACAGCAATTCTCGCCATGGCATGTGTTTCTGCATAAGGTGGATGAACCTTCGCTTCTGACAAAAACGAACCATGGCTTTCAACAACCCCAACCGCGTGGACGGTTTGAGGCTGAAGTATGGCGACCGATGTTCAAGCCTTGCTATGGGGTGCGGGAATACTCGCACTCCCGTTGATTATGGCTCTACCAATGCGCCTTGCCTGGCAGATTTGGGTTGGAATTGGGCATGAAGTCTCAGAATACCGAACCATTGTTCGCCAAATAGTGGACTCTGGGCATCAAGTTTCCTCATTTTCGCAGACCCTCGATGACATTGCCCGTAATTTACGAATTAGTCCTGCGAAGCAGCGATTGATTGAGGCAGAAATGCTTCACCCGCTCACGCTTTCACACTTTTTACTCCTGCCTGCATTGCTCATTCTACCGCTAACGGCCATTATGGCCTTGCCCGTTGTCCTCATCGGTTTTCCCTTCATGCTCTTCATTGAATTCGTCCTCATTCGTAGAAGATTTTTGATATCTGGACTTCGGTATATTGAACGGGTAATGCACTGGCAAGTCATTCACATACCAAAACCGCATCGCGGCTCTAAGGAAAACGAGACCTCAATTACAGAATTCTCACAACATATTGAGCATTTTAACTACGTCCCCCAAGCGGCATTTTTGGGGTTATTTGCCTGGTTGATTGTTCATTGGGTGTTGAACCTTGATTCTTGGACGATAGAATTGATTGTGTCCTCTCTTTTGTACATGGTGTTGCTTTCTATTCTCTCCGTTTTAAACACTGCATTTGAAGCGGACCTGGTCTTTGTTGACCCTGCTAAAGGGAGACTCGTTCCCGTTGACCAGTGGCTTGAAGGAGTGCTCAATCCAATTGTGGGAATCGGACTGGTGTTCTTACTTGGACGAAACCTGTTGGAAGAATCAAGAGATGTCGGAGGCAATGCGGTGTTATTCGCTGCGGTCGTTTTATCCCTGATGTATGGAGCAGCAATCGTTGGTATCTCATACAGATGGGGGTATTCATCCTGGAGAGGCAAGCGAGTTCGAAAGGAATTTCAAGAACAGGTTATTGATACACTTAACCCACTTTCGTACGATTTGACACGGAGTAAAGGGCGGATTGACTTTAACGTTCGAATGGGGATGGAAGAGAGACTCAACGCGATTGAAGAAACCAACACCGAACAAATGTCATTTGAAGACTTACAAAACTTACCATCAAAACTGAAAAAGGTCAAAACTCCTTCAAACCCGCTAAAGTGAGTTTCACTTCATCCATGGAATGACGTCGGGTATTTCGGCGAAGAGGTTTGCAGGAACTGCGATTTTAATTTTAGAGACAGGCCCAAGTCGTTCGGCTGTTGATTCCTGCCATTCTTTGAAGGTTTGAAAATTATCCATGTTCAAAATTGGATTATGGATACGATTCCAGTCTAAAGACATCATTTCAGTTCCAGGGGGCTCATGCCCTGAGCAAACAAGGGTATCCCCTGGGAATCGTTCCAAGACCGCTAGCGAGTCCCAATGAACTTCTAAACGCCCTCCAGGAAGGTCATCTCTGCCAACTCCACCCTCACCGTTGAACAGGAAGTCACCCGTCATGATGCGGCCAGGAATTTGAACGATCATTGAATCAGAGGTGTGTCCAGGGCAATGGTGGAACTGGATAGGAATTCCACCAAGCATCACTTTTTCTTCATCATTTACATATTGGTTCACGCCAAGACTTGAAGTCGACTTCCACATGAGATAACGGCAACCAACCTGCTCGCTCAATGAAAAGCATGCAGTGATGTGATCGGCATGCATGTGAGTTGCAATTGCGTATTTGAGCACCAACCCGCTTGTTTTGAGCCGGTCCAAATATACCGGAAGGAAATCGTAAACTGGGTCAATTAATGCGGCCTCATTTGTACCTTCATCAACGACAAGGTAGGTCATTGCCCAACCGGTTTCGTTCAACTGTTCAAAGAGCATGAACCTCTTGAAGAGAAGGAAGGATTTGAACTTTGAGCCAAACATTTCCTTCAAATACCGTTGACAAGCATGGGTTTCTATGGCGGGAATTGCGGAGTATGGTTTTCTACTCGTAGGGTGCTCTATCGGAATCGCACTAGGTTGGCTTCTAGCGAAAAACCGATTTGGTTCAGATGCTGTTCGTGCTGAAGCCCAGGCAGAAGCTAAAGAACAGGCATTCCAAGAAAAATCAAGAATGCTGGAAGCGCAACTATCGGCGAATGAAACTGCATTTGAAGAGAAATCCAAACTGCTAGAGGCTCAAATGGAAAACGTAGCGAATCGGGTATCCCAACAAAATTCCGAGGCATTTTTGCAATTGGCCGAAGAACGGCTTGGCAAAGTAAGTACCTCCGCTGAGAAAGACCATGAGGCACGTAAAAAGGAAATGATTGACCTGATTAAGCCTATGACTGAATCCCTCTCAAATCTTGACAAAATGTCACAAGACCTGGAGAAAGAACGGGCTGCAGCATATCAGGGAATGAAACGACACATGCAACTTCTTGAGGAGAATACAAATCGACTCGGTAAAGAAGCGAATGCATTGTCCACCGCATTACGAAAGAGTTCCAGTGTGCGGGGTGATTGGGGAGAGGTTGCTCTCCGTAACCTCCTAGAAATGGCTGGAATGACAAAAAATACAGATTTCTTTGAGCAGAAAGGTGATGAACAAGGGAAGCGACCTGACTTTGTCGTGAATCTCCCCGGAAATGGAGCAATACCGATTGATGCTAAAACTACTGCAAAGCACTACCTTGAATCATTGGATGAAGACGACCCAGACGCAAGAACTGCCAAAATTGCCCTCCATGCGAAATCCATGCGAGGCCGGGTTACAGAACTTACTCGGAAGGACTACCTTTCCGGTGTAAGTGGACGGGCCGAATTTGTGGTCATGTTTGTCCCATCTGAAGCCTTGATCTCCTCTGCGTTCGAAATCGACCCATCGTTGCATTCTGATGCAATGGACAGGGGAGTCATCATATCTGGACCTGCATCAATGATTGCTCTTCTCAAAACGGCAGCCCTCTATTGGCAACAGGTTCGGTTCGCAGAGGAGGCGGCTCAAGTCGTCAGCGTTTCTCAAGAATTTTACAAAAGAATGGCAACATGGAGTCAACACTTTTCCGAGGTTGGAAAGCGACTTGAGAAGGCAACAGAATTTTACAACAAAGCTGTTGGGTCATGGGACAGAAATGTTCTCCCTCAAGGCAAAAAATTAGAAGAATTGGACATTAACGTGAACCAAACCAAAACTCTGATTGAACCTAAGGTCATTACTGAAGACCTAAGGCTACCAATTGTATTGGACTCCGGAGAAGAATGAACGACCTAGCATACGAGCATTCATGACTACCAAAGGTCTCGGGGAACCATGCACCCGAAACAAGTCATTCATCTCGAACATGACGGTAAGGTGCTTCTTGTAGACGATGAAGGAAATGGACCGATGAACCCCGTCCAAGGGCGAAATGGAGGCGGACCAAACCTACGGTTCCCCACCCTTTCCGAAGTGGAATCATTGGGTCTTCCCGTCCAACAAAAAGGAACGACAGTGCTACGGTTTGGCGAAGACTCATTTGAAGTTCTGAAGGGCTATCCGAAAATTGACTGGCCTAAGAACTGGGCGTGGAAGGACAATTGCATTGCAGACAATTGTGTCCACCCTGTTGCAAGGGAAGCAATATACCGTTCTCTACATCGTCTCGTATCCAAAGTCATGGTTCAAAACTCAAACGGTGACGTCCTAATGGCAAAAGTTGAGAGAGGCCACTTTCACGGATTTTGGACCTTGCCTGGCGGGTACATGGACCATGATGAGCATCCTGCAATCGGATGCGTTCGTGAAACTTTGGAAGAACTTGGATTGGAAATTATTCTTGAACCTACCGAACCTGTTGTAACTCAAAATATATTCAATGATGAAGGTATATCCTTCGTTTCTTTCACTTACAAATCAACTTGGGACGGAAACCTATCCGAGTTGAAGTTACAAACGGAAGAAATATCCGAGGCAAAATGGTTCTCTCCGCGAGAAGCCCACGCCCAAGCAGTATCTTATTTTGACAAGGAAGCTCTTCGAAGCATCCTCAACTGAGGTCATACCCCAATTTCGACTTTAGCAGCTGCTAGAGCATCTTCAAGTCCTTCAGGATGAGAGCCGCCACCTTGAGCAAGAGTTGGACGGCCACCGCCACCACCCTTGATGTGATGTGAAATTGAACGGAGCAACGTAACCGCATTATAGCGCTCGCTTGCAACGGTATCATCTGTTACAGCAATCATCAATTTCCCACCTCCGTCACGGGAACCAAGCACTGCAAGTGTGGGGACCTCCTTGTCCAAGGTCAATTCTTTCAGCATCTTTGTCATTGTTTTCAAGTCGCCATCAACTTCCATGACTACGATTCGAACACCGTCGACCTCAGTGGAATCGCTTCCTCCACCAGATGTCCGGAGGCGAACAATTTCTGCTTCCAATTGTTGGATGGTCTTTCGTTGCTCTTTCCATTCTGAGAAAAACCGTTCTGCCGCCTTTGGAAGGTCACTTGATGGGACACCAAAGATTTCACTCGAAGCCCGAAGCAATTCATCCTGGTCACGGGCGTATTCAAGTGCGGCCTCTCCCGCTACAATGTGAAGTCGCTCAACCCCATCTTGGACTGCATTTGACCGAACGACTCGGATGGAACCGATCTGTCCTGGTTCATCGTGGTGAGTCCCTCCACAAGCTTGAATATCGTGTTCTGCAATCTTTAGCACGCGAATCGAATTTCCTTTTGGAGCGCCTCCTTGGTAGAGGTCAAAACCATGAATTTCGTCTGCTTCTTTCCGATTGAGTTCGGTTTTTTCCGTCCGAGAAACATCGCCGAGAACGGAATTGGCTAAGGCCTCTATGGCGTCTAAATCGCCACGACTAAGTCGGTTGAAATGGGTAATATCCAATCGTCCACTCTCTACAGATTTATTGGCTCCTGCTTGATACACGTGCGGCCCAAGTATCCTTCGTGCGGCACCTCCGACAATGTGGACTGCTGTGTGGTGGTCCATGAGTTGCTTTCTCCGTTTCCAATCCAAGTGCCCAGTTACTGATTGACCAACTTCAAGAGGACCATCACACATATGGAGAATAACACCACGAACAACTTGAGTGTCAAGAACTTGAACGGATGTTGAACCCTGTACAACACGCCCATAATCACCTTCTTGGCCTCCACCTTCTGGATAGAATGCAGATGCATTGAGTATGAGCGCATGTGATGCATTGGATGGACCTTGGTCCTTTGAGAGAGAAAGTATACCAATCACTTCTGCGTCAAAGGTCTTCATTGAAACATCATCGTAATACAATGTCTGGGTTGGAGTGAAATCTCCGAGAGGGAAACCTGAGGCTTTATCGTCATCCGTTTTGGCTGCTTCTTTCGCTAATTTAGCATGCCTTTCAGCCATTTCAGCTGAAAAACCGGTTCTCAATTGTACCTCAGTCCAGCCCGCTGCCCGAGCAAGGGCGATGGCCATATCAGGCGCTAATCCATGGGAATCATTCATGGTAAACAGAGACTCGTCGGGAATGGATGCAGCGTCTTTGCTAACATCCTTCAGTTGGGTTTGAATGACATTCTTTCCCTTCCTCAACATTTCCTCGTAACGCTCCTCTTCGAGTTGCAGGATGGTCAACAATCCTTCCCGAGTCTGTTTGTTGAGATGATTTCCAAGATTTACATCCAAATGATGTGCAGCAAGGTCCGCAAGCGAGACCTCAACAGATAATTCATCCCGCATTCGCAGTACCCTACGTGCTAACATGCGGGCAAGATAACCTGCCTTTGCATTTGATGGAACGAGCCCGTCGCCGAGCATATTGCACAGAGCGTGAAGATGATCGGGGATGGCGTAGATGTTTGCAAGCGGTTCAGTCACAGCGGAAAATTGCTCTGATGTGACCTCAACTCCTCGTTCAGCCAATCGCGAGAGGAATATCTGGACGAGTTCATCTCCATCAACTCCCGCTTCGATGTTCATAATGCCGTTCAGCCGACTCATCTCGCCAAGCAGGCGGTTGAGGTCTAAGGATGGCCATTGTTGAGTCACATCATCAAAGCCAGCAAGTGTTTTCAGCCATGCCACTGTTTCAGGATAAATCGCTTCGTAAATGGTTGGTGTTCCTGCTGCAGCCCAACAGAACCGCTCAAGCCCGTAGCCCGTGTCAATTATTTGCAGGGGCATTGTTCTGTAGCGGTCCCCCTTTAGTTCAACGTCCCCTTCGGGATGTTCTTCCATATCCATGAAAACAAGAGTGGCGAGTTCAAGCCCACCTACTATGACTTCAACAGCCGCACCAGCGTTCCCACCCCCGCACCAAGGGTTCTCAACGTAGGTTATTTCGCCGGAGTCGATTCCAAATGTTACGGTGAGCATCTCATGACAGTAGTGTACACACTCTTCCATCCAGTAGAGGAATTCGCCATCGTCTGCCCGATTGAAAACATGGTGAGCCATCATTTCAAAGGTGGTCAAATGGCGACCTGACCTTCCTACGGCGTCAACATCAGTGAGACGGATACAGGGTTGTGAGATGGTCAGTGGATTTGCGGGAGGAAGTACTTCTCCAGAGGTAACATGTGGTTGGAAATCTGCAATTGACGCAATGGTCAAATGGATATCATCTCGCCAGCGGGCAAGGACTGGATAGGGTTGTATCCTGGTATGCTCCGATGCTTCAAAGAAGCCCAGAAAAGCCTCTCGCATGGCGTCTTTCAGCGCCTTCCCACGTTGTTCAAACCCATCGATAAGAGGGGCACCAATGAAGGAATACTCATCTTCGGATGTGTCACCACATGTATCCCGATCCGGGTCGGTTGTCCAAAACCACAGTGAGGTCACTCGGCATTGTCTTCGGACGTAGCCGTTTTCATGAAAAACTGCTAAATCTATCGGTGGAAGGGCCATACGGTAATCACCGTCCAAGTGTGAACGCTTCGTCCAAAACGACTTCCCCCTTCAAGGCTATGCTATCCATTTGGATTGGAACCCATTTTGTGAAAAGTCTCAAAACCAGCAGACATGAGGTTCGTCCATGGGTGAGTCATGGCGGGAGCACTTGGTCGACGAGGGCCAAGGCACCATGCGAATCAAAGCTCATGGCTCCATGCTCGCCGATGCACGCATTGTTGCGGACGCTAATCATATGATGACGCATCAGGATGACAGAGGTCCAGAACAACTGGTGAATATTGCTTCCATGCCGGGTATTGTTGGCGAAGCGTGGGCAATGGCTGACTGGCATTACGGATACGGATTCCCAATTGGTGGTGTTGTTGCAACGGATGAAAATGCTGGAGAATTGGGTGGAGCAATATCTCCTGGCGGGGTTGGATTTGACATCAATTGTGGCGTACGATTCCTGGCTCTTGACGCCACAGCAAGCGACATTCCAAACCTCAAGAAATTGGCCGGAAGGTTGGCTGGTCGGATTCCAGCCGGAGGCTCTGGAAAAGGTGGTGTTGACATCACCAAAAGTCAACTCAAAGAACTACTTCAAGGCGGTGCTGAAGCTGCATTGGATTTGGGCTACGGACATCAAAATGACTTGGCTGCATTGGAATCCGGAGGTGTATTAGAAACCGTAAATGCGGAGATATCCCAACGGGCTCTTGAGAGGGGAATGAAATCTCTTGGAACCCTTGGTAGCGGGAACCATTTCCTTGAACTTCAAACCGTTGGTTCAGTGGTGGATGAACACACTGCGAACGAGTGGGGGCTGTATGAAGACCAAATCGTCGCAATGATCCACTCTGGCAGCCGAGGCCTAGGGCACCAAGTCTGCACCGACCATGTTCGTCTTTTGGAAAGTAAATACAAATTGACTGAAGGCATGTGGACCAATGAAGACTGGGACTTTTCACTCCCCGATAGACAACTTGCGTCCGCACCAATACATTCAGCCGAAGGGCAATCCTATCTTGATTCCATGAATGCAGCAGCAAATTTCGCATTTGCTAATCGTGCTGTTTTGGCATCTCGTTTACGAACGGTTCTTGAATTAGAGATGGGCGATTTTGGTGAAGCACGCACGCTGTATGATGTTGCACACAATATCGCTAAAATGGAAACCCATCAAATTCATGGTTCTTCATGCGCTTGCTGTGTCCACAGGAAGGGAGCAACCCGAGCATTCTCCGCATCCCATGACGATGTAAGTTCACGTTTCTCCAAAACTGGGCAACCCGTAATTGTCCCAGGTGACATGGGGACTGGTTCTTGGATGTTGGCCGGACCAATGGAAGGGCAGAATCAAGCCTTTGGCTCATCGTGTCACGGAGCAGGAAGAGCGCTATCTCGCGCTGCTGCAAAGAAATCCATAGATGGAAAGGCCTTGAAAAGAGAACTCGAATCAAGAGGAATTAGAGTTCATGCATCAACACCTAATGTGCTTTCAGAAGAGGCGCCGGCTGCATACAAAGATGTTGATGAAGTCATCAGACTTACCAGCGAAGCAGGCCTAGCACGACCTGTTGTTAGGTTAAATCCGTTAGCTGTTATCAAAGGATGATCACATACAGACCTGAGCCATACCTTGCCCAGGAAGTGTTGGCGCATCACCAGTGTGAACCCCATCGGGTTCCTCAACGATAACGCTGAGTAATGTGTTCACGAGTTCTTTCAATTCATCGACTTGATCTTGCAAGTCACGAACTCTTTCGTTCATTTCTTTGGCTGTCTCCTGCTTACGCTCCATGTGCATCCCATCTGAGAAGTTGCCTTCTCATGTCGCAATTTCGAAAATCACCTCTTATACATTGAGGTAAGGAGATAGTAAAAGTGTCTGTTTTGTGACTCCTCCAAATGCAGGGGGGAGGGAGAATAATGGAGCCACCGGCGAGATTTGAACTCGCGACCTCCTCATTACCAATGAGGTGCTATACCCCTTAGCCACGGTGGCAGTGAACCGAGCGACCGGCCAAATGGATATAATCGCTTCGCGACAATCGGCTTCAATCTAGGAGGGCAGGTAAAGTACCCATCCATCCGAAGAGCCCCATGATGACAACGTGAAAGGAGATGCTTGGGCCTCGTGAGACACCCACAAACCATCTGTCATCTCGAAGACGACCCCTGGAGCAAGGATCACCGCGTCAACAGAAGTCGTATTCAGAAAGCTCGACGCATCACTCGGTGTTCGCCAATAACCGCTAATATTGAGTTCTCCCGATAGGTCTGCCTCGGTTTTCAAGACATAAAGCGAATGCATAGCCAATGTACTGTCTGCAATGAGAAGAAAACTAGAATTTCCCTCACTCGTTACGCCCGCCAAAGCATTCCCTGCATCTTCCTGCCAGAGTTGTTGACCGTGAAATCCAGTGAACATAACCAAAGGCAGGAGAAGGAGCATGGTTACGAAGAGAGGTTTAGCCGGAAGGTCCCGAAAAGTTTGCTCTGGCCGAAGTGGCTCCTCCCCGATATGCTGACACAGATGAATGAGCATCAACACTGGTAAGACCAGAATTGTGGCATATCTCCCATTGTTTCCAAGAATCAATATGCATTGGAAGAGAGAGATATCCCAAAGATTCGACTCAAGGGTCCATAATGCGCCGATGTAGGCTACAATCCCTGCTGCAATAACCGAACAAAACACCGCGACCATTGTCACAACTCTTCCACGCACATTCCAGAATGCTGATTTTGATGAGAAAAACGGCCAAAGGCAAAACCCAACCAGCAAGAAAAGGACAATACCGTCAAGAAATGCGAATGCAAGGCTAAGTAGGAATGTCATTAGATTTCCTTGAATTATTGAAAAAGTCCCACCATAACCTAGCCCCCCAACAATGGAAATACCAACCAGTGTAGACATGAAAAATGCAAAACTCATGAGCCAAGGTTGCTGAGTGGCAGGTGATTCGGATGAACGAGATAAGTATTCATCCATCATCAACCAAAGCATCCCACATCCCAGTACCAAGAGCCAGGCGAGCAGGGATGTAACGGGACCGAAACCCTTCCATCCAAGAACACACATAACGGATGTCGCCATCATCAAAATTCCAAATCGTAATTGTCTAATTTTCGTTCCGTCAACAAACCACAACCAAGAGGTCGATAGTCCGAGAATGATAGCGAGAATGGCTTCATCATAGCCACGACCAGTAGCAAACATAAGGCATGGACTCCAAGCAACCAGCCCACTCCACATAGGATTGAATGTGCCATTATAACCGTCCCTCCTCCAAGATGGGACATACCCCGCAAGGAGGGATAAAACAACGATTCCGATGAAAGATGTTAGCCCTACCGCAAACTGAGAAGTGTACCATGGACCAATGTAGCCGTCGTATTCACCTGACGAAACGGGGGTTTGAACATCCCCCTCTACCCACCGAGTAGGGCCCCAAGGATAATCAGCACCCGAAGTTGATTCATCGTTTGCAACATTGAGCCTAACATGCACATCAAGGCCTATGTCGCTGTTGAGCACTGCTAGCCCGTTGAGAATTAGGCCCACACCCAAGAACACCAACCACCAGCGCCGCTCGTTGAGAAACTGAAGGTTCACACACCTCCGAGAAAAACTGTTGATAACATACTTTCCCTTGCAAAGCAAGTGGAACACTCGTTAGTGTAAGTGGCGCCGAGAGAGAGATTTGAACTCCCGAGGGACAGGCCCACGCGATTTCCAGTCGCGCGCACTACCAGGCTATGCGATCTCGGCTATGCTTCGGGCGAACCGCCTTCCTCGTTTAACCGTCACCCTTACGAGAGACGGTCGAGAAAGAGAATGAAACGGCGAAAGAACTCAAAGGTACGACATACACCGAGGTTCATGAGCGAGGGTATCAGCCCGGTTAAATCAACCGAGCGAGAGCACACGTCCTTGCCGTTTCGCATGGGCGACGTGACTCTGACCCGCCCGGTTCCGGATTCATTCCCTGGGGCAGAGATGCTGAACAAATTGCGCATAGAATGGATGTTCCAATTGCGACTTTTAACATCAGAATGGAATAAATCTCACTACGGAACACTCGTCTTCGGATTTATTGCATTCATCCTCGGTTCTGTTTCTTCGGAATTATTTGATGGAGGAGACGCAACCATCACTGGAGTTGACGGAGTTTTGGCCATTAGTGGCTTTCAGTTTTTCCAAATTCTAATCTCAGTTTTGTTCTGGGCATGGTTTGCATTCCAGGCATGGAATCTCTTTCCGGTCATGAGGGTCCATGCCATCTCTCTTCTCGCCATGTGGAATGGACTGGTTTTTGCTCAAGTTTTTTTTCACAGCGACAACGGTTCATTTCCAATCGGAGCCCAACTCTCTGACATGATGGAAGGCACCCTGATCGTACTCGTTGTTCTGTTCTTTGTGTTCTTTTTCTGGAAAGCTGTAATTGAAACACGTGACCTCCATGTAGAAATTCATCATTTGCACGAAGATGTCCGTGTGATGGAAACGGAATTGGCCGAACATTCTCTCGCTGGCTGGACTGCACTCTTTGCATCGTGGATCGTTTTGGTTCTCATCTCATCATGGGCTGGCGTCCATCATATTGCAACACTTGGAGATTCACAGGTGGCTTTCCTTGTCATTCACCTCCTCACAGGAATGCTTTCTTTGCCACTATTATTCATCGTTCTATGGTATCCACAGCGAATGCTAGGAAACGATGCCAACGTCAGTACAAAGGCAGCGTTGGCTGCATCTTTGGAGATGGATGGCCCAGGGGTACTTCCAATAGAGACCGATTCAAAATGTCCTGAATGTGGGGCTAAGGCCTCGCTCCATCGGCTCGATAATGGCTCGCTCGCACACCCCTGTATGTCTACTGGATGCACTACGCAGGTTATTATCGGCGAATCATGTCCAACATGTAATGAGAAGATGTCAAGCCGGCTTCAGTGTTCATCTTGTGGAGTTAACGCGCCAGCGATGGATTATTTTCCGGACCAGGAGGCATGGTGATGGATTTTAAAGAACTGCGAAATGATTTCCCGACGCTATGTGGAGACGCCGCCCCAACATATCTTGACAATGCATGTGTCACCCTCAAACCTCAGCCAGTTATTGATGCAATTCATCGCTACTATACTGAAACCCCTGGATGCGGTGGGCGCTCCGTCCACCGATACGGAACTGCAGTGTCTAAGTCTGTCCGAGACTCACGTATCGCCCTAGGTTCGTTCTTGAATGCCAACGATTCAAATGAAGTTGTATTCACACGAAACGCAACACATTCATTGAACCAAGTAGCACACGGACTTACATGGAATAAGGGAGATGTCGTATTAACCTCTGACCGAGAACATAATTCCAACCTTGTCCCTTGGTTACAACTGGAACAAGAGCAAGGAATTGACCATAGAGTGGTCATGAGTAATGAGGATAACTCATTCAATTTGGAATCATTTGAGCATGCTTGTGCCGAGGCTGGAAACAAATTGCGATTGGTTTCAATGGGTCATGTTGGAAACCTCGACGGCGTCACCATCCCGATGAAAGAAGTGACAAAAATTGCTCACGACCATGGCGCACTGGTTTCTGTTGACGGTGCACAATCACTCCCTCACATGAGTGTTGATGTACAAAGCCTCGACATTGATTTCCTCTCATTTTCTATTCACAAAATGTGTGGTCCATCTGGAATGGGTGGGCTATGGGGCAAGTACGAACATCTTGATGGATTGCGTACGATTCAATCCGGTGGTCAAACAGTCACAGCCTCGACCTACAAAGAAGCATCATGGGCTAAACCACCGGCGCGATTTGAAGGCGGGTTGGGGAATTTTTCTGGAATGATGGCAACTGGTGCGGCGATCGATTACCTCTCCAAGATTGAAATGGACCAAGTCAAGGAACATGAGATTCGTCTGAATCGTATAATGACAAAAGGTGTGAAGGACCTTCCGGGATTGAAAATTATCGGACCTGAAGACCCTGCGAAGCGTGGTGGTATTTGTTCAATCATCATGGATAAACTACCGGCGCATGATGTGGCCATACTTCTTGATGAAGCCGCTGGAGTAATGGTCCGTAGTGGCCAGCATTGTGTCCACTCTTGGTTTGAGCACCATGGCCACAAACAAGGCTCGCTCCGAGCATCTGCCTATTTTTACAATACCGAGGAAGAAGTGAAACGATTCGTTGATACATTAACTGAAATAGTCCACACCTTAGGGTGATTGTATGGATGAGATTCAGGACAATGAATCAGTCCATTTTTGGAAGGACCCGTCTGAACAAATCACAGAGCAACAAATCGTCCCCCCTCCCCTCATCGCAGAATCTGCCTCGGATGATTTAGCGAAAATCAAAGCAATCGTGAGCATCACTCTTGGAATGACTCTTGTTTTAGCCACGGGATACCTTGTTGCGGTCATTCTCAGCGATGGTGCAATTCTACTTCGTCCAAGTGAGGTCGCTCTAGAACGGCATTCAGGATACAATGACTTGATTCATCTTGATAACTCAATTGATGGGAGTGGTGTTGTTGTCTGCATCGTTGATTCCGGAATTAACCTTGACCACAGCGATTTCAACGATATGGAACTGAAAGGTTGGAAAGATTTCATCAGCGGTCGTTCAACACCCTATGATGACAATGGACATGGCACCTCAATGGCAGGAATCATATCGGCCAATGGCTGGCTAAAGGGCGTTGCAAATGACGTTGATTTGTTGATTGCGAAAGCCCTCGGAGCCAGTGGTTCAGGAGATGATTCTGTAGTTGCCGATGCGATTGATTGGTGCGTTGTCGAAGGTGCTCACATCATTTCCCTTTCCCTAGGAGGGGCACCAGATGCTCTGCCATTTTTACCAGGAACGGGTAGAAGTTCGGGTGATGCTGCTAACGAGGCTATTGACGTCGGAATCTATGTTGTTGCTGCAGCAGGCAACGATGGTGGAGATGAGGATGATGGCGACGTCGCCCATCCATCCAGTGAAACTGCAGTCATCTCCGTCGGGGGTTCTACACTGAGAGGCACCTCTTGGTCAGGGTCATCAGAAGGAGACAATAACGGACGTTTCCTCCCGCTCCCAATCCTTCTCCCCCGAAACGACCCACACAAGAAACCTGAAATCGTTGCACCTGGGGAGCGAGTCCCCGTATTAACCAACGAAGGAGGCTGGGGGTTAGCAGATGGCACAAGTGCTGCAACCGTGTATGTCACGGGTGCACTAGCACTTCTTCTGGAAGAAAATCCATCGCTCAAAGCGAACGGTTCGCAAGGTAACGCAGACAATATCAATCTAGTCAAAACGTGGTTGATGGAATCATCCGCTCCAGAAGAAGGACAAACTGGGCACGATGACAGGTACGGATACGGATTACTACAAATCAAAGAGTTGTTAGAACGAGTGGATTCAGAGTAACCGTGGTAACCAAGCAACCAGTGTTCCACCAAACAGTGGCATGAACGCAACATGGTGAGTTTTCTGTGTGTCTTGGACAAGTTCCATCCATGAGTTGAAACCGTCTACCAACGCCATGCCTTGCTCATCATCTGGGTCAACATCTCCCGTCGGCATGTCGGGTTCAACTGTAAAGAGAACACCTTGTTGGTCCAAAAACGGGATGTATGTTTTGACGAGGTTAGCCCGCTGAGGAGAGGGTCCATCGATAACGATAACTTGGTAATTCTTGACGAAAGGTGTCTCGGAAATTTCGGCAGTTGTTGTGGTTGCAAGGGACCATGCTGCATGTTCCGCAGCAAGTTGAATGGGGTCTCCGACTACGATATTCGTCCACTCGTCTGCCTCATAGCGAGTCATAAGTCTGTGGATAATCACTCCAAATTTAGCCCCTTGTTCCACCACAGTAAATCGTGAAGGTGAACTTTCTTGACGGTCGAACAAGTCGTAAAGCCATGCCGTTCGGTGGCCAATTCCCCCTCCAACTTCGAGGATACGTTCAGGAGCAAGGGCTCCTATGGCGTCTCGTAATCTTCGGTGGATTGAGATCGACCATGTTGACAACCCCATGTGCTTGAGTTGTTCACCGATATTTGCGGCAACTTCGGGTTCATCTCTAGGTTGATTCGTGTCTTGGGCGAGCAGATGTGTGAGTATTTCGTCACGCTGCGGCGATGGTTGTTGCTCCCCCATGACCATGCCTTTCGCCCGTTTAATTTCAAGCCTCGCTTGCCGCTGGCTTACGATGGGTTCAAACGGTGGAGGCCACGCGAGTCAATTGGGGCCTTACCGTGGAAGAAGGGGATGAATGGGAAGAAGAGGAAGAGATTCTTGACAATGCAACGCATTGCCCTACATGTGATGAACTCGAAGGCCACGATATTCTCAAGGAGAAAAAAGTAGGCGATGGAGCAGATTTCTTGGTACGATGTCAAGTCTGCTCCCATGTCCACACCGTTGAATTTCGACCACCACCTGCAAAGAACATTCCATTTATCCTGACCGATGGTCCACATTCACACCGGATCGTCTTGGTTATCGATGCGGACGAAGAATTTGTTCTGAATGATGTCTTTGACGAGGATGAAAAGCTTTGGCGAGTACATCAAATTGAAACCACTGATGGAAAGCAACCTGAGCATGCAATTGCAACTGACATTGAACGAATTACTGCTATTCGTACCGATAAAGTTCGTGTCAAAATGACATTAACTCGGGGAGAAGAGTCATTTTCTGAAGTCATCATCGTCCCCCAAGAAACAACGTTTACTGCATCCCACCTCATGGAACATGAGGGAGAAACATGGCGCATACGAGCCATCCACACGGGTTCTGGCCGAACCCTACGAGGAACGGTTCACGCCCCAGACATCAAACGTATGTACCTCCATGAGCCTCCGAAGCCTGAGTACTTCGCACCGCGCACACCTCGGGAACGAAGACAAGCATGGAAGGAAGGAAAATTGGGTCATAATCCAGACCCAATCCGACCCAAAGACGAGATTAAGAGTGGAGTTACGCCTTCATTCAAGCGAAAGAAAAAGCCCCGTAGATGATTATGGACGGTTTGTCCACGGCATCAAAAAAGCCTTGGCAACTTGTGTTCCAATCGTTGGATTTTCTTTGAGTCGTCGGATACTGTACTCATACCATTTCTCGCCGTATGGAATATAGATTCGTGTTCGATGACCCTGACTTGCGAGTTTCCTCCTCAAGGGCCCGCGCACACCAAGAAGCATCTGAAACTCATATCCGGGACCTTTGTGACGACGGCTATGGCCAGCGTTTGGTCGTGGGTCTTCTTTCCCTGGGCCCATTCCAAATGATTCAAGCGCTGATTTAGTATATTCAATAACAGGAATATCATGACTCGCTATCGCAACGTAAGCACCAGCATCGAGCATTCGGTCAATACAACTGTTTGTAGCGTCAACGATATCCCTGTATTGAGTGAATGAAATTTCCTCTGGCTCCAAATAAATACCTTTGCAGATGCGATAATCCGCCAGTGGGCCGAGTTCTTGCTCCAAATCCGAGATGTCCGCAAGAGAACGGAAAAGGCGTCCTTGAATTACGGTCCCAACGTTTGTTAATCCCTCCGAATGTAAGTCTTTGACAACTTGAATGGTGTCTGTTGTGACTCGGTGGTCTTCCATATCAAGTCGTACAAACATGTCGTTCTTCGAGGCCAATTCAACAAGTTTACGGATGTTGTCCATTCCCTTATCTCGGTCAATAAGCAACCCAAAAGCAGTTGGCTTGATGCTAAGGTTCGCATCAAATTGCCCGGCATGTATTGCTTCAATAACACGGACATATTCATCATAAAAAAATTGAGCTTCATCCATTGAAGTTATTTCTTCGCCTAATACATCAATGGTGAAACAGGTTCCCTCTCCAGAGAGACGCTTCATGATCTCAACCGCATCTGATAGTTCTGGGCCTGCAACATAGCGACGGCTAACCCACCGCACAAACCACTTGGGCATTCTGACGGTCGCACCGACAATTGTGCGAGATACCCAGCCGACCATGCATATTCCTCCTCAACGGCGCTCTTTGACCCTTTGTGTTTAATTCTCAATAATGCCCATTGCGGCAATGAATGTTTTTGATGTCATCAGAGGCAGGTTGTTTGCCGATAAGTAATCCCGAATGGCTTGCCTCTGCCAGCCCTTGAAGGCCTTTTTATCCATGTAAACTGCAATTGAACCACCTGGGAAAGCCTGCTTCGTCGAACGAATCGCTTCTTCAATAGATTGGGCCCAAGTACCTCCTGGTATGCCATCTTGTTCTACGAAGGGTAGTGCATATGTTGCAAGCATATGGCCAAGCCAAACTCCATCATAGCCCGCCAATACGTTTGCTCGAGGAGCATAATGGCCGCCACCAAGGGTGACGAGGACCAAAGTTCCACGGTGCTCTGATTCGTTCCAAGCGGCATTCACTGATTGGTCAAACAAGCCATCGTGAATGATGGTCGCAAGGAGTTGAGCAGCACCCACATGGCCCCAAGTTGCTTCAGTTGAACCAACTTCAATGAAGAGAGATGGCGCATCAAGATAAGGGCCATGATGTGTCACCTCCAAAGAGAGATCGAAACTAGATAATTCTGAATCCGCAGTCCATCTGTTTTGAAGCATCCTCCACCATCCCGCAAGACGGCTGTTTGGAGGAGGGGCTTGCCCCCCAATCCCACCATACGGGCCCAATTCCCCGACGGGCAGGTGCGGTATTCCAATCGGGTGCAAGGTCAATGATGCTTGGCCACTGGCAGCTGAATGCCGTGAGGGAAATATCGCTTCTCTTACTGATTCACCCGTTGCTTTGAACCAGCGACGGTCAAGATAATTTTGACTAAGAACACCTTCAGGAAGATACCACATACGCACGTCATTGGATGCAAAGGAGCGATGACCCTCAACGATTGGACCATCAGCCCAATCCCGCATTTTTCTCAAGGCTTCACCTTGGTTAAGACTCGCAACATCAGAGCAATTGATGACAATGAGTGCAATATCTTCGGCGCCCATACAACTCGCACCCAGTACCTACATTTGACCCCACCGAGGACAAGGTTTCACATATGAAAGGCCCAACTAATGTCTATGGACGAAGGTCTGCCTCCAGCAATTCCATTCCTTCCCTCACGAGTCCACTCATACGATGGAGGAATTCTGATATTGGGGATGGATGGTGAGGTTCTTCTCTTGGGGGACGAGTTGAAACCCCGATATCCTTATGCAACACCGTTTCCGATGAAAATCAGCAATTCATCCGTCCTAAACAACAGACTCTACTGCACTTGGATCGATGGTGAACTCATGATGGCGAGAATGGGGTGCATACCTCTTGATTCCGCTCCTAAAGATGGACCTCCACGCGCAGAATTGAGAACAACAGGTACTGTTGCGGAAGCCAAACACCCTGCCGGAAACATTTGGTCGCACATTCTCAATTCCGAACCCCTAGCCCTAGGTGCAAAAGGGGACACACTTGTGTTTGCCTTGTGGAGGAAAGGAATCTATGGCCTTACTTCAGAGGCTGATGAATTATGGAGGATGGCAGAACCAACTTGGAACTATCCAAAGAAGCGCCCAAGGGATTCCGAAACCATCGCTCTTCACCTTGATGGAGATACCTTCACCATAACATCACGAGGAGGGCGAATACAACGCCGCTCGTCAACTACTGGTAGTTTACTTGAGGAATTCATTGCAATTGGCCCCGAAGCACCCCTTGAGCACCATTTCAAACACGGCCTGCATGAACTCATATGTTCCACGGGTGGTGAACTCACCTGGGTCCATGAAGGGACGCTCCTTCGAACGCTCAAGCTAAACGGACCGGTTCAGTTTGCATCTTGGGACCCAATACTGGAAGGGTGGAGGGTAGCAGGTTGGCGTGAGGAATTACTCATTACAGCAACTCGCAACGAACGTCATCAATGGGAAGAAATCCCAGTCCACATTGAACCAGTCAAAGGCGGAGCCTTGATTTTGTTTAATGATGGGACATGGAAAAATAGTCCATTTGAGGGACAAGTTCCCAATGTCACAGAAGAAGAGTGAACCATTCACTCGTTGGTGACGGTGTAGCCGCAACGACCACACGACTTGCGATCCTTGTGGATTGCAAGGAAAACACCTGGCCCACATTCAGGGCAGTGTTCTGCACGAACAAGCTTACCGTCTTCGACCTTGTACTTTGACCACTTAGCAGTGGATTTAGGACCGTCTCCCATCACTGGTCACCTCCGTTGGAGGATTCATCAGATTTTGATGAGCCAGAGCGAAATTGTTCGTGACGCTTGTTGATGTAACTTGGCTCTACAGCCATTGCTTCTTGGGAGTTGTAGATGTAAGCAGTTCCTGTGGTCAAAGGTTGCCCGTATCGAGTTTCACAGTTTTTGACGACGATCCACTCAGGATTTGAACCTGGCTCGAGTGTTCGAACCAAATTCATGATGTCCTTACGAGAGGGGGTTGTTTTTCCTTCGTGTTTCCAACTAAAGGAGATTTCAATTCGGTTCAAGAGTTTGTTTTCTATTCTTTCGTTAATGTTCATGGTGTTCACCTCATCGAATGTTGACTTTGAGAGCATATCGGCCCGGTAATTCTACCTTTAGACGCTTGGCTATTTCTGAGCGTCCTGGTTGCATGATTATGACGTATCCAGTCCAATCAGAGGATACAGGTGCGGAGGGGTGACGTGGGCACTGGTCAATTCCATCGCCAAGGACAAGATGGCATTCGCCACATGCAAATGGATTCTTAGCCACATCAATCACTTCCTTCGTTGTTCTTGTCGATTCTCTTCCACTCAGGGCATCCCAAACCGGGTTGCTTGCTGGTTAATCCAATCTTGGAGCGTCGTGGGTCAGAGGTATCTGGTGACAAAGAAACAATTCGGGCTCGGACGAATGATCCAACACCAATTTGCTTTCCGGTTTTTCGCCCTTCAATCATCCCCTTACCGATGTTGGCTTCAACGGTATCTTCCATGATTTGGGACTTGTGAAGAAGTGCTTCCATTGGGCCGATGCGAACGAATGCTCCGAATTCATTGATTTCAGAGACTGCTCCTTCAACAACTTCATAATCGTCCATGCAGAAAAGAACAGCGTCAAACTGAACTCGCTGGTAAATTGCTCCGTCACCGTGAATGATTCGTCCACGCCCGATGGTCTTGTGGTTGTTTGTAACAAGGATGAAGCGATTTTGGTCATCAAAGCGACCTTCGAAGGCACTCATGGAAAGGCGGTCGATGTGCTGGTCCAAAGATTGGCCTTTTCGCATGTATTCTGCAGGAATACGGATAGTGTCTTCTTTGGTTACTACTTTGTACATTTTTTCACCTCTTGTGGAACTCCACTGAGGTACAGAAAAAGACGGAAGCCATAAAGACTAATCCGTCCTTCACCGGGGTTACCTCAGGAGAGAAAGCGACCGAAGTCATTCTGTCCACCGACGACCCCTATTTAATTGAAGCGGCAGGAACTTCGTCCCACAGATGGAATCAATGCTACCCCTGATGGCATCCCTGAAACATTGAGTAAAAGGGGTTTTAGCAGTTCAAGGAGCCATAACCCATAACAACCCCCCGAAGGCGGTCATATATGATGTCAGCGAGCCAAGGTCCGGCGAACGCCCCAGCAAGGGCAAGTTTGCTCATGGCATTGTTGATGCTAACGGTTGTCATTTCACCGGCCTTGAACCATTATTCACTTTCGGAATCAAACGAAGTATTACCAACCTCAACTGGCGACCCGTGGGACCCATACGAGCAGCCATGGAGCCAATACGGTCACACTCCAACGCACAACTTCTCCATGCCAACCCACAGCCCTGACGGTGGTCCCGGAGAAGGGAATGTGTCTGATGTCACTGAACTCGCTAGCCTTGTTGACCCTGTGGTAAACTGGCAGGTATATTCTGGCGAAGAAGACGGTAGTGACGCCTATGGTTCTGTCCTCGGCGACTTTTCACAGAGCATTACTGCAACCGATGCTGCCCAAGAGCGATGTGGTGTCGGAACTCTATCCCCAGTCATTGTTTCCAGCACCATAAGCGGAGGGGTTCGAGAGAGTTTCCTCAACATCATAAGTGGAAACGATGCGAAAATAGCTTGGAAAACAAGCCTAGGAACTACTGAAGCCATCCGCTCAACTCCAATTATCAATGACATTGATGGTGATGGTTTCCAAGAAATCATTGTCGTTTACGACACCAGCGGGGCTCTGAGCATTGATGTATGGTCACCTCGCCTAACATGTACAGAGTCAAACTGGCAGACTTCTGGGCACTCAAACGAACTTTTGTGGTCGTACAGCGATTCCGATGTCCGAATTGGCTCCCCCTCACCTCACTTTGCGACATCAAATAGTGATCACAAAGCGGTCACACAACCGCTCCTCGCCGATTTGCAACTTGACGGCACACCGGAATTAATTCTTGCAGTTGTTGATGACCCAGAAAACAATCCTGTCGTCAAAGTACAGGCATACACACTCACTGCCTCCCAACCATCTGAAGCCGTTTGGAGTGTTACCCTTGACAGAGGAACTCATCCCTCAGACCCGGTATGGGCTCAACTGGATGATTCCACAACCTCTGTGCTGTTGACAACGATTGACGATACGTCCGGTAATATGTGGATCTGGCAGATTGACGGAGAAACAGGGTCGCTTGATTGGGAACGTGTTGCTGTTCAGGGAACAGATTCCGATTCAGATGCTCCACGATTGCGCCTGCCAGGTCCAGTCATCACCCAATTGGATACGGATGATGCTCCCGAGATGATCCTCACCGTACCGACCGATGCTAACGGTAGAACCTCAGGAAGTGGAGCTCGTTTTATCGGAATGGAAATCACTTCAACCGAGGAATTGTTCAACTTCCGTGCACAAAACGGTTACGCAGACGCCCAACCACTTGCACTCGATACAGATGAAGACGATGTTGCTGACCGATTATGTTGGGTCACATGGTATTCAGAATCAACGATTAGTTTCAACCGCAAGGGTATGGTTGGATGCACAGATATCAGTGATGAAAATCCTGTCCTTGAGTGGACCAGAGACCTCCAAAGAGGTAGTGGGAATGATAATGACGAAATCGGAGTATCACCCCCGATTAGCATGAACATAGATGACGAAGGAATGGATGAAATTGTTGTTGCCTTTGGCCGCAGACTATGGGCCTTTGATGGAGACACAGGTGCCTCAGCAGACATCAATGAAGCGTGGTCCACTTCACTCACCATGCCTCACCGAACGTGGGCTGCGCCTGCCGCTGCAGATGTTGACGGAGACGGACATATTGACCTTCTTTACGGAGACACCTTGGTATCACAGCGTGCCCCAGACTTTGCCCCTTCAGCAGATAACCGGGGGATTTCCTTCACTCCTGCGCAAGCAGACCCCGGCGATACCGTCACTGTTACCGGCCAGTTCTCAAACATTGGAACTGGAGAAGCAGATGACGACCTAGACGCCGCCCTTTATCAAAACGGAGTGGAATTGGAAAGGGTGCGGTTCACAAACAGTGAACCTGTGTCACCTTCCGGCGAAGGTGGCCCTCTTACATTTACAGCTCAATTTGTAGCAGAATTAGGAGTTCACGAATTTGTGCTCGTCCTTGACATCAATGGAAACATCAGCGAGCATAGAGAAGATAACAACATAGAAACCATGACTTACACGGTTGTAGAACCCTATGTCGCTCGGATCGACGGCCCTCTCACTACGCCCAGAATTAATCCAGGTGCATCACAAACCATAGAGATTGAATTAACGTCAATAGGGTCGCAAACAGCATCATGGACACTCGACTACGACACAAGTTCGCTTCCGAACGGTTGGACATTTTCCCCTACGAACGGTCAAAATCTGAACCCTGAACTTATTCCAGACCAGCCTTATACCGTTTCTTTTGCGGCTGTGTTACCCTCAACTGCACTAGGTGACGAGTCTGGATATGTTGACCTGACCCTCCTGCTTGACAGTGATTCAACGATCAATTCCACTTACCGGCTTCCGGTTGAAGTGTTCCGAACACGAGGCTTGGATTTAGCCGGACCGTCCGGAGTGAATGAAACGATGGGTCAAGGAAGACCAAACACTGTAGCAAAGGCTTGGTTCATGGTAGAGAATTTAGGGAACGCTCCGGAAACCACCACTTCGCTGCAATGGACTGCTCCTTCGTGGGGAGGTTCACCATCACTTCACGATGCAAATGGGAACGAATTGTTTTCCATTACACTTCAACCTGGGGAGTCGCGAGAGTTGTTTGCTCACTTAAACACGCCAACGAGTGCAACTTGGGGTTCCCAAACACAAACAACACTCACGCTTTGCTTGGGCAGCGGAGAAGATTCACTGTGTGAATCCCTTGAAGTCGGTTTTACTGCTGTGAAAATTTCTGCAAACCCCTCTCACCACCGGTCCCTCCCAGATGCTACATTATCGTGGCAACTTGAGGGCAATATTCCTGATTCAGGAATGGTTCAATGGAATATGGCTCAAGCCCAGATGCTTCAATCCGAGTGGCAGTGGTCCGCCAGTGGAGACTGGAGCATCAACGGAACCTTCCTAGAAGCCACTGGAACCAGTGGAGATGCAATAGGCGGCCTCCTTACCCTGTACCTTCCACCAAATGCTGAACCACAGCGCCATTCATTCATCGAATCTGATGATGTTGACAACCTTCTTGAAATCAACATCACATTACAGGTACTCCAAGTATTCCGGTCGAACGTATCAATCCTTGAGCCCCTACCCTTTGAGGAAGGAGGGGTTCTCTCGCTTAACGTGACTGAAGAACATATGTTCCTTCTTTATCTTGAAAATCCTGGAAACGGTCAAGATACATTCCGTCTTACTGCCGAGGCCAAAATCCATCAGGAATCCCTCACTCCTGAAGTCAATTTCACCTATTTCGGTGATGACGACAATCACTACGAATCAACGCTGGGGGCAAGGTCAACCGGGATTGGTAGAGTTGATGTGTCCTTATCACAAGAAATCCCAGCACAGGTACCATTTGTATTGGAATTCTCTTGGACCTCTCTGGGGGGAGAGGAAGTCGTTCATTCTACCTCAGTTCTGATTCAAGCAGCCCCAAGCCGAGAATGGAGCGTCACCAACAGTGGGCCAGAAAACCTTAGCGTGTCCCCTGGAGATGAGATTGTCATCAATTTGAGCGGTGTTAATCATGGGAACGCCCCCGATGCCCTCACACTTGAACCTCTCTTGTTTGTCCAGCATGTGGACTCAGACAATACGGCATGGTCTGCATATCCGTCAACGAGTCCAATCGTGGAAATCAACCAGTCTACAAATGGAAGCGTTACTGTTCATGTCCCTGATGAGGCATGGCAAGGAACAGAAGCAACGGTCATGATTGCGCACATCTCCAACGGCTATACTCTTGGACATACCAATGTCACGCTATCGGTTCAACAAACCTCAGGTTGGAAACTCAATCTAACAGATGCTCAACTCGAAATTGACCCTGCTGGCCAGAACATGACGTTGAAATTAGAACATTTGGGCAATGGATTTGAAGTCCCATACTTCAGTAAAGCTACCGCAGGTTGGAACATCACTCTTCCTGATAACCACTCCGTTGTATCTCCTTATGCCACTGACACGTTGGTTGTCTTCGTCCAACCTCCATCAGACGCCGTAGCGGGTGAAGTGGGTATGATCTCAATCAGGATATCAGACGATGATTTAGCAGGTCTCGTCATTGAGGAGGTACCCGTTCGCATTGGGGCCGCACCAAACATGACCGTTGATCACAGAAGTTCATGGATGGTTTCCGATGAAGGTGGGTTCCCGACAGCCTGGGTTGAAAACAATGGAAACGATATTGCCTTACTCTCGTTTAGCGTGAGTGGCCTTCCAGAAGGGTGGACTACGCAACAGGGACAACAACTTGTACTTGCACCAAACGAGATTAAAGGAGTCCCTCTCAACCTCATACCGCACTCTGAATGGAATGGCCAGCGCTTCTTGGTTGCACTTCTCGTAGAACATCCTCTACTTGGTACAACAACACACGACATAGAAATTGAACAAGCAAATGTTTCGTTCTCACAATCACCCGTGATTGATGCATACATCGGTGTTGAACGCTCTGTATCCCTTTATGGACACGGTGCAAGTGATTGGGACTATACTTCAAGTTTAGACATCCAAGAGAAACAAGGCATTCTCTCCTTCATTCAACCTACGACATCTGGAGAAATTAACGTTGAATACTCCAACAGTAGTATAGATGGAACACTTTCGCTCTATATTGTGGCCCGAACATATCCAGATGCTTCGGCAAGCTGTGTGCTGGATGTTCAATCTATGGTGAACCTCGGCATTGAGGCATTGGATGGAACAATAGGAACCTGTGAACTCATCGCTGGAGATCATGATGACTTACGAGCAGTATTAACGGCAATAACCTCGAATGGAAATGTCTTGCCTCTAGATGAAAACGCATGGTTTGTCTCGGCTGGTGGGAACCGGAGTATCGACATAACTCTGAACAACTGGGACCCAGCACCTGGTGAGTTTGTGATTTCGTTTGCTATACTCGACCAGTACGGAAGAACATTAACGCAAAATGAACAAGAAGTTACGGCCCGGGAAAGCGGTTGGAACGTCGGAATTAGTTCATTCAGTAGCGAAGGAGCCATCACAGTCGGTATCAGCCGTGTTGGATATGAACTTCTGGACACATCACTCTGCCGGCTAACAGTAGAAGCCGAAAGTGGGTGGGAAATTGAATACATTGTTGATGTCGCAAATTCGGATTTCGCTCCAATCTTTATTATCGAAGACCCAGGTGTTTTGAGCAAGGATGACAAACTGACGGCTACCATTGGTTGCAGTACACCGTATGATAGTGATGATAACCCTGACGACGATTCAAAATCAATTTATTATCAACCAGAAAACATACTTACCGTCTCATCAAGTGATGTTGGATGGATAGTAGGTATCGCTGCTGTAGTCCTAGCCTTGGCTTGGTTTGGTGGACTGATACGACCTAAGGAACAAAATGATGAGCATCCAACACCAACTACACCACAACCTACACCATCACGCACTACCACCACAACCGCCTCAAACGATGAAATTCAAGTCGTTGAAGAGGATGATGGCTTGAGTTTTGAAATGAGTGAGCCTCCTGTTGTTGAGGTCGCTGAGATCGATGCGACAGAGGAGGTACTGCCGAGTACCATTGAAGTGTTTGATGAACCAGAATCGGTTGATGAATCTCCGAGTGGTCGTCTTGCATCCTTGCGTTCCGAACTTGATGAAGGGGACGCCGTTGAACCAAGTGAACCTCTAGAGGACAGAATGAATCGTTTCTTTGGGAACTGAAGATACCTGAACCAAGCCCTTATGACGGTTCGGCAGGGGGAAGAAAACATGGAAGAACTTCCACTCGCCTCTACTTCCCCGTTCTACACGCTTGATGCATGTAATGGTCTGCTGGCTGAGAAAATCATCACTGCCATTGAGATGTCGGGAGATGATTCAGGAAAAGCCTGGAAAAGCCTCGTAAGTCAGGAGGAAGCACTTCTTGAACGCCTGAATTCTCAAGGTATTTCCACACACAACGATCTTTCTTCAATCAAATGGGACCATGCAACATTATTGTTTACAACAACCATTGAACTATCAAAAGATGGAAGGCCCGTTCCTCTCGGTGAAATATTGACTCGTGAACGATTTGGCAGATTTCCTTGGGAAGATGGTTCTCTGCTCGGCTATTTCCTAACGTATATCAGGCCAAATCGTGCCATAACCGATAACGATGGGCAAGACATCTATGATACAATTGTATCTTTGTTGACAAAACTGACATCCTATTGTACAGAACAACACCGTGGCCATAGAAATTATGAAGATGGTTTTGGCGGAATGAATATCAAAGGATTCATCACGTCCGAAGAAGTAAAACTCCTACGTAGAAACTTGTCAAGTAGAACATGGACTGCATCATACGATGAACCCCTAGATGGGGGTGTTGCAGACGCTGCTAAGCATTTCATGACGTTGCTCAAATCAGCAGAGCGAAGAGATGTAGGCGTGATGTTTCGCACGCATGCATGAACTCAGAACGATTGAGAAGTTAGGCGCTCATACATCGATGCGTAAAGCGCTGCAGTTTCGTCAATTACGGATTGAGGTAATGCAGGAATCGGTGGCTCTTCCCCACCTTGGTCACGAGCAATTTTGAGTTCTGTTTGGTGTCCCGTACCGATGTAATGCGAACGAACAAATTCCTTCGAGAGTTCAATACATTCTCCATTAGCATATGCTTCAGCGTCCCACCAGCGATCCTCATCAAGTGTGCCAAAGGTGTCGACAAGAACGACTTCCCGGTTGTCACCTAATGCAAATTCTTTCTTTCCATCAACGTGAATAAGTCCGTTCTTTGCTGCCTCTTGCTCAATAATCACATCAACCTCTAGTGCTGCCTTGACAATTGCCTCATATTCGTCTTCAGTGATGTTTGAAATTTCCAGTGCTTCATCACGACCGATATTACGGTCAAACTTTTCGAATTTGGTTGTAACTTCAACAAAGGGCTCGCTCAACTTGACACCATATTCGCAATCAGGTGAAACGCCGAGTTGCTCAGCGGTTAACTCTCCCCGTTCAAATCTCCTCCAAGCTGAACCTGAGAGGTAATGACGAACAATAACTTCGAGAGGTACGAATACCCACTCCATGTCACGAGGAATGGCTCCTGGTTCCTTGATAACTTCTACTTTCCTTACGAGACATCGGTCTGCGGCATTGACTTCAATGAGATGCGTTTTACAGATACCAGCGGCCTCTACAAGATTAAACCAGTGAGCAGTAGTTCGGTTCAAGGATTCTCCCTTTCGAGGAATAAGAGAGGGAATGATCTGATCAAATACTGAAATTTGATTTGTGAATCGAAATTCCAACATGCTTGGATCATCGGTTGACCATACTTGCTTCACTTTTCCTTGGTAGAGCATTTCTCCCATGTAATTTGCTTGGGAAAACGGCCTTTGAACCTTTCACTTGCAAAAAAAGGAAAGATATTACAAAAATCCAAGAGCATCTTCAATCCGATTGAGTTCAGGACCTGTGGTTTTGGTACCAGAAACAGCCCCTGTATTGGATGCACAGACCCCTGCTCCAACGTATGGAGAACCAAATGAAACGGTACCGACCATTGGAGGTACGCCAAGTATGCCCTCAATGAGCATGGCTTCATCGGGAGTCACGTCAGGATGTAGAAGAACGCCTTGGTCGTTAGCAACAGCAAGGCTCCCAACAACATCGTGTCCTGCGACGGTGGTAGAAACAATATCAACACCAAGGACTTCGGCAAGAATTTCAAGACCATCGTGTGGAATGCTGGGGGAGGCTACTGCACCGTTTTCATTGGCAACAAGAAGGTTTCCGGCAGTATTGACACCACCTTCCATGACAACGACATCTCCAAAGGCTGTTAATTGGTCAATATCGCTCTCTGTAGCAATATCTGCAACAGCAATTCCACGTTGGTTCCCGCAAATAAGAGCTCCAATCAAGTTGGAACCACCTATTGAAATTGGGTGTAGTTCAAGCTCCAAGGCTTGTTCTATTTTTTCGAGGATTGGTTTTGGCATTTCTGGAGGATGAAAGACAACACGTCCGACACAGGCCAAGTGGATGCCAACTTGGTCGCTTCCAAAGATGTCTACGGTATCGATTGGCATGGTACAACTTCCCTGTGTATGTGTTTGTTCAAAAACGTGGTGATGATTGCCAGAACGCAAAAAAGGCCGGTCTCCATGGAGGAGAACCGGCCTAAAGCGCCCTGACGGGTCGAGGATAGATCCGGGGTGAAAAGAGAGGGGCACAGTGACTTCCTTTCCCGTGGACTCTCGTACCACAGTAATGGGAGAGACGCAGAAGGGCTTGACTTCTGGGTTCGGAATGGGACCAGGTAAACACCTTCGCTGTGACCGTGCACCCATCTCTTTTCGAATCGGATCTGAGGTGCGACATAGCGTCGCAAATGAATTGGCATGATTTTTAGACGAAGGGCACTCATGGTGCGGTTACGTACACGGAAAAAGATGCTCGAACATTAGTGCTGCTGGACTGAATACGTCGCCGAAGCTTCGTACTTACATCCGCAGTCTATCATCTCGTCTTTTACGAGCGTTCTGAGGTGTCTCGTCTTTGGGGTGGCTTCGAGCTTAGATGCTTTCAGCTCTTATCCTTCAGGGCGTGGCTACCCAGCATTGCCTTGTCAGAC
>ENA-ORDA01000643-ORDA01000643.1-marine-metagenome-genome-assembly--contig:-NODE-643-length-33269-cov-4.282598_pt1 | contig 33269 bp, 36 predicted proteins | sample MGYA00237778_ERZ508506 | MGnify/ENA primary metagenome ERZ508506 (study PRJEB26177, sample SAMN06267891) | marine metagenome | isolation source: Monterey Bay, California, USA | place: Pacific... | reverse complement strand
CGAACACAACTGCATCGGTAGAATGCCAGTCCTCTGTTTCAAATGTATAGAGGATGTCGCTTACAACAAATCCTGCGATTCCAAAAGATATGCCACACCACGCAAGAGTAATCATCCAGAGAAAGAATACTTCTGAAAAACTTGTAACTTCAATTTCAATCTCTTCGCGTTCGGATGGCGGATTTCCCCATTCAAATTCAGTGTCGCAATGAGGGCATATGAATACACCGAATTCATCGTCATCTAAGGCCACATTCGTTTCACAATGTGGGCATTCAACTTCGACCATAGTGTGTTCTGTTAATGACTAGAGTATAACTCTTAAGCCGACGACTGGGGCTATGGATAACGTGTATCGGATCAAATAGATCTACTCGGATGAACTTACTCAGCACCGAAGAATTGTCGCAGCATTGGATGCATTTCCATTGCTTGTTCTTTCTGGATCTGTTCATAGGTTCTCAGAATAATTCCAACAGCCAGTAGCAATCCCGTTCCCGTCGCATTTCCGACAGTACCTAACAAGTCAGCACCTGCTGCTAGCAACCCGACAAACGCACCAGAGAAGTATGTCACTGGAGGAATATAGTTCTCAAGGATCTTTTCGAGAACCTTTGGATTCTTACGGAAACCAGGTATTTGCATACCAGTTCGTTCAATCTGCTTTGCGACATCCTTGGTACCCATGTTTGTGGTATCAATCCAGAACTTCGCGAAGACCATTGAACCGACTGTCATCAAGACGACATAGAAGATCACGTGAAGCATGATTTGAGTCAAGCTGTGCCCAAACATATCCGTCTGCTGATTCAGCAGCGGTAGGAGCCAATCATTGACTCCCGCAGGCATAGATGCATACCATGCAAAACCTCCAGAAGCAGCAGTTTGGCCTGGTTCATACGTTCCAATGTAATCTGACATGGAGAACCAACCCTGCCGACCTAGTAACGGAGTCTGGGACATCGTAGGATGACTCCAGAAGAGGAGAGAGAACATATTGACGTTAGCAAGCAATGCAGCCATCAAAATGACCGGAATGTTTGACGCATAGACGAGTCGAATAGGATACTTGCCTCTGTGCCCACGTACCTTTCCGTGAGTAAGCGGCAATTCCAATTTACTTGATTCAGCATACGCTACCACGATGAACACGATAATACTCGATACGAGGGCAATTACAGCATTCGGATGCGTCGCGTCGCCTAACAGGATCATTTCGAATCCGTTCAATGAAATCATTTCACCATTCGTCGCAGTCCGGAACATATAGAATATCATGGGCAGCGTTCCTGCTGGAGGATTTTGTACAGAGTATTCGAGGCCAGATGATGTTGGCAAAGGAGAGAGCGTACCGACGAAAGTCGATTGTGCTACACCCGCTGCAATGAACAGAGACATACCAGACCCGATACCCCACTTGCTGACAAGTTCGTCGAGCAGGAATACCAGGTAAGAACCTGCGAAGAGTTGAGCTACGATTACAAAGTTTGCCCAGCCCATTCCATAATTATCGATGAGGTATTCTGAAGGATCGAGGAAACCATAGGTTTGTGGAATGGATTCGATTGGAATCATAATCAAAACAAGCAATTTTTGTACACCTTGGTACATTGCTTTGTCTTCACTGTTTGTCAGGTCAAGACGAATAATCTTAGCACCTGCGAAAAGTTGCATAATAATGGAACCAGTAACAATTGGACCGATTCCCAAGTGCATGATGGTACCTGAAGCACCTGCCATAATCGAACGGAATCCACTGAACAAGTCAAGTGCTTGACCGCTCAATCCGTAGAGCATGACGTTGGTCATAGCGAAGTAAATGATAAGGACGAATGTTGTGGTCCACATCTTCTCTCCGAAACGAACGTGTCGGTCTGGCTTGGTGATAGCAGGGTAGACATCAACGAAGCGGCTGAGTGCGTAAAGACGGCTGCTTTGATCGCCGCCCCACATGAAACATGTGAGAATTGCTGCTGCTCCAAATCCGAGTAAGAGGACACCTACAAGGAGGAATCCAACTGCTTCATCGTATCCACCCCAAGCGGCTGGACGGCAGTAAAATACTGCAATTCCAACGAATATTAGCCATCCATACATCTTGGAATAGCGTCCTATGACAGGGAGTTTCTTCATGGATTCTGGTAAATCAATCTGGAAACAAGCCATAACATACGCAACGTATGCTACAGCGAGAACTATTCCGAAGATAGCGGCTTCTTGTGGAGCCCCTGAACCAGAAAGTGCATCCCATTGCCAATAGAAAAGGAGACCGAAATAGAGTACACCTGTTAGTACAACACCGAGTGGTACTGGCTTGTGCTTCATCTATATCCCTCCTAAGTTTATTCTTCTTCCCATTCGTCTGAGTCGCCACCAGCTTCGAGGTTTACTGAACCTCCAGCTGCTTCGACCTTTTCGATTGCTGAAGCGCTTGCATTTGCAACAGTTACTGTCAATCCAGTACTGATTCGACCTGAGCCGAGAAGTTTGTCGATACCGAATTTGGATAAGTCAATGGAATCCTTTCCATCTGCCATATCCTTCAATTGGCTAACGTTACATGTAACGTGAACTGTTCGAAGAGTAGGATGACGGTTGAATCCGTGCATACCCCAGTGATCAGGCATGTACTTGATTCGAGTCATGACTCTGTGCTTGTTCATACCAGCGTTTCCACGGCCACCACGCTTTCCAGCGCCACGGCCTGCTTTCTTTCCACGTCCGTGGTATCGGTTTCTTCCACGATGTTTGTTTGCTTTTGTACCCATCATCTCACCTCAAATCATTCTCTCAACGAGAGCTTTAATGTTATCTTCACGGGAACCTAGGGCTCCTCCAACGACATAGGATCGCTTGATTCCGCCCCATCCTTGTGCCCCACGAGGTGGGTGCAGTCGGAAGACACGCTTCAAGCCAGGAACATCTTTCACAGTCGCTTCGTTGTCGACAATCGCCTTAGCGAAATCGGAAATCGATTTGTAAGAAGTTGCTTCAGAAACGATCTCGTCTGTCAATGGAGAGTCACCGGACATTCGGCCACGTTCTTGGAGCATAGCTTCAACTGTTTCAGCATCTGCATTACCCCATGTGACGTAGTCCTTTGCCTTCTGTAGCATACCACGGTATTGCTCATTCTCTGGAATGATAACAGCGTGATTTACCTTGCTGAGATTAAGATAAGACATTGTTTCGCGAATCGTACGCTCTACGCCTACGTTACTTCTTGCTCTTACAACTATCCAGCTCATTTCAGACCCTCCCAGTGTTGATGAACAGACGTCCTCGCTGTTCGTTGCTAATGCGTGTTATGTTTAATGCTTTGAGTGCATTGAAGGTTGCAGCAGCGTAATTAATGGTGGTTCTAGTTTGCCCCTTGGTACGTGAAAGTACGTCGGTTACGCCAGCAAGTTCGAGAACTTTCTTTCCGGTCTCGCCAATAACAAGGCCCTTACCCTTTGCAGCGGGCATGAGTGTTACACGAGTCGATGCAGATCGTCCGTTGACCTTGATTGGTACCGAAGTACCAGGTCCAGCGGATGATTCCCATGAGCCGTTTCCACGTTGTACACTGATAAGGTTCAACTTAGCAGCAACAATGGCCTTCTGAATTGCGTTTGATACATCCTTAGCCTTAGCCATTGCAAGTCCAACATATCCATTTCGGTTTCCAACAACTGCCATGACATTGAATCGAGGTCGTCGACCACTGTCTGTCATTCGTTGAACCATGTTCACGTTGATGACTTCATCTTCCAAATCTGGAAGAAGTGCGTCAACAACTTCGACTTCACGAACTGGAAGACCAGTTGCGAGAGCTTGTTCGTACGTGATTACTTCACCTGCAAAGACCATGTTTCCGAGACGGGTACGAGGAGTCCAATTTCGCAAGTTGCTAATTGGATCGTACTGGTTGTTACGTCGTCGTCGTCGTCCACCTGGTTCTTCAGCCTCTTGCGGGGCGTAAGCTAGGATTAGACCTGGTGCTTGTTGGATTTGTGTTGTTTCTTCTTCAGTCATCAGTATGCCCCCTCTATGGATGATTTTGTTGTATCCATGGCCCCAGCGATGGAGTCATTGATGTGAACACCGTTTGTACGGTCATCATCAGGAAGTACTTTTTCGCTGTGAGGAACGTTCAGTCCTGCTTCGACCATACCACGTAGGGCAGCGAATACACGACTTCCAGGTGTGCTTGCAGCCAGACCAATGTCGAGAACTGCATCTTCATGTCCAGCAGCGATTGCTGCCTTTCCGAGTGCGAATCCTACAAGATAGGACGCAGGAACGGATTTCTTGGACATGTCTTCTGGCCAAGAGTATTTCTTGACCAAATCGCTTCCAGTAACATTGAGGACAACAAGATCACCCGCTGCAGCCCATGTTACAAGTTGGCAAGATGTACGAGTGTTTGAGACACGTACAACTGCACGAGGCTTTTGGCTTCGTAGAAGTCGAAGTCTGCGTCGATAGTCGGTTAGACCGGCTTTTCTTCGTCGTAGAACTGTTCGTCGTCGATTTGCTCGCATCAGTTTTCACCTTCCTTTAGTTTGACACCTTCAAGCGTCATTTGAGAGCGCATGTGCGCAATGGAACGGTATGAACCACCCTTTGCTTTGAGGTAATATCGGCGATACTCACTGTCTGTGATTTCGCTAACTTCTCGAAGATCTTTGAGCGCCTTTCGTTGTGAACGAATTGTTCTCATCCATCGGTTCTTACGAGGATTACGAGCATTTGCAGTACCCATTCTCTTACCTTGACCTTTCTGGCGACCCTTGCGTCGTTGTTCGAGACGTGTACGTGCTCGAACACGAGAAGTTCCCTTGATTGCCTTGGCACGAATTAGTCCTTCTTCGATGAATTCACGAATATCATCTGCTTGTACAGAGGATGCGATTTCATCGATGTAATCTGGATTGACCCAAACACGGTTTTCACCACATTTGAGGATTTTCGCTGCGAGTCTCTTTTGGTTTGTGAGTTGCATCAGACACCACTCCTTCGGTTGAGGATACGAATACCTAATTCATCAGCTCGAGCATGGATATGCTCTCGCTTTCGACCACCGACTGTACGGCCAATGCGTGCAGCCTGTGTTTCAGGATCGATTGGTTCCAAATCATTGATGTTGTGAACCATTACTTCACGGAAGCCAGATGGGTGGAGCCCACGAGCTTCAGCGACCTTTCCATGGCCAACACGTACGAGGGAACCACGGTATCTGTAGTTTCGTCGTTGCTTGCTGTCCATACCATGAGGTGCTCTCCATCCAGAACGAGACAAACGCTTGTAACGGAACCATTCAGTTCGTCTAAACGAAGGTGTCTTCTTCTTTTGGGCAGCACGCAAAGAGAGTGCTTCTTGTGTTTCTTCATCGAGAACTGGCTTTTGCTTAGCGACGTGACCTTCATCTTCGTCGTCATCCCAGTCTTCATCTTCTTCAAAGAAATCGTCTTCTGCAGCTGATTCTTCAACTGTATCTTCGACGACTTCTTCTTCTGCACCAGATGTTTCCATCAAGCGCTCGATGAGTTCTGCTTTCTTACCAGAAACTGGCAGACCTTGCTCCTTGAGCAATTCCTTGAGTTGTGCTACTGTCATGCTTGCATATTCTTCAGTCATTCCAATCACTCCTTACTGAGACGGTAAATTCCGTCTTGGAAAACACGTCGATCACGGTTCTTGACCGTAGTGCTGCGTTCAATGTTCGCTGCAGTTTGTCCAACGTTCTCTTTGTCGATACCTGAAACGGTAATCTCGACCTTGTTGCTGATTTTAACTTCAACACCAGAAAGGATATCTGAGCGTCGAGGAACTCTCTCTCCGAAGTAATTGTTTACAACGAAGGTTTCTCCTTGCACTGCAAGTGTCATAGGGAAGTGAGAGTAGAAGGCTTTCAGATGATATGTGAATCCTTCTGTAACACCTCTTACCATGTTGTTCAAGTGAGCATTCCAAGTACCTGCGAGTGCCTTTTCTTTACGACGAGGCAAGTCGGATCGTACCAGAAGGCCATTGCCGTCTTGAAGTAAATCAATGCGGGTCGAGACGAACTCTCGTGAGAGAGATCCTTTCGGTCCAGCAATGGTTACGACGCCATCTTCACTGATAGAGGCTGTAACGCCTTCAGGGATGGTTACGATGTGTTCGATTCTGTCGATTTTTACCATTTTTCTTCACCTCAATATACGTAGGCAAGTAACTTGCCGCCGATGCGGGCGTCCTTCGCATCGTAGTGGTTCATGACGCCGGAATTGGTTGTCAATATGAGCAGACCAAAGTCCTGGGCAGGGAGATATCTTGTCTCCCACTTTTCGAATTCTTGACGGCGGACACTGTGTCGAGGCTTGACGGTACCACATCGGTTGATGGTACCTCTCAGTTCGACTACGAAAGCGTCGCCACGTCCGTTTTCAACACGAGTAAACTCGCCGACATAGCCGGAAGTTTGCATAATGTTGAGTACGTTTCCTAGTAGCTTCGAAGCAGGCGTTAATTCGACATCGAATTTACCTGCTTGTTCAGCGTTGTAAATCTTTACAAGTGCATCATTTAATGGATCTAATTGCATTCATTTCACCTCAGTTCATCTTTTTGAAACCTATTTCAGGTCCTACGTCTCGGAAGCATTGGCGGCAAAGGCGAAGCCCATGTCGTCGTATCATTCCACGGCGTCGACCACAACGTCGGCAACCAATTGTTCGTCCCATGTATTCTCCATGATCTCGTGCCATATTCATTCCTCCATGATTTTTAATCCAAAGGTTTCAGAGAACCACTTCATCGATTCTTCTCGACTTACGCCGTGTCCCTTTCCAACCTTGGCTTTTCCTTTTCGGCGGCGGCTTACTCTGTGTCCTGGGCGTTCCAAGACGACATTGATGTCCATACCGTAAATTCCAATATCAGGATTGTATTTTTGTTCTGGGAAATCCGTGTAATCACGGACACCAAAGGAAAGATTTCCTTGTGCATCGAAGTTCCAGCTTGGGATTGTATTGTCACGTACCCAGAAAGCATTCTTGAGGAACTCATTGATAGAATCCTTGTTTCGCATGGTGGAGCGGCAACCGATAGGTGCTCCTTCACGAACCTTAAGATCACGATTCTGGATTCGACCAAGTGTTCGTTGTGGACGAACACCTGTTACGATTTCGAGAACGTTTTCGGCGTTGACCAAACGGTCCCCACCTTCACCAACACCAATGTTGACGCAAACCTTCGTAATTCGAGGAACGCTCATTGGATTGATTGTATCGCTCAAACCTTCACCTCCGTGATTGGCATGTTGGAATCTCCAACAGCGAAGACGTTGACTTCAGTTGTACCAAAGTCTTCGAATGAAACTTCGTTTGGCATGCTGGATCGCTTCACGATGCGCTCCTTCATTGCTGCAACTTCACCGACGTGCGTACCACCAACAAGGTAACATCGCACACCTTCAGAGAACTTGATGTGTTCCATAATGGTCTGTTCAGGAAGAGCGATTTTTAGTGAATCTCCAGTATTGTATTGGTTTGAATCTTCGACGATGAGGTTTCGTCCATCGTGGAGGTTGAGTTGAGTCTTGCCTCCCTTGATGGTTGCTTTACCTTCAATACGAGCGATTTTCCATGCTGCTTCATCAGATGGAATCTGTGCGTATCGTAGACGTCCATTGACATCGAGCATGCAACGGAAGTGTTCATCTCCGAGAGAAAGAACATCCATCAAACCGACACCACGGCGGGTGTCTTTACAGATTCGTCCATCAACCTTGACCAATTCATTGTGAACAATGAATCGAACTTCACGGGATGTTTGAGCACGGCCAAGAACATCTCTTACGATCAGATTCAGTGGCATACAGCGATCGAGGCTGTGTGCACCTGGGCTTGGGCGTGTAACCCAAATGGTGGTCTTTCGTGGAAGTGGCCAGCTACGAGGCATGGCTAAACGTTTCAAGTGACTGCTGCTACCCATTGTATTCAACTCCTATCATCGGTCAATTTTTGCATTCGCAATTTGTCCGTCTCATCGAGTTTCACGATTACGACGTTGGAAGCGTGGACCGGCACGGCTTCTTCTCTGTTGTCTGATTTGGATTGTTTTGCACCCTCAATGAGGATACGGCCGTTCTTGGCATCGATACCAATTACTGGACCTGTGAGTGGTTCTGCCTTACGCTTACCACCGTGACGCTTTCCACCGCTTGCGAAATCCCCACGGATTACACGGACAGTGTCGCCTGTTCGAATGGTTACTGAGCGAACGCCAGCGAACCTTTCGTCGGGTTTGTCGAGTTGAAGACGAGCAGTAACTCGCTTACGCTTGGTATGTAATGACGCGTTGTAGTGCGCCTTGCGCTGCTTTCCTGGTTTTCTTGATGTTACCATGTTCTCACCTCATACAATTTGTTTCGCTGTTGCAGCGATACGTGGCCAACGCTCTGCAGCCTCACGGGAAACTGGTCCTTTGATATCGGATCCTTGAACTTCACCCTTGAGGTTTGTAATGACACATGCATTGTCTTCGAATTGAACCCATGTTCCGTCAGCACGACGGAATGGTCGGCGTTGACGAATGATGACAGCATTGAACATCTGTCGTCGTGTGTCTGGAGTACCCTTCTTGACTGAAACCTTGGTCATATCACCAACGCCACCAGCAGGGTATCGACGCATAGTACCACCGAGCTTGATGACGTTCACGATTTGAACGATCTTAGCACCGGTGTTGTCAGCGACGTGTAGTCGAGCCATTGTTGGCAATCCACGGGTTTGACGGCCTGCGATTCCTCTCATCACTCGTCACCCCCAGTCATTTCAACAACACAGAATGAAACTGTCTTGGAAAGAGGTCGGCATTCCATAACACGTACGGAATCTCCAATTTCGACATCACCAATACAACTTGGCAAGTGTGCGCTTAGAGCACTGGTTCGCTTTTCGAATCGTTCGTACTTCTTCATGTAACGAACATTGTTTCGCTCGATTGTAATTGTCTTCTGCATTCCGATTCCGGATACTACGCCTTCGAATACCTGTCCACGCAAGCGCAAGCTTCCGTAGAACGGGCAGTTCTCGTCGCCGTCCCATTCATCTGTTGGTCTTTTTACGTCAATTCCGATGTCTCGCATCTTCATGCCTCCTTATAGTTGCGGCGCATTCTATCTTCAGGTCGTTGCCGCAAGGACGATCCTTTGAGGACGGTAGTTCCGCCGTTGAGTGTAAATTGGATACTTGATTTTCCGAACACACGCTCGATGTTGTGTTCAAGGATCGTTACTGTATGTTGTGATTCATCGACGACAAGTCCAGTGCGTCCGATGAGGGTGGAGTCTGTGGAACCAACGACATTAAGCGTCTGTCCCATCCAAGTCTTGTTCATATCTGTCATTATCTCACCTCCACATTAAATCCATTATTTCTTAGTACGTTTGCTGCCTTCTTTTTGTGATCGCCTTGAAGTTCTATGATTCGACCCTTAACAGTTCCTCCGGCAGCACATTTGTTTTTGAGTAATTTTGCTAGTTCGTTGATGTCGATTGCTACGTCTTCAATACCTTCCACTTTGGTGACAATTTTTCCATATCTCCTTCGGTCAGTTGACAAGATTGCTCTTTGTTGCTCCTTAGCGATTTCTTGACAGATGCATAGCTCATCAGGGAGCCCACACACACTGCAAATTGCCGCCATAGTCGTTCATCACCTCGTTCATTCAGTTTTTAGCCCCATGAAGATAGGACTTGATGCGTGCAATACTTCGGCGTGTTGCCTTGTATGCACCCATATTGGAAGGTGTGCCACCGAGTGCCTTTTCAGCCTGGAGTTGGAGAAGTTCTTCTTGCAATTCAAGAAGTCTTGCTCCAAGAGCCTCTTGGCTCATTGCTGCGATATCACGGTTGCGGACGTGGCTCATTGAGTCACCTCAGCGTTTGTTTCAGGAGCTGCTTCTGCGTCTTCTCTGATCAATAATTCTTCATTGGAGAAGATTGTGATTTCGTGAGGAAGACGAGTATTTGCTCGCATAATCTCAACGGTTACACCAATTGTTCCGAGTTTCTTGACTGCAACTGAATAGCCCTTGTCCATATGTAGAAGTGCAGTTTCACCGCAATACTTGACGTGTCCCTTGATGAACTTCTGTGTTCGGTTACGAGAACCAGTTAGTTTACCAGCGAGTGTAACGATAACTCCACGGGCACCGGCGGTCATGATGTTTTCAGCAGCGCTGTTTCCAGCACGGCGGTAATACCATCCACGCTCCAATGCTGAAGCGATCTTTTCTGCCATAACTTGTGCGTTTGCTGTTGATTCAGCGGATTTGATTTCTTCAACCTTCAGTTGAGGGTCGAAGAGTTCGAACTCACTCTTCAAACGGCTTTCTAGTTCCTTGATGATCTTACCCTTTCGGCCAATGACCAATCCAGGACGTTCTGCATGAACTGTTACTTCAGTACCGTTTGGGGTACGCTTGATATCCAGTCCACCAAATCCAGAACGCTTGGTGTTCTTCATAAGGAATTCCTTCACCAAGTGTCGCTCAACGTTTCGGTTGACGATTGCCTTAATTGTACTCTTTTTACCTGCCATGATATTCGCCTCAGAAGTCATCCTCCAACTCATCGTCGGTTGCTGTGAAGTCCTCGAGGAAAATCTCGAGATTCACTTGATAGTGGTTACTTGGTGTTGCACGTCCACGAGCACGAGGAATCCATCCACGACGGATTTGTCCACGGTGTGCTGCAACGTGTGTGATTTCCATGTCTTCAGGTTCAACATCGTCGTATTGGTGACGTGCATTTTCCATAGCGCTCTGAATGAGCTTGATGAATGCGCGGCTTGCCTTAACAGGATATCTACCTGGTCCAATACCGCCTTTGCGGTGTCCGACCATAGAAGGTCCAGATCGTCGCTTCTTCTTGTTCCCGCTACCGAGTCGGTAAGGAACTGCACTTGCCTTACGGCGAATGTCTGCTCGATCTGAATCGATAAGGAGAACTTCGTTAAGGAAACTGATTGCTCGTCCAGCGGTCATGCCCTTGAGGGCACGAGCAACTTCGAAACAATGCTTGACGTGCATGTCAACATTGACTGCACGTGCTGTAGCCAGACGGCTTCCTTGCAAGAGTTGTGTGTATCCACGTTGTGAGAGTTGTCGACGCTTTGTTCGACGGTCCATATTTCGCTTACTGCTCATTTATTTCACCTCACTTCAATGGTACGTGCTTTGAAGATCGGGTAGCACCTACACCCGGCCCGCTGTGGGCAACTCCACGTCGTGTGATTGCGAATTCACCTAAGTAGTGACCAATCATCTCCGGCTTGACGGCAATCTCAACGAAATGTTGTCCGTTGTGAACTGCGAGTGTCTTACCGACGAACTCTGGTAGAATTGGCATATCACGGCGATGTGTACGAATTGTGTTTGATTTGCTTCGAGAGACACGGTCTCTGAATCTTAGATTCTCTTCTGAAAGACCACGGCTAATCGAACGGCGAACACGTGAAGGAAGGAGGCGGATGAGGTATTCCTCAGCACCATCTTCAGGGAACATTGGCATGTTGGTCAATGTTTCAACATCGTATCCACGGTATGTGAATTCTTTCTTCTGGCGAGCTGTAGTCGTTGAAAGTCGCTTACGCGCCTTACGTCGACCAGCTTTAGGGGTCATGAATGACTTCTTCTTCTTACGTCCCATAATTCAACACCTCATACTCTCTTGCCGCGTCCTCGTCCCGTACGGCGTGGGGCAATCAATCCGACCTTAGCACCTGGTGGGGTACTACGAGCAACTGAGTTCGGTCCGTGAACAGCTTGGTGATTTCCACCACCGTGTGGGTGATCTACAGGGTTCATTGCTACACCACTGACGTGTGGGAAGAGTTTACCACGAGCCTTTGCTTTGTAGTACGCAGCTCCAGCAGTTCGTAGTGGCATCTCATCACGGCCATGACCTGCGAGCACACCAATGGTGGCTCGGCAGCTGCCTGGAAGTTCCTTAACGGAACCCGACGGCATTCGAATACGGACTTTATCGCCAAGTTTTGCTTCGACCAGACAGGAGTTCCCTGCTGTTCGAGCAACCTTGCCACCATCACCAGGTCGAAGTTCGACGTTGTTGATAGCAGTCCCTTCAGGGATTTGTGCGAGCGATGTGATGTTACCTGGTCGTAGGGAGACGTTGTCGCCAATTGCGATGTTGCTTCCTACTGCAAGACCTTCTGTAGCGACCACAAAGGTGGTATCGCCATCAGGCAACTTGACACGTGCGAGAGGTGCTGTGTGAACAGGAGAGTGGACAAGTTCTGTAACTTCTCCAACAATATCCTTCTCACGAGGCATTCTGCTTTTACCAGGGAATCGGTGACTAGACACGCGATACCTTGGTGATGATCCTTTACGTTGTGCACGAATTCTCTTACCCATGTTTCCTCACCTCAAAGAGCTCCCAGACGCATAGCAGCGTCTTCAGCATCATATCCTTCTGCAAGACGAACACTTGCATGCTTTCCATGCTTCGTGTTGCGTACGTTTACAGTAGCGACTTCTACTTCGAAAATTGTTGATACCGCACGAGCGATTTGTTTCTTTGTTGCAGATCTGCGAACAATGAACTCAAGACGGTTCTGTGTGGTTCTTGCTTCCATGGTCTTTTCAGTCAACCAAGGCATAATGATTATGTCGTATGCTTCCATGATATCACCTCAGTTAAGTGCCTCCACAGCATCTTGTGTAAAGACAGTCAAGCGACCAACATCGCCACCAGGGGCGAGATGTTCTGCGCTGAGATCTCTTGCAGAAACAACATCGACACCAGGGAGGTTTCGAGCTGCTTGAGCAAGTCCAGTCTTTTCTTTGACAACGAGTAGTAGAGACTTAGGCGTCTTTCGTACTCGGCCACGCATGGTTGCTTTTCCTGCACGAATCTTTCTGTTGGAGCGAGCACGATGGAGATCGTGTCCAAGTCCAAGTTCGTTGAAGATTGCAATAACCTTGCGAGTAGCGGAGCCATGGTTGAATGCTTCGATGTTGTATTCGGATGTCTTTCCGTCAACAGTCTCTGTGTAGTTACCTAGAATGATTGGTAGGTGTTCGATGGATTCATCGAGTTGATGTCCACGAGATGTTACCATATCCATGTTGGCAGTTGCAGAGAGAGCAGCGTCACGAGCAAGACGTCGTTGCTTGGTGTTGAACTTACGAGCCCAGATCTTTTCGACCTTAGGTCCGTGAGCACGGCGTCCACCGAGTGTGTGCGGGTTTTGAGCACCACGGCGTTGGCCTGTACGGCGCATAATACGAGAGACACCACGTCCCTTCCCCCACCATTCGACGGAGTGCTTCATACCAGCCATAGGGCGGCGCTTTCCGACGTGTCGGCGTGAACCGTATGCTTGTCTGCGGTTAGCTCGACTTGACGCAACTGCATCACGGACGAGATCTTCACGGACAGATACTGAAAATGCTTCTGGAAGAGTAATTTTGGAGCCTTCTTCGACAGAGATATCGAAGGTGCTTTGCAAACGACCTGCATCCATTTCATCTTGTGTAATGATGTTTGAAATATTCTTTACAGCAACTTTCATGTTCAGACCCCCTGCTTACTACGTGTACTTACGTAGGTGATTTCGAGTGGATGTTGTTCTTCATTGGAGCGAAGAGCATCACGGAATCGAATCAATCGCTTTGCAGGTCCTGGGACACTGCCTTTGATCAGAATGTAATCCGAATTTACTTCTCCATAACGAAGGAATCCACCGGATGGTGTGATTGAATGTTCTTCAGGGTTAGCGATTCGTAGAACACGCTTGTTGAACTCAGTTCGCTGGTGATAACCAGTTTGACCACCTTGACGGATTGTCTTACGAACATATCCAGTACCGAAGTCACCCATGTTACCGTGTTGACGTCGCTTCTTGGAGTTCTTGTGAGATTGGAGTTTACCACCGAATCTTTTGATGACACCTTGCCATCCGTATCCTTTGGTAATTGCAACAATATCAGTCATTGCGCCTTCTTCGAAAGCGTCAGTAAAGGAAACTTCATTTCCGAGGCGTTCTTGTGCAAATGCGAGTTGATCGCTGGTTGAACCGCCACCTAGGCCGACTTCCATAACTTCTGGTACCTTTGAAGGTGTACCAGTAACGTTGGATGGTTGAGTAGCAACAATGAGGCGTACTTCGCAAATGTCTTGCTTTCCGAGGTTCTCGAAATGTTCTTCCCCATCGTGTTTCTTGCGGTTTGAAACACGTTGGAAAATTTCAGGGAATGATTCAGTAAGAGATTCTGCGTCTACCCATACTTCTCCAGCAGCTTGCTTTCCGTAAGGTGTCATTCGGTATCCACGGACACCGAGAATTCGCATCTTAGGTACTTCAACTACAGTGACTGGAACACGAATTTCCAGTCCTGCACTTGTTGATCGTGGATTGAGGTCTCGAGCAAGAACGTGTGTCATTCCTGCTTTCCATCCTGCAAATCCTTGCATTCTTACTTCGCTTGCGTCGCTGGTAGGCCATGACTTGACGTGACCGAAAGGTCTGTTCGCCCGCTTACGCGGGCTAAACGCCATGCTACCTCGGCGTGGGTGGTTTCTTTTTGCCATTTTGGGCTCCTCCATAATTCTACAACACAGAGGCTCCGAAGAGCGTGCGAGGGCTCGTCGGGCCAGGAGTAGCCGTGACACAGAGCACCATTCCCACAAACGGGGTACGGTGCCAGTGGGTTCCTTTCGGATTGCCCTAAGTGTCTGGCTGCTCACCTTTGGAGCAACCCTCCGACTTTCCACCCATATATGAGTGGTTCGGTTTGGAAGAGGTTGAGAATAAAGCGACGTTGGCTCGTTTTTAACCCTACACATCATCCTTTTGAACCCTCGGCATTAACCATGTTCATGCCTGAATTGTGCCATCCGTTTCTCAACGGTGGTATCGAAGCAAGGGCGTATCAAATCGCAGCCGCAAAGGAATGTATTCGCACCTCGACATTACTCGTTATGCCAACTGGATTTGGTAAAACCGCTGTCCAGTGGTACTGTATGGCTGAAGCATTAGCAAAGGATCTTGACAAAATTGTACTCACAGCACCTACTGTCGGTCTTGTCGAACAACAACGGAAGATGGCTGTTGAACGACTCAATATTTCGCCTGACCTCGTCAAAACATATACAGGAAGCGACAAACCTGCAAAACGTGGACTCTTATGGCAGGAAGCGAAACTGATTATTGCTACACCACAAGTCATACGTAACGATGTGGACAGTGGATTGATTTCATTGGCAAATGTTGGCCTTCTGATTGTCGATGAGGCACATCATGCAAAGGGCAATCATGCAACTGCACAAGTTGCAGACCGCTACAAACAACAAGGAGAGAAAGCATGGATTGTAGCTGCAACTGCAAGCCCAGGTTCAACCAAGAAGAATATTGAAGCACTAAGAGTAAGGCTCGGAGTACAACAAATCTTTGTCGCTAATCGCGAAGATTCACTCCTCAAACCATATGCTGTCGATATGAACATCGCAACGATTCGATTGATGCTTGATAGTACGACTGTATCGTTACTTGAACCACTGGAAGCGGATCAACTCAATCAAACGGATGTCTTGCGACGTCAGGGTTTCCTCGCTCCTACGGAACATATCACTGCAGGAATTATTGAAGAAGCAGCTCAAAGAGCAAGTATTGCCATCTCAAGGCGAGACCCTCGGGGATATGATGCTGCAAAGCGAATATCAGACGTTCGTAGAATGCACATGTTACTCGATTTGATTAAGACACAGGGAATTCGTTCTGCTCGATCATACCTACAACGGGCGGAAGAGGAAAGTAGAGATGGAGAAAGGTCAACGAATAGGTTCCTCAAGAAATCTGTTATACACAATTTCCGATTGGCAGTTGAATCAATTCAGGAATGCCATCCTAAAAGCCAACAAGTCTCGGATTTGGTTACGAAACACCTTGAGGATTATCCCGAAGACAGGGTCCTTATTTTCAGCGAATACCGAGATACAGTGAGTCACCTCGTCGAAGACCTCAATACAATCCCTGGTGCAAATGTGGATCGCTTCATTGGCCAAAGTAAACGAGGAAAGCGACAAGGTATGACTCAAAAACAGCAACTTGAACAACTCGAACGATTCAGAGAAGGAGAGATTAATGTCCTTGTAGCCACTTCTGTAGGGGAAGAAGGACTCGACGTACCGTCTGCTTCAATGGTTTTGTTTTACGAACCTGTCCCCAGTGCAATCCGTGCCATACAACGACGGGGACGAACTGCTCGACAAAGTAGTGGATCCGTACATGTCTTAGTCGCTAACAATACGAGAGATGTCTATGTCCTTCAAGCCTCTCAAATCAAGGAAGCGAGAATGCACAGCGTCTTAGGGCGCATGAGAGATATTACCACACTAACATCAAATCGCATTGCTGATGCATCTCTGCCGGAGTTTTCTGTTAAAATTGAGGACAAGACCCTCTCCGCAGGCGAATTCCTTGTCTCTGAAATCGCACGTTATAAATCTATAGAAAAAGAAATAGAAGATTCAAAGGAAGAAAGGAGTACTTCCCAAACGATGGAATCTAGTCAACCAGAAGAAAAGAAAACATACACGCGTTCAAGAGGTCAAAAGAGTCTCTTTGAGTTTGGTTCCGAAGAGAAGTCAGACCCATGGAAGCCAATATTAGATGGCCGGGATGATCTCAACCGCCAATGATCTTGACACGTGTTCGCAATTGAGCAAGACGGTCAGGGAAATGGCCGAGTGCAAAGGCAACCAATTCTGCGAGATGAATAACGGGCATTGTTGTGTCCTTTCCAGTAACTCTTCCAGCTTTCACTTGATATGAATCCAAGTTCGCATGAGAAATTGTGCAAGCACTGACCATGAGTTCTGCTCCTGATTGCTTCGCATCTGAGAGGACAGCCGCAGTCATCTTCATGGCTGTCTTTTCATTGGTGAGAAGACTTGGTGAACCAACACTCTGGCACTTCGAATCGTATTCGACAGGAGTACCACCGAGTGCTGTGATAAGAGTCTCAAGGTAAGAAGGGTTGAATGCATCATCTTCACTGCAGAATCCGTCTCGTTGCATGTAAGGTCCGTAGTAAGCAGCAATGTCCATGCCCAACGGGTTCAAAACTGCATCTTTGATTTTATCAAGGCCGATTTCTTCTATGAGGAGATGTAGTAAATGGCGAGACTTTGATTCTCCCATGTATTCTATGTTCGAACTTCGAGCGATAAGATTGTTCAATTGTGAAGCGAGTAGTGGATCAGCCGCCATTGTCGTTGCTGTATCGCAGTGAATACTGTGAGATGTAGCGCATGAGGTCATAATATCGAGGCCTTTTTCTTCAGCAAGTGCAAGATTGCGGGCTGCGAGAGCGTGTTGCAATCGAGGCGATGCTTGTCGGATGATGTTTCCACCATCTGAAGTAGCCTTAGGTAATTCAATCAAATTGATTCCAAGGGTCTTACATAGAGGTTGAATGCAATCCTCAATTTCCATCATTGCTCCACGAGCAACATTACCAGGATAGTATGCAACCTGCATGTTTTCACCTCAGAACCTCTGGTCGAGTTCGTTGAATAAACTCACAACTTCGTGGTGATCATCCACTTTAGAATTAATCATGCCAGGAATCTTACCAACACCCGCTGGTGGAAGTAATAGTGCTTGTAGACTACGAATAGGAGGACCGCCCGTACGAGTGAATCCGAGCATCATTCGTGCCGAGACACCTGAGAATACGTTGGATATGAGACCAATTGGTCCCAATACTTGTCGATAGAGCGTGGTTTCATTCAACTTACCAGACCACTTGACGGAGCGACCATACCATTTGACCAGACGTCCGTGACGGCCTGCATTTTTGTATTCGGTTAGCAATCGACTTCTTGCGCTGTTGAGTGTATCTGCAACCAATGCTCCAGAGGACCCATGTCGGGCAATTGATGAAGGGTCTGTTTCACTCCACACTCCACCTTGTTCTTGCAAGGTTGCGAGCAATTGTGAACGGTGTTTCATCGATGTTCGAGGATCGTTGAATCGAACCCAACGTTGTAAATGAATACCAGGACCAACGTATGCTGAATCGAAATCGACCGTATCTGACATTCCATGTGCAAGTAGATGGCTCGAGATAGCATTCATGTTGTGGAGGGACAGTGCTGTTTCTGCGGCTAGTACACCGACTGCTTTTCCGCTGATGAGGCGTTCACCTTCTCTTGGGTCCGCTTGAACCCATGGATTGGCTTTGGCTCTGTTTTCTTCAAATCGGCGAGTATCGACAATCAAATCTCTGAGAATAGGGAATCCAGGCAAAGGCTCGATGCGCAGTCGTCCATTATTGACAATTTGACCAACACGAGCAATATCTGCCAAGACAATACGCCCATTGGCACGAACTCCTGTTGTTGCTGTTCCTGCAGTGTTACCTCGACGGAAGGCGAAACTTCCATCGACATCTCGCTGGAAATTGATGAAGAGATCTTCCAATGATGCGGAGGCTGGAACGGTTGTCGCAATAACGTCCCATCCATTTTCACCTTGTGATGGGCAATAGCGGAAGAGTTCCAGTTCAACATGGATATCGGAATGGTCGACATGTCCCGGTGCAAAGTCTCCTTCGACAACATCATCATCGTCTGAAGTTCCATAAGCTGCCATTTCATCAATGAGTTCGAGTTGAAGTGTTCCTGAGTCATCAACACAGGCGATTCGAGGCAGTGTTTCAAGGACCCACTTTGTCCAAGGTTCATCAAAGTCAACATCACACATCTGTATAGGTTGTACACTGTGGGCACCAAGGCTGGATAATTTGTCATCCCAATCAGTTCCTGCTTTACAGAATTCATCGTAGGAAGTATCACCGATTGCACATACTGAATAGTGCATAGCGGTCAAACCTGGTGCGTCAGATTGGACCGATTGCCAAAGGTCTTCTGCGTTATCTGGCATCTCTCCTTCACCCCATGTTGAGGTAATGATGAGGAGGCGCTTGATAGAAGCAAGATTCGCCTTGTTGTACCCGTCCATATCGACAACGTTTGGAGTCAGACCATAGTTGGAGGCAAGTTTTGCTGTCTTTTCTGCAAGACCTGCTGCGTTCCCTGTTTGTGAACCGAAAAGAATGGTCAATGAACGATCGCCTCCAAGGACTGCAGTTAGTTCGTCAGAGGCTGAGCCTCCGACTGCAATTGCTGCGGCTGGTGCGACAGCAACTTCAACTGCTGGGGCTTCAGCAACTATTTCGGTTTCAGCACCATCTGAGACAAGTTCGAACTTGATAACTTCGACAGGGCATGCTTCTGCAGCTTCGAGAATAATGTCTGCATATTGAGCACCTAAATCTCCAGTGAGTGGGCTCTTACCTTCGTTTCTATCAAATCCACCATCTAGGCGAACTGCAGCAAGAATTTGCGAGGTCTCATCATTTACTTCAAACACTTCTGGACAAATATCTTGACATGCATCACAGGTGATGCAGTCTTCGTCAATCCATACTTTAGCAACGACTGTCATCTCAAGACCCTCAAAGCGTCCGCTTCGCAGACAATTATCCCACCTAACATCGGCCTTTCAACCTTGCCACCGGACCACGGTAATTTTCAAGCCTCTAAAACAGAGGCTGCTCACATGTGGAAGTCGCCGTCTCCGCCAAATCCATCAGCCATGCTGACACCCTTGGAAGAGATGACGTCGTCGATACGTAGAATCATGATTGCGGTCTCTGTAGCAGATTGAATTGCTTGTTCTACAACTCGCAACGGTTCCAATACGTTTCCGTCCTTCATGTCAACAACGCCACCTTCGTAAACGTTGATTCCAGCATGAGATGCACCATCGGCATGTGCTTTACGGAGTGCGATAAGTGTTGTAACGGGGTCGAGACCTGCGTTTTCTGCAAGTGTTCGTGGAATAATCTCAAGAGCAGAAGCAAACGCTTCGATTGCCATTTGCTCTCTTCCGCCAATTGTTTCAGCATAGGTGCGAAGATCTCTGCTCAGAGCAGCAAGAACGCTACCTCCACCAGTGAGGACTGCGCCGTCTTCCCAAGCCACAGAGACAACGCCAACAGCATCATCGAATGCTCGGCGTATTTCGTCAACAACGTGTTCTGTTCCACCTCTGAGGAGTACTGAAACGGATTTTGCTTCAGGGCAACCTGTTACGAATGTCATGTCGCTTTCGCCAATCTTTCGCTCTTCGACACGAGCAGCATGACCCAGGTCTGCAGCAGAAAGGTCATCCATGTTTGTAACAATTTGAGCACCTGTTGCCTTTGAAAGAGCTTCCATATCGGATTTCTTAGCACGGCGAATTGTAAAGACACCAGCCTTTGAGAGATAGTGCTGAGCGAGTTCATCAATACCTTTCTGACAAATGAGGACATTTGCGCCAGAGGCTATGATTTTGTCTACGAGACCACGGATGTAGTTCTCTTCTTCTGCAAGGAAGGAAGCAAGTTGATTTGGATCAGTGATCTGAATCTTAGCATCGACTTCAGTCTTCTTTACTTCTACTGCTGAATTTATGAGTGCAATTCGAGCATCATTGATGCTTCTTGGCATACCTGCATGCACTCTTTCCTTGTCGAGGAGAATACCATCAATCAATGTTGAATCTTTAATCGATCCACCTTGACGCTTTTCGACTTTGATATCACCAAGGTCAACAATTCGTTCACCTTCGTCAACAACACCCACAGCGTTGACTGCACGTACACAGATATCTGCCATGAATGCCTTTACAGCTCCAGCCGATTTACCAGTCAATGCGGTTTTAGCAACCTCGAGAAGGACTGCATCGTTATCGTTGGTTGAGATTCCGTGACCGTCGAGAAGAGAAATTGCTTTTTCAGCTGCAAGTCTAAATCCTTCGCAGATAACAGTAGGATGAACGTTTTGTTCGATGAGATCTTCCGAGCGCTTGAGAAGTTCACCGGAGAGAACAACAGCAGAGGTTGTACCGTCGTAGCAATGTTGTTCTTGTGTTTTAGCAACTTCAATAATCATCTTAGCAGCAGGATGTTCGATGTCCATTTCTTTCAGAATCGTTGCGCCATCGTTCGTGATAACGACGTCACCCATTGAATCAACGAGCATTTTATCCATCCCTTTAGGACCAAGAGTTGATCGCACTGAGTCAGCAACAGCCTTTGCTGCTGCGATGTTATTCGATTGGGCACTGCGTCCACGAGTACGTTGAGTTCCTTCTTTTAGAATGAAAATTGGTGCTTGTCCATTACCATACATTGTATCACCTACGATTCAAGGCGGGGTGCTGTGGGTCTTGAACCCTACGACACACCTTCCAACTACATTTTGCCATCAAGGTACTGTTGGCCGTAGGCATTCCATTGCTCATTGGACCAACCAGCTGGCAATCCTTCAGCCGGTATCGGAGGAGCACCAGAAGCCACTGGAGGAGCCGGTGGCGCTTCCTCGACAGGAGCGCTCGGAGCCGGTGGTGCCGACATTGGAACTGTTGGAGCTGAAGCGACTGCACCGTATGTTGCGGTAAGAGAATCTTCGTACATGAGGTCGTCCCAGTCATCCATATCATCGTCTTTCTCAACTGTAGTGACAATCTTGAATGTGATGAAACCAAGAACACCAATAACGATTAAGAATCCTGACCATAAAACGATTGTTTTGACCAGTTCTCCATCGTCTTCTGACGATGCTCCATCACCATCATCACTGTTTGCTGATTGCTTGATGAGTTTTACTTGCAGACTTGTTGTTGGTGAATCTGCAACTGTAAGCGAGGTTGCATAAATCGAGAAGTCTACGAACATGGAATCCTCAGGCAAATTGATGAGTGTAGCCTCTGTGACTGTAATTTCGATGGTAACGACTCTTGATTGATCAGATGGGAGTGAAAAACTGCGGTCGTTATTGTTGATTCGAACACTGATAAAACTCGACCAGTTACCGTCCACTTTATCCATGGATATCGTTTGAGAAGGCGAAACTGCAGGATTGAGTTTGTTCTTTACTTCAATATCCATTGTGTAAACGAGGTTTGACTCAGACACTTCGATGAACGGAGGAGGTACCAAGTCGATTGTACCTTGTCGGCCTACAAGATAGGTCGCTTCTCCAGTTTCTGAAATCAAAGGTTCGTTGACGGAAGTCGCAGTCAATTCAAGTGTTTGTGAGCCATCGCTACCATCCAAGAATCTGAATCGTACAATTGCATCGAATGTTTCTCCTGATGGAATCACAGGTGTTGTCGATACGCCATCGATTGGCATTGGATCGATAATCTCTGCAACCATTCCTTCGGGGGCACTCAATGTAATTGTAAAGCGGTCCTCTTTATTACCAAGGTTTGTGATTGTGAAGGAACGATCGCTGGTATCCATTGAACCCGGCAAAAACGATTGGTCAGACGACTCGTCAGAAACAGTTAGTGCAGCAGTATCAAGAATCTCGACATTGATTCGTTGAGAGACTGAAATCATTGAATCATCAACATTCGTTGCAATAATATCGAGATAGTAAAGGCCTGGAGATAATCCAACAGGCATTGGTAATGTCAGAATAATCGTTGTTTCGCCATCCCACGCATCAAGAATTGATGTTGTTTCCCCAGCGAGTTGGGCAGCCAAGAGATATCTGTGAGGACCGCCGATAGAGAGCGCATATTGCTCATCATCGTTTCCGAGATTGAGTAAAGAAAGATACACTGTTTCTGGAACGCCATCTGCGGCGCTTTGGAACGTTGATTCATCAGAACTCATTGAAGCATCGCGCAAAATCGGGACTTCGATGTTACGTGCCAGGATATCCGCTCCAAACAGAGATGTACCGCATGATGGGCATGTTGCTCGTAAATTAAACGAGATAACACCTGGAGTTGCAAGTGGATCAGCTGTTACGTTGAGGAAGAGATTTGTCACTTCTGCCTTCTCAAGAATGATTGGATTTGGAATTGTAACACCCGTTTCATTCTCAACTACAGCACTCCAACCCTCGGTAGAGAAGGTGGGAGCAAGGAAGTAAGAAGCATCTTTGTTCCCTACATTTTGAAGTCGAATAGGGATCAATCCGGATTCGCCGGGAAGTAATGTATCTGCTAAGAGTGGGGTTGAGGACGTGAGCGATACTCCGTATTGTTCAGTAATTGCAAGATTCATACTAACTCGGCCTTTTTCACCTGAGTTCGTACTACCACTGTCAGTAAACCATACTTGCCATGTTTGTTGTTGTACATCTGCACCTGCTGGGATGCTGATATTTACCCACACGTCAACAGTTTCCCCGGCACCAATGCTCGGAATGATAACTGGGGAGAAGAAGTCGTTCGGATTTGGCGTCTCAACACGAATTGAAGGGAAACCAGGGTCCATCCAAGTCAAATTGCTGACGTTGGAATAAACTGAAACTGTAGCAGAGGAGTAACCGTTGTTGGTGACCATGCATTTCAATGATACAGTGTTGGAAGGGGGCGATGAATAACCGGTTTCTGGATTGTCACAATCAAGACCCAGCGTATAATCTGCTACTTTGGAAACTCCGAATTGAATGAAATCATCGACGTGCATACCTTCGGAAGCCCCGCTGTTGTCAGAATGGAACAAGAGACCAAGAGAGTATGAGTTACCTCCCATGAACAGGTCAGTGTTTGCAAGACCTGGAATTTGAGCCCAATCGACTTGAGGGTCCCAAGAAACATTGGTCCATTGACCAGTTGCTTGGCTTGGAGCGCCGTTCGAGAAATTCCAAACAAGCGATTCCATCTTGTTGTTGTAGTTTCCAGAGCCTCGCCACAATTCGAAGGCTACTGTATCGCCACCAGCCATTTGACCCCATGTTTGAGCATGGAATTGACTTGAGATGTATTCTCCAGAAAAGAAGGTCTTTCTGCAGGTGAAAATTTGGTAAGCCTGAGTAAGTCCCGGATCAAGTTGTCCTAGAGCACCACATTGTTGAGATTGAGAAAAGAAGATATTTACGAGTCGGTCATGTGCACCAGAAGGATATTCTGCTCCTGGATTTGAATGACGCCAGTGGTCAGTTCCAACGGGCCCACCAGTATCATCTTGCCAACTGCCTGCTGCAGTTGCATCTCCACCATTTGCTGGATATCGTCCGGAGATGAATGTCGGGGTATCAGCTGCAAGAGTCGTTCCATCAAAGGAGTCCTTCATGACAGCAACTGGTACTGTTTGATCTAGAACATCGTTCTCATTACGGTCATCGCCAGAGTAGAACACGCTTGCTCGAACAATTAATCCTCCAGTCAAATCATTCGAAGTCGTATCGAGGATGGAATGAGCAATCATTGGCATCCAAGTATATGAGCCAGTCTTTATTTGACCGCCAACAATTTCTTCTGTTGTCCAAGAATACGACTCTATTACGAATCCAATTGGATGGACAATCTCGATGGTTCCTGTTGCAGTTCGCCCAATTTGACTTGAACCAAGTCGCTTGATTTCCACATTGATTTCGAGCTCATCTCCCACAACGATGTAATCGACTGTGCTCTGATCAGATTGAACCCAAGTATTTGCCTCATTTGTAGCGTTTCCGAGAGTTATTCTGAATAACTGGAAATCGTCATTTGAACCGCCACGACCGGAGGTGGCTTCAGCAGAATCCATAACGAGCATAGAAGCGGTTTGGAACAACATAAGAGAAATCAATAGCAATGGAATACTACGGCGCATAGTCATCAACACTACTCCGACTCATTGGCAACATATGAAGATGGCCGTTGTTTGTTCTCTCGAATTAAGAACGATGTTCATCTGAAATCAAACCACTAATGGTGGGTTGGTCGAATGGAGGTGTTGATTCGCTTTCATTGGAGAGAAGATCATTATCAAAATCTGGTAAATCGAGAGGTATATCATTTGGTAAAGAAGGGAGTGATGGGGCAGAAACGCTCGATACGGCATCAACAGTAGAAGGTGTTGCTGAAGCCATTGCAGATAATCCAGCAGCTGCATCTTGCCCACGTGAGGCAACTCCAGCAGCAGCAGCAATTGCTAACGTAGCTGTGGTTGTAACCGCTGCAGTTGTCACTTTCCCGAGGAGTCCGAAATCAGGAGAATCCATTGAATCATATCTTGAAACGATATCTTCCTTTGGCTTCAACCATTCAGGAGGGCTACCTGAACCTCCTCCAAGAACCGCTAAGGTTGTGAATGCTGCAAGGGGCATGACTGCAAGAGCAGTTAGTAGATCAAGGAAACTCGTTTCAGGAACAACTGCGTCTCCGAGAATGGATTGGAAAACATTTGCTTCGAAGGTAATCGTCATCTCAACATCATGCCCCATCCATCCCATGACTACGAGACTAGCAAAGCGCCCCATGAGCCAAAGAACAAGAATTGGGGCAAGCCAGGATAATTTTGTCATCGAGATTAACCATCGACGGGTGAATGTTGCTACCCCAACGTACCTCCTGCAGAATTTTGGGAACGATCGCAAGGAGAACATGAGCCCAATGACATAGAGAAGAATTGCAAGTTCTAGTCGGCGATCAAGTCCTACTACAGATTCTGGCACCATCATAACCAACGTAAGCGGCACAGTTACCAGCATTATTTGGAATGGGACCGCAAGCAAAAGTAGACCCCCGTGCGTAGAGATAAGCGAGTGACCTCGCATCATTCTTTGATTGACGAGTGTTGAAAGAGCCCCATGTGGGGAGCCAGCAAAACCTTCTCGCGACCTGCGAAGGCTCGAGGCAGAACGCCCTCCTCTTGAAAGACCCAAAGACGCTCGCCATCCACCTCGTTCAACAACCCAAAGTGGCCGATAGCCTCCCATTAGTAATGCCAAACAAAGAGCGAGCATACCATAGGCTAACGATGCCATAACGATCCAAGGGACCATTTCTTGTTGAAATGAGACTGTTAAGTTACGGTCACTCATATCGACCAAGAAGAGGTACGTGATAGAAAAAGCGGCCATTGGCGTTAAGAAAATTTGACAGAACACAACTATTGTCAACCAGATTCGAGCGGTGAGGGGCCCTCTGTCACTTTTGCGCCCCATACAACGGATTGAATCCATTGCTTAGACAAAGGTTCCCATTGATTTAATCAAAAAAGGACTACTTTTCAGATGGTTCAGTCATCACCATCGGACGACCATCACTAATCCACAATCGAAGCCAACCGCGGAAAAATCCATCTTGGCGATTTCTGCCTAAATCCGGACGTGGAGTCCCTTCTAATTTTTCTGAACAAGAAGCACATCGGATATCTTCGATTCTCCATTCAGGGGAGGGGGTGGAGCAGCATGAATCATCTGAATCACATCTGTTCATGATCAATTGAAGATTTTGAGCCATCTCAAGCGTACACGGTAATGTTGGGCCTCCGAGTAGTGATTGAGCTCTTGATAGAATGGTCCAACCACTCGCTAGAAACATCCCGTACCCCAAGGGGGCTTGTCCGCCCACGAGACACATATATCCAATCAGCAAAGGAAGAAGTGTTGTCCATGTGCCTAATCGATGAAATCTGCGCATATGGAGTACTCTTTGTGTCAAGTGAGGAGAAAGTGGAATTGGATGAGGATGTTCTGGAAACCGTTTATTGAAACCAGGACGGCGACTAAGAACCATAAACGGAACTCTTGGCATCAAATGACCAATGAGAAATCCACCCATAAAATATGAGATTGGTTCGATCATCCATGCTCACCTTCATTGTGATAACAAGCGGTTTAGAGTTCCTTCAACGATATCCATTCCCTTTGAAATATCTTCTTGAGATATGGTGAATGCGAAGCGAAGATGTCCTTCTCCTGATGGACCAAAGGCAGTACCTGGCGAACAGAGAACGCCGTCTCGTAGTAATTCCATTGCAAGTTCTTCACTCGTAAAACCGGGAACTGTTACCTTAGGGAACACATAGATTGACCCCTTTGGTCGATGGCATTCGACACCTGGCATAGAATTTAATCGATCAACAATAAGATTGCAGCGAGTATGAAATTCTTTTGAGAGAATGTCTGGATAATCAGAAGCATGCTCCATCGCCGCTAGAACTGCATGTTGCATAGCATCATTCGAACAGGCAGTGATGTAATATTGCATTTTTATGACTTGCTTCATAGCTTCCAGATTGGAAGATAGAATATATCCAATCCTCCAACCAGTCATGGCAAACGTTTTCGAAAAAGAATTGATGAGCATAACTCTGTCATAATCAGTGCCAAAGAAGGAAACATGCTCAGAATCAAAAACAATTCGATCATAGACTTCATCAGTAAGAATCCACAGATTATGTCGCTTAGCAAAAGCAAGGAGATCATCACGTTGCTTGACGCTAAGCGTTCCTCCAGTTGGATTCGAAGGGAAGTTGTACAGAATTGCAACTGTGTCTTCATCAACAAGTTGTTCCAAATCCTCGATGGTTGGAACAAATGCATTGTCAAAAAGACACGGGTAATACTTGCTTTCACCACCACACAAAGTCACATCAGGACCATAAAGCGGAAAATACGGTTCGGGCAACAATACATTTTTTCCAGGATCGACAAGAGTAAGAAAGAGATTCAGGAGTGCATTCGTCCCTGACATCGTAATGCATACATTGTTTTCATCAAGGCCTGAATCCAGATGGCTCCACGTATCTGCAATCTTTGAACGAAGAGCAGGAAGTCCTGCAGTCGTGGTGTATTTATTTCGTCCATCGAGCATTGCTTGATGAAATGCTTCAATTGCGAGTGCAGGAGGTTGGAAATCGGGTTCTCCGAGACCAAAACTAATCACGTCACCACCAGCGAGATCAAACATCTTGCGAACGCCTGTTGGCTGTATAGCCATGGCTCTCTGACTGAATCCGCTCATGCAGATCCCTCGGTTTCTTTGGTGTCATCAACATTGACAAGAATCGCATCTTTGGCTTCATTTTCAGCCAAGATATCAGGCATATCCAACGGTTGATGTTCTTGGAAATCCTCATCATCACCGCTGAAAAGCATGAACATTGCAAGTATAATCAAGGCAGTGGCCAAAGCAATCATGACGATATCTTTACCTCCAAAGCCTTCCTCATCAAGAGAGCCTGATGTTTCCCCAAGGACTGTAACAGAAACTGGGAGTGATTGAATTCCTTCAGAGTTTAAGGCACGAATTTCGATGGTTCTATTTCCATCTTCTAATGAACCTGTATCAAGGGAAATGGTCCAATTAAATCGAGCAAATGCGCCTAACGTCACGGCATCTTCATCGAAGGTTGCAGACATCCATTGGCCGGTATCGATTCTGTATTCAACGGCCGATATCGCACCGGTTTGACCCCATGCTAGACCTGAAATCGTGGCAACACCATCTGAAGTGTTCGAATCGATAACATGGACCTGTGTTGTAACATCGACTGCTCCAGTAAGTCCTTTCTGTTTGAAGTCAAAAGCCATTGTGACTGCAGCATAAGCATCGACCATACCAAAGCCAAAATCACGATTCCAAAATGGATCGACTTCAGGAGCAGAAGCATCTCCACGACGTTCTGCAGTAAGTTTCAGTATTTCTTTGACCTCAGCAGGAGATAAGTCTGGATTTGCTTCAAGCATCAGTGCGATGATTCCTGATACTGAAGGAGTTGCATAAGATGTTCCAGAGCCACGGCCAGTGTAGCCGTTATCACTCGCATCGCCACCCAAGAAATTACTGCAGCCACCAGAGGTAATGCATCCTTCTGCTTGAATGATGTTTGAACCAGGGGCTGTGACTTCAGGCTTGAGTTCGTTCAATGGATTCCCGTCTCCGTTGTCTCTGCGAGGTCCTCGAGATGAATATCCAGCAATTGTATCGTCTTCACGATCAACTGAATTTTGGTCATCTGTTGCTCCAACTGTGATCGAGAGATCCGAGGAGCCCATTCCAGACAATCCATCGTTGCCCGGTCCATCATTTCCTGCTGCGACGCTAACAACAATTCCTGCGAGCATAGCATCATCGAGGATTCTGCTGTGCATATCTGAACCATCTGAGCCGCCGCCTTCATGAGAAGTGATTCCCCAAGAGAGAGAAATGATATCGATTCCATATTCGCTTTCATCAGCACCTGCCCAAGCATCGTCCTTGTGATCAATAATCCATTGAAGACCATTCATTGCAGATTCATAGAATTCTTGGGATAGTAAGTAATTCTCAAAAGGTCCGGCTCCAGCATCTGTTCCTATTCGAACATCAACAAGTGCAGAATCGGGCGCAGCCCCATAGAAATCCGTTTGCTCGCCGTTTGCATCCAAGCCAGTAGCTGCGGCCATGCCCATACATGCAGTGCCATGTTGATTTCCGTCATCAGGATCAAAACTTCCATCTTCGACTCTTCCACCAGATGCAACACAGGTTGGATCACTGTGAACAAAACAAACAGCATCATAGCCCGCGACGAATTTTTCGCTCAGTCCAGGGTGCTCATTGTCAACACCAGTGTCAACCATTGCTATGACAATTCCATCGCCTGAAACTCCAAGGTCCCAAGCGCCGGGATAGAGAGGGGATGTTTTCGCCTTCACTGCAGGAGTCTGTATGTCACCATACAGATGAATTTCCCCATAGCGTTCGACCATGACGACATCTTGTAAGTCTGCTAATTCATAAACGAGAGAGGCATTGATGACTCCAAGTAGGACGGCATCTACAGATTCAATGACATCGACGACGTTTAGACCAAGAGCAGATAGGTCGCTCAGGTGAGAATCTGTGACATCGGTACTGTAGGAAAGACCGATTCCTGTTGGAATCGTTAGTGTTTGAAGAGAATCATGAATACGATTTCGATCTAAATCGAGAGATGAGCGGTCCCACCATGAGCCGTCATCAACAATCCATCCGTAACCATCTTGATCGGGAAGGTCAAGTGTCTGACCTTCTGGAAGGTACTGAACTCCGTTTTCGAGAATCTGGGGTTCTGTGGAAGAGGAAATTGAAATTGAGCCAATCAAAGGCCCCATGAGGACCATTAAACACAGCATGGCTCCGAATTGGCGTGTTTGCATGTTATCACCGAATGAGTTCCTTTGCATGAATATTCGGTTTAATTGAGTGTGGTGGGGGCAGAGGGATTTGAACCCCCCCTAGCGGGTTTCTTCTGACTTCAGCATTCGTGAAAAGGCTTCAGTTCTCGGTTCTCACGGGTCGGCGCTCCAATTGTTCATCAATTGTCAGCAAACCCACTTGTCGTCATCCCCGTGCAATTGGAGCCCGCGGTACTACCAAGCTATACTATACCCCCAAATGTCCACAAGGATCAGTTCTTGGCCTGTCGACGTGCACGCTTTCTGCGACGCAACTTCTTCTTGCGCCACTTCCAGCGTTGATTGCCAGTCTTTTTCCAAGCACGTGAGCCTCGCTTCATGGTGAACGTCTCTCCGACCGACCTGCAATATATGAGTGCATCGGGTAGGCACATTACTTAATCAAAAGCAGTTCGTGCGAATATAGGTACTAAGATGTCCCGTCAAATCAATCGGTTTAGAGCACCTGACAAGTCCTCAATCACTTCGAGAACCGTTGCACTAAGAGGAAACCGATGATGGCTGCAAGTCCAAAAGAACCTGTTTCAAGTAGGGAGTTTAGTAGCGAATCTGCTTGTTTAATCAAGTCGGTCTCTTTTGTAAGACCAAACGTTAGTCGATGCCAGTCCACGATAATGATGTCACGCGATTCGAGCCATTTGAAAAGAAGGAACTGACCAATAATCAGAACTTTGATGATATTTGTTGCGATTTTAAACAGAAAGGCCGTCAGAATACCAAGAACAAGTCCTTGTAGTACTGAACTACCTATGTCTATGGCTTCAATCATACAACTGAATGGGATGTGCTGCAGCCTAAATTGTTTACCATCGTAAACGAGGTTCTTGTGAGAACAAATTCCAGATATCACTCAAAACTTTACAACACATTTGCCTTTCGAACGTCCTGAAAAAGAACGATTAAATGCACCTTTCCACCCAGTCTCTTCATCTTCAGAACTGAATTCCCAGACATGATCTAATACAGCCTTAATTGTACCATCTGAAAGGTAACCTGCAAGTTCAGCAAGGTCTTTTTTGCTAGGTGAAAGGAAAAGGTACGTCCAATCAGCATTTACAACCTTAGCAGCTTTGAATTCCTTACGCTTCTCTCTCCTCTTCAAGAATAACTTGAGGATCCAAGCAGTTCCTCCAATTCTCCTAATTTCGTCTAAAGTAGGCGTTCCTGCAATAGAAACAATCCGCCCACCTTCTTTGATGATATTGGCCATCTCAAGACTTTCTGCAGTTGTATCAAAACATACATCAAATTTCTTACTGTCATCATTACCATATGTTGTGACAAAACTTTGGGATTTGTAATCGAGGACTTCATCCGCACCAAGGCTCTTACACAAATCCGTCTTTTCGCCTTTTGATGCCGTAGTAACTACACGTCCTGCTTTGAATACATGCTTTGCTAATTGAATGGCAATTGTTCCAACTCCACCAGCTCCTCCTGAGATGAAGATTGAGTCTCCTTCTTTCAGGCCGGATTCTTTCAGTACCTGGAGCGCAGTCATTCCTGCCAGTGGAATAGATGCAGCTTCCTCAAAACTAATATTGTCTGGCTTAGTGACCACATCAGATGTATTTACAACACAAAATTCTGCCATCGCACCTCGGAACCATGGTGTTTTCTTACCATCGCTCACTTTACTCCATATGCGAGCGAATACAGGTTGTCCCACCGAGAATTCTCCTTCATTATCGGCTTCTTCAACAATACCTGCAACATCATAACAGATTACATGAGGGAATTTAGCAACTGGCCAAACTACTTTCAAATCTCCAGATAAAAGTATTTTGTCTACAGGATTAACCGAAGATGCGTGAACCTTGATCACTACATTTTTAGAGGCATCAAATCCATGTGGATAAGGCACCTCTGTTTTCTTCAGCATTGCCGGCTTACCATATTTAGAAAATGTAATCGCCTTCATTGTCCTTCCATTAGAATTATTCTTCATTGTGAATCCTCTAACCCTCCATACATAAGGCGGTGAGTGTCACAAGTGGATTCTTGTAACAATGTTGTAACCTGTGCGTTGATAACATAATGTTACCACGATTTGTTATGACTGCTGTGCAAGCTGAACGTATGGGTGCAATGTGTGACTCAGCAAGAACTCATGTTAATGAATTACTTGTTCTATTGTCTAAATCAAAGATGCTTCATATCCTATACATTCTAAATTGTGATCCTAAACCTATGAGGTTTTCAGAAATCAAAAAGAGTGTTGACTCCTCCTCAACAACAGTCACACGACGTCTTAGTGAATTAGAGGCTCACGGATTGGTGAAACGCACAGCCTATCCAACCGTACCGACGACTGTCGAGTATACACTTACGAAAGATGCAGTCTCTCTTGCACCAAGTCTTGAATCATTGTTCGGATGGGTTCTCGACCGAGCAGACAAGCAATAATCAATTCCTAGACCGATTGACTCTTGCCAACATGTTGGTATGGCGGACGTACCAGTCTCCGCTCCCCAAACCCAAGTGGCTCAACTCGAAGCAACCATTCGGTCGGCTCACGCCTTGCTCCAAGCAGGACTTATCAACGAAGTAACCAGCCTCCTTGCCGCCTTTTCGCCCAGAAATTAACCCGCTAAACAGGCTTAATAATTGGAAGATGTATTGCTGATATTAGGTTTTGTTGGGAGGAAGTTTATACATTGTGACAACATGAAAGGGTTATGGTTGGCAAGGAATTCATCTCCTACGATCAAATAGGTGGTTTCCCGGGCCTCAGAATCTATCTTACACCAGAAGCACACATTTGGTACAACTCTGAAGACGACCATTCAATAAGGGAGACGTTCGTTAGAAAAATCAATCAACTGTGGGCAGATATTCGCGAAGTCGGATATTCTCGTATAGGGAAAGCTAAGGCGATATCATCTGCAGGAACAACTCTATTCTATCTAAGACTGACAGATGCCCAGAGAATTCTTTACTACTTTAAATATGAAGGGAATTCAACCAAAAGAAAGATAATTATCTATATCCTTTCTGTGTCAAATAAAACGAATTTCCAAAGAAAACTTCTCTACTCTGCACAGCAAAAAGTACATGCTTCAGCATGGGATGATTTCAATTGGGATTCATCAGCAGGCTCGGAATTAAATCTCGAAGAATGCGATGAGAATGAATTACAAGAGCTAGAAAAACAAGCAATGTCCCAGTTTAACAAACTTCCTGAAAGTGACAAGAAGCGGAATTTTTCGAGGGAGCGGTTCATTAGAGAATGCGAGCGATCAACAATTTATGAATTTCGAAT
>ENA-ORDA01000642-ORDA01000642.1-marine-metagenome-genome-assembly--contig:-NODE-642-length-33340-cov-4.312960_pt1 | contig 33340 bp, 26 predicted proteins | sample MGYA00237778_ERZ508506 | MGnify/ENA primary metagenome ERZ508506 (study PRJEB26177, sample SAMN06267891) | marine metagenome | isolation source: Monterey Bay, California, USA | place: Pacific... | reverse complement strand
CCCGCAAAATGCATTTTGGCGCGTATCGTGCCACCCGCTTTTTGCTGACGACTCGAGCTCAATACCCCAAGGCACAAGACAAAAACTGGCGTAAAGCCATCACAATGACCCCTAATTTTGGGGCTTGCGTCACATTAAAGCGGGTATCTATCGTAAAATCCTAGTTATAAATGCATATTGCGATGAAAAATTAGAATAAATTTGACTTTGCAATTTTTATGGCATACCTTGCTTCTCAAGTCAGGAAGACCCGCTTATTTGCGATGAAGGTCATGGATGGCCAGCAACCGGAACCGAAGTTCCACTCGCAAAGAAGCCACCGGGGCATGGAACGCCCCACCCACTTTAGATCAGAAAACTCTCAGATAGACCCAGATCAATCGGCTTCCGCACCGCCTCTGAGCTGAGTGGCGAGGGGTAGCGCGGTTGTGTTCTTGATCTCCGTGACGGCAATGTGCGAGTGAAGCTCCCTGATCATTTCCATTGTATTCAACGTGTTGCGCACGAAATCCTCGTAGTGCCGAACATCACGTGTGACTATTTTCAGAACGTAGTCCCAGATCCCGGTCATGGTGTAACACTCTAAAACCTCTGGGTGATGAATAATGTCCGCTTCAAAAGCCAGCAAATTTTGCCGCCCTGATTGGGTCAAGTTGACTGTGGCAAAAACAACCACCTCCATGCCCAGCAGCTGCCGATCTAGCAGCGCCACCTGGCCTCTAATAACACCAGATTCCTGAAGGCGGTTTACTCTGCGCCAGCAAGGCGACTGCGACATGTGCACCCGCTCCGCTAAATCAGCAGTACTGATGGCGGCATCGCTTTGCAAAACACCCAAAATCTGTCGATCCACCTTGGACATGATATGCATATTTTTGCCACTTATTATGTTTTAAAAGAAATTATTATCCAATATAAAAACTTTAAAGCCAAATATAAGATAATAAATTCCCTATATTTTGGGAAAATTTGCGCGTTGATCTCGCTATTAGGATCCCATGATGAACCCTACAAAAGCACCTCTAAACCGGCAGGTCCAGCTAGACGATAAATATACGATTCAGACGGGCAGAGCCTACATGACGGGTATCGAAGCGCTTGTGCGTTTACCCATGCTGCAACAGCAACGCGATCAGCAAAGAGGACTCAACACTGCTGGCTTTATATCGGGCTACCGAGGCTCACCACTGGGCGGCGTCGATCAGTCCCTGTGGCAGGCCAGAGATTTTTTAAAAAGCCAAAATATTCATTTCCAGCCTGGTGTCAATGAAGAACTCGCCGCCACTGCGGTTTGGGGTAGCCAGCAAAACCAGCTATTCAAGGGCTCAAAATTCGATGGCGTTTTCGGGCTTTGGTACGGCAAGGGTCCCGGCGTTGATCGCTCAATGGACGTCATTAAACACGCCAATGCATTTGGCACAGCGCCCAAAGGTGGTGTACTCGCCGTTGCTGGGGATGATCACGCCTGCAAATCCTCTACCCTACCCAACCAATCTGAGCATATGTTCATCGGTGCCTCGGTCCCCGTATTAGCCCCAGCCAACGTGCAGGAGGTTCTAGACCTTGGATTATTTGGCTGGGAACTTTCACGATTTTCCGGATGCTGGGTAGCGTTGAAAGCTATTACTGAAAATATGGACTCAGCGATTTCCGCCAATATCGACGCTGCTCGGATATCCATCCAAATTCCAGAGGGCTTTGAATTACCCGAGGGGGGCGTCAGCGCCCGCTGGCCGGATAAGCCGTTAGATCAGGAGCGACGCCTGAACAAATATAAAATTTATGCCGCCCGAGAATTTGCCAGAGTAAACAACCTCAATCCAATCGTTTTAGACAGTCCAAGGCCTCGACTGGGAATTATCACCTCCGGGAAAGCCTATCTTGATGTGCTGCAGGCACTAGAGGATATGGGCATTGACGACAGCGCCGCCGCAGAGATCGGTCTCCGGGTTTATAAAGTCGGCATGCCATGGCCTCTTGAACCCCAACAGACCCATCAATTTGCCGAGGGTCTAGAAGAAATTCTCGTCGTTGAAGAAAAACGCTCGATCATTGAAGACCAGTTAACCTCTCAGTTGTACAACTATCCAGTAGGCTCGCGCCCCCGAGTCGTCGGGGAGTTCGACGAACACGGATGCGATCTACTGCCCAATTTAGGCGAGCTGACTCCCGCCATGGTTGCATTAGCTATTGCCGGGCGTTTACGCAGATTTTTTACCAGCCCTACTCTCGAAGAACGAGTTCGCTGGATAGAACAAAAAGAAAAATCCTTAGCCGTGCCCGCTGACACAATTGAGCGCACACCGCATTTCTGCTCGGGGTGCCCTCATAACACCTCGACTCAAATCCCCGAGGGTAGTCGCGGCCTGGGCGGCATAGGCTGTCACTATATGGCCACCTGGATGCCTGACCGTGAGACCCACACATTCACACAAATGGGTGGTGAAGGTGCAACTTGGATAGGCCAGGCTCCTTTCACCGACACGCCCCACGTGTTTCAAAATCTCGGTGACGGCACATACTTTCACTCGGGGGTGCTGGCAATCCGCGCCGCGGTCGCAGCAGGCGTGAACATCACCTACAAAATCTTATACAACGAAGCTGTTGCGATGACGGGCGGCCAGCCCATAGACGGAGCTCTGAGTGTCAGTAACTTGATACACCAATTGCGAGGCGAAGGTGTGCAAAGGATTGCACTTGTCTCCGATCAGCCGGAAAACTTCAATGGGCAGTTTGAGGATATCCCCGGCTTTAGCTTAAGTCACCGAGACACTCTGGAAACGCTGCAAGTCGAACTTCGGGAGTACATAGGAACGTCGGTCATTGTTTACCAACAACTCTGCGCTACGGAGAAACGGCGCCGGCTTAAAAAAGGAAAGCTTGCTAGAGCCTCACGCCGGGTTGTCATCAATGATGCCGTTTGTGAGGGCTGTGGCGACTGCAGCGCCGAGTCAAACTGTCTCTCAGTTATACCTAAAGATACGGACCTCGGTCGAAAGCGACAGATTGACCAAAATGCCTGCAATACTGACTTCAGCTGCCTCAAGGGCTTTTGCCCTAGCTTCATATCTGTTGTTGGGGGAGCCCCTCGACATCCGGATTCATCTGCACAACCCATTACGCTTCTGCCTTCTCTGCCAGAACCCAACCTGCCCGACCTATCTATGCCTTGGAACACAGTAGTGTCTGGCGTTGGTGGCACGGGGGTGCTCACAATCTCCTCTCTGCTAGCCATGGCAGCACACATTGAAGGCAAGGGCTGCGCAACCATGAATCAAACAGGGTTAGCCCAAAAGTTCGGTGCAGTGACTAGCCATGTGCGGATAGCTAGCGAGCAGGAGCAAATTAAAGCCGTGCGTATTCCCGCCGGTGAAGCCGATTTACTCATCGGCTGTGATCTCGTTGTAACCGCAGGTTATGAGTGTCTGGCAAAGGCCGCGGTCGGGCGAACGCACGCACTGGTAAATATTGAGGAACAGGCTACCGCAGCCTTCCTTCATAACCCCGATGCGAAATTCCCGCTGGCCGGCATGAAGAGCAAAATAACCCGAGAAGTTGGGGCCGAGTTAGCCTTTGTAAATGCCACCGAAATCGCGCGGGAATTGATGGGGGACACCATCGGTGCCAACCTCTTTCTTATGGGCTGCGCGTGGCAAAAGGGCTGGATACCCGTATCGCGAGAGGCGCTAATCCAAGCCATCGAAGTCAACAACATCGCCATTAATTTTAACAAAGAAGCTTTTGAGTTAGGTCGCCACTATGCTCATAACCCAGACTCAGTTTATCAAAGGTTTGCACGCCCACCCGCTACCCACTTAGAACGCCCACCAATGACGCTCGAAAACCTAGTAGACGATCGGGTCGACAGACTAACCAACTATCAAAGTGCATCGTATGCCCAGCAATATCGCGATCATATAGAGGCCTTGCGATATCGTGACCCCCACTCGGAAATGAATAATTCCTTAACGTGGACCGTGGCCGAGCAGCTGTATCGACTAATGGCAATTAAGGATGAATATGAGGTGGCGCGCCTACACACCGACCCCCAATTCCATCAACAGCTGTCCCATCAGTTTAGCGGACCATACAAGCTTCGATTCCATCTAGCGCCACCACTGCTTTGTCGCCCCGATCCGGTCACGGGAAAAATAGCCAAGCGAGAGTTTGGTGCTTGGATACTGCCCATTTTTTCCATGTTAGCGCGGCTTAAATTTCTCCGAGGGACAAAATTTGACGTTTTTGGGTACAGCGCAGAAAGACGAGCTGAACGCAAAGACCTGAAAAACTATTTGAATCTAATCGAGCTGATCACCAATGGGCTCGATGACAGTAATTATCAAGACGCCGTCACCCTTGCGACACTGCCCAAACGGCTGCGCGGTTTTGGCTATGTACGGTCAAAAAACCGAATGGATATTGCTCTAGAACAAGAGCAACTTTTAATCGCCTTCCGCAAAAGGGACTCGAGCACAATGTTTCACGCAGCTGCGACTAACTAGCCGAGCAAAAAAACGTCAGAACGCTTAAAGCATTTTACTTTCACGGAGACAACACGCATGTCCAAATTCACTGCTCAAGACAGCGCCGAGCACGAAACTGTCATCACGACAAAAGATGCTGACAGCGGGCTAACCGCCATCATCGCCATCCACAACACGCAGTTAGGGCCCGCTGTCGGAGGTTGCCGAATGTTTCCCTATGCTCAAGAAGCCCAAGCCCTTCGCGACGCTCTCCGGCTTTCCCGGGGAATGACTTATAAGTCAGCCCTTGCAGGACTGCCTTTCGGCGGCGGCAAGTCGGTAATTTTGGGCGATCCGCACCGCGAAAAAACACCGGCGTTATTGCGGGCCATGGGCGCGTTTGTCGACACGTTGGCCGGACGTTATATCATTGCCGAGGACTCTGGCACATGTCCTGATGACATGCGGGTGGTAGCGGAAACAACGCGTCACGTCACTGGCATCAACGCCCAAAAAAGAGAAGACCCCTCCCCTGCCACAGCCCATGGGGTATTTTTAGGAATTATTGCGGGGATCAGGCAGGTATTTGGCACCGAATGTTTAGCGGGTCGATCTGTTGCTATTCAAGGTCTTGGCCATGTCGGATATCACTTAGCAAAAAACCTTACCAACGCCGGTGCAAAAGTCTATGGCAGCGATATCAATGTCGACAATTTAAGGCGCGCAAAAAACGACCTGGGGCTCACAGCTGTGAGTCCTGATGAAATTTTATTCCAACCCTGCGACGTATTGGCCCCCTGTGCCATGGGCGCGGTGCTAGATGAAAGTAGTATTGCCAAACTCCGGACTCGGATAATCGCAGGGGCCGCTAACAATCAGTTGGCAACAACTGAAGATGACGAGCGCCTCAGATCTCGCAATATTGTTTACTGCCCTGACTTCGCAATTAACGCAGGGGGAATCATTGATATTCATCATCAGCAGCACAATGCCTGTAGTGACACACGAGCTGCGGCGCTGGAGCACATTGGGCACAACGTGGCGAATATTCTTGAGCGAGCGCATGATCGGGCAGTGGGTACCCAACAAATCGCTATTGCTATGGCTGAGGAGCAACTCAGTGCGAGCTCACAAACCAAACCCCCAATACAGCAAACAGCTTTTGTGTAGCCCTGTAATTTCAAGATAAAAGACAGCAATGACACTGACGCAAAAGGGCTTATTAGGGCTCTTTTTCTGAACTGAAGGGCTGCGGAGCTTCGGCGCCCGGTATCGGGCTAATAAGATTTCAGCCATGCAAAATTTTGCATGGCGATGACGGCTAGATCGCTATGCGAGTCAATACGTAACCCAGCACAACCATCTGTGCCAACGCCAGGAGCACGGACAACCCGTGGAGCAAATTAAAGCGGCGCCTGTCATTGTTGTCGCTCGAAGCATTGATGGCGGGCATAAGCAACTGTCGAGCGGGCACGGTAGTGAGTGCAATAGCCACCACAAGCCAAGCAGATAGCGTGTCTAAAAAGACTAGTAATCCTGCGGCCACGAGTGCTACCGCGATACACCACAGATAAAAAACTGGGAAGGCTTTTCGCAAAATCGTCCCGGCGTCACTCGCGGGAAGGTGGCTAAAGAGAAAAGCAGCAAAGCCAAAAGAGTAAAGAACCATACCGCCGAACAAAATTGCAGTAATCAGTAAAGCGGTAATCGCCAGCACAATAAACCCTCCTCAGATTAGGGGGAGTTTACGACCTAGAGCTGATTTCAGCCCACTGCTGTTCCGAGGAGGGTCTGCACCTTGCCTCCGATCCTAATCGGAGCTAGTGACGCTAGACCGTAAAAACATGGGGTGGCTGACGGGGATCGAACCCGCGACAACCGGAGTCACAGTCCGGCGCTCTACCAACTGAGCTACAGCCACCATAGAAATGGTCGGAGAGGAGGGATTCGAACCCCCGACATCCTGCTCCCAAAGCAGGCGCGCTACCAGGCTGCGCTACACTCCGACGTCGTATCCATCATCAAGAATACACTACCTCCAGCTTGCTGGTGGGGCCTTGATGAATGACCAACGGCGCGAAGGATACTGATTTGACCGAAGGCGGTCAATTCACGACTTACATCCTTGTTATTAACGGGGTTTTTCTGGGAGACTTGCCCACGTTTTGAAAACTCGTTGAATGGGGCAGAAAATGACCGCAGTCGTACTAGATGGCAAGCATGTTGCAAAATTAACTGAAGAAGCACTAAGTGTTCGCGTTGAAGGCCTGAAAGAGCGATCGGGTGGGCGGATCCCCGTGCTAGCCACCGTCTTGGTGGGGGACGATCCCGCTTCTGCGACTTACGTGAAGATGAAAGGCAACGCCTGCCGTCGCATTGGTATGGAGTCAATGGCCATAGAACTGCCATCGACATTAAAAACCAACGAGTTACTGCGAGAGCTGGAGGTCCTTAACAACAACCCCGACGTCCACGGAATTTTGTTGCAGCATCCAGTTCCCAGTCAAATCGATGAGCGCGCCGCCTTCGATATGATCGATCTGTCAAAGGATGTCGATGGTGTCACCTGTCTAGGTTTCGGCCGAATGGCCATGGGCGAAGACGCCTATGGCTGTGCAACGCCTCAAGGCATCATGCGCTTGCTAGGCCATTATGAAATACCGCTTGAGGGGAAACACGCTGTCGTAGTGGGACGCAGCCCAATTTTGGGCAAGCCCATGGCCATGATGCTTTTGCAGGCTAATGCCACGGTTACCATTTGCCACTCGCGCACCCAAAATCTCGCAGACCATATTCGCCAAGCCGATATCATCGTAGGAGCTGTGGGAAGGCCAGAATTCATAAGAGCTGATTGGGTGAAAGATGGCGCCGTCGTTGTCGATGCGGGCTACCACCCCGGAGGTGTTGGCGATATCGAACTAAGCCCGCTTTTAGATCGCGTCGCTGCATACACGCCTGTACCTGGCGGCGTAGGCCCCATGACTATTAACACCCTTATTCAGCAAACCGTCCTCTCCGGCGAAAAAGCACTGGGATAGCCGCCCTCTCCTTCACTCCCACAACGCCTCTTACATAGCCAGAGGAAATGATGGCTATGGGAGAGGCCTTATCATTTACGACGCTTGATATCGGCACGAAATGCGAGACACGCCTAGCTCAATCCTCTGACTCAATAAAATCTTTTCGATTTTGCCCGCCTCTAATTGAGCCAACTACTCGGTAAATAAAGTGGCATCTACTGAGATCTCCAGCCAAATCCCACTGGCGACATGGCCACGATTAACCTAAGGTGGTCAAAAATTTTAGAGAAGCCATCATGCTCAATCCAACTCATTGGCCCAAGCGTGTTCATGTCGTGGGTCTGTCTTTTTTAGCAGTATTTATCTGCTATATCGATCGAGTAAACATTTCCGTCGCTATTATTCCTATGGCCGCCGACCTTGGCTGGGGGATGCAGCAACAAGGGTTAGTACTGTCCTCATTTTTCATTGGCTACGTACTTCTTCAAGTCGTTGGGGGGCGTTTAGCTGATCGCTATGGTGGTAAGGCCGTTCTTGGTATGGGCGTCATACTCTGGTCGTTGTTCACCATGCTGACACCACCCGCCGCCGCACTAGGATTTACCGTGCTCATTCTCACCCGCATTGCCATGGGCATGGGTGAAGCGGTCACATTTCCCGCCATTTACAGTACGTTTTCAAAGTGGATCCCTTCAGTAGAACGCTCTAGAGCCATAGGATTAATTAACAGCGCAATACCGCTTGGCACCATATTCGCCTTGGTAACCACGCCTATTATTGTTCAAATATGGGGCTGGCAATGGGCATTTTATTCCTTCGGCGCAGTCGGCATCGTGTGGTTCTTTTTTTGGCAGCGACTGGTCACCTCTACGCCTCAACAGCACGCCGACATCACTGACCATGAATTAGCCTTAATCGCTTTAGACAACGACGTGCCTGTGGACGATGAGCAGACCTCGCCTCCCTGGCACCACTTTCTGAGATCTATGCCTGTATGGGCCATTGTTGTCGCACATTTTTGCAACAACTGGTCTCTATTTGTCCTGCTGTCCTGGATGCCCACTTACATCAACAAAGGGCTGGGGGTTGATTATGCCTCTGTAGGCCTCCTCGCAATTATTCCTTCCATCGCCTCTGTATTTTTTCTGAATATCGCTGGCAACCTTGCCGATCGACTGATCAAGAACGGGATCGCCGTGGGTAAGGTTAGGAAGTTGATGCAAACCATTGGATTCGGTGGATTAACGGCTGCCCTAGTTACAGTGGGGCATCTCGATACCGTATGGATGGCCATTGCAACAATGACGGTGGGCTCGGCACTTGGAGCCTTTGTCACAGGTGGATTTGCTGTTAACCACATGGACGTTGCCCCCAGACATGCTGGAACACTCATGGGTATTACCAATACTGCGGGTGCCATCCCAGGTATTATTGGCGTCTTCGTGACCGGCTTGATCCTTGAGTTGACGGGATCCTGGATCATTGTTTTCTCCCTCGCGGGAGGCGTAACCCTTTTTGGTCTGGTGTTTTACCTTATGTTCTCCAGCGGTGAGAAGCTATTTGACTAATAACATCCCCCAAGCCTCGGCATTACCAGTAGCGACGGCATAAACAAACGGTGCGCGACTAACCGAGAGTACTCGGTGTCAGGATCGCCGCCAGGTCGTGCCTTTTGGGCCGTCCTCAAGCTCAATACCCGCCGCCTGTAACTCATCACGGACGGCATCCGCCGCGGCGAAATCTTTACGTGCCCTAGCTTCGAGACGTGCAGCCAGACGCTGCTCAATGTCTTCCGGGGTTAACGCTGCACTCGAGGACGACTCCGTGAACCATTGCTCCGGGTCACTACCGAGCAGCCCCATAAGGCGACCCATGGCCAAGAGCTCACCCTTACAGGTGGCCGCCGTCTTTGCATCTGCCTTATTCAAGGCTTTGCAAGAGGCGTGCAATGCGGCAATAGCCTTTGGAGTATTCAGGTCATCAAGAAGCGCCGTAAACGCCAGCGTATCCTCTGGGCGGACATCTTCTGGACAGATATCACTCGTATTCCGGAGCGCCTGATAAAAGCTATTCAGCGTTAATTTGGCGTTATCCAGCACTTCTCCTGAGAAATTTAGCGGCGACCTGTAATGCGTAGACAGCAGTGCAAAACGAAGCACTTCACCGGGATAAAGGCCCAGCAAATCACGAACAGTGCGAACATTGCCCAGTGATTTGGACATTTTTTCACCGTCCATATCAACGTAAGCATTATGCAGCCAATAACGGACGAAATCGCCACCGTAACCGCAGCAACTCTGTGCCCGCTCGTTTTCATGATGGGGAAAAATGAGATCTCGCCCTCCCCCGTGAATATCAATAGCATCCCCAAGATGTGCACGAATCATCGCTGAACATTCGAGATGCCAGCCCGGCCGCCCCCAGCCCCATGGGCTATCCCAACCGGGTTCGTCCTCAGCTGAGGGCTTCCAAAGCACAAAGTCTCCGGGATTGCGCTTATAGTCAGCGACTTCGACTCGGGCTCCAGCGAGCATATCCTCAAGGTTGCGACCACTCAGCGCCCCGTAACTAGGCATTGAGGTCACGTCAAAAAGCACATGCCCTTCAGCTGCGTAGGCGTGTCCACGAGCAATGAGCTGCGTGATTAAATCGCGCATGGGCTCAATATTTTCGGTCGCGCGGGGTTCAAGATCTGGCGAAAGCGCGTTCAACTGCGCCATGTCTTCACGGTACTTATCAGTGAACTCTTCAGTCACCGCGTCAATACCCTCGTTACGCTCACGAGCAGCTGCAATAATTTTGTCGTCGATGTCCGTAATGTTGCGCGCGTAAACCACTGTCGGGTACAACGCGCGAAGCACTCGATAAAGCATATCGAAGGTCACCACGGGGCGAGCGTTACCAATGTGCGCAAGATTGTAGACCGTGGGACCACAAACGTAGAGGGTTATTCTGTCGGGGTCTCGAGGCTCAAACACCTCTTTTTGACCCGTCAAGGTATTGGTAAAACGCAGCTCAGCCATGAGAGTCACTCCAAGTATCTCTCAGACCTATTGTCATATTAAACACAGGCTTTTCAGGGGTGTGATCATAGCGGTCAGCAACAAAATAACCCTCTCGCTCAAATTGGTAGGCCCCCTCCTTCGCAGCTAACGCAGCCGAGGGTTCAATCACGGCGTGTTCTAGTCGAACTAAAGATTTGGGATTGAGCAACGCCATCATATCCTCGGCTTTGCCCGGGTTGGGATCGGTAAAAAGGCGGTCGTAACAGCGAATTTCAGCGCTTAATCCCTCTGTCGCAGATACCCAGTGAATCACGCCCTTAGCCTTAATTCCGTCAGGGGGATCCTCGCCTAAAGTGCCTTCTACGACATGAGCGTAAACATGGGAAACTTCACCAGCGCTGTCGTGATCACATCGATCAGCTTCAATGACATAGCCGCCGCGCAATCTGACCCGCTTACCGATCACGAGCCGCTTGTACTTTTTATTGGCCTCCTCTCGGAAGTCGGCGGCGTCGATATAGAGCTCTGAGGTAAAGGGTACCGAACGAGTACCCATAGCCTCATCTCCCGGATGATTAGCGACCGCCAAAACCTCGGGTCTTTCGCGATTCGTAATCGTCAGCGGTAGTGGGTTGAGGACGGCCATAACCCTTGGCGCCTCGGCATTTAACTGATTCCTAACCGCACTCTCGAGCATAGCGACGTCAACGACGCTATCAGAGCGTGAAGTACCCACTTCTTCACAAAAATGTCGTATTGCCGCCGGTGGATAGCCCCGCCGCCGAAGACCTGCGAGGGTGGGCATTCTTGGGTCATCCCAGCCTTCAACCGCTTTGGAGTCAACCAGCTGTTTGAGCTTTCGCTTGCTGGTCATCGTGTAACTGGTGTTTAAACGAGCAAACTCAATCTGCCGAGGTCGGGATGGCACGGGCAAATGCTCGATAAACCAGTCATAGAGGGGCCGATGATCTTCAAATTCAAGCGTACAGATTGAATGCGTCACGCCCTCGATAGCGTCTTCTTGTCCATGAGCAAAGTCATAGGTGGGATAGATCGGCCATGCATCACCCGTTTGATGGTGATGGGCTTTTCGAATCCGGTACAAAATGGGATCTCTCAAATTAATATTTGGGGAGGCCATATCAATTTTTGCGCGCAATACCCGACTACCATCTGGGTACTCTCCAGCTCGCATTCGCTCGAAGAGGTCACGATTCACTTCGATAGAGCGGGATCTATGAGGGCTGTTACGGCCAGCCTCAGTCAAACTACCGCGGTACTCTCGGGCTTCATCAGCGGACAAATCACAAACATATGCATCGCCCTGGTCGATAAGATGCAGCGCCCAGTCATAGAGTTGCTGAAAATAACTCGAGGCATAGCGCACCTCTCCGTGCCACTGATACCCCAACCAGCGCACATCCTCTTGGATCGCGTCGATAAAAATCTGACTTTCCTTTTCGGGGTTGGTGTCATCAAAACGCAGGTGACATTCTCCACCAAACTGTTTCGCCAGCTCAAAATTCACTGTTATCGATTTTGCATGACCCAAATGCAGAAATCCGTTGGGCTCAGGCGGGAACCGGGTAACCAGTCGGCGGGCCCCACCTGTGTCAAGATCGGATTGAATCTGGGTCTTAAGGAAATTGCTTCGGGCTTCGGTACTCATGGGTGGCCTCTAAATCGACGGCGCATGATACCAAGGCCTAGCGGAGATCGCAGGCGATTTGGTCGCTTTGGGCTTAGTTACGTAAAAAATTCATCTTCCCCCAACATTACTCCCATCCAGCACCGATAAATTTGGGGGCGTAACGTATCGCACCCGTCCCCTAAACCGTGTAGCATGCGCGCCTTTGATCATCGGGCCAGGAGACATCATGTCTAGCACAGTCATTGAAATGAAAACCACATTTGGCGTTATCACGTTAGAGCTCGATGCCGAAAAAGCACCAAAAACAGTCGAGAACTTCGTGCGTTATGCAACGGAAGGCTTTTACGACGGTACGATCTTTCACCGAGTCATTGACAATTTCATGATTCAGGGCGGCGGTTTTGATGCCGACATGCAGCAAAAAGAGACCGGCGAGCCTGTTGAAAATGAGGCCGACAATGGACTCAAAAACGATCGTGGCACCATAGCTATGGCGCGCACCATGGATCCACATTCTGCAACCGCTCAATTTTTCCTAAACGTAAAAGACAACGACTTCCTGAATCACTCTGGGAAGAACATGCAGGGCTGGGGCTACACCGTATTTGGTAAAGTTACTGCAGGTGATGCTGTGCTGGATAAAATTCGTGCGGTAGAAACTGGGAACAAATCAGGCCACCAGGACGTTCCCAAAGAGACCGTTGTAATTGAATCCATCTCGGTAGCTGCCGCCTGACCCATGGCAACCACGCTGTTCATCAGCGACCTTCACCTCAGCGACAACACCCCTGAGATAGAGGCAGGTCTTTATGCGCTCTTGGAAAGAGAGCATGGCATGGACCGCCTCTATATTCTCGGTGATTTTTTTGAGTACTGGATTGGCGATGACGACGATGCGCCACTCAATCGACGCGTCATCGCGCGACTCAAAGCGGTGAGTGACTCGGGCACCGCAGTATTTGTCGTCCGGGGAAATCGCGACCTTGCTTTGGGTGACGTTTTTGCCCATCAAATCGGCGCTCAATTACTGGGGGACACAACGGTAATAGACCTAAACGGCACCCCAGCACTGATTCTGCATGGCGACACGCTGTGCACCGATGATGTGGAGTACCAGAAGATGCGCGTAGTCTTACACGATCCTAGCTGGCAGGCTGAGATGCTACAGCGCCCCTTATCCGAGCGCCGGGAATTCGCTCAAGGATTGCGAGCCGCGAGCAAAGCAAAGGCTGAAAACGACCCGGATAACATTATTGACGTCAACGATGACGCCGTTGCCGCCAGTTTTTCTGAGCACAAAGTCGGACTAATGATTCACGGGCACACCCACAGGCCTAACCGCCATAGAACTGAAGGTGGCGAGCGCCTAGTACTCGGAGACTGGTCTGCTAATGAAAGCTGGATTATTCGTTCTACGGATAGCGGCTGCCAGCTGGAGCACTATCGGTACTGATATAACTTGCCGAAATTGCCCCCCTGTCGCCTCAACTAAGCGGCAGCGGGCACGCCACTATGAAAACGCAGCTCTTGATCCTCACTTTCAATCAACTCTTTTTCACAGTCGCGCAAAAGGCCTAGGCGTTCATCAACTTCATCGACACTTGCGATTGATTTCGCGAGGGTCAAATAGTCTAAAAAGTGCCGTGACTCACTCTTCAGCAATGAAAAATAGAATTTTGATAGCTCAGCATCGAGATGAGGCGCTATAGCAGCAAACCGCTCACAAGATCTTGCCTCGATAAGGGCACCCAGCAGGAGTGTATCGACTAATCGCTCCGGATCGCGCTTTCTCACTAAAGCATGCAAAGCTCCTGCATAGCGTGAGGCAGTAACCTGAATGTAATCAATGTCGCGCTTTCTCATCAGGCTAAGTACTTGTTCGAAATGACGTAATTCTTCCCTCGCCAGCCGTGACATCTTATTCATCAGCTCAGGCTGGTCTGTATGCCGATGCAGAAGGCTCATCGCCGTAGCCGCCGCTTTTTTCTCACAGTTAGCGTGATCAATAAGTAGCAAAGACTGCTGGCTCAAGGCCGCAGTAATCCACCCCTTGGGTGTGGCGCAGGGCAAAAAGGCCAGCAGGGCGTCCAAATCTGATGAGGCGGTCAAAGGATCACTCACTTGTAAATAAATCAGGGGTAGCAAGGTAACGCTGGTGATGGGCGTCAGACAAGGACCAAAACTCCTGGTCCACCAATTCACGGAGCTCGGTCAGATTGCATTTACGCCACGACAGATGAATAGAAAAACCAAAAGTCTCGGGCTCTTTGATCTGGCTAGCGCCCGCTTTCAACAATGCAAACAGGCCGCAGTACTGATCGTGTGCGGGATTAAAGCGAATCTGCTGTGTTTGCAGTTGCCAGCGCAAAAGGCCTGGATCAATCACAACGAACTTGTTTTGCACACAAAGGCTTAAGAAGTTGGCCAGCCGCTCATCAACAATGGCTTTTTCAAGTTCGGTGTAGGCATTCCAGTCAATAACCTCGTGACTGAAGCGCTTGCAGCCTCGGCAAACAGCATCACCAATACCGGTAGAACACACGCCAATACAGGGTGTTCTTACCCGGGCTGCTCCAGAAACAGAAGTTTTTCGGTTCAAGGGTCTCGTCATACCCGAAGTCTAGGGTATGGATTGAATGAATGCACAGGATCATCACTTACGAATGTCATGATTTCCGGTCACAAGCTATACTATGTCCCGAAAATTACCTAACGACCTAAGGAGTACCACCGTGCTGGAAGCCTATCGCGCCCACGTTACAGAGCGCGCCCAAGAAAATATCCCCGCCAAACCACTCAGTGCCAGCCAGGTCGCCGAGCTGATTGAGCTCCTCAAAAATCCACCTGCGGGGGAATCCGAATTTTTACTGGACCTGCTGTCCACTCGAGTACCGCCCGGTGTCGACGAGGCCGCCTATGTTAAAGCGGGTTTTTTATCTGCAGTTGCCAAAGGTGAAACCCCTTGCGCCCTAATTAGCCCCGAGACAGCGGTTGAACTTCTGGGCAACATGCACGGCGGTTACAATATTGAAACATTGGTGGGGCTGCTGGACGATGCGCAGCTGGCCGAAGCTGCCGCACAACAGTTGAAGCACACATTGCTCATGTTTGAAGCCTTTCACGACGTCGAAGCCTTGGCCAAACAGGGCAATTCACATGCGGCGGCAGTAATGCAAAGCTGGGCTGATGGCGAATGGTTTACCGATCGCGACCCTGTTCCAGAGGCCACAAAAATGGTGGTTTTCAAAGTTACCGGGGAAACCAATACTGACGATCTGTCACCTGCCCCAGATGCTTGGTCTCGTCCCGATATCCCCTTGCATGCCAATGCGATGTACAAAATGACACGCGACGGTCTTGAGCCCGACGAGCACGGCACAACAGGCCCCATGAAACAAATAGCGGCGATTAAAGCGAAAGAGCTGCCAGTCGCCTTTGTAGGAGACGTAGTTGGAACAGGCTCATCCAGAAAGTCAGCCACCAATTCTGTACTTTGGTTTTTCGGTGACGATATGCCGGGAGTGCCCAACAAGCGCGGCGGTGGTGTTTGCATCGGTAGCAAAGTTGCGCCAATTTTCTATAACACAATGGAAGATGCTGGAGCCCTCGTTTTTGAGGCGCCCGTTGATAATTTAAAAATGGGCGACGTCATTGAAATCCGCCCATATGAAGGTAAGATACTTAACGAAAACAATGATTTACTGTCTGAATTTACTTTAAAATCTGAAGTATTGTTGGACGAAGTCCGTGCCGGCGGGCGCATTAATCTTATTATTGGCCGTGGGCTTACAGCCCGAGCGCGTGAGGCTCTAGGGCTCCCCGAAGGCGACCTTTTCCGCACACCCGAACAACCCGCAGACAGTGGCAAAGGCTTCACGCTAGCGCAGAAAATGGTGGGGCGTGCTTGCGGTATGACCGGCGTGCGACCTGGCACCTACTGCGAACCTCGCATGACAACCGTCGGATCTCAGGACACAACAGGACCTATGACCCGTGATGAGCTCAAAGACCTCGCTTGTCTGGGCTTCTCAGCCGATCTTACTATGCAATCTTTCTGTCATACCGCGGCGTACCCCAAGCCGGTAGATATTTCGACGCAGCACACCCTGCCCGACTTCATACAAACCCGAGGCGGTGTCTCACTGCGTCCCGGAGACGGCATTATCCATAGTTGGCTTAACCGCATGCTACTGCCGGATACCGTGGGTACTGGGGGCGACTCGCACACCCGCTTCCCCATGGGAATCTCATTCCCAGCGGGATCAGGACTAGTTGCGTTTGCAGCAGCGACCGGCGTTATGCCCCTAGACATGCCTGAGTCAATATTGGTGCGCTTCAAGGGTGAGATGCAACCCGGTATCACACTCCGAGATCTCGTACATGCCATCCCCTACTACGCGATTCAAAAAGGCCTTTTGACGGTTGAGAAGAAAGGCAAAAAGAACGTTTTCTCAGGCCAAATACTTGAAATTGAAGGCCTTGAAAATCTGACCGTAGAACAGGCCTTTGAGCTGTCTGATGCATCAGCCGAACGCTCTGCGGCCGGCTGCACGATAAAATTGGGTGAAGATACGATCGCTGAATACCTGCGCTCAAATATTGTTCTATTACGCTCGATGATCGCTGAGGGCTATGGCGATGCTAGAACCCTGGAGCGACGCGCTCGGAAAATGGAGGAATGGTTGGCGCAGCCTGAGCTTCTAGCCGCTGACCATGATGCAGAATATCTCGAAGTGATTGAAATCGATCTTGCTGACGTTAACGAGCCCATCGTTTGTGCGCCCAACGACCCGGACGATGCCCGAAAGCTCTCCGAAGTAGCTGGCGACGAGGTCAACGAAGTTTTCATCGGCAGTTGCATGACAAACATTGGCCACTTTCGAGCGGCTGGTAAACTTCTCGAAGCTCACGGCAAACCCGTGAATACGCGCATGTGGATCTGCCCCCCTACACGCATGGACGAACAGTTGCTTATGGAAGAGGGCTATTTCTCGATCTTCGGGAAGGCAGGCGCTCGTACCGAGATGCCGGGGTGTTCGCTGTGCATGGGAAATCAGGCACGTGTGGAGCCAGGCAGTACGGTGCTGTCAACATCAACCCGTAACTTCCCCAACCGTCTGGGTGATGGCTCCAATGTTTACCTGACATCGGCAGAATTAGCGGCCATCGGCGCGCTATTGGGCAGACTCCCCAGCCCAGCGGAGTACCTTGAGTTTGCGACAAAAATCGATTCCATGGCCGATGAAATTTATCGCTACATGAATTTCGACCAAGTTATCGAGTTCCAGCAGCGCGCAGAAGAAGGCGGACGTATTGCTGCCGTGCAGATTGACGAGGTTGCCTGAAATCTAAGGCCCGCCACGGGGATGGGATTAAGACTTATCGCGATTGAGCTGGGGACCCGCTTCCTCAGCTCAATAACGACGCTACCGTATTGCTACTGGGGGGGCATGCAATGGCCTGCAAACCCTATGGCGGTAGCAAGGTCTCGCACAGTCCACTGAGCCAAAACACGTGTGAAACCCATCCGGTCAGCCTATAAATCCTCAGCTTCGAGAGCTCCAAAAGGCGGAGCGTCACTATCGAGCGCCGCTATCAGCTCGTTTAGCAGCTCATAAAGCCCGGCAAGGTTCTCAGCACCAAACTGCGTTTCTATATACTGATAACGTGCCTCAGATTCTGGGGCTATTTCTTCAATCAGCCGACGACCGTATGGCGTGATAGAGACCAATGAACGCCGACTGTCTCTGTGACAGGGCTGGCGACGTAAAATCTCCCGGCCTTCCAAGTTTTGAACAATACGACTGACACTAGGTCGCAATAACGAGCAAGCTGATGCTAGTTCGCTAACATCGAGAGATTCACTTTCTGCCAAAGCACGCATCACCCGCCATTGTTGTGTGGAAAGGTCATGAGCGCGCAAATGCGGAATAAAGGTTCTGAGCACGGCCTCATGAGCTTTCAACAGGGTCATCGGTAGCGACTGATCAAAGCGCCGCATGTTGCTCGCCGTGGGGGTGTTACTGGCAACGGTTGTTACCGGCATCGATTTTTGTCTCTGAGTCATGGGCTTTTTCTTGATATGAGATGCCTTAAGCATAACAGTGTGTTGAAGGGTTTGAGGAAGGAAAACATCTAACCAACGGCCCCGTTTACAAAAGATTCATGGGCGCTCCACCTTTTCGCGGCTGGCCCACTTTTTCTTCACAAACTGTCAAGATTATGGCCGATAATGGCAATTAAATGGGAGCGCAATCTTTTACGCTCTGGAAGTTACATTTTGAGCAAGGCTTATGTCCGAGGACGGTCAAAATAAGAGTCAATTCAGCCCGCCCCCTGCTCGGGCGGTGGACTTACTCGACGCACTAAGCTCCGGCGAACTCTCTGCCGTTTCGCTAATGCAAAAAACCTACGACAGAATCGCGCAAGAAAATCCGCGCATTAATGCGATTTGTACTCTAGTTCCCCTCGAGCAAAGCCTGGAAGCTGCGCAGCGCGTAGATGATGCTAGAAAGGCAGGGCAAACCTTGCCTAAGCTAGCTGGCCTGCCTCTCGCGATAAAAGACCTCGCGGACACTCAAGGTATCTTGACCACTCAGGGCTCTCCCATTCACGCTCGCCAAATACCTGACGTAGACAGTCTCTTTGTGTCCCGCCTGAAAGACGCAGGAGGTATTATTATTGGCAAAACCAACACACCTGAATTTGGTGCCGGATCACATACCTTTAATCCGCTATTTGGTGTAACGCGAAATCCTTTTGACCCCCAGAAAACCGCAGGAGGTAGCTCTGGCGGTGCCGCTGCTGCCCTAGCGTCCGGCATGGTAGCCCTTGCTGATGGTTCTGATATGGGCGGCTCGCTGCGTAATCCTGCCGCCTTTTGTAACATCGTAGGACTACGGCCAAGCATGGGGCGCATTCCTACCATTCCAAAGACTCAAGAAACTTTTAGCCGCATGGCCGTAGAGGGGCCAATGGCAAGAACAGTCGAGGATTGCGCGATGATGCTTCGGGTTATGGCGGGTGCTGACAAACGTGATCCGCGCTCATTAGACATGGGCGCCCTCAATACGAGCCCAACCCTAACCGATGCACCAGAGAACCTCCGCCTGGCCTGGGCACCCAATCCAGCGGGATTACCTATTGAGCCCGCTGTATCATCAGTCCTCGAAGCAGCCCTGCTAGACATGCAACACCTTTACCCTGCTATCGAGGAAATTGACCTCTCCGAGCTCAAGGGGGCTATGGAGATCTTTAACGTATTACGTGCTGCGGCCTTTGCCGAAGGGTTGGGATACCTTTACCACTCCCATCAAGGAAAAATGAAAGCCACGGTAATCGACAATATAAAATTAGGTCTCGAGCTTACCAGCGACTCACTTGCACAAGCAGAAGCGCAGCGCGCTGGTCTCTATCGCGGGATGACAAGCTTGTTTGATCGCTTCGATTATCTATTGTTACCGGTAACCCAAGTCATGCCTTTTCAGGTTGAGCTGGAATACCCTACAACCATCAACAAGGAAGTCATGAACAGCTATATTGACTGGATGTCGAGTTGTTGCATCCTCAGCCCTTTTGACGTTCCGTGTCTTTCAATACCTGCGGGCTTCAATACTGACGGTCTTCCCGTAGGATTGCAGATTGTCGGTAGACCCGGGGACGACTGGGGGGTACTGCGACTGGCCTATGCTTTTCAACAGCACACGGGACACTGGCAGCAACCACCACCACATACAGGCGAGGTGCCCCATGGGAGCACTTGATCGCTTTCAAGAGATCATCGAGAAAAAACTTCCCGACCCGCTGACGTTTGCGCTCGCACTGACCGCCTTCATGGCGGTACTAGCTTTAACTTTAACGGCTACGCCACCCACAGCCCTACTCATGAAATGGGGTGACTCACTCAGCATCCTGCTGACCTTCACCATGCAAATAGGCTTAACCATTATTTTGGCTTACGTCCTCTCCCAAACACCATTGATGCAGAAAGGTCTAAAGCGTATCGCGAGACTCGCCACAACTCCCACGCAAGCATACATCCTGGTTATAGTGACCGCCGCGACCTTTTATCTGATTTCTTGGCCGTTAGGCCCGATTACAGGAGCTTTAGTCGCACGAGAAATTGCGCGCGAGGCCGTTACCCGCAATAACCCTGTACATTTCCCGCTTATGGCCGCGGGAGCTTTGAGTGGCTACGCAGTTTGGGAGATGGGCTACTCATCTTCTATTGCCCTCGCTGTGGCCACAGAAGGCAATCCAACTTATGAAATAATCGGACGGGTGATCCCCATTCAAGAAACCCTACTGACGCATTGGAACCTTCTGTCCATCGTGAGCACTCTCGCCGTCATCATTGCGACCGTTTTGATATTGCACAAACAATTTAATCTAAAAAAACCCTACATACCCACGGATCTGGTGACCCCTCTTGAGACGTCTTATGAATCAGCAGCGGACGCCCAACCTCCACAGGGGCGCCGGCGTTGGTCGATAATCACTGGCCTATTTCTCGCCGCTTATGTCGTTGGATGGTTTGCGCAACAGGGATTGTCATTGGAGCTCAATATAGTCAATTGGACTTTTCTCGCTGTGGGATTACTGCTGGTAAGATCGCTGCCGCATTACAGCGCTTTATTTGCCGATGGCGCGCGGGTCGCAGCGCCCACACTGCTGCAATATCCTTTGTACGCGGGCATCATGGGCATGGCGATCCAAAGTGGCTTGGCACAGCAGTTTACTCAAGGGCTCGTTGCCATAGCCACGCAAACAACCCTGCCAGTGATCGCTTTTCTCTCAGCGGGACTCATCAATATTTTTATTCCATCGGGAGGAGCGCAGTGGGCTCTGCAGGGTCCTGCCTTTATCGAAGCTGCAAAATTGTTAGACGTTGATCTCGGGCTCATTGCCATGTCTGTTGCCTATGGCGATCAATGGACTAACCTTATTCAACCCTTTGTTGCGATCCCCTTATTAGCTCTCACCGGATTACGCTTAAAACATATTTTCGGCTTAGCATTGGTGCTTTGCGGGGCAACCAGCCTGCCACTAATAGCAGGCTTACTGATTGGCAACATGTAGTAAAAAACAACCGCTTAAAAACTCAGCAAGCTGGATTGAGGCAGGCTGCGCCATTTTGAAATAAAGCTTCACAGCACCCTACTGAGGTTTAAGTCACTTAAGTACAGGCAGAAACCACGACATCCTGACTTGCCCCACCGTTCACGGCATATTTAAACCGTGATCAGAAAATATCAGGAAAGGTTTGCTAATAGCGGCTTTACCCGGTCGATAGCTGACTGCTGGTGGGGCTGCAGCTCCTGCCCACCAAGGCCTGCATGAAGGGGAAGAAACGGATCTTCAGTTTCAGTCCTATGACCCGAAAGAGCTTCCATAACAGCTAGCCCGAAAAAAGGCACTGTCCAACTGTTATAGCCACCCTCATGAGTCATTAAAATTTTACCTTGGCAATGACGATCCGCAGCTGACAGAAGTTTCTCCGTAAGGCTTCGATAACCCTCGCTGTGCATCTGCATGCGTCCCAAAGGATCATAAGCACCAGCATCAAAACCACTGGGGACAATAATCAATTCGGGGCGATAAGCATCGAGCGCGGGTATCACAAGTTGATCAAAGACAGCCTCATAGGCGCCAACTCCAGAGCCCGGCGGCAACGGAATATTAATGTTATAGCCCTCACCCGCGCCCTCACCCACTTCGTGAACATGCCCTGAATCGGGCGGAAAACAGTTATCTTGATGTACCGAAATTGTCAGTGCACGAGGATCATCGTAAAACGCGCTTTGGGTGCCATTACCGTGGTGGACGTCCCAGTCAACGTAGGCAATACGGTTAACCCCTAGGGTTTCTAGAGCATGAAATCCCGCGATGGCGGCGTTACCAAATATACAAAAGCCCATACCCTCCCCTGCAATAGCGTGATGGCCGGGAGGCCTGACCAATGCATAGGCGTTATCGATCTCGTCTGCCATCAGCGCCTCTAGTGCACTTAACACGCCGCCGGCTGACAGCATCGCGATTTCGTAGCTACCTCGACCTGCGGGCGTAAAAAATCCGGCATCTCCACCCGTGTCAGCACTAATGCGCTGAACATTGGTTAAATGCTCGGGGGTGTGAAATCGAAGAATCTCGGCCTCTGTTGCAGACCGCGGCTTGATGGCAGTCAGTACATCGTCCATCCCCGCCACTTCCAGCAGGTTGCGAAAACGGCGCTTCGTTTCAGGGTTTTCTGCGTGGGTACCGGGCTGAACCGGATTGCCGTAGGGCATTGGACCGGCATAATTTCCAGTGTCATGCCACATGTAAAGTTCATGAGCGACTAATCCAGTTTTACGTGTTGGCGACATGTATTCATCCTACTACTCGAAAATTTAAGTTCCTGACCAAATCAACGGCCTGCGTTGGCGCCAAGGATTGGCACGTTCTAACTGTGCAGCTAACCCCAGCAGCCTAGCGTCGCCGCCCATTGCGGCTGACAGCATGATTCCAATGGGCAGACCCGATTGACTCATAGTAAACGGTACGGCTATGGAGGGCTGTCCCGTCATGTTGTAGAGATGCGTAAAAGCAGAGATAGCCTTGAAACGAGCCGTATAGCTGGCTAGGTCATCACCAGGTCGAAAAGTAATAGCGCCTAATTTAGGCGCTGGCGTCGCCGCAACAGGCTGTAAAACCATGTCAAAACGATTGTGAAACTGCGCCATTTTTAGCCCAAACTGCTGCATCATTTGTAAAGCTTCGGCCACATCAGCACCGGAGTACCGTGCCCCTTCTCGACGAATCATGTGCGTCATAGGCTCTAATTCCTCGGCAGTTATTTCATACCCCCGAGCACGAGCAACGGCGTTCAACCAACTCGTGGTACTTGTTGCTATCAATGTATTTTGGACATCATTAAGGCGTTCATAGTTGATACCCGGTGCAGCCTCCTCCACTGAGTGGCCCAAAGCTTCGAGAAGTTTCGCTGAATTTAAGACCGCTTCACGAACCTCTGGATCAACATTAACTTGCGGCTCATTGAGGTTGATCGCAATTTTTAGGGGCGGCGGATTGCGGGTCGTTGCACTGTAAAAGCCAGTGCTTGGTAACCCCAGCCCATAGGGCGCACCTGATTCATAGCCCGCTAAGGCCTCAAGCATAAGCGCACTGTCGCGTACTGAACGCGTTACGACGTGAGCGACTGACATCCCCGATCCGCGGCTGCCCGGGGTGAGACCTCGAGTGGGCTTCAAACCCAGAAGTCCACAAAAAGTCGCTGGCACCCTAATAGAGCCACCACCGTCAGTGGCATGGGCCATTGGAATCACCCCCGCTGCGACGGCAGCAGCTGAACCCCCGCTGGAGCCCCCGGTACTGTGATTAAGATTCCAGGGGTTGAGGCAATCACCCAAGTGCTTGCCCTCAGTCGTTAACGCCAAGCCAAATTCCGGTGTATTCGTCTTGCCAAAGATAACAAGGCCTGCATTTTTAAACCGAAGTACAATTTCAGAATCTTGCTTGGCCCGCGCAGTGGCATGGAGCGCCGACCCCGAGCTAGTGACCGTACCCTGAAGCTGACTGCCAAGGTCTTTAAGTAAAAAAGGCACACCGGTAAAAGGCCCTTGAGGTAAGTCTGCTCGACTGGCCGCAAGTGCCAGTTCGATATGGTCCTGACTGAACAGGTTGAGCCGGGGGTTAACAATGCGCAGCCGCTTAACCGCTTCTGCGAGCAGCTCTGGCGGGCTCGCATCGCCTCGGGCGACCCACTGGGCTAAGGTCGTGGCATCTGCCACATCGTAATCCGTCTGATTCACACCATCGACAGCAGCACCTTGCCCCTGAACCCTGCGGCTTATCGCCGCGGCAAAGGCAAACCCCAGAAACTGCCGTCGACGGAATCTATTCACTACTTTGACTCGAACACTTGACGGCCACGAAACCATGTTTGCAACGGCGACGTCTCGGAAATAGCGTCGATTGGGATGTTGTGAATATCTTGATTGAGCATGATGAAGTCAGCCGACTTACCGGCCGCAATTGAACCAGCCTCGTCCTCGATACCCAAAATTAGCGCGGGCTGAGTGGTCCACAGAACGATGGCTTCATCAAGTGATACGCTTTGCTCAGCCCAAAATTTACTGGCGGTACCATTGGTGGGATGTTGACGAGTCACTAAAGACTCTAATGCAGGCCACGGGTTCATATCGGCAGCAGCAGCAGGCCAGTCCGATCCTCCATTAATCAAAGCGCCCGAATTGAGCAAATCTCGAGTAGGCCAATACTGCCCCCCCCTTGGAGACCCTACCGCCTGCAGCACGGAGTCAATAATGGGTCTCGGGTACCAAAGGTAGGGGGAAAAGTCAGCCACAGCATTGAGCGCGCGAAAACGCGGCAGGTCAGCTGGATCAATATACCCAGCATGCGCGAGAGAAATCGGCTGCCCGGGCGCACCGTTGGTTCCTCGCGCACTTTCAATAGCATCCAATGCAATACGGACTGCCCCATCACCTGCCGTATGAATCTTAATGAGGTAACCCGCAGCATCGAAGCGCAGAACCGCACGCTCAAGCTCCTCGGTGGCAATCATTTGCATCCCTAGGGTCGCTTCAGGATGTTGCGCATCTGTCGTATAGGGGGCCACCATAAGTGCAGAACGCGACGCTGTAGGCACACCATCAAGGAAGAATTTAATTGCCCGTGTTTTCAGATTCTCAGACCCATACTCAATCGCGCGCTCATCATAAGTCGCAACAGACTCCAAAGGCTCGGGCTCGCCACCATGACCATAACTTTGCTGATAAAGCACGGCATGAATATTTAACTCTCCCGCCTCGTCTGCCAACTTATAAGCGTGCATGGCCATTTCAGGCACTCGTGCATCGCCAAACGCCGTAACGCCATATCTGTTGGCTATGTCAGATACTGCCGCAATACCAGCGGCTTGTTGCGTCAGGGTGTATGGGGGAATCATCGAAGAGACAACACCAGCCGCCGACTCCAGCAGGACACCATTAGGAATGCCATTACTGTCGCGAACATAAACGCCTCCAATGGGGTCCTTTGCTTCAGCACTTAAGGGAATTCCGGCAAGCTTCAAGGCCTTCGTATTTGCCCAGCCGTGATGGGCCGAGTCATCGTCTAGGAATACCGGGTGATCACCACTGACTGCATCCAAAAATTGTCGGGGGGAAGCAATATCATGATCGACAAAAAAATTGCTACTCCACTGACCGCCCACAATCCAATCGGGAGCGTTCGGTGCCTGAGCACATTCTTCAATCGTATTGGCTAACTCCGCAGGCGTGGCATCAAACGCAAAATTACACATGTACAAAACTTTCTGGCCACCCATCGATGGGTGCACATGCGCATCTATCAATCCGGGAAATACCACGGCGCCCTGCGCATCAATAACTTGCGTAGCGTCGCCAACGAACTCACGTACTGCCGCCGTGCTGTCAACAGCTAAGAACCGTCCATCTTGAATCGCAAAGGCTTCGCGAACATCGCTAGAAGACCCGTCGGTGTAAACCTTAGCATTAATTACTACGGTATCGGCTCGCAATATCTCTTGCCCTACCGCCTCCGAGACATCACCGGGCGCTTCCTTGCACCCCCCGAGCATCACGCAACATCCCACCACTACCCAGCACGTCAATCCCTTCATAGATCGCCTCATAAAGATCACTGCAGAACGCATAAAAAAGAGGGCGAAAAAGCCCCCTTTGTAGTTAACACTCCTGTACTTTACTGCCCAATGAAGTAGCTAAAAGTCAGACCGTAAGTCCGTGGCATACCATAGGTTCGCACATAAGGGCCGTTACCTCCTGTATAGGCTGACGGGTAATAGTCTTCGTCCGTGAGGTTTCGAACCCAGGCCATCACGCGCCAATTGCCACTGCTAGAGCCAAGCCCAACTCTAGCATTCGCAACACCGTATTCTTCAGTAGCATCCTCGGGACGAGGACCTCCAGTTGTTTTACCCGTCTGGTTATAATCTGCCGAAAGGTCCAGCATAAGACTGTTGGTGATGGGCATTTCATAACGCGCGTACAGGGTGTACGAAAAATCAGGCGTCATTGCCAGTTCCTGCCCCGAGGCATCGTAGTAGTTGATGTTATTAGGGTAAGAGCTCGTGGCTCGATCAACGGCCTGCCACTTTTTGACCTCAGAATCCAACCAGGCGCCATTGGCAGCCAAGGTCAGCCCCTCGGTTGGCTGCCAGGTAAACTCAACCTCAGCCCCATAAATTTCTGATTCATCCACATTGGTCAGACCCGAAATATTCCCCACGAGTGTGACCGCCGCATCTTGCTCTTGCTTGTCTTTGTAATCGTAGTAAAAGACAGCACCGTTAACCTGCATAGTGCCCCCAGCAAGGGTCGCCTTAGTGCCTAGCTCATACGCCGTCAGCACCTCTTCTTCATAGGGTATGAGCTGTGTCGTTGTATTTGAATTCGCCCCGTTGAAACCGCCAGACTTAAAGCCATTGGAGATAGAGCCATAGACAAGAAGGTCGTCTGATGGCGTCCAATCCAATCCCACTTTGCCGGTGGCGCGCCCCGTATCAATCTTGTCTGAGTAGGGATTGAATGACGGATCAAAGCCGCCAATATCGTTAATGGTGCCGCAGTCTCCCGGGCCAACCTCAAAAGGTGAACCCGCGAGCCCAAACACATTATTTAGGAATAAACCCAGCGAGCCGTCATCAGCGACATAGGTACACCCGGTCCAATCACGTTTCTCATTGGTATAGCGCGCGCCTGCGACTATCTTAAGCGCGTCAGCCAGCTCGTACTCAACATGGCCGAAAACTGCCGCGGAGGTTGTTTCCTGTTCGTACTTGGTATCAAGCTCCAAAATGGGGTTAGGCGCAAAAAGACCTACACCAAAGGGAATGCTGCCATACCCATAAACCGAGTCAGACATGAAATAGTGATAGTACTCATCCATGTCATCCTGGGAGTAATACAGCCCTACAACCCAATTTAATCGGTCGCTTTCACCAGCAAGCCTTAACTCTTGGCTGAATACCTGCAAATCAGTGGTGTTGATATTGCTGGAATCATTATAAAAACCTCCGTCCCAGTCATTGCTTTCTTCTCGTTGAAAATCACTATACCCACTTATCGAAGTGAGGGTAGCGTCTCCGATGGCCCAATCTAGCCGAAGCATAATATTGGTAGACTGGTTGTCCCGCTGCGGGCGCAGGTCGAAGGTTTTTCCTGTCAGTGCACTGGTATAGCTATTGGTCCAACCCGCCTTGGTATTGTCATCAACCGAGTACCAGGGAGGCGTTTGGCCAAAGGTTGCGTTACCTGGAATGACATACTGATCGAGTGGCACATAGGGCGCCGTAAAATCTCCAATCCCGATCAGGCTGCCCGGATAAGCTGTGTTAGCCGTATTATCAGATTGGTCGTCAACATAGCTCACCATCAATTTTGCTGAAAAGCTATCACTGAAATCACTGACTAAGGTGCCGCGAATCGCCATGACATCGTCTTCACCGAGCTTGTCATCGCCTACCGTATTTTCTTGCCACCCTTCTCCCGACTGAGCAATTCTTACTGCTAAGCGCCCGCGGGTAGAATCTGACAAACTGCCACTCACATAGCCTTCAAGATCTAGCGCTTCGTAACGCCCATAGCTGGCAGTAACTCCAGCAGAAAATTCCTCAGTCGGTTCTTTGCTAATAAAATTAATTTGGCCCGCCGTAGTATTACGACCATAAAGATCGCCTTGGGGGCCTTTTAGTATCTCGACGCGATCGGTGTCAAAAAGCAAACCTCGAGTCATTACCGTATAGGGCATGGCGACACCATCAAAATAAATACCCACGGTCGAAGAAGCTGCCGTCGAATAATCTTGAAAACCAACGCCACGGATGGTGTAGAGCGGAACGCCTGTAGCTGCAGTCTCATTAACGGTGACACCCGGCGTGTACATTGCAATGTCTTCCGCGCTCAAGATGCCGAGCTCACGGATCTGCTCTCCCGTAAATGTTGTGATCGCGATACCTACATCGTTGGCACCTTGCTCGCGCTTTTGAGCTGTAACCACCACCTCTTCCAACTGAAGTGAGAAGGCTGGCAGTGCAACAGATGCTATGGCAACGGCAGCCGCTAATTTTGCAATGGGACCGCGATAACTGTTTCGACAATGATTCATTGTGAACTCCCCTACTAGCTTTTTTATTTTTTGACCGCAGCTCAAACGCCACAGGCACGCCCTTTTCGCTCAACTATACCTGCAGCGCCCTTGGGAAGATTGACAAAAGCGGCCACAGACTTGACCGCCAATTTGATTAGATTTTCGTTGAAGTGGCGCGTCTGGACTTACTTGAAAATTATTTAATCAAGAAGCGCACGCAAATTCTCTCGGTAAGCTTGGGGAGATTCACCCACCCAAGAACGAAAGGCCCGACTAAAGGCACTCAACTCGGAATACCCCAAATCAAAAGCAATTTCGGTCAGCGAGGCGCGTGAATTCACCAGCAGGTACTTCGCTCTTCGCTCTCGCGCGAGATTTTTTGCCTCGTTAAAAGTAAAGCCCTCCTCTGACAGACGGCGTCGAAGCGTCCGCGTTGATAAACCCATAAGCTTGGCAATACTTTTCGAGTCGAGGTTGCCTATGGGGTCTTCTAGCATTATCTGACGACAAACCTTGCCCACAAAGCCGCTGGTTTTATCTCCCATTGAAAAGTAGGTTTCCATGGCATTAGCCAAGATTCTAAACATCAGTTTATTACTGGTAAGAAAAGGCTGTTTTAGGAACGATGCTGGAAGGTAAATGCTATTGTGCTCGGCATCAAACTCCAGCCTGCAGTTAAAGAATTCGCGCAATGCTTGGGTTGTGGCAGGCTGCTTATGGCGAAACGTGACCCGTATCAAAGGGACCGATGTGCGCGTCGCCGTAAGCAACGTTTGCACTAGGAAGCCATTGAGGTATTCATTGAGCTGAGCCATATCGGAACTGCCCATATCGATAAGATCGGCGGAGAACACTACGGTATCTCCTCCGGACTGATAGTGCGTAGTGATACCTGAGTCGATATAGTGATCGTACTGATTTAAAAAGCTTAATCCACTGCCTACTGAAGGCGCTGACAACATTGCTACGATTAGCAAACTACTTGATTCAAAATGAAAATCCCGGCCCATGGAGAGCCCCATGGTCTGATTGTTAGTCACATCCGCAGCGTGCTCAAAGAGTGCAGCAACGCTTTCGAGGGGAAGTGGCAGGTCATACTCTTCATTGTTGGTGTAATCTAAGCCACTGGCTCCAAACACCGGTCCGGGATCGACCTCTCGGTCCATCAAATAATCTCGCACATAAGCGGCAAATCGTGGAGACAGACTCGGGGTATATCCCCCTGGAGAGCTCATCGAAAGAAAGTTCAGTCGGCCCCGTTCAATTGCGTGTAGTACGCCGCAAGGGCTGTCATCGCTGAGGGCTCAAGGTCTTTCACCACATTCACCATAAGTGGGTGATAGCGGGTGCCGCTCTTGAAGGCCTGCAGCTGATTATCTAAGTACAGCGCGCTCTGACCGGCCAAGATGGGCCAATTCTTTGCGACCGGGTAGCCTTTCATACCATGGCATGCGTGACAATAACCGGCTCGGTTTAAGCCTTCCTCAACTAAGTTAGCGTTACCGTTGTCGGCGACTACCCAGGGTTGTGCCGCATACCAGGCTGCCAGCTCGTCGATATCGGCATCACTTAGCCCCGCTGCCATACCGTTCATCAAAGCGTTTTTCCGTTCCCCGCTGCGAAAGGCCTGTAACTGCAGGACGAGATAGGCAGCATTTTGCCCCCCAAGATTGGCGTAGTCGGCATTGATGCCAACCCCATCTTTACCGTGACAAGCGGCACAGATAGCTAACGCCTTAGGCTCCGCTGCCAGCGAGGGAGCTCCTAAAACAATTGTTAGCGCTGCCATACAAACAGCAAACCTCGTTAAACTTTTCATGACTCTGCTCCTTGCGCCCCTAGTGAAGCGATTTCTGCCAACACAGATGCTCTATGATTTTCAATTTCTTGGAGTGGTTGAGTTCTGAGGACAGCCACTTCCTGCGATGTATAGGGGATATAACCTGCCGATGGCAGGCTTACCCCTGCAAAATTGTCGATACTCCAGTTCAAGACCTCCGCGAGCTCAGCATCATCAAGTGTGGACAGTGCAGAACCTGGGACCCGAACCATAAACTCTCGCCCTCTTTGGCTACGCAAGAAGTAGCCCATGAAGTCCTTTAAGGGTGGAATGGCATTGGCACCAGCACCGTCGGGGGTGTGACAGCCCTGACAGAACATTTGATAGTGGTATTTCGCGCGCTCGGGGTTCATCGGCTCATCAGCAGTCAAGCCCGGACAGACAGCCCCCAAAACGGCAAATATCAGCACTTTGATCACCGCGTTCACCACTGCGCTACTCCTCGAACGCCACCCCGACAACCACGGCAGCCGAACAATGATAAGCCGCACTCGAGGTACCGAGGCACCAGTTAATATCGTTGGTTTTGTCTGGGCGGTATGGCGGTCTATCGCCCTCATCGCGCTGACACAAACAGGCGCCGCAACCGGGCTTACCGCAGCAGTCATTGTATGAAATCACGTAGTTACGGCCATCAGCCGGATTGTGACAGGTACCAATCCAGGTCACCGGTGACATTTCAGTACCGGGGGGACAACTGTTGGCGCTACCCCCGCAGCAGCTGCATAGAAACCCATCGATGGCGCAATACCGCCAATAATCGCAATCGGTATCACTGCCTGTCTCCTGAGGCCGGCTTGCAACGTCAGGTCCCGCAGCACGCGCCACGGGTAAGAGTGGCAGTGTGCTGGCGCCTACAAGCACGCCTCCCAGAGCTTTCAACATGCCGCGACGAGGGGCTTGCTGGGCTGCACTTCTAGCTCGCTGCTCGAGCAGCCGATCAATGAAAGACATCATGATTTGACCTCCACATAAGACGCATCTGTGCGTTTATTCATAAAATCCTGAATCGAAGCCACACCCTGCTCCTTAGCTTCAAAGAGACTGTCGATGTGCTCGCGAGAATTAACGATTCCTAAAGAAGCCACCCGCTGCTGCTCGTCAACCAAAACCGCGTAGGGCAACTTCGATACGCCATAACTTTTGCCGACCAACTCACTAACGACATACGGTAGCGGAATTCCTTTGCGCGCGACATAGCCTGCGTGATCCTGCTGGTCGCCGTCGCTCACTAACACCACATCCACCCAAGCTGCCTCAGCTCGGGCGCTCGAAAGCAGCGCTGGCATGAGCTCATTACACACCGGGCAGTCAGGTGACATAAAAAACAGCAATTGCGATTTGCTGCTAACACCCCCAATACTGACCCGTTCATCGCTAAGCGTTAGCGCCTCTAGCGCCGGCGCCTGTGCACCCACCTCAAGCGTTCGATTAACCATTAACGCCCCTGCTGGCGCCACCCGCTCAAAGAGCACACCGACCTGCCGCAACAACGCATAATTAACCAGAGCAAGGCCGATTACTGCAATCCACAAAACAATATTTGAGGCTAGAAGAAAACTCATGCCGACCACCCTATCAAGCGCTGTCGATTAGCAATAATCTGATCGGTTGATAAATAAATCAGCACTAAGAAAAAACTAAAGCCTAGACCTAAGGTCATGCCAACCCAAGGGATTAATGAAGCCTGGCTAAATGCCACCGCGAATAAAGGGATAGCAATCACTGCGTTGCGCAATATCAACTCTGGTCCAATACGTGTTTCAGCTGCGGGGCCACTGCAACCACAACGCATATCTCTTCGTCCTGCCTGAATCTGACGCCACATCAATACTGCATAGACCGTTAAGAGCAGACTACAGCCGAGGGCTCCTATCCACCGCACGCCAGGCACTAAAACCATCACCGCTAACGCCATCTCGCAAACGCCTGCAGCAGTAACCGCCGTACCCCTAATGGGCCGCCCCAAATAAGTCGCCATAATATCCACATACTCTGCAGAGTGACGAACCTTTGAGTACCCCGCGTGGAAAAAAATAATGCCGGCAAATATCGTGACTCCGGCCACTAGCGCAGACAGTAACATTTACTGGGCACCCCGCAGCAACAGCGGCGTTTCCTGACCAAAGCCTGTAATATTTTTGATGAAGCTTCCAGTCAAACCGTCGTATAACTCAACACTCATATCCGTAGGGTTAGTCACCAGCACTTTGGGTTCTTCGCCTCGACTCACCGCCAGAGAGAGGCCCCACGCTTCAAGTGGAATCCGCAGAACACGCCGCCTAGCCTCGGGATCAAACACCCAGATCTCGCTGCCTCCTGCGTTATGCATTCCGTCCACACCATTGGCCTCGGCGTTCATCAAAAAATAAATGCGACCTAAATCATCTTCACCGTCAATACCGATACCCGAGGGTGCCCAAGTCTCCTCGCCGCTACCATAGAGCGGCCAAGACGCCATAGGCAAAGCGGCGCTTCCAGTCATAGCAACTGGCTGTACGCGCCCATCAAAGGCTGGGAAATAAGCAATATTATCTACGACAGCGGGCCGCTCAAAGATCGGCGACTCGTCCGAGTCAAAAAACACCTCACTCATAACTCTCGATTTTTCAGAACCGTCATCATTAAGAACCACCGTCAGCATGCGGCCGTCAGCGCACAGGGCACTGAGTCCCATGTCCCCATTTGCGTAAATAAAGCTGCATCCTGGGATTGGGATCTCACCCATGACTGCGCGAGTATCGAGATCGACCAAGGTCACCGATGTCGAAGGGCTGAGATTGAAGACAGCCAGCCAACGATCATCCTTTAAAAGCTGTAGCGCTACGCGCTCTGGCATCCCCATAAAACGCTTGCCAGCAGGCAGTATGACCTCGCCAACCGCCGACAGGTTTACCGTATCCCATATGGTCAATACATCGATTCGGTCGCCACGAGTTCCGCGGGTGTGGAAGGTCTCAATAGCAAGAATCTCCCCCCTTGATTGCGCCTCAATAAAAGTCCCCATGAGACTGACAGGAAACATCCCTTGCACCTGTTCGCCAACAGAGTCTTTAGTAGTGTCTAGGACAACAACCTTACCGTCAGACATGTGGAAGAAGGCGGCGTCGTGAACCAAAAACCAGTCCGCCGGGTAGCGCTCAGGTAGGGTTTCGATGACCCCAGTGGGCTCTACTGCAAGTGGCGGCCGCATTTCTTCTGCACTAACCCAC
>ENA-ORDA01000641-ORDA01000641.1-marine-metagenome-genome-assembly--contig:-NODE-641-length-33367-cov-4.508531_pt1 | contig 33367 bp, 32 predicted proteins | sample MGYA00237778_ERZ508506 | MGnify/ENA primary metagenome ERZ508506 (study PRJEB26177, sample SAMN06267891) | marine metagenome | isolation source: Monterey Bay, California, USA | place: Pacific... | reverse complement strand
GGTGATGCTCTACCCCTGAGCTACTTTCGCAGTAGAGGTGCAAATGTAATATAAAATTCAAGAAAAGTTCAAGCTTTTATTTAGAAAAAATGAAAATATTTATCCCTTTAAACGACGCTTAATATCGTTGAGTTTCATCAAGGCTTCAACGGGTGTAAGCGTATCAATATCCAAGTTTTTAATTTCCTCACGTAGAGCTTCTAAGAGGGGATCGTCTAAATTGATAAAACTCAGTTGGAGGTCTTGTGTACTCTTTTTTAATGCTTCTTTTCGGTCTTCTTCTTGGTGTGATTGTTCCAAGAATTTTAATTTTCGTTCTGCAGTAGCCAAAACAGTCTTGGGCATTCCCGCCATTTTAGCCACATGGATTCCAAAACTATGCGCACTTCCCCCGGGAGCGAGTTTCCGTAAAAAGAGCACGCTGTCTTTGAGTTCTTTTACCGAAACATTAAAGTTTTTGATGCGTTCAAAGCTTTGAGTCATCTCATTCAATTCGTGGTAGTGGGTTGCAAAAAGCGTTTTGGGTTGTGCCGGATGCTGATGCAGGTATTCTGCAATTGCCCATGCAATTGATATACCGTCGTAAGTACTAGTTCCTCTCCCAATTTCATCCAAAAGAACCAAACTGTTTTCGGTGATGTTGTTTAAAATTGCAGCCGATTCGTTCATTTCGACCATAAAGGTTGATTCGCCCAAGGATATATTATCACTCGCTCCCACACGTGTAAATATTTTATCGACAATACCCATAGAAACTTCTTGAGCGGGCACAAAACTCCCCATTTGTGCGAGGATAACAATCAAGGCAGTTTGACGTAATAAAGCCGATTTACCGGACATGTTGGGGCCGGTAATCATAATGATTTGTTGCTCTTCTCGATTCAAGGATACATCATTGGCGATATAGGATTCGCCTACGGCCAATTGATTTTCAATAACCGGGTGACGTCCAGCTTTAATGATTAAGTCGGTTCCTTCGATCAGCTGCGGACAATTGTAATTGTGCTTTTGGGCTAGAAGCGTAAAGCCTACTAAACAGTCCAAAGTTGCAATCTGAATTGCATTTTGTTTTAATACGCCCAGCGTATTCTGAATGTTTTTAAGGAGCTCGGCATAATAAGTAAGTTCCAAGGTCTGAATCCGGTCCTGTGCCCCAAGAATTTTGACTTCATAATCTTTCAATTCTTCTGTAATATAACGCTCCGCATTTACTAAAGTTTGCTTCCGAATCCATTCTTCAGGTACCTTATCTTTGTGGGTGTTGCGAACCTCAATATAATACCCAAAAACATTGTTGAAAGCGATTTTCAACGAACTAATTCCGGTACGTTCCGTTTCTTGCTCAACCATTCGATCCAGATGATCTTTTCCGGATTTACGGAGATTCCGTAATTCATCCAACTCTTCCGAAAACCCATCAGCAATAAAGTCTCCTTTGGTGGTGCTCACCGGAGCTTCTTCTCTTAATGTAGATCGAAGGGTTTCGATCAGCTCATCGCAATTGTGGAGTCCCAGACCGAGATTTTGAAGAACTTTTTCAGAAGAATCGACTAAAGCTGCTTTCAATGGAACGAGTTCCAGAAGGGAGTTTTTTAATTGGATCAGCTCTCTTGGAGCAACTTTTTGGGTTGCTATCTTAGACATCAAACGTTCAATGTCTCCAATATTCTTGAGACGTAAAACAGCTTCTTCTTTTATTTCTTCTTGACTGATGAAGGCATCTATCGCTTGATGTCGATCTTGTATTTTACGGACTGATTTTAGCGGGAAGCTTACCCAATGTCTGAGCATACGCCCACCCATAGCGGTGGAAGTGAAATCGATAACATCGATTAAAGAAACACCCTCTCTTGAGTTGGGATATAAAAGTTCTAGATTTCGAGCAGTAAAACGATCAATTCCGACATAGTCTTCTGAACTGATGGCTTGTACCGTATGAATATGTTGTAATTGTTTGTGTTGTGTTTCTGCTAAGTAGTGTAAAATTACGCCCGCAGTTATGGTACCTAATTCTAAACCCTCCACGCCAAAACCTTTCAAAGATTTAGTTTGAAAATGTTGTGTCAAAAGCTCGGTGCAGAATTCTGTTTGAAAAACCCAGTCTTCTATGTAAAAAGCAGCATGTTGTGTTCCAAAATGCTCAGCAAAAAAACCTTTTTTGGGTTTAGAAACCAATACTTCGCTGGGATTGAATTTTTGTAACAACTGATCTACGTGCTCAACAGATCCTTCGCTGGTCATAAAATCTCCAGTAGAAATATCGAGGAAGGAAACACCCCAATGACTTTTTCCGGGATGAACGGCGGCCAGATAATTATTCTTTTTTTGTTCTAATACATCATCGTTCAAAGCGACTCCGGGTGTAACCAGTTCGGTAACGCCGCGTTTTACAATGGTCTTGGTCATTTTGGGATCTTCCAGTTGATCACAGATCGCTACTCTACACCCAGCTTTCACCAACTTTGGTAAATACGTATTGAGGGAGTGATGCGGAAAGCCAGCCAATTCTATTTCACTGCTACTTCCAGCGCCACGTTTGGTCTGTATAATACCTAATATTTTTGCTGCTTTGATTGCATCAGAGCCAAAGGTTTCATAAAAGTCGCCTACACGAAACAACAACAAGGCATCAGGATATTTCGCCTTGATTTGGTTGTATTGCTTCATTAAGGGAGTTTCTTTAGCTGATTTTGCCAAGGGATATTTTCTTTATGATTTATGCGAATGTAACCATTATTTGAATTTTATAAAACGCTAATGAATACTTCCTTATTTTTGAGCTGTGAAACATAGAAAATTAAAAAACATAGAACTCGGTCGAAAGTCCGTAGAAGAAGCACAGGCAGCAACAAAAACCCCCTTGATTATAGTCTTAGACAATATTCGAAGTTTAAATAACATTGGATCGGTCTTTAGAACTTCAGATGCCTTTTTGCTTCAAAAAATTTATCTCTGTGGTATAACGGCTCAACCGCCTCACAAGGACATTCAAAAGACAGCACTCGGAGCAACTGAATCTGTTGCATGGACCTATGTCGAAAACACACTTGATTTGGTTATCAAGCTCAAACAAGAAGGAGTAGCGGTTTGGTCTATTGAACAAGCTGAACAGGCTGTTTTTTTAAATGACTTTCAACCAGAACCCAAGCAAACCCATGCCTTTGTTTTGGGGAATGAAGTAAAAGGCGTGGCTCAGGAAGTGATCGATGCATCGCATGGTGTAATCGAAATCCCCCAAGAAGGAGCAAAGCACTCTTTGAATATAGCTGTTACTGTTGGTGTGGTAGCCTGGGACTTTTTTCAGAAAACACAGTAGGTTTAGAATTTCAACGGTTCGTTCCAAATACTCAAAACAGAATTGTCTTCGCATTTTTGTTGAAGCTCTTCTATGCTTTTCTTCAGTTGTGGATGTACCTTTTTTGCATCGAGATCGGCTAAAGGTGTCAAAACAAATTGTCGTAATTCCATTCTTGGGTGAGGCAACTGTAGGCGCTCGTGAGAAATAATTTCATTATTGAATAACAGAATATCCAAATCGATCGGTCGGGCTTGGTATCCTTCACTAGGATCGCGATTCCTTCCCAATTCATTTTCAATGGTTAAGAGAGCATCGAGTACATCCAGTGCAGTTTGATCTGTTTTAATTTTAATACAGGCATTCAGGAATGCATCGCTTTCAAAACCCCAAGCAGGCGTTTCATATACTTTAGATACAGATAGGATAGTACCAATTCGAGAACCAATGCAGTCAACTGCTTTTTGTAGTAAAACAAATCGGTTTCCAATGTTACTGCCCAGAGCAATGTAGACCATGGTTCTTTTTTGAGTCAAAAAAAGACAAAAAAAAGCACGGGTGCAACTCTTGAATCACTTATTGATTCAAGGAGTCCTTAATTTGTTGTGCTTGAACTAAAGCCTGGGGAGCGTTTTTCCGCAAATTAGAAATTCGAGCTTGATGAGAAGGGTGTGTACTCAATATCTGTGGAGTTTTTGAACCTGGGCTTTGGGCTTTCATGCGTTCCCACAAAGAAGCGGCTTCCGCAGGGTCATAACCCGCTATGGCCATCAGTTGCATTCCAATGATATCAGCTTCATTTTCATGTCCTCTGCTGAAAGGTAAAATCCCCGCTACATTAGATCCAATTCCGTATGCCTTTAGAAACAAATCCCTCTTTTTCTCAGGCTCGTTTTCTAGAAGTTTTGCTCCCAAGATACCCAGACCTTGTTGAATCGTTCCAGCACTCATACGTTGGGCTCCATGATTTGCTAGGGCGTGTGCAACTTCGTGCCCCATTATTGCAGCAATACCAGCCTCGGTCTCAGCAACATCCATAATTCCAGTATAAAACACTATTTTTCCACCTGGCATACACCAAGCATTGATTGCTTTATCTTCTACTAAATTATATTCCCAAGCATAGTCATCGAGATAGCTGAGGTTTTGTTTGTATTCAAAATAAGCTTCGGCTGCACGGGTTATTTTTTTGCCAACATGTTGTATTTGATTACTCGCTGTAGTGTTTCGGATAACCTTATTGGTAGTGATGAAATCATCATATGCTTTAAAAGCTTTAGGAAGTACAGTCTTATTCCCGTAAATCTGCAAGGTTTTTTTACCTGTAAATTGGTTGACTTTACATTGAGTTAATAATAGAAATACGCCTAAGAAAAGGACTGTTTTTTTCATGGTTTCTTGATTTGGAGAGTGTAAATATAAATGTTTTGCACTAAAAATGAAGTTGTTACTTCTGTTTTAAAAACATAAGCACTTATGTCTCCATCAATCAGTTTATCTTATATTTGTAAAAAAATAGCTCCAATGAATTTCATACGTACATTTTTTGCTTCCGTTTTAGGAACACTCACAGCCCTTTTTTTAGGAGGTATTATCTTATTTATGCTGATCGCTGGAATTGCCAGTGTTGTGAATTCAGATGATAGTTCTGCTGCAATGATTCAGGACAATAGTGTTCTATCCTTGAAATTAAACTTACCCATAATGGATAATGTTCCAGGAAGTCAAGATTTTCAGGTTAGTTTAGGCTTGGATGCAGAAAGTATTCAATTGATTGATCTTGTTACTGCGATTGAATTGGCTAAAACAAATGATAAAATCAAAGGAATCCATTTACGAAGCGATTATCTAGCGGCCGGGTGGGCGCAAACCAAAACACTTCGAGATGCACTATTGTCTTTCAAAGACAGTGGAAAGTTTGTGTCGGCTTATGCTGATTTTTTAACTCAAAAAGGGTACTATTTAGCATCAGCTGCGGATTCTATTTTTGTCAATCCAAATGGAGGTGTTGAACTCAAAGGACTGGCATCAGAAGTTTTATATTTCAAAGATTTTGAAGATGAATACGGCTTTAAAATGGAAGTAATCCGTCATGGTAAATATAAGAGTGCAGTAGAGCCCTATTTATCTAACTCCATGAGCGAAGCCAATCGAGAACAAATCGGTTCTTTAATTGCCTCTCTTTGGGAAACTATTGGTTCAGAAATTGCCGAAGCCCGAAACATGTCTGTTGCTGAGCTTGATGCAATTGCTTCGGACCTCAAAGCAAATCTTGTTGGAAATGCGCTCAAGGTAGGCTTGATAGACCATATCAGCTACAAGAGTAAATATGTTGAACTATTGAAAAGTAAACTTGGTTTATCAGAAAAGGATAAACTCAAGTTGGTAGATTATAATGATATTTTGGCAGGAAACGCTGCACATAAAAAAGGAGTTCGCGATAAAATAGCAGTTATTTATGCTCAAGGACCAATTCTTTTTGGAGAAGGAAGTGAAACTCAAATTGGCGATCAGGTTTTTGTTGAAGCAATAGAAGAAGCGGCTAAAAGTAAGCGTGTAAAAGCAATTGTATTGCGTGTTAATTCTCCTGGTGGGAGTGCCATGATTTCCGATATTTTGTGGAACGCATTAGAAGACGCGAAGAAGAAAAAGCCCTTAGTAGTTTCAATGGGAAATGTTGCAGCTTCTGGTGGTTACTATATTGCTTGTAATGCCAATACAATATTTGCAGACCCAATGACCGTAACAGGTTCTATTGGAGTCTTTGCGACCATACCTAACATCAAAGGTTTCACAGATGATATTGGGATTAAAGCGGAGCATGTAATGACACATAAAAATGCAGTTGGCTACAGCCCGTTTGAGCCAATCTCGCCCGGTTTTCGTAAAAGTGCTTTGGAAAGTATTGAACATGTTTACGATACCTTTAAACAACGTGTTGCAGATGGAAGAAACTTATCTCTAGAGGAAGTGGAAGCCCTTGCCCAAGGAAGAGTTTGGACAGGTTTACAAGCAAAAGAAAATGGACTTGTTGACGAATTAGGAGGCCTAGGTGCAGCCATAGAAGCTGCTGCTGTTCTTGCAGAAATAGAGGAATATAATTTGACCTCGTACCCTAAAATTGAAACAGACTTTGACGATATTTTTGCTCTAATGAGCCCTTTTGCTGCAATTGAAACTCAAATTAAATCAGTACTTCCAAGAGAATTTAGCACTTTTATTGAAGCATCAACTTCTGAGAAAAATCAAGCCCCACGGATTCAAGCTCGAATTCCATTTTCACTTGATATTAGATAACGCATGAATCAAAAAGACAAGGCAATTGCGTATCAGATTTTCTTATACTTAGCTGCCCTTTTCATCACTTCTTTGGTGGTTTCTAATCTAATTTTTCAAAAGTTCTTTTATTGGTATCCCATAGACACAAAGGTGTTTGGAATTCCATTGTTCGAACTGTCGGTGGGCATTTTGCCCTATCCGATTACTTTTTTAATCACCGATTTAATTTCTGAAATTTTCGGTCAAAAAAAAGCAAATCAAGTTGTTGTTGCTGGAATTTTTGCTTCGTTTTTTTCCATTGGTATTTTGCTGCTAGCGGATTTTATGCCTGCAATTCCCTCCTCACCTATAGGGGATGAGACCTTTTCTCAGGTATTTTCCTTATCTCCCTTAGCTGTTCTAGCCTCCATGATTGCATACTTATGCGCCCAGTTTGTTGATATTCGCATCTATCATTTTTGGAAAAAGAAAACCCAAGGGAAACAGCTGTGGTTGCGAAATAACTTTTCAACCTTTGCATCTCAATTTTTAGATACTCTTACCGTAATTCTTTTACTTTGTGTGTTCCAAGTATTACCCTGGAATATGTTCACTGGCTTAGTAATTTCGGGCTTTATTTTTAAAGTTCTTATTGCGGCTATTGATACCCCTTTTCTCTACCTCTTTGTATATTTAATAAGAAAACGTTTCAACCTAAAAGCTGGAGAAGAAATTCAATTAGAAAACTAATCATAACGACATGAGTGATCCCGTACGAATAAATAAATACCTCAGTGAAATAGGATACTGCTCTAGAAGAGCTGCCGACAAAATGATCGATCAAGGTCGAATTGCTGTTAATGGTGAGGTGATTGGTATGGGTGTAAAAGTTCTTCCAGAAGATGTCATTCATGTAGACGGAGAAGTTGTTCGTCCCGGGAATGAAAAAGCGATTTATATAGCATTCAACAAGCCTGTAGGCATTGTTTGCACTACCGATACAGCGGTTGAAAAAGACAACATCATAGATTACATTAATTTTCCAAGTCGAATTTTTCCTATTGGACGTTTGGACAAGCCTAGTGAAGGACTCATATTTTTGACCAACGATGGTGATATCGTCAACAAAATTTTACGTGCACGAAATCATCACGAAAAAGAATATGTAGTTACCGTTAATCGACCGATAACGGATGATTTCATTAAGCAGATGGGCGGCGGAATTCCAATTTTAGATACAGTTACAAGACCCTGTGAGGTTAAACAGACCCATAAAAAAGAATTCAAAATAATATTGACTCAAGGTTTGAATCGTCAAATTAGAAGGATGTGTGAGTATTTGGATTACCGTGTAACAGCATTGAAACGAACTCGAATTATGAATGTTTCTCTAGACGTTGATAAGGGAAAATGGCGTCATTTGACTGCTGCTGAAATGGATGAAATCAATCGTTTGGTAGAAACTTCGTCTAAAACCATTGATTAGTTACTCAACTTTTAAATTAATAACCAAACCTTCATTGGATCGGATATTAAAAACAGTATCGTCTTCAAAAATGAGATATTGCCCTTTGATTCCTTTCAAGACTCCAGTATAGTTTTGTTCTTTAATCAGATTCAAACTTTTAACTTTTTCGGGATAACGATTCACGGGGAATCCAATATCCAAAGGCTCTTTATTATCAAGAAGCACATAGGGTTTTAGTTCATTTGGAAGATGATCAATAGCCTTGTTTCTTTCGGCATCCCAATCAATTGGCTCCGCTTCGTTTTGTAACATTTTTCGCCAATTGGTTTTGTCCGAATAAATATCTTTCAAGGCAACTTCACCAACGCCAGCTAGATATCGATTAGGCACTTCTAGGACAGCTAAAGCTTGATGTGCGCCCTGATCGATCCAACGGGTTGGTACTTGTGTTTTTCGAGTTACACCAACCTTTAAATGGCTAGAAAGTGCGAGATATACAATGTGCGGTTGCAGCTGTACTTTTTTTTCATAAGCCAAATCGCGATCTTCGATGTCCAAGTGTGCGGTGCTCAATTCGGGGCGCATAATCCAATCGCCTGCGTTTGGGCTTTCGAAAAAACATTTCTTGCAAAAACCTTGTCTAAAAATGGGTTCCGTACGGGAACAATTGAGACATTCATAGCCCGTCATTTCTAGCGTGATGGATTGATCAATGAATTGATGTAGAGCTACAAAATCGTTTTTCAGATTGAGATAGTATCCAATCGAAGGTCCGAACTCTGTATTCATTTTTTTAAGAACGCCTGAAAACATGTGGTAGAATGATTTATATTTATAAAATAAAGATACTTATAAAATGGCAATCCCCTTATTCAATTCTATTGCCTCTTGGTTTCTTAAAAAAAGAATCCATCAGGTAGAACTCTTTATAAAATATCCTCATGAAGTTCAACAAGAAGTTCTTCAAGATTTACTCCGTGTTTCTGAACAAACTGAAATAGGATTGAACTATCAATTCAGTTCGATTACAAATTATGAAGTTTTCAAAAGTAGAGTACCCCTAGTTGCTTACGAAGATATAGCGGTAGATATCAATCGGAGCAGAAAAGGTGAAGCCAATATCTTTTGGCCAACACCTATAAAGTGGTTTGCAAAGTCTAGCGGAACTACAGATAGTAAAAGCAAATTCATCCCAGTAAGTATCGAAGCTTTAGAGCAATGTCATTACAAGGCTGGGAAAGATATGCTTTCGTTTTATTTTAATAATAATCCAGAATCAGAACTCTTTAATGGCAAGAATCTGCGCTTGGGAGGGAGTCAAGAAATCTACGATAACAGTACCAGTTATTTTGGAGACTTGTCGGCAATAATTATTGATAACATGCCTTTTTGGGCAGAAATTAGTAGTACACCATCCCATAAAATATCATTAATGCCCGAATGGGAAGCTAAAATGGATGCCATTTTAAATGAGAGCGTAAATGAAAATGTAACCAGCTTTGCGGGAGTTCCTTCCTGGATGATGGTTTTGTTTAATAAGGTTATTGAGCAAACTGAAAAGAAAAATATTTTGGAGGTTTGGCCTAACCTTGAAGTTTTTTTTCATGGAGGAGTTAGCTTTAAACCGTATCAAAATCAATACAACAATTTTTTCCCAGGCTCTCAGTTAAAGTACTACGAGACGTATAATGCATCGGAAGGCTTTTTTGGAATTCAAGATCAGAACAATTCTGATGAAATGTTATTGATGTTGGATTATGGAATTTTTTATGAATTCATTCCCGTTGACGGAACAGACGAAGATGTTGTTCCGCTAGCCGGAGTATCATTGTATACAAATTATGCACTTGTGATTACAACCAACGGAGGTTTGTGGCGTTACAAATTGGGCGATGTAATCAAGTTTACTTCGGTACATCCGTATCGTATTCAAGTGGTTGGGAGAACAAAGCATTTTATTAATGCTTTTGGAGAAGAATTAGTAATTGAAAACGCAGATCGAGCTTTGTCCAAAGCAGCTCAAGCTTTAGGAGTTCATATCGTAGATTATACTGCTGCTCCAATTTTCATGAAAGAAAAAAGCAGTGGGGCACATCAATGGCTTATTGAGTTTGACTGCCCGCCTGAAAACATGGAGCGATTTACTAGCCTGTTGGATGAAACCTTGCGTGAAGTTAATTCGGATTATGACGCCAAGCGATATAAAGATATGACCATGCGTCTTCCAGAAATAGTCATAGCAAAGCCTAAACTGTTTTACAACTGGTTATCTGAAAATAAAAAACTGGGAGGACAACACAAGGTTCCGCGTTTATCTAATAATCGTGATTTGATGGAAGAGTTATTAAAGTTTAATGCTAAGAAACCGCTTTAAGCGTTGGGTCTTTTGAGTTGTTGAGCTTTCCTTCAGCATAAATTTTGGTGATTTTCAACTCTGTTGCGTTTCCACCAGGCATTTCGAACATTGCGTCCGTAAGAATAGCTTCACAAAGAGAACGTAATCCTCGTGCTCCTAAGTTGTATTCCAAGGCTTTTTCAACGATAAAATCCAATGCTCCTGAAGAAAAACTGAGTGTAATTCCATCAAGCTCAAAAAGTTTCACGTACTGCTTGATCAATGCATTCTTGGGATCAGTCAATATAGAACGTAAAGTTTTTTTGTCTAGCGGGTGCATGTAAGTCAATACAGGAAGGCGCCCGATTATTTCAGGAATTAATCCAAATGATTTTACATCCTTTGGATTCACATATTGTAAAAGGTTGTCTTTGTCGATGTCTTCTTTTTGCGCTTGAACTTTATATCCAATTGCCTGAAGATTCATACGCTTATTGATTTCACGTTCAATACCATCAAAAGCTCCACCAGCAATAAATAATATATCGGAAGTATCTACTTCAATGAATTTTTGGTCGGGATGTTTACGACCTCCTTTCGGGGGAACGTTTACAACGGTTCCTTCGAGCAACTTCAATAATGCTTGTTGAACCCCTTCTCCTGACACATCACGTGTAATGGATGGATTATCTCCTTTGCGAGCAATTTTGTCAATTTCATCGATGAAAACAATTCCGCGTTGCGCGCGTTCAACATCGTAATCTGCAGCTTGGAGTAAGCGTGTTAAAATACTTTCAACATCTTCACCAACATAGCCTGCTTCTGTTAATATTGTAGCATCTACGATAGCCAAAGGAACACTAAGCATCTTGGCAATGGATTGAGCCAATAATGTTTTTCCTGTTCCAGTTTGTCCAACCAAAAGGATATTACTTTTTTGAATTTCAATGTCCTCAAGCTCCGATTTAGGATGAGATAACCTTTTGTAGTGATTGTATACAGCAACAGAAATTACACGTTTAGCTGCATCTTGACCAATAATATATTGATCTAAAAAAGCTTTGGTAAGCTTTGGTGTTTTTACATCTAAAGTTTCGGATTCATTAGTTGCATCTTCAGAGCTTTTATCTTCTTCAATCACAATACCATGAGCCTGATGAATACATTTATCACAGATATGAGCGTCTAAGCCAGCAATCAGCAAATCGGTCTGTGGTTTAGAACGGCCGCAAAAGGAACAAATTAATTCTTCATCACTCATGATTCAATACTTTTTATTTAGTCAAAACTTCATCTACCATACCGTAAGCTTTAGCTTCGTCAGCTTTCATCCAGTAATCACGATCACTGTCGTGGTGTACTTTGTCGAATTCTTGACCAGAATGGTTTGCAATGATGTCGTATAATTCTTTTTTAAGTTTCATGATCTCACGAGCGGTAATTTCGATATCCGAAGCTTGACCTTGAGCGCCACCCAAAGGCTGGTGAATCATTACACGTGCATGTGGTAATGCAGAACGTTTCCCTTTTTGTCCTGCACAAAGTAAAACAGCACCCATGGAAGCAGCAATTCCAGTACAGATTGTAGCTACATCGGGTGTTATGTACTGCATTGTATCATAAATACCCAAACCTGCATATACGCCTCCTCCTGGAGAGTTGATGTACATTTGAATATCACGTTTTGGATCTACACTTTGTAAAAACAACAACTGTGCTTGAATGATGTTTGCTACTTGATCGTCAATTCCTGTTCCTAAAAACATAACACGATCCATCATCAATCTAGAGAATACATCCATCTGAGCTACGTTCATTTGGCGTTCTTCAATGATATAAGGAGTCATGCTGCTAACGATTTTATCGTAGTACATAGCGTTTACTCCGTGATGCTTAGTTGCGTATTTTTTAAACTCTTTTCCGTAGTCCATAGTGAGGTTTATTTAGTAACTAAAAGTAAGTAAAATTATTGTGCACTCCCGTATGCTTCTTTTACAAACGCATCGTAGTTTACTTTCTTTGTTTTTATTCCTGCATTTTCTTTGTAAAAATCCAATAGTTTTTTACTCATCAATTGATCAGAAAGCCTTTTGGTTTCTTCTTGATTGGTGAAGATTCGAGCAGCGATATCATCGAGCTCTTTTTCTTCTGGAGCTAGCTGACCATACTGAGCCATCTGTTCTTTGATTAATTCTTTAGCAAAGCTCTGTAATTCCTCGAACTGAATTTGAAGATCGTGCTCTTGGATAATTGATCCTTCGATCAATTGGTAACGAATCCCTTTTTCAGATTTGTCATATTCCTCGATTGCTTCTTCTTCATTCAATGGTTTTTCACCAGAGTTTTGTAACCAACGAATCAAAAATTCTTTAGGAAGATCAAATTTAGTTGCATCAATTAAATTTTCCGTTACATCATTAAGTAACTTTTGTTCCGACTGAGAAACAAATTGCTTTTCAATCCCATCCTTTACTTTAGCTTTTAAGTCTGTTACCGAAGTTACAGTTCCAGCTTCATATAATTTATCAAAAAGCTCTTGATCTAAATCGGCAAGAATTCTATTGTTGATTTCTTTTATAGTAATCGTAACCGTTTTTGGAAGCTCATCCAATTGTGGAATGGTTAAACCAAATGCTCTTGCAGAGGCACTGTCTTCCGTAAAAAGCCCTTTAGCTACTAATTCTAGCGTATCTCCAACTTTAGCGGCACTAAGTGCAGTGATGTTCTTTTTTCCTTTGATTTGATCAAATTCAATCACAGGAGTTGTGTCGATAGCAGCTTCCTCGTTTTTGATTTCAACAGATAGTTCAGCGCCTTTTCCAATTTCTTGAGCAGACTCAATCTTTCCGTATTGTTTTTGAATGTGATTGAGTTGTTCGTCAATCATTTTCTTGTCCGCTTCGATTTGAAAATAGGTAACTGCTTTTTTGCCTTTCAATTTAACATCAAACTTTGGAGAAAGCCCAAGTTCAAATTCAAAGTTCATGACATCAGCTTTCCAGTCAATTTCGTCTTGCATTTTTGGAAGTGGATTTCCAAGAAGCTCAAGCTTTTCGTCAGTGATATATTTGTTTAGGTTTTCTTGTAGTATTTTATTTACCTCATCAGCTGTAACTGCCGTTTCGTATTGTTTTTTGATCATGCCCATAGGCACGTGCCCTTTTCTAAATCCTGGGATGTTCGCATTTTTACGATAATCGTTCAATACGTTAAGTACTTTTTCAGCAAAATCATTTTGATCTAATGCGATCGTGATTGTACTGTTTAAGGCGTCAAGGTCTGTTCTTGTAATTTGCATGGATGTGTTCTCAATAAATTAGGGCGCAAAAATAAGCCTTTTTAATGGGTTGTACAAGGATAAAATCCTAGTAATAACCGCCTAAACATGTTCAGACAACTTGATTTCTCATTTAAATATAAGATCTCTAATAGTTTCGGACTTACTTTTGAAATAAAAGAGTACATTTGCAGCTTGAATTAATAACCCGAACGTCGAGAACGTTCACAATTTAATATGACATGCCAGTAAAAATCAGATTACAGAGACACGGAAAAAAAGGAAAACCATTCTATTGGGTAGTAGCAGCTGATGCTCGTGCCAAAAGAGATGGACGTTATCTCGAAAAAATCGGAACATACAATCCTAACACTAACCCAGCAACAGTTAATCTTGATGTAGATGCTGCTGTAAAATGGCTAGAAAATGGAGCGCAACCTACTGACACTGCTCGTACTTTATTGTCTTACAGAGGAGCTTTATTGAAACATCACCTTCAAGGTGGCGTTCGCAAAGGAGCTTTAACTCAAGAAGACGCAGATGCAAAGTTCGAAGCATGGTTAGAGCAAAAAGATGTTCTTATACAAGCTAAAGTAGATGGCCTTTCTAAAGAAGATGCCAAAGCAAAAGCAAATGCATTTGCTGCTGAAAAAGCTGTAAATGAAAAGCGTGTTTCTGATGCTAAAGCTTTAGTTGATGAAGCTGCTGCCGAAGAAGCTGCTGCCGCTGCCGCTGTTGAAGCTGCTGCCGCTGCTGAAAAAGAAGCTGCCGCTGCTGCCGAAGCTCCTGCTGTTGAAGAAGCTAAAGAAGAAGTAGCTGAAGAGGCTGCTCCTGCGGAAGAAGCTCCTGCTGCTGATGCAACTGAAGAGACTCCAGAAGCATAATTTATTGCATCGATGACCAAAGAAGAATGTTTCTATCTCGGGACCATCGTTTCAAAATTCAGTTACAAAGGAGAAGTTCTAGCTAAGCTAGATACCGATACTCCTCAAGACTATATCAATTTGGAATCAGTTTTTGTCTTACAAGGCAACAAACTGGTTCCTTTTTTTATTGATAATGCCCAACTCCAAAAATCAAGCTTACTCCGGATTCGTTTCGAAGACATCGTAACAGAAGCCGATGCAGATTTGCTGATGAAGAAAGAGTTGTATCTTCCTTTAAGTTTCCTTCCTGAATTAGAGGACAGTCAATTTTATTATCATGAAGTTATTGGTTTTACGGTTAAAGAGCAATCGGGTAAAAAGATTGGAATACTGCAATCGGTAAATGATCAAACACCTCAGGCTTTGTTCGAGATTCTAGATAATAAGGAGCGCCTTATTCTAGTTCCTGTTCACGATGATTTTATTGCTAAAGTCGATAAACAATCTTCTGAGCTTACACTGAATTTGCCAGACGGATTATTGGATGTCTATCGCCCGTGAAAAATACACTCTTTCGGTTTAAGCAATTTCAAATTGACCAGTCGAAATCTGCAATGAAAATCGGCACCGATGGTGTTTTGCTTGGTGCTTGGACCTCTGTAAATAGGAAGCCCAAAATCATTTTAGATATTGGCTCTGGTACTGGGCTTATCGCTCTAATGCTGGCGCAAAGAACTATAAATTCTATCATCAAAGCAATAGAAATAGAAGAAGGTGCTGCTGTTGAAGCGGCTGCAAACTTTCAAAGTTCTCCTTGGTCAGATCGCTTAGAATTGATTCATGCAGACGTTTTGAACTACACTCAAAAATCGAATGAAACCTTCGACCTGATTGTTTCGAATCCCCCTTTTTTCAAGACTCCTTTTAAAGTATCAGAAGATTCAAGAAGTACTGCTCGAGATAACAACCACCTTCGTTACGAAGATTTGTTTTCTTGTGTTGATCAACTATTAAATCCTACTGGAAGTTTTTCAATGGTCTGTCCTTTTGAATACCGAAAGATGCTTGTTGATCTTGGACTTGAGCATGAGCTACATTTAGTTCATGAGCTGCACGTAAAGGGCACGTCAACGAGTTTTTTTAAAAGAATTTTGATGCGATTTGAAAAAACAAAATCTACTTTGCTAACCGAGGAATTGATTCTTGAAGAATCTCGTAATCAGCGTACACCGGAACATCAGCAACTGGTGCAAGATTTTTATCTCTAAAAATCAAACACAAATCCAAAAGAGGGGAAAGGAGTATTCCGTTCTTCTCGTTCAATCTTGATAAGTTCTTGAGGTGAAATCAGTACGCCTTCATCCGTTCTAGCCAAAGTATATTCGTCGGGTCGAGGGTTTTCTTGCGCTAAGAAATTTTGAATTTCGATATAGAAATTAAATGATAACTTTTCGAAATTCCATTTCTTATCCAAACGAAAATCACCTTGTTTGAAGGTTGAAAGTTTGTTTTCGCCCAAACGGCTATAGTCGATTATAATTTGCGGATAGGTTATTAAAGTTGCAGCTGTGTCTGTTGGTGCAAACGGTGTTGCTCCTGCATAACGGTAACGTAAACTAACCTCCCAGTTTTTTGGTAGTTTGTACCCTCCCGTAAATGTGAGTAAGTTTCCACTGTCCCAAACCGAAGGAAGCCTTATGTTGTTTATTCCTGAAAACTCACTGCTGAATAAAGTGTAGGCCAAAATTCCATAAAAGTTATTCGATAGCTTTTGTTGAAATAAAACTTCAATCCCTTTACTCTGTCCGCTACCAGTGTCAATTACTGCTTCATTTCCTAATACTTCAAAACCTGCTCCTTTATTGGCCAAGGATACACCGTCTAAAACAGATACTGGGTATTGACTGTAGTCTTTTCTAAAAGCTTCTACTGTAAAACGAGCGGAAGGACTTAGGTTGTATTCAACTCCAAAGACATAGTGGTCACTTTGTGTGTATCGATTGGATTTGTTGATAAACTCTCCACTGTTGTTTTGAAACCCTAACATGGTATAAGTTGGAATTTTGAAATAACGTCCCACAGAAGCATTCAGCTTCCAACTACTACTTTCATTGAGCATATACGAAGCCGAAAGTCTAGGTGATAGGTTGTCAATTAGTGTTGATCCATTCGTAAAGCTATCTGCATCTGAACGTAGTCCTAGTGCTAAGCTTAGGCGGTTGTTTACAAACGAACGGCTCAGTTTTCCAAAGAAACCGTATTTAGCAAAATCAATAGCGGTTTCATAACCTAAACCGCCAACTATATCATCCGTATTATTGGTGTAAACGGATTGCTGAACGTTAAGTCCGTAAGAGATTTTCCAGTCCTTTATATATTGGGTGGCATGGACTCTTAATTTAGTTTCTTGCTCTTTAGAATCATTTCTGAAAAGAACGCCTGTTTTGTTTTCGTTGTCTTGGTATTGACTAAAAATATTTTTCAGACGATTGGTGCTCAGTGTCGTATTTACTTGCCCTGTGCCGTCTTTGAATTTATGTTTCCAAGTAAGACCAAGGGTGATGGTTCTTTGTTCAATAATTGGAGCCGTTTCAAGAGCTGCTTGTTGTTCTACATCAAAATCATCAGGTGCAACCACCGAGAAATCATCGATAGATCCTAGACCGATAAAAGTCAAACTATTGCGCTCATCAATTTTATGATTTAATTTCCACTGATAATCCCAATAATCAGGTCGTATAGGAAGGCCTACTAAGGCAAATACAAATTGCAAATAACTTCTTCGTGCAGAAACCATTAGTGTTGTATTGGAGCGTTCTTTTCCTCGTTTGAACAGCGGGCCGTTGAAAGTTGCTCCAGCTTCACTTGCCCCAATTCGAACATTTCCCGAATATTTTTGATCGTTTCCTTCACGTTGCTCAAAAGCAAGTACTCCCGACAAAGGGTTGTCGTATTCTGCACCAAATGCAGAGGAAGACAATGTTACTTCTCGTATAAAAGAAACGTTGAGCATTCCTACTGGTCCTCCAGCACTTCCTTGTGTACTAAAATGATTGATGTTTGGGATTTCAACTCCGTCTAAGTAATATACACTCTCGTTTGGAGCTCCACCACGAATAATAAAGTCATTTCTAAACCCACCAATTGAAGGCGAAATTCCAGGTAAACTCTGAGCTACTTTTGCGATATCATTATTTCCACCTGGGTATGTTTCTATTTCAACAGCAGAAAAAGATTGAGTAGATAATGGTGTTTCTTTAGAGGTTCTAAAAGAACTCTTCGAGAGAATTATTTCATCCAAAGCTTCGGAAGCTTCGTTGAGTTTAAATAATAGAGATGGTGTTCCAACCGACTTTACAATTACATTATAAAGGGTTTGAGACTCATAACCTAAATATGTAGCTTGGATATTATATGATTTGGTGGGTACGTTTTCAAAAGTAAAATATCCATTTGCATCCGTAATAACACCAATGTTTGTTCCTTCAAGTATAACAGATGATCCTTCTAAAGGATATTGTGTTTTTAAATCAATAATTTGACCTGAAAATGTCCCGGTGTTTTGAGCAATAACATAGGTGGAAATTGTTAATAGAAGCAGGATTAGACGCTTTTGCATGGGAATTAATTTTTCTCAAAAGTAAGGTTTGGATTTTAAACTTAAAAGATTTTGTTTAACTTTTTTAAAATTAAAATAAACAAATTAATTTTTACGTTTTCTGTTTTTCTTTTTTGCTGCTTTGTTTTCTTTGTTAAGTTTTTCCACTTCCTTCTCTTTCTCTTGGAGATCGAATTCTTGTCTAAATAGTTCCAGTTCGTCTTTGCTTATTTGATCTTGATCTCCTGCCTGCAATCCAATATCTTCAATTCCGAAAGATCCTTTGTCCGTTTGTTTGCGCATAATTTCTTTGGAGGCTTTCAAGCTGTAGTATACTCCAGGATCGATCATTTTATTGGCAATGTAATTTTCTTTTTTCTTTTTATCCCAGCGTACAAACATAAAACCACCTTCGTTTTTAGTATCCAATTTTACTCGAAATACTTTAGCATTGTTTGGGAGTTTTTGATACACCTCTATGCTTTTGACAATGTAACCTGAGAGGTCTAAAAGTTCTTCAACAAACAATTTTTGACCTTCTAAGCTTTTGTCGTTTAGGGGAGATAAATATTCCTCTTCTTCATAAGTTTCGTATTCATCATCATAAGAGTCGTCTTGAGCTAAACTTAAGTTGAAACAAAAAAACAGCAGGAAGAACAACGGTAGATATAGACTCTTAAATCGCATGGTTATGTTTTGACTTGTGTGTAAAATACAAGTAAAAGTAATAATGTCCCAGCGCATAAAGTAAAGGATTCCAAAAAAAGTAATAATTTTCATTAAAATAAATTATTTCTATAGCTTTTATAACCGCACTTAAGCATATGAAAATATATCCTAATATTAAATTCCGATTTTGGGGTGTTTTGTTTTTGGAGTAGATGATAAAACTTAGAACTCCTGTTAGGATCAAGGTAACCCCGTAGAATAATACTGGAATTATAATTATTCCTGCGTAAGGTTTTATTATTACAATAATACTCAGGATAGCGATACCCAAAACCAACAATGCAAATATCCCTTCTTTTTTTTGAATTTGAGTTAACATTGTACCGACTAGTCTGCGTTGTAATAAAGCTGATATGGCTAAGAGGTTTCCCCAATACGAAATGACTGCACTGAATGTTGTTGATGCATTCTCAGACAATAATAAGATGTCCCCAATCCAAGCCATAAACAAGATGTAAAAATACCCGTTTACTGCTCTTTTTTTTGAATTAGTTGCGAGTGCAAGGAAAGGAATCATACATACAACAGCAATTGATTGTATTCTAGGATAGTCAACCGCTATGCTGAAGATGTATAGTAATAAAGATAGCCAATAGAGGGCTATGAATTTCTTTGGGGAAATATTTGGAGTTTTCATTTGCTTTTTTTTGATGCTATAAAATAGAAGCAAATGAGCAGTTCTGAGCCTACATAAAGGAATAATCTAAAAAAGTCTTGAATCAGATTTACTTCCCCTTCAAAAAGCTTGATGGCAAGTATTGATCCGCTTATAACCAGCATGATTATCCCAAACGTCAGAATCATGTTGGTCTTATTTTTTTGCTCATACCAGAGCACAGTACTCAAAAAACTAGTTCCGACTAAGCATATTCCATAAAATGAAATCGGATAAATAAAACTTCCAAGATGTTCTGATAACAGATATAGTATACTGCACAAATAGGCAGAGTGAATGAGGAATGAATAAATTATTTTTTTCTTTTTGAATTGTTTCTTAAGTGGCTTTTTGAGTCGCTTTAAAATGTGGTCGGCAAGGAGCAGTATCACACCCCAAAAAGCAATAACACCAGAAATGGAGTTTAAAAACGTCTTCGATAAGATTAGTACTCCTCCTATCCATGAAAAAATAAGAATCAAACCGTAGGCAAGGTTTTTTTCTTTTGACTTTAAAAAATATAAAAAAGTCAAGCTCGGAATTAGAAAAATGGTTGAAATTACTTCTAATGTGACATTGCCAAATAAACCACCATAAATATAGCAAACAGAAGACAGCACAAAAAGGAAGAGGCTGAACTTGATTCGATTCGAGATGTGTAAAATCATATTTTAAAGAGTGTTTATTGATTTTTTAAAGTAAAAACAAATTAAAAACTGTGCAACGATGTACAGTAAGCGTATTAAGGTTTCAATTAAAAGGTTGTTTCCTACAAATAATTTTACTGCCAGTAGTGTACCACTAATGATTATTAAAATTACTCCTGACATAAATGCGAATGTTGTTTTCTCTTTTTGCTCAAGCCATAATAGAACACTGAGAAATCCAGTTCCAGTTAATGTTATTGCGTAAAATGATATTGCAGGAATAAGTTTCCCTAAATCCTTATATAATATTCCTATTGCAAGAACCATGTATAGTATACAAATAGCGATAATAGTCTTGGCATATTTTTTTTTGAATTGATCTATAAGCGAGCCAGAAAGTTTTTTGAGCATGTGATGCGAGTAAAGTAATAGCATTCCCCAGAAACAGATAACTCCTCCAAGAATCATAGTAAATTCTGGACTCATAATTAAAATATTCCCAACCCAAGAAAAAAACAAAGCCATCATATAAGCAGAATTCCTGTTTTTTCCAGAAAAATAGTAAAGACTTAAAATGGGGATAATAAGTGGTTTTGTGATTTGTTCTAGTGGGCTATCCAAGATTAATCCATAAAGATTAATAAGAGCAATAATCCAAAAGAGGTAGACGCTGTATTTGAATAATGCAGAAAGAGCTGAATTCATGTGTTGGGGCTTAAGTATTTTTTCTGAAGTAGTTACAGATTAAGAATTGGGCAGGGATATAGGTGGCCATAATCCAGAAGCCAAAAATGTTTTCTTGAAAATAAAAAGTATTGAATGCGATCATGCTATCAGAAACTATAAATAAGACAACTCCAAATAAAAGAGCTAGCGTTTTTGAACTTTTCTTTTTTCTCCACAGCAGCATGCTTACAGCGCCTATAGTCGCTAAAGTGAGTGCATATCCACTAACAGGAAAAGACAGCATCCCGAGTTTAGTGCCTAATAAACTCATCGTACCAACAAAGTAGCTTCCAAACAAGATTAGCGGTAGAAGAATTTCTTTAGAGAGAAAGAGTTTTTTAAAAGGAAGTTGTATTTCTTTAACAATCAGGTATAAGTAGCAAAGTTGTGCTCCCCAAAAAGAGAAGATTCCTAAGAGGAAAAACAAACGACTTTCACCCATCAAGAAAAGATCTCCCAACCAAGAACATCCGAGCGCAATTAAAAATAATTTCCCTGCTTGTTTGTTGTAATAGAAAACAGCTAATAATGGTATTATCAGTGGTTTTGTGTAGGTCGTCAAGAGTTCTTGATTTGTATACTGTCCAAAGACATGAAGAATGCCAATGATCCAGAAAAGGTAAGCTACTCTTTTCATTTAATTATATATTATAGTGTGCTTCGTCTAAAGTATGGAATTCTACTGAGACTAAAAAAGTTAGACCTTTTTAACTACAAAAGTAACAACACCCCAAATGATCAATTCGTTTTCTTCCGTTACGCGTATGGGTTTGTATTTTGAATTTTCGGGCATCAAATAGATACATTCTTCTGCTACCTTTAAACGCTTAACGGTAAATTCACCATCAATAAAACAGACTGCGATGTTATTGTCTTGTGGCTCTTTACTGCGGTCAATAACTAGAAGATCACCATCATCTAATCCAGCCCCTTGCATAGACTCTCCTGCTACTCGAGCATAAAAAGTAGCCTCAGCATTTTTGACAACCTCCTGGTCAATACTGATTCGAAGTTCTTTAAAGTCATCTGCAGGCGAAGGGAAGCCAGCGGATACCCCATTTTGTGCTAGGGGCATCTCTTGAGATACCTCCGTATTTGGTTTAAAGAAAATGATGGCTTGCTGCGACGTTTGGTCTTTTTTCATAGGGTGATATTCGAATTGTTGTTGACAGTAAAAACTTCTGTAAGCTCTGTTGTGTAGCGCTTGGAAAGATGTTCTTGCCGCATATTCCAAGTCGAATTGAGGTCTTGATTCCCTAATTTGATTTTATGTGGTCCAAAGCGTAAATGTATTTTGTCAATAGCTTGCATCAACGGGTCGTGTTTGTTTAGGTCGGGTTGAAACAAGTTGAGCTGTCGCTCTTTGGCAGGGACTAATCCCAGTAGAATTACGCCTGCTTTCTTGTAATCGATACCATCCTTAAAAATGCGTTTCAAACCAGCTACTGCGTGTTTGGAGATGGTGAGGCTAGAGTCAGTAGCGTATGGGAGGGTAATTACACAGCTGTTGCGGTATTGTTTTTTATTTTTTTGATGTGAATTACTGCGAATGAACACAAGGACAGCGCTGCAACTTCCTTCTTGTTTTCGAAGCTTTTCTGCGCAGCTATTGGCATAAGTCGAAATGCGCTCTTCTAATTGATGAAATCGGGAAAGATTGTTTTTGAAACTTCGAGTAGTTGCAATGGATTTTTTAGCAGGAATAACATCCTCTAGTTTAATGTAAGGCAATCCGAGTAAATCTTTTTTTAAGCGTAGTTCCAGCACACTCATGTGTTTTTTAATCCATGAATCGGGAAGATTAGCAAAATCATACGCTGTTCGAATTCCTTGTGCTTCTAGCCTTTTACTGTGCTGCCTGCCTATGCCCCAAATATCTTTTACGGCAGTCCATTTCAATGCTTTTATTCGTTTTTCGCAACTGTCAATTATATAAACTCCTTGTGTTCGGGAGTCGAATTTTTTAGCAATTTTATTTGCAATTTTAGCCAACGCCTTAGTAGGAGCAAAGCCTACAGAAACAGGAATTCCTGTCCATTGACGCACCTGCTTTTTCATTTTGTGTCCTGTGGTTTCTAGGTTAAAATAATCAAAACTATCGAATTTCAAAAAGGCTTCGTCAATACTGTAGATTTCGGAATCGGGTGTGTAGCTTTCTAGAATTTGCATAACGCGACTACTCATGTCACCATAAAGTGGGTAGTTCGAAGAAAACACTTTAATGTTCTGTTTTGCAAAAACTCCTTTGTATTTAAAAGCTGGAGCGCCCATAGGGATTCCCAATGCTTTTGCTTCATTACTTCGCGCAATAACACAGCCGTCATTATTGGATAAAATAACAACAGGTTTTCCTTCCCATTGAGGCTGAAAAACACGCTCACAAGAAGCATAAAAATTATTACAATCGATGAGTGCAAACATGCTGTCTAAAGTAACCAATTATGAAATGTGTTCTTTGGTTTTTAGAAAAGATATTTTTCTTTTTTGAAACACATTCTTAAGAAGTTGTTTTTCAGAATGAATTTGTTTCTCATGGTAAAAACTATAAATGTCATAAAATGGAGTGTAATTGTGTTAAAACTCACTTTTTTTTAAGTCAAAGACATAGCAAGCTTAGGCTAAAAGTTGTAATTTCGTAGATGAATTTTTAGACAAGCATCCATATAATGGACAAGTATTCTTTTTTAAATGCAGCTCATACGGGCTATTTTGCTCAAATGTATGACCAATACCTTCAACAACCTGATAGCGTTGAACCTAGCTGGAGGGCTTTTTTCCAAGGTTTTGACTTTGGAGTTGAAAACAGTCAAAACGATAACCATACTGAATCGGTAACTGAAGTACCCGAACACTTACAAAAAGAGTTTCGAGTCGTACAGCTTATTGATGCGTACAGAAAACGAGGGCATTTATTTACCAAAACAAACCCTGTACGAGACCGCAGAACCTATCAACCCAATTTGGCGTTAGAGAATTTCGGCTTATCACAAGCAGATCGCGATATGGTATTCAATGCAGGAGATATTATGGGGATAGGCCCCAATACACTTACTGTTATTATTGAACACCTAGAACGTGTATACTGCAACTCTATTGGAGTTGAATATATGTATATCCGTAATCCTGAAAAACTGGATTGGATTCAAAAACGACTGCACATAAACGATAATCTTCCAAATTTTTCTCAAGATGAGAAAAAACATATCTTAAAAAAACTGAATCAAGCGGTAAGCTTCGAGACTTTTTTGCATACCAAATACGTAGGTCAAAAACGATTTTCTCTTGAAGGTGGAGAGTCTTTGATTCCAGCTCTAGATGCTGTAGTCGAGGCTGCAGCCAATCATGGTGTAGAAGAGTTTGTAATGGGGATGGCACATCGTGGCCGTTTGAATACATTGACCAATATTTTTGGAAAATCAGGAAAAGATATTTTTAGTGAATTTGACGGAAAAGATTATGAAGAGACTGTTTTTGATGGGGATGTAAAATACCATTTAGGATGGACTTCAAAACGCACTACCGATAACGGTAAAAAAATAAACATGAATATTGCTCCCAACCCTTCGCATCTTGAAACGGTTGGCGCAGTGGTTCAGGGAATTGCTAGAGCGAAACTAGAAAATAGTTTTGACGGAGATACTCATAAAGTACTTCCTATAATTGTGCATGGAGATGCAGCAATTGCAGGACAAGGATTGCCTTATGAAATTGTTCAAATGGCAGGCCTTAAAGGATACGGAACAGGAGGAACAATTCATATTGTTGTGAATAATCAAATTGGATTTACAACCAACTACCTCGACGCTCGATCCAGTACCTATTGTACCGATGTAGCAAAAGTAACCTTGTCGCCAGTACTCCATGTGAATTCCGATGATGCAGAGGCTGTTGTTCACGCAACTCTTTTTGCTTTAGATTATCGAATGAAATTTGGGAGAGATGTATTCATCGATCTTTTAGGATATCGTAAGTATGGGCACAATGAAGGTGATGAACCTCGTTTTACCCAACCTAAGCTGTACAAGAAGATTGCAAAACATCAAAATCCAAGAGATATTTATGCTGATCAGTTGATCGCTCAAAATATTGTAACCGCTGCAGACGTAAAGCAGTTGGAACGAGATTATAAAAACTCTTTAGAGGTCGACCTTAAAGACTCTCGAAAAGAAGAAAAAACAATCATCACACCTTTTATGGCTGATGAGTGGGAAGGGCTTGCTTTGGCGAAGGCAAATAAAATGAAGGAGGTTGTAGATACGAAGGTCGATGAAAAGATCCTTACTGAAGTAGCTACAACAATTACCACCTTGCCTGCGGATAAGAAATTCCTTCGTAAAATAGAAAAATTAATTGGCGACCGAAGACGTATGTATTTCGAATCGGACGCTATGGACTGGGCAATGGGAGAACTCCTAGCTTATGGAACCTTACTTAAAGAAGGTTTCGATGTTCGTATCTCTGGCCAAGATGTGGAGCGTGGTACGTTTTCGCACCGCCATGCACTTTTAAAAGCAGAAGAGTCTGAAGAAGAAATTGTATTGTTGAATACGATCAGTCCTGAAAATCAAGGAAAGTTTAGTATTTATAATTCTCTTTTGTCTGAGTATGCGGTTTTAGGTTTTGATTATGGTTTTGCTATGGCAAGTCCAAATGCATTGACCATTTGGGAAGCGCAGTTTGGAGACTTCAGTAACGGAGCACAAATTGTAATAGATCAATACATTGCATCGGGAGAAGATAAATGGAAAACTCAAAACGGAATTGTTTTATTACTTCCGCATGGATATGAAGGACAAGGAGCAGAACATTCTTCTGCTCGAATTGAGCGCTATTTGCAACTTTGTGCAAAGGACAATATGTTTGTAGCAAATTGTTCAACACCCGCAAATTTATTTCATATTCTGCGTCGACAGATGAAAACCAATTACCGTAAACCTTTGGTTATTTTCACACCGAAGAGTTTATTGCGTCATCAAGATGTTGTTTCTTCTAAAGAAGAACTTGCGAATGGTAAATTCTATTCTCTAATCGAAGATGCTAATGTAGTTCCCGAAAAAACAAAAACCTTAGTGTTTTGTACTGGTAAATTTTATTACGACCTGGTTAAAGCTCGTCAGGAAAAGAACCGACATGACGTTGCTATAGTTCGTGTAGAACAACTGTTTCCTTTGCCGATTGAAGAAATGCGTGCTGTATTGGAACAATATAAGGATGTTAAAGATGTTGTATGGGCTCAAGAAGAACCTCGTAATATGGGTGTATGGTCACACTTACTCCTACACTTACCAGAAGCAGCTCATTTCCGACCAGTGTCTAGGCGTTTTTACGCGGCTCCAGCTGCAGGGAGCGCAACGCGATTCAACAAAAGACACGGCGAAGTCATCGATTATGTTTTTGATGACTCCAAAAATAATTTTATTAGAAAAAATAAATAATAACACTACCTGTTAAACCCATTCCTATGATTTTAGAAATGAAAGTTCCTTCACCAGGAGAATCAATTACCGAAGTAGAAATAGCTCAATGGCTTGTTGCCGAAGGAGATTACGTCGAAAAAGACCAACCCATTGCCGAAGTAGATTCGGACAAAGCAACCTTAGAACTTCCTGCCGAAGAAAGTGGAACAATTACTTTTAAAGCAGAAGAAGGAGACGCTGTTGCAGTTGGTCAAGTAGTTTGCCTAATTGATACAGAAGGCAAGCCAAGTGACGACGCTGCCCCAGCAGCTGCTCCAGCTAAGAAAGAAGCAGCAGCTGCTGTTGTTGAAAAAGAGGTTGTAGCGCAAGCAACATACGCTTCGGGTTCTGCTTCGCCTGCAGCTAAGAAAATATTAAACGAAAAAGGAATCGATGCCAATGCCGTTTCTGGTACGGGAAGAGATGGACGAATCACCAAGCAAGACGCTGTTGATGCAGTGCCTTCAATGGGAACTCCTCCAACTCATGGTTCTCGTGATGATAGCCGCAAGAAGTTATCGATGCTTAGACGTAAAGTAGCACAACGCCTTGTAAGTGCTAAAAATGAAACCGCCATGTTGACCACGTTCAACGAAGTTAATATGTCGCCCATTTTTGCTTTACGAAATGAATTTAAAGAAACGTTTAAAGCCAAGCACAATGTAGGATTAGGCTTTATGAGCTTTTTCACCCAAGCTGTAGTTCGCGCCCTGAAATTATATCCTGATGTTAATTCTATGATCGATGGTGATTACCAGATTGAATACGATTACTGCGATATCAGTGTTGCTGTTTCGGGACCAAAAGGACTTATGGTTCCTGTTGTTCGAAGTGCAGAGACCCTTTCATTTAGAGGTATTGAAACAGAAATAAAAAGATTAGCTATTCGTGCACGTGATGGTAAAATTACAGTTGACGAAATGACTGGAGGTACTTTTACGATCTCTAACGGAGGTGTATTTGGTTCTATGCTATCAACACCAATTATCAATCCACCACAATCGGGTATTTTGGGGATGCACAATATTATTGAACGTCCAATCGCAGTAAACGGAAAAGTTGAAATTCATCCGATGATGTATTTGGCTTTATCTTACGATCACCGTATCGTTGACGGAAAGGAATCTGTAGGTTTCCTTGTAGCCATTAAAGAAGCTTTGGAAGATCCAATTGCTTTATTGATGGACAACGACCCTAAAAAAGCTTTAGAGCTTTAGAAAAAGCTTCTTGCTTTTGTAATCTATTAAGGCGTTGGTTTTTTTAAGAAAATCAGCGCCTATAATACCATCAATCATTTCACTTCCTTGTTCAGACAACGAATTGTTGATTGAGGTCATATCCAATAAAAAAAATTTTAATGTGACTAGAAAAAGTCCGTTGTAGGCTATACTACTTTTAGTGGTAGGTTTCGCTTCTAGTTTTTCACTCCCTGCACCGCTTAGTTCTAACATATTTTCTTTTGCTATAAGCGTAAAATGCGCTTCCTTGTCGGCGCTGATGCAGCTATTTGAAGCTCCAGTGTCAATTAAAAACAATCCTTCAGTACTGTTTACTTCCAAGAGAGCCACTAAATGTTGACTTTTTGTTTTCTTTAGACGAATTGAAGTGTATCCCTTTGTTTCTAAAATATTTTTTAACACCCTTTTTTTTTCAAAGATACAGAATAGCATTCCAATATTTTTGACCTACGATTTTCTCTCTTCTATAGCGAAATGTCTATTTTTGCTGCATGCAATTAATAGACACCCACACCCACCTGTACGCAGAAGCTTTTGATGAAGATCGTGACCTAATGATCCAAAGAGCTCTAGATACTGGGGTTACTGATTTTTTTATTCCTGCAATTGATTCGACTTATACCGATCGAATGCTGTCTCTCGAAAAACAATATCCAGATCAAATGCATTTGATGACGGGCGTTCATCCAACACATATAAAAGAGGACTATAAAAAAGAATTAGATCATGTTTCTTCGTTGTTAAATCAGCGAAATTTTTGTGCGATTGGCGAAATTGGAATGGATTTATATTGGGATAAAACCTATGTGAAAGAACAGCAAGAAGCCTTTGATTTGCAAATTCAGTGGGCAAAAAAGTATGAACTTCCTTTTGTTATTCATTGCCGTGATGCATTTGATGAGGTTTTTGAAGTCCTTGATGGACATGATCCAAACGATTTACGTGGAATTTTTCACTGTTTTACGGGAACTTTAGAACAAGCAAAACGTGTTTTGGCATATAATTTGAAGTTAGGAATTGGAGGAGTAGTCACTTTTAAGAATGGAAAACTAGATCAATTCTTAAATCAGATTCCTCTGAGCGAAATTGTACTAGAAACCGACGCGCCCTATCTAGCACCAACTCCTTATCGTGGTAAAAGAAACGAAAGTTCTTATATCCAAGAAGTTGCAAGTAAAGTAGCAGCTGTATACAGGCTGCCCATTGCAACAATTGCAGAAGAGACCTCGAAGAACGCACTAGAAATATTCAAAATAAAATGATTTAATAGGGTTTAAATTTTTAGGAGAAGTATTTTTTTTGTTATTTCGGAAACTAAATTTAATTTTAGAGAGGTGGCCGAGTGGTCGAAGGCGCACGCTTGGAAAGCGTGTATACGCCAAAAGCGTATCGAGGGTTCGAATCCCTTCCTCTCTGCAAAAAAATTAGGTTGAACAGTATTTTTTTTTATCTTTAAACCTTTAATTAACAAGAACAAAAATTTATCAAATGAGAAAATTATTCGTTGCCCTTGTAGCCAGCATTTTAATGACCGGTTTTTCCGCAAATGCAAATACAATTAATCTTAGCACTGCTGATAATGTAGCAGTATCGACAATCGTACAAGAAGATGATGAAGCCTCAGGTGAATCTGTTTCTTTTACTCAAGAACTAAAAACACGTTTTATAGAAGGAGGACCAGGTTTTATGGGAATCGTTTTGATTTGTTTGATCTTAGGTCTTGCAATTGCTATTGAGAGAATTATTTTCTTAAACTTAGCAACAACAAACACAAAAAAATTAACTGATGGCGTTGAAGAAGCTCTAGCAAATGGTGGAGTTGATGCAGCAAAAGAACTTTGTAGAGACACTAAAGGTCCTGTAGCATCTATTTTTTATCAAGGTCTTGACCGTGTTGATGAAGGTGTAGAGAGTGCGGAAAAAGCTGTTGTAGCTTATGGAGGCGTTCAGATGGGTCAATTAGAGAAAAACGTTTCTTGGATTTCTTTATTTATCGCTCTAGCTCCCATGCTTGGATTTATGGGAACTGTAATCGGAATGATTCAGGCTTTTGATAAGATTGAAGCAGCAGGAGATATGCAGCCTTCACTTGTAGCAGGTGGTATTAAAGTTGCACTATTGACAACGGTATTTGGTCTTGTTGTAGCAATTATCCTTCAGATTTTTTATAACTATATCGTTGCTAAAATCGACAGTATCGTAAACGATATGGAAGATGCATCAATCACTTTGGTTGATATCCTTGTTGCGCATAAGAAATAGTATACACCCTTTAAAATTTGTAATTATGAATTTTCATAAAATAGTAAAAATTGTTACAGGTATTCTAGGTGTGTTGGGGATTGTATTCCTTTTCATGGTTATTGGATCTGGTGACGAAGAAGTTAAGGCAGCAGCAGCTATGGGCGACTATAGTAAGATTAGTCCTTTAATTACACTCTCGCAAGTTATCTTGGGAATTGCCATCATAGCTACTTTAGTGTTTTCTCTTCTTGGTCTTTTTTCAGACAAAGAAAAGTTGAAGAAAGCTTTGTTTTCTATTGTTGGTCTTTTAGTAGTTTTAGGAGTTGCTTATGCTACTTCTGAAGGTGTTGAAACTCCAATGAAAGACGGAGAAGTTTTATCAGCAGCAGGATCTCGTATGGTAGGCACAGGAATTAGAATGTTTTATTTCCTTGCTATTATTGCAATTGGATCTATGCTTTTCGCTAGTGTAAAGAAATTAATAAAATAAATTAAGAATTATGGCAAAAAGAGCAGCACCGGAGGTAAATGCCGGATCGATGGCGGATATTGCATTCTTACTTTTGATTTTCTTTCTCGTTACGACGACTATTGAAACTGATTCAGGAATTAACAGAAAGCTTCCTCCGACAGATGAAGTGGTAGATCCACCCATCATTAAAGAGCGAAATATCTTCACTGTGGTTGTGAATAAAAACAACCAGTTTTTAGTAGAAGAGGAGCCTATGGATATCGCTAACATACGTCAAGCGGCAATCGAATTTTTAGATAACGGTGGTGGAACAGGTGATGAAGCTTGTGCTTATTGTCAAGGACCTAAAGATCCGAGTTCATCTGATAATCCTGAAAAGGCAATTATTTCTTTGAAAAACAACCGAGAGACTTCTTATAAAGTGTATATCGCTGTGCAAAACGAATTGGTTGCAGCGTATAACGATTTGAGAGATCGTGAATTTGTGAGACTCAATCCACTTTTAGGACTAACTTTCGTCGAAGCAAATAAGCGTTATGCTGATCCTCGTTATGAGAGTGAAAGAAAAAGGTTAAAGCCAAAACTGGATGAAGTTAAGGCAATGTATCCTCAGAAGTTATCTGAAGCAGAACCGAGTAAGAATAATTAAAACATAGAAACATGGCTAAATTTAAAAAGAAACAAGAAGGAGGAACTCCTGCTATTTCAACAGCATCTTTACCCGATATTGTTTTCATGTTGTTGTTTTTCTTCATGGTTGCAACCGTAATGCGTGATAGTACTCTAATGGTTCAAAACACATTGCCTGCAGCAGATCAAATTCAAAAACTAGATAAGAAAGATCGTGTTATGTATATCTATGCTGGGAAACCATCAAGCCGATACGAAGACAAATATGGAAGTCAAGCACGAATTCAACTGAACGACAAGTTCGCTACAGTTGAAGACGTAGGAGCTTTTGTATTGGCCGAACGCGCATCTAAGCGTCAAGAACTGCAAAACGTTCTTACAACTGCTTTGAAAGTTGATGGAGACACGAATATGGGATTGATATCCGATATCAAACAAGAATTAAGACAGGTTAATGCTTTGAAAATTAATTACACTACTCGTTTAGGTGATTATACGCAGAACACTAAAAAATAGTCTAGCTTGATAATTTACATTAAAGGGTGTTTCATTGAAACACCCTTTTTTTTTGCCTTAACTTCTGCTACCTTTACCAAATGAAGCATTGTATCGCAGCATTATTTTTGATGATTAGTTTCTCGATGGTAGCCCAAGATAGCTTGCCAACGAAGAGTTCTCCTTATAAAGAAGATCAATGGTATGCAAGCCTTTCTTTTTTGCTTGCAAACGAATCGATCAATGGTTTTCGTTTCAATGGTATATCTCAAGCTTTTAGCGCAGGCTTTATTAGAGACCTCCCTTTAAATACAAATTCCAATCGAGCCTTTGGTGTTGGCTTAGGATATGGAATTAGTAATTATGGTTCTAACCTTACCTTAGTGGAAGAACCGGGATCGACCTATGAGTTTAATTTAATTGAAAACACATTACTAGCTTCCAAAAATAGATTGATATCACATTTTTTTGAAGTCCCTATTGAATATCGTTGGCGAACCTCTACCGCTTCGTCCTATTCCTTTTGGAGAATTTATACAGGATACGTATTTCGGTATAATTTCCTTTCCAAGACGAGTCCCTTTACTGGCGATTCAAGACGCTTAACCGAAGTAAATCCTTTTGCGCATGCCCTGAAATTATCGGCTGGGTATAATACTTGGAATATCTACATAGAATATACTTTGTCTCCTTACTTTAAAAAAGGAATTCAAACAGATATGGGAGTTCCTTTGGATCTCAACTCCGTCAAAGTGGGTTTGATCTTTTACGTCCTATAGCTCTTTACGTAAGCGTGCAACGGGAAAATCCATCTGTTCTCTGTACTTAGCAACTGTTCTTCTAGCCACTCGGTACCCTGCTTTCAATAAGCCTTCAGATAAAGCCAAGTCAGCAAGTGGCTTTCGTTTATCCTCTTCTTCAATAAGCGTACGAAGGATTTTTTTGATTTCTAAAGTAGAAACTTCTTCTCCATCTTCATTAGTAAGCGATTCGGAGAAAAAGCTTTTTAAAAGTTTTGTTCCGTATGGAGTCTCAATATATTTACTGTTTGCCACCCGCGATACTGTTGAAATATCCATTTGAATAATTTCAGCAATGTCTTTTAGAATCATCGGTTTCAATTGCAACTCATCACCAGAGAGGAAATAGTCCTCCTGCTGCTTTACGATAGCATTTATGGTCTGGTACAAGGTTTGGTAGCGTTGTGCTACTGCATCGATAAACCATTGGGCAGCATCGAGTTTTTGTTTGATGAATTGAATTGCATCTTTCTGACCTTTATTCTTCGTAGGTGCAGCCTTATAGCCTTGCATCATTTCTTTGTACGAAGAAGAGATATGAAGTTCGGGAGCATTCCTACGATTCAACACAACGTTGAGAACGCCATTTTCAATGGTTAAGATAAAATCGGGTACGATATGGGTATTCTGAAAAGTACCGGATAAAGCACCACCTGGTTTGGGATTTAATCGTTCAATCTCCTTAAGTCCTTGCTTGAGTAATTCTTCATCAACATCAAATTTTTCTTGAAGTTTAATGAAGTGTTTCTTTGAAAATAAGTCGAATGCTTCGTTTATTATTTTCGAAGCCATAATTTGGGGTACAGAAAGTTGTTTTCTGCTCAACTGAATGGAAAGACACTCTTGAAGTGTCCTTGCTCCAACACCTGCCGGATCTAAAGAATGTATTCTTTCTAAGACAAGCTCTAACTGCTCTTCCGAAGCCATGATGCTTTGCGTGAAAGCCAAGTCATCTAAGATGTCCAATAAAGACCTCCTGAGGTAGCCACTATCATCAATGCTTCCGATTAAGAATTCTGCAATTCGTTCTTCTTCATCTGTTAGGATAAGCGAACTGAGTTGGCTTTTTAGGTGTTGATGAAAGCCGACTCCGCCAGTTATAGGTACTGTCTTTTCTTCATCATCACTACTGTAGTTGTTGGCATGGAGTTGATATGAAGGTGTTTCGTCATCACTTA
>ENA-ORDA01000640-ORDA01000640.1-marine-metagenome-genome-assembly--contig:-NODE-640-length-33416-cov-4.090435_pt1 | contig 33416 bp, 24 predicted proteins | sample MGYA00237778_ERZ508506 | MGnify/ENA primary metagenome ERZ508506 (study PRJEB26177, sample SAMN06267891) | marine metagenome | isolation source: Monterey Bay, California, USA | place: Pacific... | reverse complement strand
CGAGTCGAGCACATAGCTATGATCAAGATCCAGTGGGCCTTGGACGTCAGCGAGCAACCGCTGACCTGTAAAATCTAGACGTGTATTTGCAACCGGCAGCAGCGCGCCAGTCGCACACTGGAGACTATCGGTCTCCAAAACTGAGTGCGCGTTTATTTGCAGTGACAGGTCACTAACCGATTGCGCACCTAGGGTAAAGTAGGCGTGGTTAGTCAGGCTGATCGGGGTATCCCGGTTTGAGGTGGCGGCCAAATCGATAACGAGGCGGTCATTTTCAAGGGTATACCTCACAGAAAATTCACGATCACCGGGCAAATCGCCATCACCATGATTGAGATTTTTGGAATAACTCACGGTAGTCGCATGATCCGTATGATCAAGCCGCCAGTCCAATCGATGTAATCCTGAATTACTGCCATGGAGCAACACAGATGATTCTCTGTTAACTCGATTTTTATGCTGTAAACGGCCCGCATACGGACCCACCGTGCCACCGATGCAAAATTGGTCAATAAGATCGGCGGCCCACTGAGACGCATCAAGCAACAACTCAATATTGCGCCCCTTGGATATCAGCTGGGCCAAACCAGCACCACGACTGGTCAGCATGACGCCCAAATTTGATGATTCAAGGTAGGTGAAATTGGACATCATTAAAGGCTCGGTCAACGGTTTAGGGAGCAACCCGAGCCGGTTCAATTACCCATGGCAGTCGCGAGCCTTGCAAACGGTCACAGTAACCTTTCTGGTCAGCAGATATTAGCGGTCAAAGCCTCAACGGGTTATACCCTTACAACGGAAGAAAAATAAACTCATGATTACCAATTAACGCATTCAGGTGTCCCATTTCGTGCTAAAACGGCTGTCTCTAGTAAAAGATTTTAGCACTGGCACAGCGACCCAATTTTGGAACCGAGCATAAACATGAACATTTTAGTCATTAACTGTGGTTCATCCAGCGTCAAATATCAGCTAATAGACTGTCTACACGAAGTGACCGTGGCCGAAGGAGTCACTGAGTTGAGCGCTAACGTTGATGCTGCTGTGGCAGTCAAGCAGCTCCTCCAAGAAATCCAAAATGAAACTATCGATGCAGTGGGTCATCGGGTTGTTCACGGCGGCGATACTTTTCGAGATGCCGTATTAATCGACGCAGCTGTGCTTGCGAAAATTCAGGAATGGGTTCCACTAGCGCCACTGCATAACCCCCCGGCCTTGGCAGGTATTGAAGCTTCACAGACTGTGCTGGCAGACGTTCCCCACGTGGCGGTTTTTGACACAGCCTTTCATGCGACCCTGCCCCGCCGGGCTAGTCACTATGCCATCGACACCACGCTAGCTGAAAAACACCGTATCCGCCGCTATGGATTTCACGGCACGTCGCACCAGTTTGTTGCGCTCGAAGCCGCACGGTACCTAGGCCGGCCTCTTAATGAACTCCGGCTGATCACGCTTCATCTGGGAAATGGCGCTAGTGCCTGTGCGGTAGAGATGGGCAGCTCAACAGAGACCAGCATGGGCATGACCCCGCTAGAAGGGTTAGTTATGGGGTCACGCTCAGGTGATATAGATGCGGGCGTTATTTTCAAACTGCTGCGTGACGAAGTTAAAAATGTCGATGAGTTGGACAACCTACTCAATCTTCGAAGCGGCATCAAAGGTCTATCTGGTCTGAGTCATGATATTAGAGAAATCGAAGCTGCGGCTGCCTCAGGCCATGACGGTGCGCGCTTGAGCATTGCCGTCTTTGCCCATCGCGTTAAAAAATATATTGGCGCCTATGCAGCAGCAATGGGCGGGGTTGATGCGGTCATTCTTACCGGTGGCATTGGTGAGAACAGCGCAAGCCTGCGCCGGCGAATTTTACAAAGGCTCGAATTTTTAGGCATACAGATCGATGAAGATAATAACCAGTACGCCGAAGTTGATCATCAAAATAAAATTGCGCCCATCACTACAGAGAACTCCAGAGTTCCTGCGCTGGTGGTTAAGACAAACGAAGAGCTTATGATCGCTAGGCAAGCTGCCTGTTTAATCGGGCAACAAGCAAGTCTAAAAACCGATCTCAGTATTCCAATCGCGGTCAGCGCGAGACACTTACACTTAGACAAGCACACCTTCGCTCTTTTGTTTGGGGACGATGCAGAACCCACTCATCATGCAGATCTGTCCCAACCCGGACAATTTTCCTGTAAAGAAAAGGTTACCTTGGTAGGCACTCGAAATACCATTGAGGGCGTGCGTTTACTTGGCCCATTACGCAGCAAAAATCAAATCGAAGTTTCCCGTACTGACGAATACCTATTGGGTATCGACGCACCGGTCAGAGACTCTGGCAGGGTAAAAGATTCTGCGCCAATAACCCTGAAGGGACCCAAGGGCATCGTAAAACTGAAGGAGGGGTTAATCTGTGCTCGTCGACATATTCATATGCATCCAGATGATGCCGAGCGCTTTGGTGTGAAGAATAAAGATGAGGTCGAAGTTGCCATAACTGGAGGCCCTAGAGACCTTATTTTTTGTGATGTGCTAGTTCGGGTAAGTCATGGCTATCGACTTGAGATGCATATCGATACTGACGAAGCCAACGCTGCCGAGCTTGATAGACAGTCTATTGGTGAACTTGTTTACAGCGATGTAAATGACCGTTTGGCATCTATCAGGTGCGCTAAAACAACAAATAAAAGTTGATAAAACGAAATTAAAAACTCCAACATCGTTCAATGCAATAATTAGCCACTGAAGAGCCCTCGCACTGCTACTACAGCGACACGCTATGTACCAATAAGTACTTCCATGCCCACTTTTTGCGGCCATTATGCCAATATCGTAATTTAGGTACTGCACTGCGGTTATTTGCACAGCGCAATATGGATCAAAAATCATATTGCACTGCTGTACACTCTCCGAAAAATAGAAGAACCTCCTCTTTTTCCTGATTATGTTGTGGACGACGTTAATACTTACGTTGATGTGAGTTCATATCACTAACCCATCAAAACTCTGTATTTGAGATTAATGAGAAGATCGAAGTGCATACCAGGGTAGATAATGAAAGCTTAGCTCTGTCGGCTATTATTTTAATCGCTTGGTGCTCGGGCTTCGCATCACTGATTTATCAAATCAACTGGCAGCGACAACTCACCACGGTTTTTGGATTAGCTCATTACGCAACAACACTCACCATCCTCGCATTCTTTGTGGGTTTTGCTTTGGGTGCGTATTTTATAAAACGCTATTCTCATCGGCTGCAAAAGATTCTAGTGGTGATCGCCGGCCTCGAAGTCATTATCGGAACTTTTGGAGTCTTGTCTTTTGATGCTTTTGATTTGCTGAGAAATCTCAATGGAGCTGTGAGCCTAATCTTGGCTGACGCGAACACCGTATTATTGAGCACCCGCATGGCGTTGTGCTTGTTTTTTTTGTTGGTCCCAACCGTCTGTATGGGCGCTACTTTGCCCTGCTTTTTTTCCGCTTGCATCTATTCGTCTGAAAGCCGAGGCCAGCGTATTGGCTGGATTACAGGCGCCAATACCCTTGGCGCTCTTGCAGGTAGTGTATGCACCACTTGGATATTAATGGGGCTGCTTCATGGGCAGACTCAGATGTTTATTGCTGCCGCACTCAACCTTTTTGGTGCTGCCATTGCTCTGCTTTTGCACGCATCCAATGTGCCTTCTCCCATCGCGCAAAGAACAACTTCAGTTCATAGGGAGGCCAAGACGTCTGCCAAGCCCAATTCATTGACCTATGCATTTATGCTGTCAGGAGCTGCTTCGCTTGGCCTTCAAATTTTGTGGAACCGATTAGCCTACATAAGCTTGGAACACACTATCTTCACCTTCGCGTTAGTACTGTCGGTTTTTTTGACCGCCTATGCAGCTGGTGCCTTCTGCTCGGGTTTATGGCTCCGCAAAAACATTGCGAGACGCAGTACTGCCGCGTTGCTGCAACTCTCCGCAATGAGTTGCACCCTGATTGGTTTTCTATTTTTTGCTGAAGGACTCCAGTCTGAGACGCTATCCCAAGTAGTGCCCTATCAGCTTTCAGCCCTAGTTGTTGTATGTATGTATACCTTTTTACCCATGTTTTTCATCGGTTGGTCCACACCCATTGTTTTGGATTTGCTCAGCGGCAGTGAGAAAACGCTGGTATACGACACCAGCCGAGCCATGATGATGAACAATGCCGGCTCAATCGTCGCGATCCTAATTGTTGGATTCATTTTGATACCAGCATTCAATTTATACGCAGTGATACTGTTTTGCTCATTGTTGCTCACCGGCTCAGCAATACTTACCGCCGGTTTTCCTCGAGCTAAAATCCAAACACAAATTTACTATCCCCTAGCAGCCCTTGCTGTCACTGGGCTATTTTCGCTAGTACCAATTGATCCCTATGGGGTCAGGCACTTTAAGCTATACGGGGAGTACCCTCGTTTGTCTGCAGAAGATGAATCTGGGTACTGGGCAGTGAGTAGAAAATCTTCGCCAAAGGGTGAAATGCATTACCTTTATCTGAATGATATGTATGAGAATTATTTGCAAAATCCTGATTACGGAACCATTGAGGGCGACTTTTTACTGGCGGCAATGATCAAGCCCGAAATTCAATCCGCGTACTCCATTGGCTTAGGACTTGCACTCGAGCCCTACGAATTACTAAGGTTTCCAGAGCTAGAGCAATTTACCACAGCGGAAATCTCCCCAGCGTCACTTGATCTAGCGCAAAAAATTTGGAGCGAGTACGAGTCCACTCCTTTTGATGATCCGCGCTTTGAAGTCGTCATTGAAGATGGAAGAATCTGGCTAGAGCACCAGACAAAAAGCTTCGACTTGATTTTCTCGGGAACCAACCGCTCCTTTTATCCGGGCAGTACAAACCTATTTTCCGTTGAATACCTACAGATGTTAAAAGGCACGCTCAATCCGGGCGGTGTCGTTCAACAGTGGATACCCCGCTATCCAGACCATCAATCGGTAGTGCTAATCAAGACGTTTTTATCGGTATTCCCTGATGGCTTGTTGGTGGCTTATCGCGATCCCAGTCGCAGGGTCGCTTACTATTACATGCTTGGGTTTGGTGATGGCACGCCATTTGACTTGACCACACAAATTGAAAACGCGTTTCGTCGAGCTCCTGAAATTTTCAGTACAGCCGCTATCTCAACACCTGAAGAATTTTTGGCAACATTAAAAATCCCCAGAAGAGCGATTCTTGCAGAGCTCGATACGCCCTTAGTCTACGACGATTTACCCGTTGTAGAGTATGATCGCTCAGCCAAAAAGTTAGGCGTGTGGGTCGATATGAATAAATTTACACAGGACTATAGCCCAAGCACGCTTAAGCAATATTTGCAGCCTATGCCTCAGCCAGAGTAATACTCGCTCCTACGACAGCCTGCCAGGTCTAGTTTTATCCATCATCAAAAATCTGTGTAGGCATGCGGTGATTTTTCTTATACTTGAACTCTTTTAACGCCAAAGTACAGCCATGACTGCTCGTCCTCTCAATATTTTTTTGGGCCGTAAAGCGGCGCAGCTCATAACAAATCAGGGCTGGTCGGGGCGCGATGTCTCACTTCTCTTAGGCGCCTCAGGAGGGCCCAAGTGGCTCATTCTTAGTCAGCTCGACCGGCTGCTCTTTGGGCGCTTTCTGATGGAAGATCGGGCTGACGCGCTAGTCGCTGTGGGGTCTTCGATTGGCTCTTGGCGTCATGCCTGTCTGTCCCAGAATGATCCCGTCGCGGCTGTAGCACGGCTAGAAGATATTTACGTTAACTGGCAGTACAGCAAGCGCCTTGATATTCAGGAAATTAGTTCCGCCAGTATTGCCATGCTAGACCACGTACTTGGCGATACTGGGGCCAGCGCCCTCATAAATCATCCGCGACTGCACAGTTATATTGTTACTGCACGGGGCCGTGGCCTAAATTCCTCTCGGTATCGAGCAGCCTTGGCTCTGGGTATGGGCACAGCCGCGATCACCAACACAGCCCACCGCGCGCTTTTAGCTTCACAATTTCAGCGGATCTTATTTACCAGCGCAGCGGCCCCTGCACTGCCTTATACAGATTTCAATACGAGCCAAATCAGTCTGCGTGACGAAACCGTCACAACTGCGCTCCATGCCAGCGGCTCTATTCCTTTTTTACTGGCAGGTGAACGTAATGTTTCAAGCGCACCCAAGGGTCATTATTGGGACGGGGGCATTATTGACTATCACTTTGATCTCAAACCCTTTGCCGAACAGCGACTGATTTTTTACCCTCATTTTCGTGGCGACCTGACTCAGGGTTGGTTTGATAAATTTTTACCCTGGCGCCGACACCGCCCTCCCTTGGCCGAAAACCTGGTCTTGGTTTGCCCAAGCCAAGACTTCATTGACTCACTACCCCATGGAAAAATTCCTGATCGCAGCGATTTTTCTCGCATGTCAGCTGTCGAACGCGTCACTTACTGGCGCACCTGCATGAAACGGAGCCGAGAGCTTGCAGAAGACTTCGAAGGCCAACTCAGCAATCCAGACCCCCTTGCAGGTACTCATGTTTTAAAAAACGCGTACCGGCGCTAGCCTAGAGACCTGCTGTATCCAGTACTTAATTCGGTGCGCCCAAGAAACAGCGTAGAAATATACAAAACCCTTGATCAGTTAAGGGCTACCACTTCTCTAAAAAGATTTGCGGCACCAGCACTGCCAACATCCTCTTCGAGTCTATCTTTACGCTAAAGCCATAAGAGCCCAAAAACCGGTGCCGATCCCTTCGGCTTTCACCGCGGCTCTGATTGAATCGGCCGTGCAGTGGCTTTAAGTCAGCTTCACACAGTTGACTAAGAGGGAGTGAACACGCAAGGTGATCAGCCTAAACAAACAGACTTCAAAGCAATAAGCTTAGGCCCGCAAAGAGCGTTATAACTATGCCAAGACGCAAAATCTCCTGCTTCCTTATCGTTTGCAACGAAGCTGATCGATTAGAGGCCAGCCTGCGGCCTTTAGCTGGCTGGGTTGATCAGTTAATCGTTTTAGATTCAGGCAGCACCGATGGCTCAGTTGAGATCGCACAAAAATACGCAGACGACGTTTATCAAACCGATTGGCCCGGTTTTGGGCCTCAACGAAACCGCGCTCTAGCGTATTGCAAACACGATTGGGTCATGACCATTGATGCCGACGAGGTCATGACGGAGGAACTCAAGACAGAGATCGATACGGTACTATCAAAACCAAATCTTACGGCAAATTTTATCCGATTGCCTTGGCACACCTTCTTATTTGGAAAGCCCCTAAAATACGGCCGCTACTCAACACCCCAGGGTAAATTATTTCTAAAGGCAGGCGCCAAATTTAAGGACCGACAAGTTCACGAAACTTTAATAATGCCCAAGCGTCAGACCATTACTCTGAAAAGCCCCCTACTGCACTACTCCTGGCGAGATTATCAGCACGTATCAGAAAAACACCTTAAATACGGTGTTTTGGGCGCCCAGGATAAAGCCAAAAACAAAAAAAAGGCCTCTATCCTGTATGCATTTTTTAGGTCGATCACCGACTTCTTACAGCAGTACATACTGCGATTAGGCTTTCTAGACGGCCAAAGAGGTTTGCTTATGGCGGTAATTCTTAGTCAATATGCTTTTCACAAATACGCGGCCCTTTGGACTATGACGGACGACATTAGCAAACAGTCTGGGAATCACTAACAGAAGGCCCGCTAAAGCTTTCGCCGAACTCCGCTGCCGCATTAAATTTCACAACAAGAAAATTATATGACCGACGATAAAGTTTTCATCTCGAGAAATTACAAGGCGCGCTTTTCTGCAGCAGGCAAAGCTAAGATCGATTGTGAAGATGCGCTGGTAAAAAATGGATTTAAAAATATTGGGCTGCCCAGAGCAACCTATACCTCTACCCTACCCAATTTTTTCTGGACGTTGTTCGGAACCATCCTTGGGTTACTAAGGCTCAAGCGTCATAGTGTCTTGGTGGTGCAATACCCAACCAAAAAATACTACGACTTCATTGTTCAGATTGCCAAACTCAAACACTGCAAAGTGATCACCATCATTCATGACTTGCGATCCCACCGAAAACAGAAAATGCACGTCGACAAAGAGATGGCCTCTTTAAACAAAAATGATGTGGTCATTGCGCACAACTCATTCATGACAGCCTGGTTACAGGATCATGGCCTAACATCAAAAGCCGTCAACCTTAATATTTTTGATTATCTGTGCGAGTTAAAAGCTTCAAGCACCCCAACACCACCTAGGGACAAATTCAGGCTTGTATTTGCAGGCGTCTTGGAAAAAAGAAAAAATGGCTTTCTTTACTCACTGGATGCGCTTAATGCCAAAAGCTTTACCTGCAACCTATATGGCATCGGATTTAATAACTCAGAGTTACCCCAAGACAGCATAGTGACTTACAAAGGGGTGTTTCCCGCCGACGAAATTGTTGATCGCGTTGAGGGGGAGTTTGGCATCGTATGGGATGGCACCTCACTTGATGAGTGCAAAGGCAGCTTTGGTGAGTACCTTAAAATCAATAACCCGCATAAAACCTCTATGTACCTCAGAGCGGGTTTGCCGATTATTATCTGGGACCAAGCGGCGATAGCGAGATTTATACAAGATAAAAATGTTGGCATTGCCGTTGCTTCACTCGCTCAGGTTGATGAAGCACTACAAAGCGTCAGTGACGATGATTATCGAGAGATGAAGAAAAATGCAGAGTCAGTTTCACAGCAGCTAGGTGAGGGCGCCTTTCTCACGGCAGCAGTAGAGGAAGCAATGTCACAGTTAGCCAGTGATTAGCCATCACAGTCTTAAACCATTCAGGCCCTTAATCCTGCGTTAGCTCTTTCTGACAGAGGGACAGCGCTGCCTCGATCGTGTCATCCATGTCGTAGTATTTGTAATCCGCCAGTCGCCCCCCAAATATAACTTTCTCCGCATACTCTGGAGCGCTTGCAAGGGCCTTGTACTGCTTCACAAGTGCGTTATTTAACTCGTCGTTAATCGGATAGTATGGCTCATTATCTTTACTAAATTCGTGGGGATACTCTTTGGTAACAACAGTTCTTTCCTGCGTGCCAAACTCAAAATGTTTATGCTCCAAAATGCGCGTGTAAGGCACATCTTTGTCGGTGTAGTTAATAACCGCGTTGCCTTGATAATTCTCTTGATCGAGAACTTGTGTTTCAAAATGCAAACTTCGGTATTCCAGTTCACCTAAGGCACAACCGAAAAACTCATCGATCTTTCCTGTGTAAAGCACCTTCTTGCCAAGTCCATTCCAATGCTGCTGATCATCGAAGTAGTTAATGTCAGTTCTTGTCTCAACGCCTTCAAGCAGCGCATTAGTTAAGGTGTTGTAGCCTCCAATCGGAATGCCTTGGTACAGGTCATTAAAGTAATTGTTATCGAAGGTAAATCGGAAGGGAAGCCGTTGAATGATAAATGCAGGAATCTGGGTGGCCGGCCTGCCCCACTGTTTTTCTGTATAACCTTTTATCAGAGTCTCATATAAGGCTCGGCCACCTAAAAATAGGGCCTGCTCTTCAAGGTTACTGGGGTCCATATCCTTAAACTCAGCGCGCTCTTCCTCAATCTTGGCTTTTGCTTGTTCAGGCGTGGTTACCCCCCAAAGCTGGTAAAACGTGTTCATGTTGAAGGGTAAGTTAAAGAGCTTGCCGCGAAAATTGGCTACCGGTGAATTAACGTAACCATTGAAAGAAACGTATCGATTAACGTAGTCCCAGACCTCTTGATTGCTCGTATGAAATATGTGAGCCCCATATTTATGGACATTTATGCCTTCAATGTTTTCGCAAAAGATATTGCCCCCGACGTGATTTCGCTTGTCGATAACCAGCACATTCTTGCCTGCGTCGGTTGCTTCCCGCGCGAAAACAGAGCCAAAAAGACCCGCTCCAACAATAATATAATCGTACTGACTCATTGAAGACATTGCCTTTTCACGTCTTGGGAGACCTCAACTATACAGCAATATTTTTTCACCCAAAGACTGCAGCACAACGAAATAAGTGTCGAAAAATTGGCCAATTCAAGGCAGCTCATTTTTTTAAACAAAGCAATTTCAGCCAGAAGCCAGGCAATCTCTTGTATTCCCAAGCGTCGCACTTAAAATTACCTTGGGCCCGCGTGCCGCATCGTCGGAACCACTGCAAACCCACTCACTTTTAACGTATGGCCAAATAAGCTTCTGCCAGACCGCAGCAGATATCTACCAACACAGGTGTGAGTTCTTCAGCTGTTTGAGTACCGGGTCGCGTGTGTACCCAACCCAAATAAGTAAAACTGCGCGCCAACATAAATAACGGTAAGGCCGTGAGACCAGCCTCGGCTAACGGCCGCTCAGCCAAATACGCTGTTATCAGCGCGCTCTTTGCCAACAGATAATTTGCATCATCCTGAATAAAAAATAGAGCCGTCGCTATATCGAACAGATACCAGCCAAGGCCAGCATCATCGAAGTCGATGACACGAATATCGTGGTCGTTGACCAGCAAATTTTCTGGCACGAAGTCGGCATGAATCATGCCGTAGTTTGATGGGCCACAGTCTATAAGCGATAAATCTGCCGCCAGGCTTTTACGGGCAGCCTTGATGAGAGAGCGTTGTGCGGTGGTGAGTACCTCCAACTCCCAAAATCGCCCCCACAAGGGCGTCTCTCCCACTAGGCCAGCGTGATCCCAAGCCTGCCGGACGAAACCGGCTGGTGGAACCCACTGACTGCTGTGCGCATGTAAATGCGCCATTTTTCTGCCTATAGTTGAATAAATATGTTCAATTTGAGCGGCGTTTTCTCCCAGCCCATCCTCAACTGAGCCCAGCTGCTCGCCAGCTATCCATTGCAGGACATCAATTTGACGAGGCTCCGGTATATTCTGATGTTCAACCACAGCGAAGCGCTTGCCGTTAGCACAGGGTAAAACCTCAGGCACGTGAATACCGGCTTTTGCCAATGCATCGATCCATGTGAACTCAGAATTCAATGCAGCGTTGCTGTGATAACCACTGCGATGAACCCGCACAGCAAATAGTTCATCGTCTTCTGTCAGTAGGCGGTAAACCGCATTTTCTCGGTGCTTAATCAGGCTGAGACTTTTGCAACTCAGCCCCCAGTATGGCAAAGCCTGCAACGCGAGCTCCTGAAGCAGCACCAACTGATCAGCCAAAGGACGCGCAGAAAAATCGACACTCACAGGACACCGCCTTCGAGGGCCAGCTCTTTTAAAACAAGATCTAGTGTCTCCAGCAGCTGATCTGCATTTTCTTTTGAAAAAACGATAGGCGGTCGAATTTTTAAGACATTATCGAAGGGTCCGATCTTACTAATCAGCACGTGCTTGGCTTTCATTTTGTTGATCACCCTGGCGGCCAACTCGGGGGCCGGCGCTTTGGAAATCCGATCGCGAACCAACTCCACACCGATAAAAAGCCCGGGGCCGCGCACATCACCAATAGCGTCATAATGCTGTTGCAAGTCACACAACCCTGCGCGCAAGTAATGGCCGACGTCCTCGGCGTTCTGCACCAATTTTTCCTCGTGAACAACCTCCAAAACCGCTTTTGCAACCGCGCAGGAGACCGGATTGCCCGCGAAAGTATTGAAGTACATAACATCCGCACGAAAGCTATTCACCAACTCAGGGCTTGCCACCACACCGGCAATCGGATGGCCGTTACCCATCGGCTTACCCAGCGTCACTATATCGGGCTGAACGCCGACAAACTCATAACCCCACATAGACCCTGTTCGTCCAAAGCCCGACTGAACTTCGTCAAATATCAACAGGCCGTTGTTGGCGCGCACCCTATCTGCCACACCACTGAGATAACCAGCGGGCACTGAAGGCACGGCCTCGTTGGCAAAAATCGGACACATGAGAACACCCGCAAAGCCAACGCCCTCCTCTTCGAATTCTGCAATGGCTTGATCGATCGCTCGCAAATACGCATCGCACAGTGCCCTACCGTGCAAATTATCCTGCGGCCGATAACCGTCAGGAAAAGGCACCGACTTAACGTTGTCTCCTCGCGGTTGACCGCCACCAAACAGTGTAGCGAGTGCATCGACAGCCGCAGTATTGCCGTGATAAGTCTCGTTGGTGCAAATAATCCCTTTGGCGCCCGTTGTGTGCCGCGCCATACGCATGGCGAGATCGTTCGCCTCACTCCCGGTGCAGGTGAACATCACCATAGATAGGGGATCTGCAAAGGTTTTCGTCAGGTTTTCACCGTATTCAAGAATAGTTTCGTGCAGGTAACGCGTATGAATATTTAAGGTAGCCGCCTGTGCACTCAGCGCCTGCACAACACGCGGATGGCAGTGTCCCACATTGGCCACATTGTTATACACATCGAGATACTGCTGACCATCAGCATCATAGAGATGCACGCCCTCCCCTCTCACAAGGTGAAGCGGTTGTTCATAAAACAGGGGCGCATTTTTACCCAACAGCTTTTCTCTTCGAATCAACAATCCAGCATCACTGTCGGCAGGATTACCATACGGAAAATCGGTATCACTCATGTTTGTCCTCGCTCTTCATAGAAGGCCCGCAAGACAACAGGGCTTTCAGGTAGAGTAGAACCACCATCGACAACAATGGTTTGACCCGTAATGTAAGAGGCCTGATCGCTGGCTAAAAACAACATGGTGTAGGCTATGTCCTCCGGAACACCTATTTCCCCCTTGGGAATAAATGATGCCATCTCCTTAAGCTCTTCCTCACCGGCTAAAAGACCCATTGCCTGCGTCATAATGTATCCTGGCTCCACGCCATTAACGGTTATATTTTCTCGCGCTAATTCAAGGGCAGCAGTCCTGATAAATGCATTCATGCCCCCCTTAGATGCCGCATAATTTGAGGTGCCGGGCATGGCTACCGAGGGCCCGGTAACCGATGAAGTGAATATTATTCGTCCCCCGCCCTGCTTCCTGAAAAATGGCAGCGCTTCCTGCGTCAGCCAAAAGCCCGCTTTCAGATTCACTGCCAACGTTTCGTCTAGCACCTCATCGGGCATTTCGGCAACGCTATAGATTGGAAAGATAGCCGCATTATGAATTCCTATATCGATGCGTCCCCAACGGTCTATAGTGGCTGCCACCATTCGTTCAATTTCTGAACGCTGTCCCACATCACACTGCACCAACATAGCTTCGCCACCATCCGCGCAAATATCGTCGACCGTCTGCTGGCCATTGGCGGCAGTGCGCGTTGCTACCACAACTTTCGCGCCGGCATGGGCAAATACCTTGGCAATACCCTCACCAATACCTTGCCCTGCGCCCGTAACAATGGCGACACGTCCACTCAGATCCACTTGAAGTGTCATATTATTTTATTCCCCTGTTGCAGACGGACGGGCTGCTTTAAGACCAGCTAGCATGAGGAACAGACCCAAACTGAAGACAAGTGCTCCTGCCGCTGCCCAATTAACCGCCGAATAATCACCGTCACTCACTAAACTAGCGGCAATAGACGGCCCCAGCGCAGCCCCTAAACCCTGTAGTGCGGTCATGATTACAATAAACTTTCCTTTGTTATCTAGCGTTGCAACCACACCCAGCTGGTAGGAGGTCGCCATTACATACAAGCCCTGATAGGCGCAAGCGCCGGCATAAAATGCCAAGGAGGAGAATTGGCCGATGAGCAACCAGAGCACACAAAGCTGACCTAGCAATGCGACTAATAAAGGCACAAACCGTCCAAAGCGCTGAGCGGCTCCTGCAGCGATTAAAGCACCCATAATCGCTGCTAGTTGCGAAACCCCCAACCCGAGGCCAATCGCATCTTGCTCAAGGCCTGCTTGCATGCCAATGCGCTCTATGAACCCCCAAAAACCAAAAACTGCCAAATAGTAAACAAACCCCCCAAAGAGGCTGAGGTACAATAAAGCCATAACCTTGAACGGAGTTTCACTACCGCCATTGCTATCGGTAACGGCGATCTGAATAACACCCGACTGAGGAAATCGGGGCAAAAAAAGTATCGCCAGCAGGGCTAAGGCGGCCATCATATAGAACACACCATTAACGCCAAAGATTGACATAAGCAGGGGCGCCAGCATAAACAAAAGCCCCATCAACAAGCCCTGTACGGCTTGACCAATACCAAATGCTCTGTCGGGCTCACGGTTATCGCCGAGTGCTGCAACAACGATTGCGAAAACACAACCGCCGATGTAGCCAGATAAAAAACGTAAAGCCATTATTTGAGTATGACCCTCGGCCATCGAGCTGCCAAAATTCAGCAATGCGTACCCTGCCAATCCCACAAACAAGGAGGACCGCCACCGCACTGTGCGCACCCAAAGCGCAGCCATCAAGAGCCCAAGCACCAATCCCACACCCTCCGCCGAAGCCACCGCACCCGCTTGCTGCTCACTGAACCCATAGCTGTCGATTAATCCACCAACAATCATGGGCATAACAATGATGGCTGCCGGGCCGACCGGGTAGATCGCAGAAATTAACGTGGTCTGGCTAAGACTGTGATCAAGTAGGTGCGTGTTCGACATGTATTCGCCCTGTTTTGGTTACTTATTTTTCTGCGCTTTAAAATTTTGGTAACAGGTTACGCTTTTTTATTTAATCATTTCCTTTTAGCGCTGACAAGGTGGCGGCATTCGACGGGTAGTGCGTCCGAGAACAAAAACACATGGCACAAGCCCGCAATCGATTGATCGACTAATGCTTATCAAATAGCAACTTGTTTTGGCATTCCCTAGAGTTGAGGTTGAGAGAATACGCCAGAGGAGACCCAACTTGTCGGCCAAAGATCGTGTTACAGCGAACGAAAGATTTAGGCGGAGATTAAGATCATATAGGTTGCACCTAGAGCTTCGGCTCGAGCGCAATTTTGAGTGCGGCCTGGAAGATTAAATCAACGGTGCGTTTAGTTGTCGCGCGCTTCTTAGACGTGTCACCCACGACAACCATTAGACCCTCAACAAGACTAGCGATGACCAGCGCTCTTTCGCGGACCTCCACCTTATCCAAGTTAGTATGCAGCGCTGCAATTGGCTCGCTCAATATCTCTAGGTCATAGGCGTATAGCTGCTCAAGATAACGCCCAGAAAAATCGTCCATAGATCCCAACAATGCCCATAGCTGAATAAAGAATTGTCGCGTTTGAGTCTGAGTTCCGTCTTCCAACTGAAAGCTCAACACTGCCTTAATCTGCTCCTCTGGAGCACTCGCCGATTTTGCGCTGATCGCATTTTGGCAGGCGAGACGATAGCGGCGGTTGATATCTACCAGCACGGCGTCGATCAGTGCATCTCGACGTGGGTAGTAATATTGCAAATTAGCCAAGCTCACGCCGGCCTTGGTCGCAATATTTCGCATTGTGAAATATACAAGCGCCTCCGTAGCCAGCAAGTCATGTGCAGCTTGAAGAATTTTTGCTGCAGTTTCCTTACCCGACCTGCGCGTCGCTGTGCCTTCCTTTGAGCTCACCATAATTGCATTTGCTATCAGTTTTTCACGACGCTCAAGAGTTTAACAGCAACGCTTTTATTATTCTGTCGTCCCAGGCCTGCTTCAGGAAAAACGTACAAAGGCGACCGGTGTTAACCCTATCTAGCGTTGTGAGTGGGGGGAAGTATGGCGTGAGAGGGCGTGCTGCCTGACACCTTTTCAACACAAATTTCATAAAAAGCCTTGCATAAACGTAACGCGTTACCTAATACTAAGTGTGAATCGGCCTAGATTCGTTGTTCTAACAAAAAATAATATCAACGGTACTTTGGGGAAGCCTTATGAATAATTCAATAATCGGTTGGGGACGGCAAGCTGCAAAAGTCTCTGGATTTACCCTCACAACACTAAGTATTGCAATAAGTGCTCAGGCGTCAGTACTCGAAGAAATAGTGGTTACGGCTCAGAAACGCGAACAGAATTTACAAGACGTTGGTGTATCGGTTACCGCTTACTCGGGCGATCAAATGAAGGCGCTGGGAGTGACCAACACCACAGAAATCACAGAACAAATAGCCGGGCTGCAAATGACCAGCTTTTCACCCAACTTGGTGACATTTAATATTCGTGGCGTGTCGCAGAACAACTTCACCGACAACAACGAGGCCCCGGTAGCGGTTTATATTGACGACGCTTACGTAGCAAGCATGAATGCCATTAGTGGTCAGCTGTTTGATATCGATCGTGTGGAGGTACTGCGGGGCCCACAGGGCACCTTATTCGGTCGCAATGCGACCGGCGGCGTCATTCATTACGTGACTAAAGGCGCTGATTCCGCTGAGTTTAATGGCTACGTTGAAGGGACTTACTCCGACTATTCCAAATACAGCATTGAGACTGCATTTGGTGGCTCTATGTCTGCCAATGCTCGCTACCGCATTGCACTGCGTAAGGAGGAGTCAGATGGCTACATTGAGTCGGCAACCTACCCTCAGGATTTAACTGTCGTTCCGGTCAGTGCACTTCCCCCCGCTAGCGGCCAGGATTTGGGGGGATCGAATGGCTACGCATTGCGGGCTGCATTTGAATTTGATCTGTCTGACGCCGCAACGTTATCGCTTAGCGCTAAGTATTCAGAAGACAGCGACGTACCAACGGGAGGCTACAGCTTTCTACCCTATGGTGACGCCAGTATTCCACCAACCGATCCGGCTGATCCCAATGCTTACGTTCCACCAGAATTTACTGCGTTTGTTACAGACATCATTGGAGCACCCGCAGGCGCCACGTCGGCAATTTTCTTTTGTAACGACCAGATCAATTGCTTCACTCCAGTAGACACTGCGGGGCGAACAACATTTACCGGTGACTCTCCAGAACCCTTTAAGAGTTACTCCGATTACGCCGGCTATATGGACCGGGATACGACTAACTTAACAGCGCGGCTTGACTGGGCGATAAATGACAACTTGGAATTAGTTTCGATCACAAACTATTCGGCAACTGATAAGTTTTATACAGAAGACGGCGACGGCATTCCTGCTCCTATTATCGAATTCACCACGGTGGCCGACTTTTCTCAGTTGTCTCAGGAAATCAGGCTCTCCAGCGAAGGAGAAACGTTGCGCTGGACGGCTGGCGTCTACTTCCTTGATATGGAAACAGACGCCGACGTGGTTACCGTAGGCGCCCCCGTGGGTGGCGTAGCCGCTGAGCTGGGATTTTTTGATGGCGCCGGTAACAACCTCGCAGTCAATGCTCGGGTTGCCCAAGATTATCTACTGGAATCACAAAACTGGTCGGTATTCGGACAGGTAGAGCTTGATCTTAGTGACCGGCTGACCCTGATTGGTGGTTACCGATACTCGCAAGATGACAAAGACCTAGACTTCACAACCACTTTTCAGGCCGATGGTTTGATCACCGATGTCGCTACGGGCGCCACTGACGGTACCGCAGTTGCCATCGAAACCTTAAATTTGGGCAACGCCGTAGCGGCTGCCGGTGGCGATCCACAGAACAAAGTGGACTATGGCGATTACGCTGCGCGCCTACAGCTTGATTATCGAATGAACGACACCATGTTGCTGTTTGCCTCTTACAACCGAGGCATAAAAGGTGGCAACTTCGCGCCATCTGCCAATGTCACGCTGGAACAGATACGCCACGAGGAGGAGGTACTCGACGCTTTTGAAGTGGGTGCAAAAACTGAATTTCTTGATGGCAGGGCTCGACTGAACGCCACAGCCTTTTACTATGATTACAGCGACTATCAGGCTTTCACCTTCTCGGGAGGCACGCCCAGCGTAAGTAATGCGCAAGCTGAAAACCAAGGTGCTGAAATTGAGCTGACATTACTACCTACAGAGAACTGGGACATACTGCTAGGAGTTTCTCTTCAAGACTCTTCAGTCGACAATGTGGAAACACCCCAATCTCAAGGTACACCGGTAGGTTTTTCGGTTGACTGGCCTGTGGATTTCCTCAATGACATGGAACTACCGAATACTCCCGATGTGAGCTTCAATTACCTGTTTCGCTACAATTTTGATGTGGGTCAGGGCAACCTAGCTTTACAGTTTGATGGCGTGTACTACGGCGATCAATATCTGGAAGTGACAAATGGTGCTGCCGCATTCCAAAAGTCTTATAACGTTTCTAACGTTAGTGCGACCTATGCAACCGATGCGTGGAGCGTCCGCGCGTGGGTTAAGAACGTTGGAGATGAAGAGTACAAACAGTACGCTCTCGATCTGGGTATTCTAGGAGGCACGGCTGTTTATGGCCCGCCACAATGGTGGGGAGTCACAGCCTCTTATAACTTCTAGCCCCAGTGACAACCCACAACAACAGAACTGGAGGGGCTGGTACCCTCCATTTGTTTTCCAAGGTCATTTTCCTTAGTGCCATTCTTTCTACTTTTGGCGTATTGCTGTCGGGTTGCGAACTCCAGGAATCCAACGATCATTTTGGCAAATCAGCCCAGAATGACATAACAGCAGTTGTAGATAGTCAAAAGCCCAATGTTTTGATTATTGTGGTCGACGATGCCGGCTTTGCAGACTTGGGTTTCATGGGTGGAGAGATCCCCACGCCTAATCTCGATGCTTTAGCAGACGACGGCGTGATACTCACCAACTTTCATGCTGCACCTACCTGCTCACCAACCCGCTCCATGCTGTTATCGGGCGTCGATAGTCATATTGCGGGCTTGGGCAATATGTTTGAGGAGCTCGCGCCCAACCAAAAGAACAAGCCCGGCTATGAGGGTTATCTTCATGAGCGTATCGCACCACTACCCGCCTTGTTTCAAGATGCTGGTTATGAAACCTTCATGAGCGGCAAATGGCATCTTGGCTTGGCAGATGAACAAGCCCCCACGCAGCGTGGCTTCGATAAAGCGTTTGCACTGTTACAAGGTGGCGCGGGGCATTTTTCCGATATGCAATCACTGTGGGAAACTGAGGTGGGACAGCGTGGCAAAGCCAAGTATCGAGAAAACGGCAAAATACTGAGTAAATTGCCCGACAACTTCAAATACTCTAGTCAGTTCTATGTCGATAAAATGCTGGATTACATTGAACAACGTGACAACGGCAACAGAAAAAGAAGCAGTCCGTTTTTTGGATATCTGTCATTTACTGCGCCTCATTGGCCACTTCAAGCACCACCTGAGGCTATTGCACGGCACCACGGACAATATGATTTGGGATATGAAGTACTGGCTCAGCGGCGGCTTGCACGCCAGATTGAACTGGGCATACTTCCCCCCAAAACACCCCTTAGCTCAAGACCTAGTGACGCCCCAGCATGGAAGGACCTGTCACCAGCGGAAAAAGCTTTATCAGTCAGGCGTATGGAAATTTATGCTGCGATGGTCGATGAAACCGACAGGCACATTGGTCGACTGATCAATGCATTAGAAGTTAAGGGACTACTCGATAACACCGTAATTGTATTTATGTCTGACAACGGTGCTGAGGGGCACAGCTTAGACGCGCTTTTTCCCGAAGCGGTTTTCCCGAAAGCTCGAGAGTGGGTTCTGGGCACCTTTGACTATGAGCTAGAAGCACTGGGCAGCGCCGACTCTTATGTTCTCTATGGTTCCGGTTGGGGCTGGGCGGCCACACCTGCGTTCAGAGGCTACAAAGCCTACGTATCACAAGGAGGAACAAGGGCCCCGGCCTTTGTATCCTTTCCAAAGCGACTCGCCAGCGGAGTAAAGCGCTCAGAGCTCCTGAGCGTTCAAGATATTACTCCTACATTGTTGGAGCTGGCCGCTATTCCTGCCCCAGAGGGCATCTTCGCAGGCCGGCCAGTAAGCACGATTACTGGTCGATCAATGTTACCCCTGTTACAGCAAAATTCTGAAGCAACCAATAACAACGCCGAACCTCGAGTACTGGGGTTTGAGCTTTTTGGAAAACGCAGTATTCGGCAAGGCTCATGGAACCTGTTGGAGATGTATTCACCTCAGGGGACGGGTAAATGGCAACTCTATGATGTAAGCACAGACCTAGCTGAGGAGATCGATCTTGCAAACTCTAGACCTGATAAGCTCAAGGAACTCATCGAACTGTGGGACGTATACGCCGATGAGAATAATGTTGTCCTTCCCGATTGGAACAGTGGTTACTAATAGAATGGGGGCTTGCACCAAGGCAGGCAAGCGGAAGCACTATGAACAGCAAACGTAGAAACACCTACGCATCAACACGCCGATATTGGCCAACATTACAAGATCCCAAGAGTTCGTGAGCCCCTGTGCTAGCGTGCCTTAGAAACTCAAGCGCCAATAGCTCCATCCAAAACCAAAGTCTTTAGCCAGTGCGGTTAGGTGGGCAGTTTTTGTCTCTGATAGGCATACATGGCCAACGCTTATCATACGTGCTTCCCTGGCTCCCAACCCCACCCTCCCAATGTACGCTCCGCCACTCCTTCGGGATATTCTTCTAGCTGAGTGGCCATGGTGTCATTCCAGCGGTTGAGATATCCGAAGAGCCCAAGGGACGCCACGATCTCTACAATCTGACCCTCATCCCAATGCTCTTTAAGCGCAGTAAAATCATCGGCATTACATTCATTCGGTAGTTGGCCCGCCTTCATGCCCACCCGAAGGGCTGCACGTTCTGCGGGCGAAAAAAGGGCATGACTTTCGAACTCCCAAAGGTGTGCAATCTTTTCGTCTGAAGCCTTATAGATACTGCTCAAGTTAGCCATGTGCGACTGGCAGTAGCGACAACCGCTGGCCTGGCTGCTAATCAGCGCAACCAGCATTTTAGTTTCTTCGGGTACAGTGCCCTCATAGAGAATCGCCTGATTGAGCTGGGCGAAAGCTTTTGCAATTGACGGCCTTCGTGCCATGGTCAAAACGCTATTGGGTATAAACTTGCGGATGTCGAGGTACCGCTTGAGCATGCGCTGTAAATCGGCATCTTCAATGTCAGCCGCATTGAGCGGATTCAAGTGGGCCATCAAAGATCTCCTAAATTACAGGCCTCCTTACAGAGTAATACTGCAGGCCATCTAGATCTGAAGCATTTGCTTTGCCGCTCGGTCGCCTTCATGGGCTGCACCCTCCCACATTTGATAACCCATCAACTCTGAGTGAGCAAATGCAATACGCCCGTGAGGTTTTCTAATCACATCGCTGGGAGGCGGATTTCCATCTTTTCCAAAAAAGAAGCCGGGTGGCGTGACCAAGTAGGCGTGTCCCTGCCGGTTAAGCGTAATGCCCGCAATATCACGATCTGCATCGAAACCACCTGGACCAAACATTTTTGTGAACTGGCTGCGTATTTCATTCTCCACATCGGCATAGCTGAGTGAGAACAGCTGCATGCGGGCCGCAACAGTTTGTTCATGCAAAGGCAACCCCGGGGTGCAAAATGAATTGTAGAGCGTCAAAACCGTAGGTTTTTCTGGATCTAAGGGCATGGGCTCCTCACCATCGAGAACCATTTGCTTGCGCAGGCTAGTGAACCAGCCTCCCATGTTGTCGCCAAACCATCGCACCGACGCAACGCCCATGTTATCCATAAACTTCCAGTTACGAAGCGCCACGTTGACGGTCAACATGGGCGAGTGCTTAAACTCGTCCATGGCCGCTCGATACGCTTCGGGTAAGTCAGTCACCACCCGTTTATTGAGGTGCTGCTGACCCGCCATTACAACGCGATCGGCCGTCACCTGATGCATCTTCTCGTCGTTGAGGTAAGTAATCTGAACTTTCTCAGCCGATTCTGCAGGACCCTCATGATGAACATTGACCACCAGAGAACTCAGTCTCATTTTCACTGCCTGCGCAGCTCCGTCCAGTGCCGCGAAGTTAACCGGGTTCGAAATAATCTCGGTCAAAGACTCCGCGTCGCCGAAGACGTTGGGAATAATGCGGTGTACAAGGTGGCGTAAAATACCGGTGTTTCCGCCAGGAAAGCTCGCTAAATACACATAGTCTGTCGGATCGCCAATACCAAATTGTCGGCCGTACTGATTCACGCCGGGCTGAATAAAATTAAACGCCTGATAGGCCGAAATTACATCAGTGCCCAAACCACATCCCATTGCTGCGGCAAATGGATTGAGATACTCGTCAATAAACTCATTGTCGATGCCCATCTCGTTTTTCATGAACTCTTTGTAGGTCATGGAATCGAGCCACTGAGCCCAGTCTTCACGCTCTTGAGGCTGGCGATAAAGCTCCATCCAAATCAAATCATTTTTTGTTTTGTCGTCTAGGGGCACATCCCTGAATCGATTCGACCAAGGGTTAACAGCCATGCCGGTTTCTTCGTGAAACCACCCTAAATCGGTTTCTTCCCAGGTGAGGTGCATGGGTGAATAAATATCTTTTGGTATTTTTAGATCGCTGTTGTTGGCCTGCTGCCACTCGAGCTCGGTGGGAAGGTCTAACTCAGCCCAAAGATCTGAATACATCCCAATTTTCTTTGCACCATCGAGGGGCCAAACGGCTCCATTAGACCCCTGAGGACCCCACAATCGATAGCCATCAACTTCGAACTCGTTTTGTCTCGCCTCACCACCGAACATAGCGTGGTTTTCAAGTATCAATATGCGCGCCTCGGGTTTCGACTTTAAATAGGTATAAGCCGCGCTAATACCGGCAAATCCTGCGCCTACAATCACTAGATCAAAGTGCTCCCCAGTTGCTTCGGCATTTGCAAGCTGGGTATCAAAATCGCGATTTCGAAACGTATGAGCGGCATTTACGACATCGTGGGTATTGCCATTGGCTTTTGCATAACTGCCAACACCTCCGGGGCCGGTCCACGAGGCATCGAGTGTATTCAGAGGCGCGGCTATAGATTGCGGAAATTCGGGGGGTAAATTGGCCCCGCCTTTTGCAGTTGCCCATCGGGGTGCCAGTGCACTGAGCAGTGCAACACCACTACCAATCAATGTGCCACCAACAAAGTCGCGTCGCGAGATAGAAGACACTTTTTTATCAAACTTTTTTTTCATTACCTACCCCTTTGTTTTTACTTACTGGGTATATCGAAGGCGCCTGGCACGTACATTTCACCGTGTGACCACCACTCACCCTCCATGTTTTCCCATAGAAATAGCATTTTAAAGCTAAATGGATCCATCGCCGCTTCCGGGGGAAAACTTACGTGAAAGTTGACCCAGTCCCAGCCCGCATTGCCATTGACAAAGGATTGGTAGGATTCGATGGCCACTAACGAACCAATAACCTGCTCATAGACGGGGCGAATGCCCGCTCTTCCAAGGTGCACAGCCCCCTCACTATCGACGGAGATAACACGCTCAGAATAAAAATTGTTAATGATGGGCTCGATATCGTTCGCTCTAAACGCGGCTTCCTTCATGTCGTACTTGGCACGTGTGGCCAACTTGAACGCTTCGAGCGCGTCTGAATCGGCCGATACGTCCTCCATGCTACTGGCTAGTTCTGCGTTGGTACCCACCGATATAAACAGCAGCGCGGCGCATGTAATTAAAAAGCCTTTTCTTACTTTTTTCGTCGGCATAGCTTGCTCCGTTACTTTTAACAATTAGTTAGCACCAGACTTGCTCTGCGTTCGCAGCATTAATAACGGACAGCAAGTCTGGCTTTGCGTTTAAAAGTTTAATTGCGCGGTCACGCCATACTGTCTGGGTGGCGCATAAACCTGCTCAATGAACCCTGCATATGCGATGTCTAGGTTGTAGAGCAAGTAGTCCTCGTCTCCCGCATTTTTGACCCAAGCCGTTAACGAAAAGGTATCCGTGCTGTAACCGACGCTGAGGTTAGCAACGCTATAAGCCTCTTGCAGTGAAACCTCAGCATTTGAGCCTTCAAAATATTGGTCATCGTTGTGAACGCCATCAAGCTGAAACGCAACGTTGCCACCCATGAGATCTACGTTGTATCTCACTAGATAATTGAAACTCATTGCCGGTGCCTGAGGCAGTTCTGTGTCGTAAGCCCCAGTTCCTGGTGAAACACCCGGTATAAAATCTACCTCTGATTCCAGCAGCGATAAACCCAAACTGATATCCCAATTGCTATTGGGCAGAACAACTAGTTCGACTTCACCACCGTAAACCGTGGCATCTTGGTTGGTGATCTGGGGTGTCGCCCCAGTTAGCGAAAACGCCTGGTAGTCTTCGTAGTCATAGTAAAAAGCACCCGCGTTGAATCGCATTGCGCCATCCATAAATACGCCTTTGTAACCCGTCTCATAAGACCAGATGACTTCCTCTTTGTGCTGAAAATCGTCGAGGCTTACGCTGGAACTAGGTGACCAATTTCCACCTTTAATTCCGCGATTAACCGAGGCATAAAGTAAAGCTGATTCGAGGGCATAATTGAGCTGGAAGCGGCCCGCCCAGTCTCCGTAATCTACTTCATCCACATTTGCATAACTCGGGTTTGCTGCTATCTGATCTGCCAGATCGAAGAGAATAGTTCCATCCGGAAGAGGGGCTTCACTAAAGTTCTCTGCCGTATTCCTGTATCTAATTGTTTTATCGTCTTGGGACCATCGCAAACCCGCAATAGCCGTAACACGCTCGGACAGTGCAAGCTCTACTTCGCCAAAAATAGACCAGTTCTCAGAGTCTATTGCGGCGGCCTGATGTACCTCTCCAGTCGAGTCACCCACGATCGCCGGACCAGCCACTACGACTTTGCCACTATAATCAATGTCTAAAAAATAAGCCCCCGCCTGCCACTTCAATCTCTCATTTTCCGCGGACAAACGAATTTCATGAGTGATGGTTTCGTATTCTGCCTGTGTTGAGAAAGGGAAATAGACTAGCCCGCCACCCGCATCTTCAATGTAATATTTATACATGTCGTTCCATGCGCCGATGTAGTCCAGCGATAGTCCATTGTCAAAAGCGTGGGAAAGCTTCGCCGATAATGTAGTGCTATCACGATCCATCCCTGGGTAATTAGCGTCAGAGGCGTGCCGGTGCACGTCTCCCGTAATTGGTGCTCCTGCATTTTGACCAAAGGAAGTCTCAGGGTTTTGATCAGCAAAACGCACCACATACTGACCAGTAGGTACACGATCATCCTCAAGGTAGGTTGCGCCCAAAGTTAGAAGGGTGTTGCTAGTGACATCGACTTGCAGATTACCGCGAAGGCTGTAACCGTCGGCGCCTCCTGCATTTCTTCCCGACGCTTCAATGTCAGGGCCTGCCCAAAAACCGGGTTTGATATAACCATCGTGCGTCTCATACATTCCTGCAACACGCAGGCGAACTCTTTCGGAGCCACCGCCCACAGCACCTTCAATAGCCTGGTTACCAAATTCTCCAACGCTGGCGCGGATATAACCGTTCAAATCGGTCTCATCAGCCTGATTCGTTCGATAATGAACCAAACCGCCTGTTGCATTGCGCCCGTAAAGCGTTCCCTGAGGCCCTCTTAGAACCTCGACACTATTCATATCGAACATCTGTGCATTGACCGCATTCATATTAGAGGTATAGACATCATCAACATACACAGCGATTGGTGGTTCCAAATTGTCCTGAAAGTTATTCTGTGAGATGCCGCGAAGATTAAAGATGGTGAAGCCAGGCATGTAGGTTGAGACCTGCAGTCCCGGTATCTGCTGCGTAACTTGAATAGTATTGTTCAAGTTGAGGGCTTGTAATTGATCCCCACTCAGTGCCGATACGGACAATCCAACATCCTGAAGGTTTTCCTCACGTTTTTGAGCCGTGACAAGGACTTCCTCCAATACATTGGCGTATCCGTAATTTGCGCCAAGCCCAATAGTAATGGCAGACAATGTTCCCCAATAAATTCTGAGATCTTTTTTTATTTTCATCTTCCATTTCTCCCTCAATTTTATTTTTGGTACCGCCAGCGTGGTACCGCTCTCGCATCTAATCTCTATCCTCGTTCATCTTTAGCGATCCAGCGCCGCTAGGTCGTACATTACCTTCTTGATCCTTGGTCGATATTTTTATGGTTCACCTCTTCATGCGTGTTCTTTAGTCATTAACAGGCACTTTGAGGGCGAATAAATGTGCCCACCCTGCGCAGCGATTCAAACCAGCAGCAGGGGCAAATTTCACCGAACTGGGCCTATCACTGTTTAGACTTTTATTTTGTCATGTGACCAAAAATAGGCGAGATTTTTACGGATGTCAAATAAACCCAACCTACGCTTAAGGATTAGTACTGCGGCAAATGCGCCGTGAACCCAAAAACCACGGCAATGCAGTACGGATAGTCAAAAGAGGAATACTGGCGTTATCAATGATTTAGAGGCCAACGGTTTTCAGTCAGATCAGCGGATTCACCGAACCCACCGAGGCGTTACCCGCAGCTCTGATAGTAGATACCATCATGGACCTGGTAACGGTCTAAAACTGATGAACACGAATCGTGTCGCAAAACAGCGCGCTCTTTAACCTTTGACTGAGCTCACTTGCTAAAACACTTCACAAGATGAATGGTTGGTACAACGTCTTTTTCCCATCCTGTCAAAGCACGTCAAACCCTTGGTCTGTATAGCCACCAAAATAGGGCTCCATATCGCCTCTCGTTTATGCCGCACAAAAAACCCGCCTGAAGGCGGGTTTTTTGTGCTAACAAGGCTGTTTGTATTCACAAATACAACCAAGCAAAGAGTAACCTAACGGCTGATAGTCCAACCCGCCTGCTCTAGGGCAAAGCGATCTTCACTCAGACTGGCCACACGAGTCACCAGCCCAGCCTCATTAAAGACGAAACGTGTCACAACGTGAGTATCCACCGGCAGACCGCTGTTTTCATCGGTATCCCAGTTTTGAGTCCATACGTAGACCACATTGTCATTGCCCACGGCCTCATGAAGCTCCCACTTATCGGGCGCCCAATTTTCGCTATCGCCTGTGGCCATCCACTCTTGGCTTTGCGCCTTCGAGATAGGCGTAGAAATAACGCCACGGGTGACCGCTATATCCATGGTCTCCTCGCCCCGAAGAATAACGGCTTCAACGACTTCTCCCGGCTTACCTCGAAAATCCAGCTTATCCATGTTGGCTTCATTTACTTCAACACCGCGGACAGAGACAAATTCGTCGCCGGCCTCCAATACTGCTGCCGCTGGACTCTCCGGAGTAACCGTGCCGACGATCATTCGTCCTTCACCATCAGAGGGGTCCCAAGTGAAGCCAAACCCTACGTAACGCCCTCGAATCAAATTACCGTCATCGGCCATGAGTGATTCAACGGCAGCCAGCCCTTCAGCCTGTCCAGTATTCATCGCTGTGACCCACTGTTTCGCAGTTTCAAGGTTTGGATTCACCGCCGGAGCGGCCATCTCAGCAACAGGCGCATCATTGGCGCCGCAAGCAGCCAGCGAAAGAAGCGTCATTGCGCCAAATGCTTTTACGCTGCGGTACATTGTTGTACTCATTGTTATGTGTTTTTTCATAAAAATCCCCGGAGAAAAATGAATGGCCCTATCGGTTACAACCCTCTGGAGCCAAAACAAACCTACGTGATCGATGATAGGGATTCAACCGCCCATTTTTTTACCTGATTGAACAACAAAATACGATAGTCTTAGAGATCGGGCGTCTAGGCAATTGCCCACTAAGCTGCTTATGTGTTGGCCGATGCGATCAACGTCCCATCAGTCACAGATATAGGCATCACCCAGAGCACTCCGGCTAAATCGAGGCCTTTAAGTTGTGAATAAAGACCAACCTAACAACCCGCTCCATGGCATAACCCTAGAGGCTATTGTAACGAGTCTCCAGGAGCAGTACGGATGGGACGGTTTAGCCGGGAAAATCAATGTGAATTGTTTTAAAAATGACCCCTCGGTGAAATCCTCATTGAAGTTTTTGCGAAAAACCCCTTGGGCCAGAAGTCAGGTCGAAGACCTCTACGTATCGAGCCGCACACCAACCTCACCATGGGATAAAGCTGCGGAACAGTTTAAGGCATCGAATAAATTGGAGAATTCAGAGAACAAGTGATGGCAAAGAAGCATCGGCAAGCTGCGCTTTACTTGTCGTGGACTGAGGCATTTTCTAGGATCTATCTAATCATCATTTTAAGCCCCGTGAAGACGCAAGATAGATCACGATTCCAAGGCTAATAGCGTCGACAAGCTCGAGCCGCTAAACTGGCTCAGTCATAAAAAGAAACCTTGTAAAATGCAAAAAAGTCGAATCAAACGCCCCCATTACCTCCTAGCTCTGTCACTGATAAACGCCGTTTTACTCGCCATTTTTTCGCTATCGGTATTTGCTCAGGAACCTTCGCCAGTTTTTAAAGCCATGGATGTGTTCGAGCTCGAATGGGCGTCGGATCCACAAATCTCTCCGGATGGTCGGCAAGTCGTTTACCGTCGCATGGGCTTTGACATGATGAAAGATAAGCGCCGTGGTGATTTATGGCTGGTGAATACTGATGGCGAAAACCACCGGAAACTAACCAGCTTTGAGGGCAATGAGACAAGTCCACAATGGTCTCCCGATGGTCAGCGAATCGCCTATGTCCGCAGAGCGGGCAAAGAAGGTGCAGAAATATATGTGCAATGGCTGGTGAGTGGCCACAGCGCACGAATCACCCGTGTTGAGGGTTCGCCCAGCCACTTGCGCTGGTCCCCCAGCGGCGCCCACATTGCCTTTGCCATGACCGCGAAAAGCCCGCCACCTGTATTGGCCAAACGCCCCTCTGCACCAGAAGGTGCAAAATGGGCTGATAAACCCAGAGTCACTGACCGGCTCTACCATGAGCGTGATGGTAGTGGCTATGTTGAACCTGGGTTCAGCCATGTATATGTAATTCCTGCCGACGGGGGTACACCACGGCAACTCAGTGATGGAAATTTCCATCACCGCAGTCCAGAGTGGCGCAGCGATGGTCAGGCACTCTTTGTAACGGGCAACCGCAGTGAAGATTGGCAGTATGACTTCCGCAACAGCGAGGTCTACACCATTGAATTAGGGTCGGGAAATATCCAGTCCCTGACGTCAATCTCAGGCCCCGATGACAGCCCCATCCCCTCACCCGATGGACAATGGGTGGCATGGCTGGGCTTTGCCGATAAACGTCAGGCGTATCAAGTCACCCACCTGCGTGTTGCCAAGCCGGACGGCAGCGGTATAAAAGAGTTACTACTCAGCCTAGATCGCAGTATTGATGCCATTCACTGGGCAGCAGATGCCAAAGGGCTTTACTACCAGTTCGACGATAAAGGCCGCACTAAAATTGGCTACGTCACCCTCGATGATCGCAGTGAGATTGTCGCCGACAATTTAGGGGGAACCAGCATAGGCCGGCCCTATGGCGGAGGTTCCTTTAGCGTATCCGCCAAAGGTGATGTTGCCTATACCTACACTCGACCAGAATTTCCTGCCGATGTGGCGATAGCGACTCCAAGCGGTCCTCGTAAAATCACCCATCTCAATTCGGACATAATTGACCATAGGGCGTTGGGCGAAACTCGAGAGCTTTGGTGGCAGAGTCAGGTTGATGGTCGTGACATTCAGGGCTGGATAACGCTCCCTCCACATTTTGATCCTGCAAAAAAATATCCGCTGCTGGTCGAAAATCACGGCGGACCGATCAGTAATTACGGCGAGCGATTTTCACCGGAGATACAGCTTTATGCTGCGGCTGGCTACGTGGTGTTTTTCCCTAATGCTAGAGGCAGCACGGGCTACGGCGAAGAGTTTGGCAATTTGCTGTACCACAACTACCCCGGGGAGGATTACAACGATGTGATGGATGGTGTGGATGCTGTCATCGCCCAAGGTTTTGTCGACCCTGAGCAGCTCTATGTTACCGGTGGTAGCGCTGGAGGCATTATGACAGCTTGGATGATTGGTAAGAACGACCGCTTTCGCGCCGCCGCTGTGATCAAGCCAGTGATGAACTGGTACAGCAAAACCCTCAACGCCGATAACTGGTTTTATTACTTTGAGACTCGGATTCCCGGCACACCTTGGACTCACCCTAATGACTATTTGCGCTTCTCGCCCATAAGCCTGGTTGGGGATGTCACCACCCCCACGTTGGTGATGGTGGGGCTCGACGATCTGCGCACACCGCCCTCTCAAGCGAAACAGCTTTACCACGCCCTAAAATACCGCAAGGTGCCCACGGTACTGGTCGAGCTGCCCGGCGCGTCACATTTTATTGCCAGAAGGCCCAGCCAACTGATCGATAAAATTGACCATATTCTCGCGTGGTTCGAACGCTATAAAGATATGGAGACCGTACGTGAGGAAACGTTGGCGCCGTAACACCAACCTACACTGAGGCGTGGGCAGCATTAAAAGAGGAACCGATCGTCAATGAACAGCCAATTTCTCTTGCAGCCACTGAGTTAAGGTATCGACCGTCTTTCCTCAACCGCCTTCCAGACGCGCAAAAAATTACCGCCCCAAATTTTTTGAACCTCAGCCTCTGAATAGCCCCGCCGCAATAAACCCGCGGTAACATTGAAGGACTCACTGGCATCAATGTAGCCGGAAATACCACTTCCGTGATTGAAGTCGGTGCCAATGCCAACGTGATCAATTCCCACTAGCCCCACAATGTAATCGATATGGTTCAGCATGGTGCTTAAAGAAATGGGACCTAACAAATCTCGTGCGCTACGAAGGAATGTTGTCTTCACCGCAGGATCGTCTATTTCCCAATAGAGCTCAAAGGGATAGAGGTAGTCTTCATCAATGCCCGCTTCCCGGCGAAGTGATCGAAGCGCAGTATCAATGCCGGGGTCCTGAGAATCGAACAAGTAGCCCGCAAAAGGAGCAACATGAATTACCCCTCCGCCTGCGGCAAGCCGCTTAATTTCCACATCGCTCAAATTGCGACTGACATCAGTCAATGCTCGAGCGTTGGAATGGCTCGCGACAACCGGTGCCGCCGAATTATCTATTACTTGCAGCGCGGCCTCGGTCGATAACTGTGAAATATCAATGACTGCACCCAGAGCGTTAAGGCGTTGTACCGCGGCCACCCCCTTGCTCGAAAGGCCACCATGCTCGGCACTGGGCTCACGAACTCCTGTTGCCGCGTTGAATAATGGTCGAGACGAGTCTGCAAAGTCGTTATGGCCCATGTGAGTCAGCGCAAACATTCGAACGCCCCGCTCAAAAAAATAGTCCACTGCGGTCGACTCGGTGCCGAAGATCAGGGCATTTTGTAAGCTCAGGATAATGGCCTTGTCACCGTCGGCAATGGTGCTCAAAAAGTCATCACTTCCTGTCACTAACCGAATGCCATTACTGTCATTAGCGACCAGTGTTTTTACCGCCAGAAGCTTTTCTTCTGCGATAGTTTTTGCCGCCGCGTAGCCATCAGCAGTCCGTGGCATTGGTCCCACCGCAAGCGCCATAACGACAGCATTTAGCCCGCCTTGATCCATCTTTTCAGGGCTTACTTTCGAGAGGCCATCAGCACCAACATACATTGAGGGCTTCCCGGGAATCTCAATATCTGCGTGGGCATCGAGAGTAAAAACTCGCGCATGGACAGCTCGAGCATGCTCTATGAAATCAGATTCCTCATTGGCTATAGCCGGCACATAAAAACCAGCGACCACCAGCGTCAGCAGCACCTGCATTACTGTCTTCAAGTTCATAGCTTGCGTCACCGTTCTATTATTCACCTGCGGTCTTTTTTACCGGGAGTAAAGCATCGTACTGGGGCTTTTCGCCCTCAGCCTGTGCAGTATAGGAACTGCGAATGGCGTCTACATCGAGCATTGATGCATTCCATGTGGCAATGTAGTCGAGGCCGTCTGCCGTGGTGTGATCACGGGCATAATTAACCATGCGTTTGGCACCGGACACCGCCAACGGCGCGTGCCCGGCAATCTGTTTGGCAATGATCATCACCGCCTCAAGCATTTGCTCTGCCGTGTCATACACCTCATTTACGAGGCCAATATCTCGAGCTTTTTCGGCGCCAACACGTTCAGCGGTATACGACATTTGACGCGCCCAACCCTCAGGAATGAGCTTCACTAAGCGTGGGTAGGTTCCGACGTCGGCGGTCATACCAATGGCCGTCTCGTGCACAGAGAAAAAAGCGTCTCGCGTGGCATAGCGACAGTCACACGCGGTGATGAGATCCATAGCCCCTCCGACCGCGGCTCCCTGAATGGCCACCAAAACGGGCATACGTGCTTCCTCTAGGCACGTAAAAGCGTCCTGGAGCTCCATACAGTGATGGCGAAACGCCTCAGCACGAACGAAGCGGCTGCCACTTGCGGGCCCATCCAGCCCACCCTCTGTAAACACAGAGATGTCCATACCCGAAGAAAAGTGCCGACCTTCCGCTGAAAGCACAATGACCCGTGCAGAAGCATCTCTAGAAAGCGCATTCACCGCTTCGGGCAGCTCGCTCCAGAACGATGGAATCATTGAATTCGCCTTATCTGGGCGATTAAAGCGAATGTGCGCAATACCCTCGGCAACGGTTAAATCAAAACACTCATAACTCATGACTTTTCTCTCCACTGTAAAGCGCGTCGCTGCGTTAGGGCTCAGATTCTCGCACAGTCCCCCGCCTAACACCGCAAAGTGTTTAACACCCCCTAACCGTGCCCACATTAGAGCGTGAAGCGCGCTGCATAATAGGTGCCAAATAAGCTAAATTATCTCTGCTATTTTCCTCATTGCTGTTGGCTTCTCTATACTTACACAGCACAAACCGCCTAATGACCTTACACCGGTCGATTACGATGCGAACAATCAGGGAACCTGCATGGAAATCGTTCAAAGCCTTCCCGAAGACATTCCTACCATTTTGTCACTGTACGACGCAGCAACCGCCCTTCAAGCGGAGAAAGCGATGTCCCAGTGGCCAAAGATTGATAGACAACTGGTAGAGGAAGAAATTGCCGAAAAGCGGCAGTGGAAAATGGTTGAAGACAACCAAATAGTCTGCGTGTGGGTGGTTACCTTTGAAGACCCAAAGATTTGGGGCGAGCGCAGCCATCAGCCGTCGGTGTTCATCCACCGCATTGCCAACCACCCAAAGTTTAGAGGACGAGGGTTTGTTGGGATGATTGTCGACTGGGCGAAAGCTCGATACGCCAGCGGCCCCATACAGTTTCTGCGCCTCGATACCGTGGGCTACAACGAGGCCCTCATTCGGGTCTACACATCCCATGGATTCAAACTGCTGGAGCCCGTTGAACTCGAGGACACAACGGGGCTCCCCGCACACTACAAAGAGGACAAAGTGTACCTATTTGAAATGGCGTTGGAATAAGAGCGTTAGTCCAGAACATAGGTGACCCATCAAGCCATGCTGAGCTAGACAAAGCTTTAAAGTCTGCAGTGTCAGCAAAACAACTTTGAGCAACTCGTGAAGGCCAGTCGCATTGGGCTGAAGAAAATACTTCTCTCAAGACACGCGGATGAGCCGGATAGGTTTTACTTTGAATGGTGGAGCCAGACGGGATCGAACCGACGACCTCAACACTGCCAGTGTTGCGCTCTCCCAACTGAGCTATGGCCCCACA
>ENA-ORDA01000637-ORDA01000637.1-marine-metagenome-genome-assembly--contig:-NODE-637-length-33544-cov-4.263752_pt1 | contig 33544 bp, 39 predicted proteins | sample MGYA00237778_ERZ508506 | MGnify/ENA primary metagenome ERZ508506 (study PRJEB26177, sample SAMN06267891) | marine metagenome | isolation source: Monterey Bay, California, USA | place: Pacific... | reverse complement strand
AAGGCAGGCTTTAAGGTGTATCCATGGACAGTAAACGAGCTCGAAGATATTGAACGAATGATTGCAATTGGAGTCGATGCTTTAATAACTGATTTTCCAGAAAGAATTAGATAAAAAGCCTTAGTTTATCTTGTGTTGCGTCCATCCAATTCCGGCACCAACTATTCCGTAAAAATAGTACAGACCAAACTCCATCTATCAGATGCCCGTTAAGGGTGTAAATGTTAGCAGAGCCATACCAAACAAGTCCCATTCCAAAACCAACGAGGATTCCTATCCATGCGCCAAATTGAAATCCAGACTTAGCATTAGCCCCATGGCCAGTTAGTTTTTGGTAGATCGTTTACATGGTAAAAGCTTGAATAAGTAATCCTAAACTTAAATAGAACATGTTTGCAGGAATTTTTGAAATTGGCTGAATACTGGCTTCTTTCATAAAGTCATTCGCAAGAATATCATAATATAAATAGCCAAGAAGAAATAGAATAACAAAACCCGTAAGGGTTCCCAATAAATTTGATTTTGAAAACATAATTTAGAATGATTTAAGGTTATATACATCTAAGATACATTCCGATTATGTGTTGTAAAATTTTAGTTTTCAACAGTCTATGCTTTTAATGTGCATAACCACTAGTGAATAAATAAAGATTAATTTAAGGCAAAAACTCCTATGTTTAGTGCTGTGGCGTATAACAACCACCCAAAATAAGGGTAAAGTAAATATGCTGCATTTTTGTTGACAACTTTAAACCATTTGATGGTTAAAAGTACTAAGACGAGTAGTATAAGAATAATAATGAGCCCTCCGAGTATGTTTTTTAAACCGAAAAAGACTAAGGACCACATTGCATTTAAAGTCAGCTGAGCTCCAAAGTGATACAGTGCAGTCTTTACCCATTTGTGGTGACTTCCAAATGACCAAATCCATCCTGCAGACCATCCCATAAGAATGTATAAAAGGGTCCACACAGGTCCAAAAAGCCAATTCGGCGGAGTAAAGAAAGGTTTGTTGAGGCCTGCATACCAAACAGGAATTGCCGATTGTGTAACGCTTCCGGCGATCCCGCCAATAATCAAGCAGACGATTATGGAAAAAAGTATGGCAACTATTTTTTGGTTTTTTGTTTTCATAAAAAATAGAATCAAATACTAAGATACAAAATTCCGAATGGCTTATTACTTTCTTGTCATGCACGAATCCATTATCTTTGTATCCTATGGATAGTGAAAAAGATTTTATTGAAAAAAGCGAACTAGTAGTTTCTGGTTCTTCTAAATGGGAAGCACCAAGTAATATTGCTTTAGTGAAGTATTGGGGTAAATTTGGGGCTCAGTATCCACAGAATCCATCCTTGAGTTTTACTTTGTCACAATGTGTTACTCAAACTTCGATAGCATACAAACCCAAAGAAAATCAGTTGTCTGAATTTTCTTTCGACTTTACTTTTGAAGGGGAACCTACTCCAAGTTTTCATCCAAAGATTGAAACTTTTCTAGAGCGAATAGCGCTTTATGTGCCCTTTGTGAAAAACCATCACCTTGCTATTGAAAGTAGTAATTCATTTCCCCATAGTAGCGGCATTGCTTCATCAGCTTCAGGTATGAGTGCACTTGCACTCGGAATTATGTCCATTGAAAAAGCAGGAAATCCATCAATGTCTGAGGCTTATTTTTTAAAGAAGGCTTCTTTTTTAGCGCGCTTAGGATCTGGAAGTGCTGCACGCAGTATACAGGGACCTATGGTGAGTTGGGGAGTTTCGGAGGTTATCGAAGGAAGTTCTGACTTATACGGAACGCCGTTATCTTCAGCGTTACATCCGGTGTTTCAGGATTACCAAGACACTATTTTATTAATTGATAAAGGCCAAAAAAAGGTCAGCAGTACTCTTGGTCACAACCTGATGAAGAATCATCCTTATGCAGCTTCTCGATTTGAGCAAGCACGGACGAATGTTAAACTTCTAAAACCAATTTTAGCATCCGGAGATCTTGATGCTTTTGTTTCCTTGGTGGAGTCCGAAGCTTTGACTCTTCATGCGTTAATGATGGCTTCCGAGCCTTATTTTATTTTAATGCATCCCAATACCCTTCAGGTTATAAATAAAGTTTGGGCCTATCGCAAAGAGACTCAATCAGCCTTATGTTTTACTTTAGATGCTGGTGCTAATGTTCACTTGCTTTATCCAAAGTCAGAGAAAGATGTTGTTTTGAAATTCATTAAAGATGAATTGGCAAGCTACTGTCAAAAGAATCAATTCATTGAAGATCAAATTGGTAATGGCGCCAAAAAACTATAACTTTGTAGTCATATGAAAGGTCCTTTATTCTATGCTAAAATTTTACTCTTTGGAGAGTATGGAATCATCAAAGATTCTAAAGGATTATCCATTCCTTATAATTTTTATAGAGGTGCTCTAAAAACATCCAATGATCCATGTACTCAAGATTCACACCAAAAGCTCAATGCTTTTTGTGCACATCTAAAGACACTCCCGGAAACGATTGTGTCCTTCGATTGGGATCGCCTTGAATCGGATTTAAAAAACAACATGTATTTTGATAGTAGTATCCCTCAGGGGTATGGTATTGGAAGTAGCGGTGCGCTTGTAGCTTCAATTTACGATCAGTATGCGTTGGATAAAATTACTGTTTTAGAGAATTTAACTAAAGAAAAATTACAACACCTCAAAACTATTTTTGCCGCAATGGAATCTTTTTTCCATGGTAAATCTTCGGGTCTAGATCCATTGAATAGCTATTTGAGTTTACCTATTTTAATCAATTCTCAAGATCATATTGAGCCAACGGGAATTCCATCTCAAAATCCTGAAGGTAAAGGTGCTGTTTTTTTATTGGATAGTGGTATCGTAGGTGAAACTGCTCCTATGGTTTCTATCTTTATGGAGAACATGAAGCAAGAACCTTTTCGTATCATGATGAAAGATCAGTTCATCAATTACACGGATGCCTGTGTTGATGACTTTTTAAACGGAAATATAAGTTCTCTATTTTCGAATATCAAGCAATTATCGAATTTAGTACTTCATAATTTTGAACCTATGATTCCCGAAGAGTTTCGTGCGATATGGAAACAAGGCATTGAAACAAATGATTACTATCTTAAGTTATGTGGATCTGGTGGTGGAGGATATATCCTCGGATTTGCTCAAGATTTTGAAAAAGCCCAGAAAGCATTGCAAGGGCATCGTTTAGAAGTAGTTTATAATTTCTAGAAAAGCCATGCTTTTCAAAAAACAACATAGCAACAATTTTGGAATTCAAATCCTGGCTTTATTTGCTTCAGTTCGAGGCTATACGTTAACCACTATTATTGTTGCACAATATCTCAGCGCTCGATATATTTTTGCACCGCACAGCAACTGGAAAGAAATTCTTTTTGACACCAAATTATTGATGTTGGTTTTTGCTACCTCCTTTGCTATTGCAGGAGGTTATTTGATCAATAATTTTTATGATGCTGAAAAAGATCAAATCAATCGACCGCATAAGTATCTTCTAGAACACAGAGTCTCTGCTTCTTTTCAGCTTTTTTGTTATGCATTGCTCAATACGCTTGCCTTGGTTTTGTCGATGCTGGTCTCTTGGCGAACAGTTCCTTTTTTCTTAGCTTATATTTTTGGAATCTGGTTGTATAGCCATCTCTTGAAGAAGCAATTTTGGACAAGTAATGTCTTTGCAGTTATCCTGGCTGTTATTCCTTTTTTCGCAATTACACTGTATTTTAAAAACTTCTCAAGCCTTGTCTTTTATCACGCCAGTTTTTTGTTTTTAATTGTATTGATTCGTGACCTCATTAAAGATTTAGAGAATTTCAAAGGCGATTGGGTAAGAAACTATAAGACCATTGCCGTAGTTTTTGGGGAGCGAACTACCAAGATGATTTTGTCTTTTTTAGTTCTGCTTACCTTCATTCCAATTGCTTTACTGTTGGCACAAAAAGAGGTTTTACAGAGTATGTGGTATTATTTTATATTCACAATTCCTTTTTTATTCTTGATCGTGTTGATCTTATGGAGATCCCCAGATCAAAAGACGTATCTTTGGCTGCATAATTTATTAAAAGCGCTTATTGTAGCTGGAATACTAAGTATCGTATTGGTTCGGTTTCCACTCTAAGTTCAAACAGTTTTCAAACGCACTCTATGGAATCAAAGTCTAATAATTCTTCCCCTAAAAAAACAGCGAGCTCAACTCGATTAAACAAGTATATCGCTAATTCTGGGATTTGTTCTCGCCGTGAAGCAGATATGTATATCGCTATGGGAATGGTTAAGATAAACGGTAAGATCGTTGTAGAGATGGGTTACCAAGTACAGCCCGGTGATGATGTGCGTTATGATGGGAGAAGAGTTGTTTCTGATAAACCAGCTTATGTGTTGTTGAATAAACCAAAAGGTTTTCTCGGTTCTGTTAAAAAAGGAACGTACAAGAAAGATGCTATGGAACTTATTGATAATGCCACTTCCTACCGTATCGATCCTGTCAATTCGATGGATCGTACATCTACTGGTTTACTTTTATTTACAAACGATACAGAACTTAAAATCAAACTTAAGAACCCTGCACGTGGAATAAACAAAGTCTTCCAAGTTGTTTTAGATAAGAATTTAGTTCAATCCGATCTTGAAAAAATCCGTGATGGTGTTGTCGTTGATAAATTTGACAAAATCCATGTTGAAGCAGTAAGCTTTATCCGTGGAGAAACTAAACGTAAAATTGGAGTAGAACTTTCTACTGAACGCCACCGCGCAATATTTCATATCTTCGAAAAGTTGGGTTATAAGGTAGAGCAAGTTGATCGCGTAGTATATGCCCATTTGACTAAGAAGGATTTGCCTCGCGGAAAATGGAGACACCTCAATGAACGCGAAATCAATCTATTTAAAATGATGAAGTAAGCTTTTTCTTTGGATCAATTCATAAAGAAAAACACCATATACAATCCCGTATTGTAGTCCGATTAAATAGTAATTTTCATTAAAATCAGAATTCCCATAGGTAGCATAACTTAGAACTACCAGCCCACTCCAGATCAAGGGGTAGCTGTAGTTGGTGAATATTGCAATACAAACCAACGACACAATATACCAGGGATGCACTGTAGTTGCAATAAAGAAATAAATACTGAGGCAGAATAACATTCCGGTTAATAATGCTTTTGGGGTTTTGTTGTTTCGGATGAAAGTAAAAACAGCGACGATAGCGACTATGATGTAAGGCGATATTTTCCCTAATTTCCGAATGATGTTATATCCTTTTACTTCGAATCCTATCTCGCGTATCACATAGTATATACTTCCATTAAATTCAAATCGGTTGAACCAGAGCCCGATGGTTTTGAGATAATGACTTAGGTTGTTGTCTCCTAAAAAAAATGGAACGAAAAACATCAACAAGCACAAGAGTATTAGTGCGCCAAAGAGAATACTTTTTTTAGGTTTTAAAAAGCGCCAAAACAGTGGTAGTATAAGAAGCGGGATTAGTTTAGTTGCTATAGATGCTGCCATTGGAATCGTTGCCCATTTCCATTCATTCTTAGTGAAAATCAAATACAGTCCAAACAAGAAGAAGAACATCATAAAGCCTTCCCAGTGTAAATTCCCTGTCAATTCGACAATGATCAATGGGTTTAGGAAATAGAGTCCGATTCTTTTTTTAGAGAGATTTAAATAATCAAGTAGTTTGATTCCAAGCCAAAAGACGCCCAAATCCGATAAAATCAATACAACTCGAATACTGATAAGATTGGCAAGTACAGAATTCCCTCCAACGAGCGAAGCCAGATAAAACCCCCATTGGTTTATTGGGGGGTAATTAGAATAATGTGCTGCACTTAGGGTTCCCATTCCATTATAAAGCTCTTGACTGAATTGAGTAGAGAATAAGGTAGAAGTTTGATTGAGAAGATCAGGAGTTGCCTCGTAGGGATTTAGTCCGTTTGTTAAAAGCATCCCATCCCAAAGGAATCGGAAGAAATCTTGAGATAGTAGGGGAGTAGATAAGAGGAAAATTAATCGAAATAAAATCCCAGCCCAAAACATTTGCTTTATGGAGTAGCCTTTAAATATTAAAGGGTAACTCGTAAAGAAAAGGGCTAAGTAAAGCGGGATGAGGATGAAGCTCTGTGCGCGATCAATTTCAAACCCCATGAAATAGTATCCCAACACACTCAATAGTATTGGTGCGACCTGGAGAATCTCTTTGAAGCTTCTCCGAGTAATCATCAGGCCTGAGTTCTAAATGAGTTTACAAACACAAATCCAAAGCCAATAAAGAGCATTAGATGAAACGGGAATAAACCAAAATCGCCGGCTTCTCCAACCACAAACGCACTGTACATTCCAAATAAAAAGTAAAGCGTTAACAATCCTTCAATCACAATGTTTTTTGATACTTTTTTTGAAGTGTATTTGTTTTTTTTCCAAGAGTCTTTTAGGGTCTTGATATTGAATTTTGGTGTTCGTATAAAATCACTTCTTTTCCCTCGATGTCCTTCTAAAACCGCAAGAGAGTTGTGGTACGAAAACCCCATGGCAATGGTGTAGAAGGTGAAAAAGAGTTTGATGTAATCTAAGAAATTCAGGAGTCCGCCACCTTTCATATACCTATAGAGGACCCAGTAGCAAATAAAGAAAATAAGTGTACTAACAATAAAGAAACTAGAAAGATCGAAATACAAACTCAAGTGTCCCCATTCGTTTTTAATATATAACATAGGAATACTAAGAACTCCAACAAAAAACACATTGAGGAACATGGTGCTATTGAGTAAATGTAAAACAGAATGTAGTTTGGTGGAAAGTTTTATGTTTTCTGACCGAACTACTTTCTTTGCCATTTTCTGAAAATTTTCGGCACCGCCTTTATTCCATCTGAATTGCTGTGAGCGAATAGAACTCATCACTACTGGGAGTTCTGAAGGTGTTTCTACGTCTTCCAAGTATTTGAATTTCCAATCCTTCAATTGAGCTCTGTAGCTTAAGTCTAAGTCTTCGGTTAGGGTATCACCTTCCCAGTTTCCAGCATCAAGAATACATTCTTTCCTCCAAATTCCGGCAGTACCGTTGAAGTTCATGAAGTGATTCTTACTGTTTCTGCCAACTTGTTCGAGCGTGAAATGAGCGTCTAGTGCAAATGCTTGAATTTGTGTAAGCACAGAATAATCTCGGTTGATGTGCGACCAACGGGTTTGAACTACCCCAATTTCTTTGTTTTTGAAATGTGGAACAGTATGTAAAAGCCAATCATTTTGCGGTAAAAAATCAGCATCAAAAATTGCAATAAACTCACCTTTAGCTGTAATTAAGCCTTCTTTGAGTGCACCTGCTTTGAAACCAACTCGATCTTTCCTTCTGATTTGTGTAATATCGAGACCTCCTTGTTTTAGATTTTCAACTAAACCTCGAGTAAGTTCAACGGACTCATCTGTAGAATCATCTAATACTTGAATTTCTAATTTTGCTCTTGGATAGTCAATCAGATTGATGCATTCTAACAAACGTTCCATTACATAGAGTTCATTGAAAACGGGAAGTTGTATGGTTATAAAAGGAACTTTTTCTGGGTCACTAATGTCTAAGACGGGATTTTTTTCTTTTTTCTTTTTGAATTGAACATAATTCCACAATAAGTTTAATTGTGAAAGACTGTAAAGTAATACCAGAATTAAAGACACGGAGTATAATGACATTAAAACAAGGGAAAGGTATAGCCAAATGTGCTCCATTTTAGTTATCTAAATATGTAATGTTTGAAAATCCACCCAATAATTTTAATTCCAGCAAAGATAGTTCCTTTTACAGTACCAGAGACTTTTGATACACCGATTCTTTCACGATAATTTACTTTAATCTCCTGATATGAAATTGCTTTCTGTAAAATTTTTAATTGCATTTCAACAGTCCAACCATATGTTTTGTCGCTCATATTAAGGTCTACTAGGGTGTCCCATCGAATACCTCTAAAGGGGCCTAAATCGGTAAACGTTGATTTATAAAGAATCTTCATTAAAAAGCATGCCAGCCAATTTCCAAATACTTGTTGGGGTGTCATTGAACCTTGTGCTCTCAGTTCTTTTACACGAGCACCGACTACAAAATCAGCAGTTCCATTTTGTATAGGTGCGACAATTTGCAGTAGTTCTTCGGGGTAATCAGAATAATCTCCATCCAGAAAAACAACAATATCAGGCTTAGTTTCTAACCCTTTGATGTAATCAATACCTTTGAGACAGGCGTATCCATATCCACCTCTTTTTTCTGAAAGAACTGTAGCACCAGCAGCTCGTGCAACCTTTACTGTATCGTCTGAAGAGTTATTGTTTACGACAATAACTTCATCTACTATTCTGGGTATATCTCCAACCACAAGTCCTATGGAATCTTGTTCGTTATAGGCCGGAATAATTACTTTAATTCGTTGCATAAAAGAACTGTGAATTCTGGATTTTGAGTAAAGATAAGCCAGTAATTGATTTGAGTTTTTTTTAAACGAAAAATAATTTTATTTCAGGGTATTCCCTAAAGGAAACTCAGGAGAAAAGGTTCTGTTCTCTAGTGGGCCATTTTCCAGTTTCAAAACGCCTCTTGGGCAAACTGCAGAACAAACTCCGCATCCTACACAGGAAGAACGAACAATACTCTGACCTTTTTGAGCATAAGCACGAACATCGATTCCCATTTCGCAATAAGTAGAACAATTTCCACAGGAAATACATTGTCCCCCGTTTGTTGTAATTCTAAAACGTGATTTGAATCGCTGTACCAGTCCTAGGTAGGCAGCGAGTGGGCATCCAAATCGACACCAAACACGATTTCCGAAAATAGGATAGAAACCTGTTCCGATTACACCTGCAAAAATAGATCCGATTAGAAATCCATATATGTTCTGAATTGTTTGGGTTTTGATTCCCAAAACAATCTGTGCTCCTGAAAAATAGGAGTACAGTGTAAAGCCCGTCATGATTAACGAAAATGCAAGCACTCCATGAACCAGCCAACGTTCTAACTTCCAAGCCCCAATTGATTTATTCGAAAGATGTCTGAATGGATCGCCAAGAGTTTCAGCTAAACCACCGCAACCGCATACCCAAGAGCAATACCATCTTTTGCCAAAAAAATAAACCATTACAGGAACTACAACTAAGGTTAATACAATTCCCCAAACCAGAATAAATAAACCAAATCCGCCACTAGAAATTAAGCTGTTTAGATTCCAGCTAAAGAAAAAGTCATAATCCAAAGGGAATGCATTTTTGAAATCATACCAGGGCTTGTCAAAGCGCACTAAAATTTCTGGAATTAAAAAAGCAAATACAATTTGAAAAAACCAAACGGATGTTGTTCTTAAGATTTGATATTTGTTGTTCCGATATTTGATGTACATACGGATCGCCATTACAGTCATTACTACACAATATAGGAAGCCGTATAAAAACCATTGGCTTGCCAAATTACCGCTCAAGCTTTCACTTATTGGATCAACGATATAGGTCCAGTTTACGATATAGTCAGGGAAGAAATATAAGAGTACATAAAACGTAACTAAAAAGATAAAAACAAACCATCCTAAAAAACCTCTATTTGTAACAGAATTGAAAAAGATGCCATTGTTCTTTATTCCAGGCGGTCCTAATGTAATTACATTTGGAAGTATGTAGAGTAAAGATCCAAAGATTCCTAACCCAAAAGTTAGAAACCAAAACAAGCCTTTGTTTTCTTTTATAACACCTGTGCCTGCTGTTTTTGCAATTTCATAAGAAAAACTGTGGCGCTTGTCCCAAATGACTTTACTCCATTCTCTGTTTTTTTTGTGAACGATATTCGCATCTTCAATTGCTTTTATTATCGTTGTTGAAAGTTTGAAAGGTCCCGAAAATTCTTTGCCAACAACTGTGGTGTTTATGGCGACGATAAACAATTCGCTTTTGATTCCTTTGCTGCTGATTACTTCTGCAAATTGTTCGGCGCTGAGCTGATATTTTCCGATAAAAACTAAAGAACAAAAAATAGTCAATCCCATTATGAATATACCAAATCCAAGTTTTTGTAATATCATCATTATTTTGCGATTAGGTTATTGAAAATTCTCGACCAACTTTTCTTTTTTAGTTTAATGTCTGTATGCTGGACTGCATTGAATTTTGAAATTATTTCGGTTTCATAGGATTTGAAAAACTCGGGGTCAAAATTGCAATCGCTTAAATGTTCCACTACATGGAAAATACTTCTTTTTTCGGAAAGCATTTGGTCAAAAACCTCATGCCTCATTCGAATTCCAAAGGTGTTAATACCTAGAAATTCATTTGTATTTTTATCAAAAGCCATTGTTATTGCAAGGTTCTTGCTTGAGTCTTGCCAGTGAAAATGGGCTTCAGGATCTTCGGGATGTGCTGCAACCAAGCCATAGGTTTGATACTCGATGTCAAAAAACTTTGCGCTGTTAAACCAATGTCCGGGATGATAAGCTGTTTTGTTTCCAGTTAGTGTTCTGGCTAGCGTTTCTCCCATCATACGTCCGGTATACCAGACAGCTTCAATGGGTCTTCTTCCTGGAACAGGTTCTTGTTGCTCTGCACAATCTCCAATGGCATAAATATTGGGCTGATTGGTTTCGAGGTATTTGTTTACGAGTATTCCGCGATTTGTAGCTATGATGCTGTCTTTGAGAAAATCTATATTGGGTCGAACTCCAGCTGTCAGTCCAACAAATTGACAACTGATAATCTCGCCAGAATCTGTTTGTATTGCTTTGACTCTCCCGTCTTCGTCTTCTAAGATTTCACTTAAATTTGTTTCGAGTCTAAGATCAATCCCATGCGAAACAATATGTTTGTTGATTAGTTCTGATTCTCCTTTCGGAAGTACATTACTCCAAAAGCTTTTTTCTCGCACCAAAAAGGTAACCTTCTTACCTCTTGCGTGAAGCATTTCCGCCAATTCAATTCCAATGAGCCCGCCACCAACAATTACAGTCTCTTGAATCGATGGGGTGAGTACTTCCAGATTTTCTAAATCTTGTTTAGTGTATAATCCTTGTACTCCTTTTAGGTTTTCGCCGGGCCAGCCAAATTTGTTCGGAATGGATCCAGTGGCTAAAACTAGGGAGTCGTAGGATAATATAGACTCGTTTGACAACCTGATCGTCTTTTTTTCAGGATCAATTTGTGTTACGGTTTCTTCTAGTAAATCCAGCTTGTTTTTTTTCCAAAAATGATTCTCATACGGTTGTGTATGTTCCCATTTAAGATGTCCCATATAGACATACATCAACGCAGTTCTAGAAAAGAAAAACCGACTCTCTTTTGAAATTATTAAAATAGGTTTGGTTGATTTTTTTCGAATATGTCGTGCGGTTGTAATGCCAGCAATCCCGTTTCCGATAACAATGATAGGTGGGGCGTTCATGTGTTGCTATTTGAATACAATATACTTGTTTTTAAACATTATTTAAAAAATTAGTACATTTATCATGCCCAATCATACTAAAACTTAACAACTATGGAAATCCCTAGAATTTCATCATTTTTTATTCAACGACCTAAATGTTTCATTTATGGAAAATGATAAAAAATGGGTGTGTGTTGAAATACCACTTCAAGTTACCGATATTCGTGTTTGGAATGCGCTAACTGATCCTAAGTTAACGCAACGTTATATGTACAACTGCCAGTTACATTCTTCTTGGGAAGTGGGTAGTGATGCCATTTGGAAAGAAGAAAAAGCAGATGGAACATTTACAACTCACGTTCGTGCAAAAGTATTAGCGTTTACTCCACACACAAAACTCCGATTTTTAATTTTTCATGAGAATAAAGAATTTGGACCATGTGATTCTGAACTTAAGTTTACGATCCTGAAACAGGTTTCGGGAGTTGTTCTGAAAATCGAGCAAGGTGATTTCTCTGAGATACCCAATGGTATTAAAGGTTATGATGATTGCTTGATGGGTTGGAATTATGTTAAAAATGACCTTATTAACACCATTGAAGAATTTACTTAAAACAAATTAGTGACCCCCGAGCCTAAAATAAATCTAATCTTAACCTCAATCTTATGTTTTATTTTTTTCTAGCCCTTTCGGCACTGAGTTCAGTTATGCTTGTTAAAAGTTATTATCCAGATTTTAAAGGGTCAACAGATCTTTTTTCTATTCTTGGATTCATACTTATTTGCGGTATTAGCTCTCTTTTTTTACGATTATAATTTTCATACCCTAATATTTGTTTGTAGAATAATATCCTGAAAATTCAATAACCAACAATTTGACTTGTTTACCTTTATTGTATTATGCGGAATAAGGGTTTATTTTTTTTATTAACCGTCTTGATCTTTTGCCCTTCCATAATCTGGAGTCAAGAGATTCGAGGTTTGAGTTTTGTGGGTACTCGAGATCGAGTTAGCAAGGAAAACCTAATACCCATAAAAAAGAGTGCCGCTAATTGGGTTGCGCTTATGCCATATGGCTATATGAAATCGGCTCAGACACCTATGCTTTCGTATAATGTTTCATGGCAATGGCAAGGGGAAACTAAAAATGGAATAGAACAAGCGGTTCCCTTTTTTCAAAGAGAAGGGATCTCGGTAATGCTTAAGCCTCATATTTGGATTAAGGGGGGCATATTTACAGGAACAATTTCATTTGATTCTCCAGAAGAATGGAATCAATTTCAAGAGTCTTATCGAAAGTTCATCTTACATTTTGCTCAGGTTGCGGAAGAAACAAAAATCCCTATGCTTTGTATAGGAACTGAATTGCAGTCGATTGTTGCTAACAATCCGGAGTATTGGAGACAATTGATTCGTGAAATCAAACAAGTCTATACGGGTAAGTTGACTTATGCTGAAAATTGGGACCAATTCCAAAATGTACCATTCTGGGATCAGTTAGATTATGTAGGCATCGATGCTTATTTTCCTTTAAAAACGGCTAGCCCTACAGTAACAATATTGACGGAGCTTTGGAAGCCATATGTTCAAAACTTAAAAGGATTTTCTGAGAAATACAACCGAAAAATATTATTCACTGAAATGGGTTATCGCAGTATAAATCTACCTACTTCTAAACCTTGGGATTATAGCTTACGTGACCAACCTTTCAATGGTCAAACTCAGGCAGACGCTCTAGAAGCACTTTTTATAAGTTTCGAAAATAAGTCTTGGTGGGCAGGCGGCTTTATTTGGAAATGGTTTCCCGATTATGCTAATTCTGGCGGTACTTTAGACACCACCTTTTCACCACAAAATAAGCCAGCTGAAACGGTCATAGAACGCTATTTTACAAATTGGCAGTAATATTTGTGCAGTGTAGCGGGAGGTTTTCCTAGGGCGCGCAAAACATGAATCATCATGAAATGAAATTGCAATCGAATTACTCCATTTTCTTTAAATCGACGAGAGGAAGTGATTACTTCTTGAGGCAAAACACAAAAAGAATACTTTTTATATATTCGGTCGATAAGTTCCCCATCTTCACAAATGACGTAATCCTCATTAAACCCATTGAGAGAATTGAAGAGTTTTTTTTGAATGAATAAAGATTGATCCCCTCCGCGACAGTACCGATTATTAAAACGACTGGCACGAGCAGCAACGTTTAAAGCCCAATGATTACCTGAGAATCGTAATCGAAAGGAACCGGCTTTATTGTTTTTTATATAGGCCTGATGAATGATTTGATCGAAATCTTTTGGGGGTCGAGTATCAGCATGTAAGAAATATAAAACCTCTGAAGAGGCAGCTTTTGCGCCCTCGTTTTGTTGATGCGCTCTCCCTTTTTTGGTTTGAATTAAAGTAATCCCTTCTTTTTTCTCTAGCCATTCATAACTTCCATCTGTACTCCCGCCATCTACAATAATAACTTGATTATGAAAAACACTTTGATCCTTTAAGGTTGTGATTAACTCTTCGAGTTGTTCGATCTCGTTTAGCACAGGGATTATAATGGATAAATGTGGTTTATTCATTCAGGCTCCAATCGTATTCTTGGTAATTTATTTTAGCTTTATCCTTAAAGGATTTTTCCGAATATTTCTGAATGAATACAATGCGTTCTTTCTTACTCCCAAAGTCTTTGGAAAACCATAAAAATATTTTTGATAAGCCAATATTCTTTTCTGTAATCTCATTTTTAGAAGTGTCATTTATAAAAAGAGCGGTTGCTTCCTCAAGTTGTTTTTGAACTTTAGAAGCTCGAAACGCCTCATTGGATAATTGTGGGCAGGAGGCAGAAGCGCAATTGATTGCAAAATGTATTCGGGGATCCCCCATTTTCCGTAAAACCTTGTGCTCAATATCGTTGAGAGTCATGGTGTTATTTGGTAGGTTTAAACTTTTACTGTCCCATGGGTCTTTGATGTCTCGAATGCTTTTTAAAGGATAATTGTCTAAAATTAATTTTACAGTTACCGCATTATAAGCATTGATGAAATAGGCTAAAGAATCATTTTTGTCCCAATAATCCGCAGGTGGTTTCTTTTCCAGAAGCTGAATGTACTTGTCTAAATCAGTTTGATTTTTCTTCCAGCTACTGTAGTCTACATTACCGGCATCATCTACATATTTCTGGAGTAATACATTCCAGCTGGCATGCATTCCTTTGTCTTGGTTTTGAGCTTGTACTGAATTGATTCCTTGGCTTGTAAAGCCGAGTGAAACTAATAAAGTAATAAGTAGGGTTTTCATCATGTTGGGGTTTAGCAACAACCACCTCCATCATAGTGAAAGGTAGATTCACTGATGAAGATATCGTCTCGATTAATATTTTTTAGAGCACCAGCGGTTTTATCACAAATTGCAATGGGCTGGTTTTGTAGCAATACGTGCCCTTTTTTGTCATCAAAAAAATCTTCTCCTCCAAAATAGATAGCAGATTTACCAGTAAAAACACAGGGTCCATCTTCTGGCATAGGGTCTTTAATAGCACAAACTTCTACACTTTCAATGTAAATGTGTTCTTCGGTAGCATAGTGCTTGGGGTCTAAAATACGATACGGTCTTCTGGCTCTAATTTCTATAGTTCCAAATCCAACATCCGTTAACATTTTCACGTAATCTTCCAACGGAATTGATCCAGAAAGGCACAAGGCTCTTAGACGTTCATCCTCACGAAGTGTGGCGTTCATTGGTTGCTCACAGGTAGGATCGCTCATCACCAATCTACCGTTTGGTTTCAGTACACGATACATTTCTTCTAAGGCTTTTTTGAGTTCCTCCATTTTAAAGATGTTGAACAGGCAGTTTTGCGCTGCAACATCAATGCTGTTATCTGCAACGGGAAGATTTAAGGCATCTCCTTTTTTTAGAGTCACAAAATCGGATTTGAACCAATCGTTTTGTTTTTCAGCTAGCACAAAATTTTTGCGAGAAGCTTCAAGCATTTCGTCGACTACGTCAATTCCTATAACACCTTCTTTTTGTCTAGAAAAATATGAAAATTGGAGCAGTTCCATACCTCCACCAACTCCAACATATAGAATTTTGGGGTTGTTAACTAAATCACGAGGGTGGACAGTAGATCCACAACCATAATTCATTTCTTGCATGATGGTCGGAATTTGAAGTCCTGGAAATTGCCAAATGGGCGTAGTCGTACAGCATAGACCAACATCGGGTGTTAGTGCAGCTTCTTTGTAAACATCTTCAGTTACTTCTAAATAGCTCATTTTATTTCTAATTTATAGTGATGAAATTATTTTTTTTACTAATATAATCAAAGACTGTTCCGCTTTTTTAGCCATGGCCATTATGTCGGGAATGTCAATGGGTTTTAAGTTGTTGGGATCACAAACATCGGTTAGTACAGAAAAAGCAATACAATCCATTTCGAGTTGATTTGCAACAATTACTTCAGGGACTGTAGACATTCCCACGGCGTCAGCACCAATTATTTTTAGGTAACGATATTCTGCTTTTGTCTCAAGCTGCGGGCCAACTACAGCAGCATAAACACCACTGTGGAGTGTGATATCATCTTCCGATGCAATTGTTTTTGCTATCTGAGTCATTACTGGACAATACGGTTCACTCATGTCCACAAAGCGATTACCTAAGGCATCTGTGCCTTTCTCGGCAAGAGGTGATCCACCTTGTAAGTTAATGTGATCTTCGATTAACATAATTTCTCCTTTGTTGAAATCTAAGTTGACAGCACCGGCTGCATTGCTTAGGATTAGTTTTTGAACACCAAGGGCATGGAGTATTCGAACAGGATAAGTAATTTCGAAAAAATTATAACCTTCGTAAAGATGAAAACGACCTTGAAAGACAAGAACTTTTTTAGAGTTAAGAGTTCCGTATATTAATTTTCCGCTGTGATATTCTACAGTAGCTTCAGGAACGTGTGGCATCGCATCAAAAGCAATTTCTTTTTCGATTACTAAATGTTCTACCAAGTCGCCCAAACCCGTTCCTAGTATAATGCCAACTGCACCAGATTCAATTCCTTGATCTTTCAAAAACTGTGTGCTTTCTTCAAGCTGTTGTGTCATGGGTGTCATTGGTCGAGCAAGTTTAATAGTTCAGGAAATGTACGAAGGTCTTCGTAATAATCAATATCATTTTTTGGTTTTAGAAGCGCTACTTCTCGTTCTTTAAAATCATTCATGGTATCATTTAATACAGATGCTGTTCCCCAATGCTTATTTTTAAAAACTTCAGGCATTAATTGTGAAAGTCCGAGAAGGTAATAGCCGCCGTCTGTTGCGGGACCAATTACAGCTGTGTTGGTTTCGAGAGCTTTAAATGCCTGTTCAATATCGCTTGATTCTAGATCCCAAAGGTCAGTTCCAATAATTACAATCTGTTCAAAACCTTTTTCAAAACCATCCTCAAAAGCAGTGCTCATTCGTTCACCAAGCGTGTCTCCGTTTTGGATTTTCTTCTCAGAAACTTGAGCGTCCCAGGGATCTCCATTTTCAATAAAGTCAGAATAATACAAACTTTTATGAACGGATATTGCCCCAATGGTTTGGGCTGTTTTTTCGATTAATTTTTGGAATATAAAAAGTGCTTTTTCATCACCGATTGATTTTGCTAATCGGGTTTTAACTTTTCCGAGTTGGGGGTTTTTTGTAAAAACTAGAAGTAGTCTTTTGTTCATTCTAAAAATTTCTAGGCAATGCTTCCTTGACAACTACTTCCTGCGCCTGCTGTACAACCATAACAATGCTGAGATAAGCGAATGTTTCGATCCGAAAGAACGTCAGTGTTATACTCACTAATGTGTGTTGTCGATGCGTCAACTTTTAAATCTAACATTTGATTGAAATCGCAATCAAACAGATAACCTTCCCAGCTTACTGAAATGGTATTGGTACACATCACATTCTCAACGGCCATTGGATTAAAAGCTTCTACGAGAGAATGCATATATTCTTCATAGTTTTCTGACGCAATGAGATAATCTAAGAAACGACTTATCGGAAGATTTGTGATTGAGAAAAGCTGATTGAACTCGATATTAAAATCTTCTTTTAAAGCTTTTTTGAAATCCAATTCCAATGCTTTTTGATCTCCCGGTAAAAAAGCACCAGAAGGATTGTAGACCAAATCCAATTCGAGAGAACCTCCAGCAATTCCAAATCCGACCTTGTTTAGCATTTGTAATGCTTCAATCGAAGAGTCAAAAACACCATCGCCTCGTTGTTTGTCTGTCTTGCCTCTTTTGTAAAAAGGGAGCGATGAAATTACATGAACCTTGTGTTTAGCAAAAAACTCAGGAAGATCATGATATTTTTTGTTTGCCAAAATGATGGTCAAATTAGAGCGCACTATGATTTCTTTAACCTCAGTTTTGCGAATCTCTTCTACAAACCAACGAAACTCTGGATGCATTTCTGGAGCGCCACCCGTAAGGTCTACGGTTTTGATTGTATTGCTTTGTAAGACAGTCAATATCTGCTCCATGGTTTCATGGGTCATTATTTCCTTTCTATCGGGACCCGCATCTACATGACAATGGGCACATACCTGATTACACATATAGCCTACATTGATTTGTAGAATTTCTAATGCTGTAGGGCGGACTGCTGGCAGGTTACTTGATTTTACTTTTTCTTTAAAGGTTGGAAGACTTCCGTCTTTGAAAATTCCACCCGAAAGGATTTCGAGTTGTTTTTCGGTTTGTGCAAGAGAATCTTGTCGAGCTTTAAGGGATTTTATCTTCATATTACATGCTCAATTGATCATGGCGACTCATCATTTGAACTCCATGTACCAATGCAGCTCCTGCTTTAATTGCGGCACCAACATGCACTGCTTCCATCATTTCTTCTTTTTCAATACCTCTCTGTAAACCATCTTTTGTATACGAGTCAATACAATATGGGCATTGTATCACATGCGATACTGCTAGTGCAATTAAAGATTTTTCACGAGCAGAAAGTGACCCTTCTTCAAATACACTGTTATAGTAGTCAAAGAATTTAGAGCCTAAGGCTTCATTCCACTCATTGATTTTTCCAAATTTCTTTAGATCTTCGGGTTGATAGTAACTTTTCTTCATTATTTGAATGGAGTTTGTGTTTATTCAAAAATAAAGATAGACATAAAAAATAAATAAGAATGTTTTGAATATTTGTATGTTTACAATCTTATACCCCTAAATTTTGTATATTATAATATACATTACTACTTTTACATATATATTTTCGTCAACGCTATTAAGAGCATTTGCGAACACATCTATGTTTTTTATGTTTCAATTTGAGGAAGGTAATTATGAATGGGCAATCCCATTAATCGTCAGTAATTTCATTACGATCTTATTGATGTTCTTTTTTACAAAAGACCGTTCCCAGCAAGAAATTGCTTTCCAGCAGCAAATTGCAAAACTAGAGGCACACTCATTAAGAGCTCAGATGAATCCCCACTTTATTTTTAATGCGCTGAATGGTGTTCAGAGTGTAATGATGCTTCAAGGGGAACAAATGGCTAATAGATACTTGGGTGTTTTTTCCAAACTACTCCGATTTACTATTGAAATGACGAACAGTGAAATGATTTCTTTGGAAGATGAGATAGGATATTTGAGTTCGTATGTAGAGTTACAGAACATGCGCTTAGAAAATGGAATCGACTTTATGATTGATGTAGATTCTACTGTCGAGTTAACGCAGTGTTTTTTACCAACAATGATGCTACAACCATTGGTCGAAAATGCAATAATTCATGGGGTTTCATCACTGAAAAATAAACGTATTATTCTTTTAAAAATCGAGCGAGTGAAAAATATTTTGATTTTAAAAGTTGAAGACAATGGTGTTGGAAGAAAAGAGTCGGCTCTTTTACGAAAGAATCAAAAAGGCGGCGTGCACAAATCTTTTGCAAATCAAATAATGAAAGAAAGGATTGATATTTTTAATTATCTACAAGACACCAAGACTAATTTTTATATGGAGGATGTGTTCCCAAATAAGAAACACTGTGGTACACGATCAATTTTGACTATCCCTGATACAGAAGAGGCTTCGGTTATTCCAATAATAAAAATTAATAATCTGTGTTACATTAGAAAAAAAAATAACGGCACTTTAATTCAATTTGATAATGGAGTTCTTTATAATTACAAAACGAGTTTTGAAACGTTCTTTAAGTTAACACAGTCACATTCAATTATTTTTGAAGTAACCCCCGGTTTGTTAGTGAATTTAGACAAGTTGCAAAATATAATCCCAAATGATGAGGAAGATGAATTCGTTTGTAACTTAGTTTCTCAGAAAAACATAGAGATATCAAAATCACAAAAAGAAAGCTTAATAGCCAAATAGAAAATTACTCCTAAGACTATTCTTTCTTATGGGATAGTAATTTGGGTGAAACTCCTAATATATATTCTTCAAGGTAGTGTTGCATGTACTCCTCCGTAAAATATTCTTTCCCTAGGATGTTCTTGTCTTTTAGAATGGATTCTAACTCAAGATTTAAATACCATTCAAGATATTTTTTGGATGTAGGCAAATAACTGTAGTGCCAAGGTTCATATTGAAACCCTCCACGCTTGTCTTCTTTTGTGTAGACTAAATAGAATCCAAACGAGTTTGCATGTGCGTCCATCCATTTTTTAAAAGCAGCATATGGTCCCTCATTTTCAAATAAACGAGTTAGCAAAACACCTCCTTCAACTTTTGGTTCTGCTGCGATTAAATCAATATCGCTACCCCAATGATGTCTTGAAGTTCCGGGGATTGTAGAGTATTCGGTTATCTTTTTTATGTTTTGATCTGGAGTCAATCCTAAGGCTTCGTTTTTAGTAAATTTACGATTCCAAATCGCCAATTGCCTGTCGAAACTTCGATAACTGGATACAGCTTGTATTATGATACTGTCTTGGGCAGCTGCCTGCGACATATTTTCAAATGCGACTGCAGCTTCTTCAACAAGTTTATATTCGTCTCCAATCAGCACTGGTGACCCTTGACCAGTTAAAAGCAATGTTAGCGATGACACTGAACTTTGCTCCTGAGCAACAAGAGGCTGAAGTATATTGAGGAGAAAAAAAAGAGATAGGAATGTGATTATTTTCATTGCTTTAATTTTTTGTAAAAACTTTGATGTACTCCAATTATAGGTACTTCAAAAACTGTTCCGATTTCGAGATAATCCAGTTTTGTGTAAAAAGATTTTGCAATTACCCGAGAATTGAGCCAAACGTGATCACATCCTTTTGCCTTTAAGGCTTTTTCGGCATGAAGCATAAGCACTTTTCCAATACCGTGTTGTTGTAATTTTTCGACTACAGCAACCCCGCGAATTTGATAATTTTTTCCCTGAGTAAAATGCGCTCCATTGTTTACGTAGCACGAAAGTACTCCAGTGAGATTATCCTTGTCATAAGCACCAAAATGTAGCGTTTCATCATCATCATCTCCAATGAATTTACAACTTTCTAATGGCTGTCCTGCCCTCAGAATAGGGTGTCGTATCTCGAACGTTTGAATGCTGGATATGGTTCTGATTTCCATAGTGGGATATTCATTTTCCATAAAAATAGATAATCAAAAGGAGAACTACTTTATTTATACATGTTAATGATAAAGAACTCCTCTTTTTGTAATTTCACACTTTATCTTTTGCATTATGGACATTCAATTTCAAATTCTTGATAAAGAAGCAATACCAAGTATTATTCCTTTAATACAGGAATTTACCAATGATAAATTCTCGAATGAGGTTCTTCGTTCTCGTTTTGAAGCCATGTTTACTCAGCATTACGAATGCTTAGGGGTGTTAAGTGGCGAAAAACTGATTGGTGTGTGTGGCCTTTGGTTTCAAACCAGACATTACGCTGGAATGAGTTGCGAGCCAGATCATGTTTTTATTCAACCTCAATATCAAGGTCAAGGCCTAGGGGATAAAATGTTCGAATATATTGCTTCGTACTGCAAGGCTAAAGGGTGTGAGTCTTTAGAACTCAATACTTATGTTCAAAATACGGCTTCACATAAGTTTTATTATAATCAGGGTTTTAAAATCTTAGGCTATCATTTTTTCAAAGATTTGTAAAGAAGTGTTATATTAGCATTTGAAAAGCGAGAGTAGCTCAGTTGGTAGAGCGTCAGCCTTCCAAGCTGAATGTCGCCGGTTCGAACCCGGTCTCTCGCTCTTTTTTTATGCCTTTTTTTAAGGAAACGTGATTCAAAGTGTATAATATTTAACAGTAATATTAACACCTCTTTTTCTTTGTCGTAGAGATTATATTTTTATTTTTAAATAATGAAGACTAAACTTCTTTTTTTAGCACTCCTTTGTTCCTATTTAAATTTTGGACAAGAAAGTAGAACCTCCATAAAAGGGCGCTTGCTTTATAGAAATAGCAATGTAATTGCAGCAAATGTTGTTAATAACTCAGCACAGCTCAATACAATCACAAACGGAGAAGGTGAATTTGAAATCCCAGTTCGAGTAGGAGATGAGCTTATTTTTTCATCAGTTCAATACAAGATCAGAACGGTAAAAGTTACTGCTGAAATGATTAAAAAGAACCGTATTGTAGTTTCAATAAACGAGCGGGTTAATATTTTGGATGAGGTTGTTGTTGGTCCCGAAAACCAGCAAAAGTTCTTGGACATGAAAAAAGAAGAGTTCAAGCGTGTAGACTATACTCAAGATAAATCAACTAAATTAATCAACAGAGCTGCAGATGATCGCCAACTCGCAAATGGGCTCAATTTTGTAAACGTTGCAAAGCTATTAGGTCGCTTGCTGTCAAAAAACAAAGGAGATTCCGAGAAAAAATTAATTCCAAGTGAAGTATTGCCATATCTTTTTGAAACTGCTTTTTTCAATCAAGATCTTGGGTTGAATGCAGAAGAAACGGAAGGCTTTTTAATGGAAATGGATCGTGTTTTACCCACGCAAAAACTTTTTAAGAAAGACATGGAATTTCAGTTAATCGATTATTTAGTGAAAGCCAGTCAAGAATACAAGACTCAAGTTAGGTGAAAACTATTTTAGGTATCGTTGCTTTTTTAATGTGCCTTTCAGGCGGATCACTTTACAGTCAACAATTCAAATTACTTCAAGGTAAACTAGCACACGAAAATCTTTCACTATCTGGAATTCATGTAGTGAATACCTCTCGTGCGAATGCTGTTATTTCAGATGCCAATGGTTTTTTTGAGATATCTGTCCAAGTAGGAGAGCGTTTGCAGTTTTCTGGAATTCAATTTAAATTCAAAGAATTGATTGTTAGTCAGTCTGTTTTTGACTCAGAAATAATAACCGTTTATTTAGAAGCTTTTGTCAATGAACTCGATGAAGTTGTTGTGAAGCCACACGATTTGTCCGGAAATTTATCTTCAGATATAGCCAGTGCGAATATCTCCAGGCCATTAAATTTTTATGATGTTGGTATTCCGGGATTTAAAGGGCAACGAGAAGAGCGAATCCCTTCAATTCAAGAAATGGCACTAAGCCTTGCTTTGGTTCAGGTTGACGTTGAGGCTGTGTATAAATATGTTTCTGGCTACTATCGAAAATTGAAATTGAAACGTAAACAAGACAAAGAATTTAAAACTATGCTGAAGATTATCGAGTTTTACGGCTTGTATTTCTTTGCAGAAAATTATAATTTGGAGTCCGAACAAGTCTATGATTTTATTTTAGGATGTAATGAAAACACAACTCTAATTCTATTATTTAACCAAAACAGACACCAAGAGGTAGTTCAAACGTTTTCTGACTACATAAAAATTTATACGCAAACTGATGTACCTGATTAGAACCGTCACTATTTTGTTTTTTGTCTTTACCTTCTTGAGTAATTCAAGTAGTCTTCATGACTATTATGTTTCCAGTACTGAAATGGTTTTCATCGAAGATAAACAACAATTACAGGTAACTACCCGAGTTTTTATTGAAGATTTAGAGGCCTATTTTAATGCACAAATCGAAGGCAAAATCCAACTTCAACCCGATCTTGAAGTTGCAAAAATTGATTCTTTGGTTGACGTTTTTTTTAAAAATAATTTCAATTTATTTTTTGACAAAAAAGAAGTTGATATCAAATATATTGGTAGGCAATATAAAGAAGATCAAATTCTAATTTTCGCTGAAGCTACAGAAGTGTCTGTGCCTTCAAGCTTTGAAATCCACAACACAATCTTGATTCCCTTTCGACTCGGACAGCAAAATATAGTTCATTTTAAAACGACAAATACAAAAAAGAGTTTTCTAATGGATGCTTCTAAAACAATTTTAGCACAATTTTGGATTCATTAATCTAAAAAAAAGATTATTTTTCAATCAAATTAAATCTTATCAATAACCACATGAAACACATTTTTTCATTTTTCGCCTTTGTTTTTATTTTTTCAGGAGCTCTTTTTGCTCAAGAAAAAACTCCAACCAAAACCCAAGCTGGTCATAAAAACAACAATAATTTCAAGCAACTCTATGAAGAGTTTGCTACTCCAAATCGATTTAGAACTGCTTCAGGAGCGCCAGGTGTTGATTACTATCAGCAACAAGTAGATTATGTTATGAATATCGAATTGGATGACGAAAACACCAAACTCTATGGTGAAGAAACCATTACGTACACAAACAATTCTCCAGACGAGCTAGCTTACTTTTGGGTTCAATTAGATCAGAATATTAGAACAAAAGATGCGCCAGCTTTAGAGAAAAATGCCTCTGGCATTGCTCCTTTAAAAAGAGTTGAAAGCTTTGTTGCTGAGTCAATGGATGAACCTTTCGATGGAGGATTTAATATCGAACATGTTAAAGATGCAAATGGTAGGGCTTTACGGCATACCGTAAATCAGACCATGATGCGTGTTGATCTTCCTACTCCCTTAAAAAGCGGAGCACAATATGTGTTTTCAATCAAATGGTGGTACAATTTAAACAATCACGTTACAGACAGAGCCCGTTCAGGATATGAGTATTTTTCTGAAGACGACAACAGAGCATACGTAATAGCACAATTCTTTCCTAGATTGGCTGTTTACAACGATGTTGAAGGCTGGCAGAACTATCAGTTTTGGGGTAATGGAGAATTTGCATTAAACTTCGGAAACTATGAGGTAAACATTACTGTTCCAGAAGATCACGTTATGGAGGCTACTGGGGAGTTACAAAACCCTAAAGATGTTCTTTCACGCACCGAGTTTCAACGCTACAAAAAAGCATTAAACACTTTCGACGAACCGGTACTAATTGTAACACAGGAAGAAGCTGAAGCAAAAGAAGCGACCAAAGCGACTAAGAAAAGTACATGGAAGTTTGTAGCTGAGAATGTACGTGATTTTGGATTCGCTACATCTAGACGTTTTATTTGGGATATGATGGCTGTCAAAGTGGGAAGTCAAAATGTAATAGCTGCTTCACTTTATCCTAAAGAAGGGAATCCGCTATGGGAAGAGTATTCTACCAAGGTTGTTGCCCATACCCTAGAAGTATATTCAAAATACACATTCGACTATCCGTACCCAAAAGCAGTTTCTGTTCATGCAAAAAATCAAGGAATGGAATATCCCATGATTTGCTGGAATTATGGAAGACCCAATGAAGACGGAACCTATTCTGACCGAGTTAAATATGGGATGATTAGCGTTATCATTCACGAAGTTGGACATAACTACTTCCCAATGATTGTAAACTCAGATGAGCGTCAGTGGGGGTGGATGGATGAAGGCTTAGATACGTTCATGCAGTATTTAACAGAACAAGAGCTTGAAACCGATTATCCTTCTAGAAGAGGTGATCCCTCAAAAATTGTTCGATATATGTCTGGTGATCAAGATTTTATTAGCCCGATTATGTCTAATCCTGAAAACGTATTTCAGTTAGGACCCAATGCTTATGGGAAACCTGCAACTGCGCTCAATATTTTGAGAGAAACGATTATGGGGAAAGAATTGTTCGATTACGCTTTTAAAACCTATGCACAACGTTGGATGTTCAAACATCCTTCGCCAGAAGATTTCTTTAGAACAATGGAAGATGCTTCTGCTGTAGATTTAGATTGGTTCTGGAGAGGATGGTTTTATTCAACAGATGCTGTTGACATCGGTCTAAAATCAGTTAAACGATACCATATTTCGCCTAGTCCAACGCAAGAAGTTAAAGATTTGGTTAGTAGTTACGGGATGACAGTAGACGAACTTCCTCCCATGGTGTTTATGGTAGCAGAAGATTCAGAAGAATTTACAGAAGAGCTGAACAACGCTGAAATTAATTCGGATGTCTTAAAGGATTATCTAGCAGAAAATAGTGCTGATCTTGCTGGCAAGACTTTGCCTAAGTTCTTCTATGAAATCGAATTCGATAAGCCAGGCGGGATTGTAATGCCAATTATTGTTGAGTATGCTTATGCAGACGGCACAAAGGATTTGGTTACATATCCAGTGCAAGTATGGCGTAAAAATGATCAATCTGTAAAGAAAATGATTACTTCGGATAAAGAGATTATCGGCATAACGATTGATCCAAAAGCTGAAACAGCTGATGTTGATTTGTCAAACAATGCTTGGCCAAAAGAAGAAGTGAAAACTGACTTCGATCGGTTTAAGGATGCCGTAAAAGGGTAAGAGGAAAAATAATAAAAGCAGCTAAAAACTTTAGCTGCTTTTTTATTGACTGTATATTTGTAAAAAACTAGAAGATGTTCACATTCATCAGCGGTGCAGAAATAGTATTTGTTTTCTTCATTGTGCTTTTAATATTTGGTGCTGATAAAATCCCTTCCATTGCAAGAGGATTGGCAAAGGGTATGACTCAAGTGCGTAATGCAACGAATGAAATTAAATCTGAGATTCAAAAGTCTGCGGATATTGATCCTTCTAAATCCATCACTTCAGAGTTGACCAAAGAAATTGACCAAGTCAAAGAAGATTTCGATAAAATTACGGGATCAATAAAAAGAAAACTTTAGCGGACGCGACTCATGGTTAAGCCATCTCGCAAAGGAAGTAAAACGCTTTCTATTCTCGGATCAGAAGCTAGGAGTCTATTGAACTCTTGAAGCACTTGTGTGTCCTTGTCTTTTGGATCTGCCTGCTTAATCACCTTCCCACTCCACAATACATTGTCTGATAAAATTACTCCACCAGAATTCATTTTAGGTAGTACTAGTTCAAAGTAATTCAGATAGTTTGTCTTGTCTGCATCTAAAAAAACAAGATCATATCCTGGTTTGAGTTCCGGAATGATATCGATTGCATTGCCTAGATGTTGTTTTATTTGGGAACCATAGCCCGATCGATCAAAATATTTTCTTTGAAAATCGAATAACTCTTCATTTTTGTCTACGGTGTCTATAGAGCCACCTTTAATCAAACCCTCAGCCAAACATAAGGTTGCATAGCCGGTGTAAGTTCCAATTTCTAAAACTCTTTTGGGGCTTGTTAATTTCGAAATCATACTTAAAAAACGGCCTTGAAGAGCACCACTCAACATTCTGGGTAAAAGAACTTTTTGGTATGTCTCTCGAGTTAATTCTTTTAAAATGTCAGGTTCGTCATGCGAGTTTTTGGTCACATAGTCTAAAAGCTCTTCACTGATAAAATCCATTATTCTTGAGTTTTTGGGCGTGCATACGGGTAGCGTTCAAGTAGTTTCGGTAAGGCATAACCATCGAGTCCGTTTATGGCAACTACACCTCCCTTATCTAGCTGCACCCAACCATCTTCGAGAAGCATTTCATCTTCCATGAAAATGTGTTCGACTTGTCCGACAATCATCAACGTGTCATTTTCTTTGATGTGATATTCATTTACATAGGTACAGCCCAATTGTAGTGGTGCATTTTTAACAAATGGTGCTCCTATGTTTTCTTTATATTCTTCCTCTAAAGCTGTCTGTGAAAATTCAGAAACATCTTCTGGGTATTTTGCTGAGGTGTGGTGAGCATCTTCGATTTGGTTGTAATGAATATTATTAACGGTGAAGAAACCCGTATCCTTCATGTTTTGATGCGTATGCCTTGGAACTGTTGTTGGCCTTAGGATAAAACCGATCAACGGAGGGTTGCTCCCTAAGTGAACTACTGAGTTAAAAACAGCAAGGTTGGTGTTTCCATCTTTAGATTGTGTACCAATCAAATTAGCAGATTTATAACCTGTGCAGCTGTTTATCATATTCAAGCGATAAATTGAGGGCATCGCTCCAATAGCTTCTTTAGAGAAGTGTTTCATTGTTTTTTTTGTAAAGATAACAGAAGGAAAAGTTTTTTTTGATAAAAATCAAGAACCATTCTTTTCATCATCCTCTTTGATAATCTGAGTCAATAACAAAACAACTCCACCAACAAGAAAGGCCATATAGATTAGATGTTTGTATTTTTCTACTCCATTAAATGAGCCATTTAAAACAACAGTATCCACTAGGCTAATAAATGCAAAAAGGAAAATCAGTATAAAAAGTATTCTGTATTTGGAGTAAAATGATTTCATATGAGAATATAGCGGTTTATATTTTATAAATTTTAAGTTAGCTAAAATAATTAAAATCGACCCCTACTTTTTGTGATTAAAGACTGCATATTACTAGGTTTCCATCGAGTATTACTTAAATAGATTGTATTTTTATAATTATAGTAAATAATTACTTTATTTTTACTGTATGAAAGTTAAAGCTTTTTATGGGATCATTGGTATTGGATTACTTACTCTGTTGTTTGTTGTAGGTTGCACAAAAAACCCTATTTTCTATTCCCAACCAAATACTATTAGAACAGATGGATGGGAAAATACAGGAAGCGTAAATGCCTCTTTTGTAACTTCAGAACGCTCATTGCCGTCATCAATCAGTACCGGAACTCCAACTTTTAATGTCACTTATATTGCAACAGCATCGAACGTCGATAGTCTATCGTGGCAATTCCCGGGTGGAACTCCAGCTACTTCAACTTTGGTCCAACAAATAGTTCAATACAACGGATATGGAACTTTTGATGTAGGACTTAAGGCTTTCAATACGGAAGACCGAGATGTACGTTATTACAACGATTATGTTCGTTCATTTTACAAAGATGACTGGTCTTTTTCTCCTGATAGTTGGACCGTAACTGGGACAACAGGGATTGATGACTTTGTGCCATATGTCAATTCAAATGGAGAGACGGTGCCTTCTTGGATTTTTGTTCCTCATACTATTAAAAATGTTGCAGAATGCACCAAAACATTTTCAGGCTTCCCTGACAATAAGCTTTCTTTAGAATTTGAGTATAGATTAAAAAAAACAGAAAAACTTTACGTTGCTACTACCTATACTGAAAGCAGCACAACGGCAACTAATGCTTTGGGGGTTTCAGAAACGAACACCTTTACACTAACTAGTTTTGGAAATACAGTTGCTTATGTGGCAGCAGATGCAACGCCAGAACCAACGTTATTTACTTCACCAGCGGAGTACCCTGGGATAAGGCGTTTGGTTTTGAAATACAATGGAATTGCGCTTTGGGCTGTGTCTAGTATGACCGAAGGTAGGTTTGTGCGCGTGAAGCTATTGTTACCTTCTCTTTCCAATTTCAATTTAAATTTCATCAAAGGTGAGAGTACTGTTAATGATTTAGGGGTTATTGAATATCCCTTTGAAACCGAAATCCGAAACCTTAGCCTAAAATTAGAAGAAGACGAATAGCTTTTATTCGATTGATAGAATTTTTCTAGGGTTAAGAATGTGAAGCGGATCAAACGTATTTTTAAGTGTTTTCATCAACTCAATTTCAGCCTCAGATCTGCAAAAAGATAAATATTCTTTTTTGTGTAATCCAATTCCATGTTCAGCAGAAACAGAACCTCCAACTGCTTTTAATGGCTGATAAATGACATCATTAATTGACTTTATGATGGCTGCATTGTTTTCTTTTTTGCCAATAATAAAATGGATATTCCCGTCTGCTACATGACCGAAAGGAAAAACACAGCTTACAAAGGGTAATTTTTCTAGTGCTAGAACTGCGTCATCAACCATTTTTCCGATCAGTGGAATTGGGATACTAATATCGAAGTGTTGATCAAAATTGGCCTGAGCGGCTAATACAGATACGTCTTCTCGAATCTGCCAAATGGAGTGTAATTCTCTTTCTGACTGAGCCATTACGGCATCTTGTATCAATTCTGTTTCTAACGCTTGCCCGATAAGGTCTTCTAACCTGCTGTAATCTTCTGCAGGTTTGGTTCCTAGGCTTTCGACAAAAACGTAGTAGGGATATTCTTGACTGAGCGGAGGGATTAAGTGAGAATTCTCGCTGGTCATAGCCTTGTATGTACTTTGCCACATGAGTTCAAAACCGCTTAACATTCCTGCTAAGTTTTTCTCTAAGAATTTCAACAGCCCAATAACTTGTTCGTAGTTTTCTATACCAACAATAGCTGAAGAGCGACTCGTTGGTGCTTCGGAAAGCCGCAAAATAACCTTGGTTATAATGCCTAGTGTTCCTTCAGAACCAATGAAGAGTTGTTTTAAGTCGTAGCCAGAATTGTCCTTTATTATTTTTTTAAGTGACGAAATGATTGTTCCGTTGGGAAGAACAGCTTCGACTCCAAGAACCATTTGACGAGTCATGCCGTATCGAAATACACGCAAGCCCCCTGCATTGGTTGAAACGACTCCTCCGATTTGAGCTGAGCCTTTTGCTCCAAAACTCATCGGTAATAAGAGTTGTTTTTCTTGAGCAGCATCGATCAGATTTTCTAAGATTGCACCAGCTTGAGCCGTAATTGTCCGACTCTGTTCATCGATTTCTTCAATCGAATTCATTTTGTCTAAAGCTATTACTAGTTGACTGGCCAGTGTTTCGGTTCCGCCAATTAGATTCGTTAAGCCTCCGTGAATGATCACTTCTTGTTGTGTGCTGTGACAATACTTCATTATTTCAGATACTTCTTGAGTAGAAGTAGGGAACACAACAGCAATTGCTTCTAGTGGAATGTCTGTTTTCCAGATGTGTGTAAAGCGTTCTTTTTCAGCACCTGAATGCAGTATGTTAGCTTCTCCGACAATGCCAATAAGGTGATTGATTAAATTTTGATTCATATGTTTTTTTTAAAAGGACATTTCGTGAACATCCTCAGCTATGTGTAGATCGCCAGCTGTTGCTTTAATAATTTCGTCGATGGAAACTCCTGGGGCAGTTTCTCTTAAAATAAAGCCAGTTGGACCAATGTCCATAACGGCCAATTCGGTAATAATTTTTTTAACACAACCTACTCCAGTTAAAGGTAGGTTACATTTTTTGAGTAGTTTGGATACACCCGCACGGTTGGTGTGCATCATGGCTACAATAATATTTTCAGCTGAAGCGACTAAATCCATTGCGCCTCCCATACCCTTTACCATTTTGCCCGGAATTTTCCAATTGGCAATATCGCCAGTTTGAGAAACTTCCATTGCGCCCAGAATCGTAAGGTCAACATGTTTCCCTCGGATCATAGCAAAGCTTGTGGCAGAATCAAAAAAAGAAGCCCCATCAAGTGTGGTTATCGTTTGTTTCCCTGCATTGATGATGTCGGCATCTTCTTCTCCTTCAAAAGGAAAAGGTCCCATTCCCAAAACGCCGTTTTCACTTTGAAATTCTACAGCAATTTCGTTGGGTATATAGTTTGCAACTAAGGTAGGAATGCCAATGCCAAGATTGACATAATACCCGTCTTGGAGTTCTTGTGCTATGCGTTGTGCAATACCGTTTTTGTCTAATGCCATAGCTTATGTTTTTGAACGTACTGTTCGTTGCTCAATTCTCTTTTCGTAGTCTGTTCCTTCAAATATGCGTTGAACAAATATTCCCGGAACGTGGATTTGATTTGGGTCTAAACTCCCAGCCGAAACTAATTCTTCAACTTCTACAACAGTTATTTTTGCAGCACCGCACATATTGGGATTAAAATTCCGAGCAGTTCCTTTGAAAATTAAATTCCCAGCTTCATCACCTTTCCACGCTTTAATGAATGCAAAATCTGCATCAAAAGCTTGTTCAAGCACGTGCATTTTACCATTAAACTCTCGCACTTCTTTTCCTTCAGCAACCTCAGTTCCATAACCAGCGGGCGTATAAAATGCAGGGAAACCAGCTTGAGCGGCTCGCGCACGTTCGGCAAGTGTCCCTTGTGGGATGAGTTCAACATCCATTTCACCACTCAACATTTGACGTTCGAATTCGGCATTTTCACCAACATAGGAAGCGATCATTTTTTTTATTTGCTTTTGTTGAAGTAAGAGCCCCAAGCCAAATGTATCAACTCCAGCATTATTGGAAATACAAGTAAGGTTGGTTACCTGTATACGTACCAATTCGGCAATGGCTTTTTCTGGAATCCCACACAGGCCAAAACCACCCAACATTAGGGTCATGCCGTTTTGCACACCCTCTAAAGCCTCCGACACAGTAGATACTGTTTTGTTGATCATGAACCTTAAGTTTTAATAAATGTACTTATTTTTTTAAATCTGAATTGCATTTATTTTACTCATTTATTCGCTGCTCCCTCCACTTTATTTTAATTAGAAAATGAGACAGCAACTTTTGACTTAAAACAAGGTGTTTTGTAGTGATTAATTCCTAAAAAAAGTATCTTTGATTATGGCATTATCGAATAACGACATCTTCAAAAAACTACGTGTAGCGCTCAAATTGAGAGACGTTGATATCGTAGAAATCTGTAAACTGGTAGATTTTAAAGTTTCTAAAGGCGAATTGGGCGCTTTTTTTAGAAACGAAAGCCATCCGAAATATATGGAATGCGGCGATCAAATTCTAAGAAATTTTCTAAACGGATTGGTCATTCATTTGAGAGGGCCTCAGAAGAAATAACGCCTATTATCTTTTATAGGGTGTTTAGCTCAGTTGGTTTAGAGCGCTACCTTGACAGGGTAGAGGTCATGGGTTCGAATCCCTTAACACCCACAAGCCTTTCAATGTTTTGAGAGGTTTTTTTGTGCTTCATTGCGAAACAACTTTTTAAGCTTCAACTGAATCTTGTTTTCTAGGTTTTTCTAAAAAGATTTTTTTATATATTAGCGACAAGAAAAGACCCCAATCTGATCTATACCAAGAATCTACGACTGGTTTCCATTCGTGTTATTTTTTTGAAAAGCTTTTTGCTTGAGGGAGTTGTATTACCGTTTTTTTGGCTGTAATGACCAGTTCTAAGCAGAATGAAAAGACAAGCGCACTTTCAGATTACAGGTGTGTGGCGTAGATATTCGAAATATTAATTTTAGTAGTAGGAGTATTATTGTATGTTTCATTTTTAGGATTAAAGAAATTGATGTGGTTTTTGGGTAAAAACATAACCTATATTATAAACGATAATACGCTGCAAATTCAACAAAATTTGGATAATGAAACAGAGATGGGATTCCTAGCAGGCTATTTTTATCGTAAAGGAAAAAGTAAAGGAGGTTATCGAGATTTTTCTTTGAAATTCAGTAAGATGAAAAGTGTCACAAAAAATGGGAAAGGAGATATTGTTTTAAAAACAAGGTCAATAACAATTGGAAAAATAATCATTCCTCGCGAATTAGAAAATTTGAGAGACTTGGAAAATCAATTACAAATTGCAATAAAATCTACTCTCAATAAAAATTAATCCACTTCATAATGTCATGATTTAAATTAATGAAAACTAAAATCAAAGGTTTAGGAGAAGTAATACTGCGGGTCCATGATATGGAATTGATGAAAAATTTTTATCATCAAACCCTTGGTCTTGAATTGATAAATGAATCAGAAAAGTATACGTTTTTTAAAATAGCTGATGGATACAAAGGTCACAATCAAACTCTTGCTTTATTCGCGAAAACAAACCTAAATGCTTTTGGAGAGGGTTTTAGTGATCTGAAAAAGGATCACAGCACATTGCATCATTTTGCACTAGAAATTGATAAAGAAGATTATGCTAACGTATTGAATTTCTGTAGTGCCTCCAATATAGAATATGTCACAGAAGTTTTCGAATGGATTAATTGGAGGTCAATATTCATTAAAGATCCTGAATCAAATGTAGTTGAATTTGTTTGCCATGATTCGGAAATAACCAGTAACCTTTAGGTTAGTAACGAACAATATTTTTTTAGAT
>ENA-ORDA01000634-ORDA01000634.1-marine-metagenome-genome-assembly--contig:-NODE-634-length-33813-cov-7.060736_pt1 | contig 33813 bp, 37 predicted proteins | sample MGYA00237778_ERZ508506 | MGnify/ENA primary metagenome ERZ508506 (study PRJEB26177, sample SAMN06267891) | marine metagenome | isolation source: Monterey Bay, California, USA | place: Pacific... | reverse complement strand
CTAGTAGAAATCCTGAAAAATATAGTAATGATGATTTTTATAAGAAGACTGGATTTATTGCATCTTATCAAGATTATCCATCTGAGTTGCTTGTTGCTAATGAGAATATTTCCTATATCGCACACCCGATGAACAGCACAATTACTATGTCGAATTATTTTAAACATTTAAATAATGTTATTGTGCCAAGTGAAACTGATGGTAGTTTTTTAAGAAAAGCTCACAAAGGTGCTAATAATGCTAATAGAATATTAAACTCATGTTTGGATAAAACGGGAGAAACAGTAGGAGAATGTCCTACTAATGCTGATGCGGGATGGGTAATTCATTTGGATACAGCTGATGATATGAAATATAGAAAAATGTCTGGGGCCCCTAAACTTTTCAAAGGTCAAGTGTACTATCCAGTATATCAACCTCCAGAAGGAGCAAACAAATGTAATGTTGGTGATGCATATATTTGTTCAGCTGAGGATGAATGTGGTAACAATACATCCAATCAACTAGACCAAGCAGACGGGGCTAATTATGGAAAAAATTGTTCTTATATAAGACAAGGAATATTATCTGAAATAGTTGTATTTGGAGATCAGTTATTTGCAAACGTTGCAGGACCAAGTAAAGATGAAGATACACTTTATCAAATAATAGCCGGCGTAGGAGAATCGTCATCTAGAAGAAGCACCTGGAGAGACGGCGGATTCTAGTTAAAAATTTTTAAATAAAAATAAATAATAAAAAATGGAAAAATTGGAATAAAAGAAAATTTAAACCCATAGGAAAAAAGCACTTAATAATAAAGGTACGAAAAACAATCAATAAACCAAAGTCACATATAAACAATTTTGCATACAAGTTTAAGCATCGACCTATAGGTGGAGAAAATGTAACTGAAACCGATGTGTTTACTGTTCAAGAAAATATACCATGTACCAAAACAGGGGTTCCACCTACAACAACAACTTCTTCTAACTTAGGAAACATTGATATTAAATTTACTGACGAGGTTGAAGTTCGAGCTACACCAACAACACTTGCACCTACAACAACACTTGCACCTACAACAACACTTGCACCTACAACAACAACATCTACAATTTTTGTACCCAAATATATTGTCTACGATAGAGACTGTAATGAGTTCGGCCCATATCCTATAAAAGAGTACGAGGCAATGATTGGGGATGGCAGTGTTTACTTAGGGTATTGCATAATCGATGTATACGCAACTTCAACCACAACAACCACTACTACTATTCCAGAACCTCCACCTGTAGCAACAACTACAACTACAACAACTACGACTACAACTACAACAATTCCTGATCCATCTTCTACAGTTAGCCAATCACTTGGTTCATGTTCTGGACCATCGGGTACTAGAACCTCTACTCTAAGTGTTACAAATAATGAAAGCTACACTGCCTATTACTTGATAGAGTACTCTACTAATAGTGGAAGCAGTTATACAACTGCACAAACAAATCAATCTATTTCTGGTGGTTCCACTATTACAACAAATACTATTGTCGTATCAGATGGTGGCTCAATCATATGGAGATATAAAGATTCAAGAACTTCGAATGATTTTTCTAATGCAAGTTATGTCACATTAAGTACAAGTGATACAGTGGACTGTCCAGATGGTTATTATGTAAATGTTGATGGATCTAATACATATGCTTTGACACTTCAGTGCAAAAAATGGAAAAATTCTACAAAACCATTGTTTGAAGCCAATCCTTGGTGGGGTAGCAACTCAACTGCTAAGAACTACATGTTCGCACTAATTGCACTAACCGGTGATTACGATGATAGTGATTCAAATGTAGAAGAGAGTGATTACTTTGACTATTCACCATTTGAAAATAGTTCTTCGAAGTGTTTTGGAATTGTAAATGCAGCATATTTTGCTTATGAAATATCTAATGACCAATGGATGGGGGCAATAATAGAGGCACCTCAATGGAATTCAACAACTAATACAGAAGCGTGGGACAGAACCGATCACGAGCAGTATGTATTTGCTGAGTTAGTTCCTTAAGACTTATCTAGGTTTAACCAGATACTTCTTGTAGATAAATACCATACAAAACCAAATATAAATCCTAAAACAGGGAAGAGTTTAAATACAAACAAGACACCATAGATAGTTGCTAAATACCCTATCATGAGTGTTGAAATTGTATTCATAAAAAAATAAAGTGAATAGTCTATTCCAGCAATTCTTCCACGTAGATTATCTGGAGTTAAAACTTGTAATCCATAAGTTGAAAATGCCCACTGTGAACCACCACCTGAGTGTCCCAATATCAATAGAAACACAGTCAAGTAGACAGAAGCTGAGAAAGAGATAAAGAAATAAAATAGACCCCACGCCATGATTGTTATCCCAATTGTATTGAGCAATTTTCCATCAGTACTTCCAAAAAAATATCGAATAATAATTGGTCCTATTAATGCGCCAATCCCTCTAGCACCAAACATAAGTCCTGTTCCATAATCACCAGTTTTGTAGATTTCGTACGATAGAACAGTAAAAAGGGACAATAGGCCGCTTGCTGAAATACTGAAAGTAGCTTTAGTGATAACTAATGAGAGAATCTCCTTTCTCGAAAGCACATACTTTACTCCATCGACAAAGTTTATATTCTCTTCATCTGATTTCAAGTGTTTCTGTTCACTTAAGTCTTTTTTAATTGAAAACACAATAAATGCAGAGATAATAAATGATAGGAAATCTATTGTAAATAATGTATCTCTACTAACAACAGTCGTTAAATATCCACCTATGCCAGCGCCAAGTCCAGCCATTATTCCCCAGCTCGAGAAGAATATTACATTCGCCTCGGCTAGGAATTCTTTTTCTACAACATTAGGTAATGCCGCATCTGATGTCGGCATGTATGCGGCACTTACAACTGAAAGCATACCAAATGAAAACAAAATGAATATTACATTCTCCGTATTCACCGCATAAAGAATTAATAGGACTACTACACCAGATAGAAACTCAGAAATTGCAATGATTCTTTTTCTGTCATATTTATCAGCTAAGTATCCTCCAAAGCTTCCTAAAAAAAATAATGGAGCACTCTGTACAACAAGTACAAGCGATGTAATAAGTGGATTTTCAGTAAGTTCATAAATAATACCAAGTAAGGGAACGGTAAGTAACCAGTCACCACCGAGTGTTATTAATCTTGCTGCAAATAGCTTTTGAAAATCTCTGTTTTTTGTAATTAGCTGTATATATTTTTCAAGATTTTTCATAAGTCATACAACTGTAACTGGATTAGAAAATAACTACTATAATTGAACAATGATAAAAACAGTATTAATAACAGGTGGAACAAGGGGAATAGGGCTTGCAACAGCGCTTAGATTCTCTGAAAATAATTGGAACGTTTACATCACATCAAGAAAAGAAGAAAACTTGGCAGCAGTGCTTAGTGAGCACAGCAAGTTAAAAGGTTTTGTTGCAAACGCAGACAGTGAAGATGCTGCAAATGAAACATGTGAAGCTATTGTTAAGGAAACCGATTCACTAGATGTCTTAATCAATAATGCAGGTACAAACCCTTCGGGTGGCTTTTTAATGGATGTGGACATATCAAGAGTTCAGAAAACATGGGATGTAAATCTTCTTGGACCACTACTTTGGGCTAGAGCGGCTGTAAAGGTTGGCTTAAAGGAATCAATTTTAAATGTTGCTTCTGTTGGAGGTATCAAACCAGCATCTTATATGGGTGCATACAATATTTCAAAAGCGGGACTTATCTACATGACAAAACAATTAGCTAAAGAGTTAGCTCCAAATATACGAGTAAATGGAATTGCTCCTGCTGTTGTAAAAACTAAACTTTCTGAAATGCTCTGGGAAAATGACGAACAAGCTACTGCAGATCTACATGCGTTGAAAAAATTAGGAACACCTGAAGATATTTCTAATTTGATGTATTTCTTATCTAGCGAGGAAGCTTCTTGGATTACTGGTGAAGTAGTTACTATTGATGGTGGTTATTTACTCTAAACTTAACTTAAAAAATATATAGCTAGTTGGTTATACAAAGGTATTCCAAAAATAACATTGAATGGAAAAGTCACACCCAGGCTCAATCCAAGATAAATTGCAGGATTAGCATTTGGGATTGCATCTTTAACAACTGCAGGCACAGCAATATAACTTGCACTAGCTGTTAAGACCATAAGTAACGTTGTATTGCCAACTGTTAATCCAAAGTAAGAAGAGAAAACTAGAGCTAGAAGAGAACCAGTTATTGGCGTCAGTAATGCAAAAGCTATCAATTTACTTCCTTTGCCAGATAGTTCAGACATTCTTTTTGATACTCGTAACCCCATAATGAAAAGAAAAATTATCAGGATCCAATCAAATATATCTTTAGTGATAAAGCTGAGCAGTACCTCGTTTTCGAATTTTACTAAGTAACCGAAAACTAACGATGTAAGAAGAATTACATTTGGAATTTCTAAAAAAGCATTTTTAAGTGTCTCAATTTTTCCAGTAGTTTCAGAGTCACTGTTATGTGTGACTAAATATAAAGCCATAAAAATTGCTGGAAACTCCATTACTACTAATACTGCGGACATGTAGTTATCATAAACTTGATTGCTAGCGAGCAAATAAGTATTTGCAGTAACGAAAGTAACAGCACTTACTGAACCGTAAGTTCCTGCAAGCGCAGCAGCATCATCTGTGTTGAGTATATTTTTTAGAAATAAATAAGAAAGTATCGGTATCAATAGCGCAAAGAAAACACCTAACGACAAAACGTTAGTTACTTCACTAATAAATCCAGTTTCTTTGAGACTCGTTCCACCTTTTAGGCCTAATCCCAAGAGAAGATAGTATCCAAGATATTTTGAAATAATAGGGGATGGAGATTTATCTTTAAAGATACTTCCAAGAATTATTCCAGAAATGAATATCAGCAAAGCGGGGTTTAATAAAGCATTGATCATTAATAAGAAATGATAGTGTTCAATTCACTTTTTTATTGAATATTTGAAAATATGTTAGGAAATTTTACCTATTATATCTTTAACTCTATCGGCATCAACAGGGTTGTCGAGAACCCCATCTACTTTAAAATCTGTCCCAATAATTCCAATATCAGCTATTTGAGAAAAATCTTGTATGTTTTCACCATTTAATCCTGAACCTATTGCTAGTTTGCCTTTTGGTACAATATTCCTAATTCTATTTAGATCTTCAATATCTGTAACTTCACCTGTTCCGTCACCACTAACTATTATTACGTCAGCCCCTGCTCTTTCTAGTAATTCTTTTGTGTGGTTTTCTATTTTCGCCCCATGAGGTGGGGTAGCATGCTTAACAAAGACATCCGCGAAGACTTGTATATCTTTCGAAAGAGTATTTCTGAACTGTGAAACATCATATGATTTACCTTCAATTATTCCTTGATCTGTATACATAATGTTATTTAGTACGTTTATGCGTACAAAGGTAGCATCAATAGCCTCAGCAATTGCTAAAGCACTTATTCCATCATTTCTTAAAACATTTATACCTATATCAAGATTTCTATTTAGCTCTAAATTTGAAGCTACAGTCGTGAAGCTTACCAGTGATCTTTTTGATAAATTATCTTTAACAAATGGAGCATCGCCAAAATTTTCAATAATAATGCCATCTACACCACCTTCGGTAAGTTCGTTTATGTCATTTTGAGCAAGTGTAGTAATTTCAGGAATGGATAATACGTTAGAGGTTGATCCAGGAAGGCCTTTTAAGTGTATAACACCATAGATTTTCATTATTAAATTTTAACGTGATTAGTTTTTAATAATTTTTTTGCAAATTCACCCTCAGCAGTCAAAGTCGGTTTGAATCCTTTTCCAGTTCTACCCGTCACCACTCGACACCAATCGCCAGCATTACCATTAATTGTATTTTCCGATTTTTCATCACCAAACTGCCAAGCTCTATACTCTGGTCCGATTAATTCTATCCTGACATTTTCATATTTCAGTTTGTTGAGTTTGGATATTTTTTCAATATTAAGGAACCCATAAAGGGCAACATGTTCAATCCTGACCGAATCTTCATAATCTTTTTTCATGCATTCGTATATATCTAAACCATGTGACCATGTTTCAGAAAGTTTTGTTGCTGCAAATGTTAGGTAGTCAATCTCATTATTCCACCATTTAATCTTCCTTCCAGGAGTAGCATCTGCAAGTGTTTCAACAACCTTAGCCCTCGATAGCCTCCACCACTCAATGACGTCTTGGGGTCGCATATCCTTACCTTTGGCAATAGAATTTTTTTCGAATTTACCTAATCCGGTTGGACCTCTATATTTATTAAAATCTGTACCCTTTTTTTTAAGTGCATTAAAAGCCAGATCTTCTAAACCTGCTAGATAGCTCACGTGTTCGGTTATTGTCCAATTTTTAAAGGTTGTTTTAGTATTCCAGTTCCTTACAGGAATGCTTTGTAAGTATTGGTCTAGCAATTGTTGTTCAGCAACGAGGCTACTTAGGATTTCTTTCACATATTAATTCTAATTGTGATTCCGAAAAAGCCAAAGGCGTTGCTAAATAAAAGTTCTTTATTTATAACTTAATCTGACGTAGAATCTAGTCATGAAAAAGATTATAAAATTAGCAACATTTGTAATTGTAGTTAAAGCGCTCCTTGACTTGTTCAACGAAAATACAACAGTTAAAAATCAAATTGATAGGTTAAAAGAGGAAATTACAAAACTAGAGACTGATGATTTAGAAAGTAAAATAAAAGACTTTTTTAAAAAATATGATCCAAAATTCAAAGATGACATCTAAGTCATACGGATTCTAATATCTGGCGTATATTCGGTAAAAGTTTTTATTATTGGCCTAAATGGTTAGTAAAAAGCATAACTTTTCTACATGTTAAAAGTATTAAATTCAACCATTCAAAAATAGGTAGTTTTGTTATAGGTAGCAACATTCTTCTTCTCGAAACTAGGGGAGTTGTTACCGGTAAGATTCGCAAAACTCCACTGACCTATGCTAAAACAAATAAAGGGTATGTAGTAGCAGCATCTTATGGAGGTAGAGATGAGATTCCACAATGGTTTCATAATCTTCAAGACAATGAAAACTACATTACTGTCGATAATATACGAATAAAAGTTAAGCACAACATTATTCCTGTAGCCAACCAGGAACCTTATTGGGTTAAGCTAGTTAAGGTTTATAAAACTTTCGAACAATATAAAGTACGGACAGAAAGAGATATTCCAATTGTCGAGTTTATTAAAGTTTAGGTTTTAGATTCGGACCACTTCTCACCACTGTATTCCATAATGTATTGTAATGATCAATATCTTCACTGTTTACGTGTGGAATTACCATATTTTTCCACGTCTCCATCAAAGGGTCCGAAGAATTTTTATATAGGTCTAGTCCAACTGGAATTCTTTCTACAATCGTTCTGAGGCTCATAGGTGTTTCAATATTCACACTGATATCATCGGAAACAAAAGAGTTGTTAATTTCAATTGATAACTTAATAATTAATTGAACAAATTCACTCTGAAGGTTTGGATACCTTTTTTTGAAAATTGCTTCTAGCTGTTCTTTGCTTGGGAAAGGTTTGTCCCATATTACCCAACGGTCTGCAAAAGCTTTATTCAATGTCTGCGTTCCTGCGTAATCTCTCAAACTAGTTGGGTTCATTGTTCCAAAAATAAATGTGTCACTACGTAATTCAATAACTTCACCATTCGGTAATTCAAGTTTTTTGTGTCTGTCTAAGAGGGAGTGGAGGGCAAACAAAACTTCTGGACCTGCAGCATTCAATTCTGATAGGTTAACAAACGATGGACCTCTTAACGCCCGAGTCAATTCTCCATCTTGCCACTTACTGTCGGTACCACCAATACCATCACCATAAAGTTGAACAGATCCTAATAGGGTAACATCTCTGACTTCTCCAGATAGGGGTATCCTGTAATAAGGAAATTTTAATTTTGCAGCTAATTGTTCTATGTCATGATCCTTACCAGTACCCATGTGTCCCTTTAGCGCAATATGAATTGGTATTTCGTTATCAAAAGTTTCCTTCTTGCTTTTAATTATTTTCGCCAGTTTATATTGTGTACCAAGATCTACATAGTTTTCATCTACAGTTGGAATTCTTTCTGATCTCGATTCAAAATCTTCAATTTTTTTATCAAGGACACATTCCTCAATTGAAACATTGTCTTTTCCATTCGGATCTTTAAAAAGTTGTTTAGCCATTTATGCTGCTCCTGATGATTCTTTAACGTTTCTTATAAGTATATCCTTTGTGATGTTTACTATTGAATGGATAAGTTCTTCTGGTCTACTAATTTGTGTTCTATTTTGATATTCTTTCCAGGTACCTCTATCTCCAATACCTATTCCAATAACATCTATGCCAAATTTACTTGAGTAATCGATAGAACTTTTTAAATCTGAAAGAGTCCCTCTTGTCATGCCATCGGACAAAACTGCTAATAATTTGGTATTCGATCCATGTTCTAAGAGTCTTTTTGTTGAGAACATGATATTTCTTTCATCAACATTTGTACCACGCTCAAACATACTTGCAGGTGGATGTTCATCTGTAGTCGTTAATGCATCAAGAGAAGATCTTAAATTCCTTGAAAATTCAATCAACCCAATAAACTTTTCATACTGGTTTTTCCACGAGTCATCAAATCTTTTAACAAAGTAATGATTTGTTGTGTTGAAATAAAATTCAGCATTTGATCCATAATTAGTATTCAACATTGAAGAAACTGCCATCTTTCTTTTTAAGTACATTTCTTCATTTTCATTTTCATTCGCCAAGAATGCTCTGTTAAATATTGCAACTTCAAAATCAACATTAAGTTCATGACAAATTTGCGATAGGTAGTTAGCACCAATCAGAGCTGCAGATAGAGACCAAGGGTATACTTCTCCTTTCTTTTTCTCTAACATAGAACCACTTCCATCGATTAATAAAGACACTGCGTAGGACTTATTTGATAATCTTTGTTTCTGCTCGAACATTCTCTCATATCTTCCAGAAGCTAATAGCAGGGGTACATGTGGAGAAAGATCACCTTGATCATAGCCACTAATCCTTTGTCTTTTCTGATTATGGATGAAGTATGGTTTAATTTTATTTGTGACTTCATGTACAGGTAAGTTCCACTCCTGAAGTAGGTTATTGTATGTCTTTATTCCCGATGTATACAAGTTGTTAAAAGTGTGAGGTAGATTCGTGTTAACTAGTTTTGAAACTTTTCCATTTGGTAAGTAAACAGTTTCCGAACTACCAATTTTAGAAACGTGGTCATCCATAAAATTAAGTTTTTCGTCATCAGATTGCTTACCTTTTTCACCAAGAAACTTCTCTAGTGTATTTCCTGTTGTTACGTTTGTAGAGGAGGGGATTAAAACCTTATTTAACTCATCAACAATATTGTCATCCATACTTTCAAGTATTTCCCTTTGTTCTCCCAAGCTATATTCACGAAGATCGGGTAAAAGCTTGTTAACTCTACATATGTCAATAATTTGAATAGTTAATTCGATAACTTCCTCTAAATTGTTACTGTCGTATGTAAATTTAGAGAGCAACCTTTCTGATTCAATAACAGAAGTTTGTATATTCTTATTAAAAGACGAAGTATCGACCTGCAAATAAGCAGTTATGTTATGAAACAATAGTGAGAGAAATTGATTAAAAGCTTTTAGATTTTTTATCTGATTAAATGACTCTTTGTATACATCTTCAAATATGGAGCTTAAACCTTGGAATTCTTTAACAAAATAGTATTCCTCATAGGAATGAATCAAAATTTCAAATACATATTTGCCAAATGGTCCAGCGAGAACTTCTAAAACCTCTTCAATATTTGATAGTCCAGTTGTTTCTTCTACATATTTTTTAAGATCTTTATCTATTTCAAAATTGTAATCTTGCATCGAGTGGATAGCTTCATGAACAACAGTCCCAATTATTAATTCTTTAAAATCTAATTTTGAAGTAGTTACCGAGTTCACAAGAATTGACGGGTTAATAATAATCTCATTAGTATTGATATTTTTAGACTTACCTAAATTAATGTTCAGCTCTTTGTTCCCAGTTTGAGATTGGAGTAGCCTTGTTATTGCTGGTCTTATTTTCTCGAACTCTAAGACTATTTCAGATTCTATATTTTTATCATTAGGTTTCATCATTTATAACATTATCATTAATTACTGTGGATATAAGAAATTAGAATGATAAATATGAGTAACAATGAAACAGTGAAAATTGCTATATCAGGTGGTATGGGAAAGATGGGTTTACTGTTATCTGATTTTATAGAGAATAAAGATGGATATGATATCTCTGGTATCTATGATCCTGAAAAAGAAAGTACCACTTATCATAACTACAAATCCATTGATGAAATAAATGCAGATATTTTAGTTGAATTCTCTCCAGCTAATTCCATTAATGAAAATCTTGCCGTACTAGCTAACAAGAAAATTAATCTTGTTGTTGGATCTTCAGGAATCAATGAAAGGTCACTCGAAGTACTAAAAAGTAATATTGATGATGATCAATTTATATGCATTATTCCAAATTTTTCAATAGGTGCATCATTTCAGAAAATATTTTCAGGATTGTTGAATAACAACTTTCCTGATGTTTCTATTGAAGAAAGACATCATAGTAATAAAAAAGATTCACCATCTGGAACTGCTGTTGATATGGCTCAATCATTAGAACATGAAGAAAGAACTTCCACAGAGATACAAGATTCAAGTGACTATGAAGAAAATATAATTAATAAAATAAACATCAAATCATTACGCAGCGACAAATACATCGCAGAGCAGACTGTAACATTTAGCACAAGAGATGAATCTATTAGTATCGATCATAAAGTAACTAACAGAACAGCTTATCTTGAGGGGATAGGATATATTCTCGATGTCCATAGTGAATTAAAAGGTTTTCACCACGGTTTAGAAAATATAATGATTGAAAGGTTTAAGATATAATCATGGACCACTTCGGACAATTATTGACTGCAGCTATTACTCCTTTTGACAGCAACGGAGTAATGGAAACAGATACATTTTGGAGACTGTGTAAAAAACTTGTGGGAGAGGGCTCGGACGGAATTGTATTAACTGGTACGACTGCTGAATCACCTAACCTTACTGAATCAGACAGACTCAACATATACTCAACGGCAAAAGATGCAGTAGGAGACAAATCTAAATTAATTGCCGGTACCGGCACATACTCCACTAAAGAGTCAATTCATTTTACAAAATTGGCTGAAGAAGTAGGAATGGATGGAATCATGATTGTAACCCCGTATTACAATAAACCTTCTCAAATGGGAATTCTTAAACATTTCGAATCCATCAAAAATACTACTGAGCTTCCAATCATGGCCTACAACATACCAGGGCGAACAGGAACTTTAATAGAACTTGAGACTATTGAAAAACTTATTAAAGATGTAGGAATACATTCAATAAAGGATGCTGTTGGTAATTTTGATTTCTCTCGGGAAGAACTAACAAGATTTAAAGATGATGTGTTTATTTACTCCGGTGATGATGCTCTAACTAAAAACTTTATTGAAAACGGAGCAGTAGGTGTTGTTTCAGTAGCTTCTCATTTAGTAGGACGTCAAATTAAAGAAATGATCAATCTAATACTCGTGGATAAAAAAACTGAAGCAGAAAAAATTCACCAGCTATTACTACCTTTTATCGAAGCTATATTTGAGGAACCAAGTCCAGGTCCAGTGAAGTATCTTCTTTCTGAGTCATGGGAGAATGTTGGCAAGCCTTTATTACCAATGACTGATGTGTCTCCTGAATTAGCTAAAAAACTCAATGATCAGTACACCAAAATAAATATCTAAAACCTTTACCCACAAGATAATGTGGTATAATGTATTGTGGCTGTTAAGACATCCACTCGCAAAAGGGTAAATGGGCGTAAGCGGGTGTCAAAACAAAACAATTTAATAAAAGTTAACAAGGGCTTTAAAACACTTAACTCTTCAATTTCTAGTGTCTTAAAAAAGTTCTTTAATTCCTATCAATCTGTTGCATCTTTTATGTTCATAGTTGCATTATTTACTGCACTTTCTAGTGTTCAAAAAGCTGGCCCGATGGGTGAATTATTCTATGGCCTACTTACTTGGTGTTTTGGTTATGGTGCACTAGCTCTACCTGTTTTGATGCTCTATGGTGCAGCAATTCTTGTTAGAGATAAAGAATTTATTAAATCTCAGAAAGTATTAGTAGGAACCTTTTGGGTTCAGATATTTTCATCTGCCCTTTTTCATTTTTATATACACCCTCAACCATTACCAATAAGTGTTGGTGGTGAAATCCTTCAAAGAGCAGGTGGTTTTGTTTCCGCATTCATTGTGTATCCTTTAAACAACCTCATTGATGTTGAAATGACTCATGCCGTTCTTTTACTTGGATTAATAATATCTGTCCTTTATATGACTGATATTGAACTAAAAGATTTAATTGGCGGCATACAGGCAATATTTGCGTATACATTTAAGTTCATTGTTGCTTTTTTCAAAGCGCGAAGAGAAGCTTCTAAGGTAAACTTTGATCAAATACTCACTCAAACTGAAATTAGTGATGTTGAAAATATTTCTATCAAAGATAATGTATTAAAGCTAAAACCTAAAAAATCTAATAAACCAGTTAAAGATAATCTTATCGTCAAAGAAGATAAAAAGAATACTAAAAAACCATCTTTGCCAAAAAAATCATCTACCTATAAACTTCCTCCTGTATCTCTTCTAGAAAAGGGATCATCTGTATCTTCATCTAAAAAACTTCTTCAACAAACTGCAACAGATCTAACTAATTTATTAAAAGAACATGGTGTGGAGGCAGAACTTACAAATATAGTGCCAGGACCTACAGTTACTAGGTATGAGATAGAACTTGCACCAGGTGTAAAGGTTTCTAAAGTTACTTCATTATCTCACGATATTGCTTATGCTTTAGCAACTCCTGACGTCCGTTTACTTGCACCGATTCCTGGCAGAAGTGCTATTGGTATTGAGATTCCTAACAGACAACGTAAGCTTGTTTCATTAGGAGACGTTTTACAATCACCTGAAGCTAAAAATAATGCGCATCCTTTATCTGTAGGATTAGGTTTAGATATATCAGGTACAGCTCGACTTGTTAACTTATCTGAATTACCACACGTGCTAATTGCTGGACAAACAGGTGCCGGTAAATCATCCTGTATTAACTCTATCGTTACTTCTTTATTGGTTAGAGCAAATCCTGATGAAGTAAAAATGGTAATGGTTGATCCAAAAAGGGTTGAGCTAGGACAATACAATAATGTTCCACACTTATTAACTAAAGTGATTACAAATCCCAAAAAAGCTGTTGATGCTTTAAGCTGGGCAGTTGCCGAAATGGATAGACGCTACGATCTTCTTGCCGATAGTCAGGTTAGAGATATTAATGGTTATCATGAAAAATTCGATGCAGGATTACTTGATGAAGAAAAATTTGATCGTTTCCCATATATTGTTGTTTTTATAGACGAGCTTAATGACCTCATGATGGTGGCTGGTAGGGAAGTTGAATCAGCGATTGTACGTCTAGCTCAAATGGCAAGAGCAATAGGTATTCATTTAGTTGTTGCTACTCAGAGACCTTCTGTAGATGTGATAACTGGTGTAATGAAAGCAAACATTCCTTCAAGACTCGCATTCTCCGTTGCATCTACAACAGATTCACGAGTTATTCTAGATCAATCTGGAGCTGAAAAACTTATAGGACTTGGTGACATGCTTGTAGTAACAGCTTCTAATCCAAGACTAGAGAGAATCCAAGGCGCTTGGGTAACTGAAAAAGAAATACAAGATGTTGTTACATGGGCTAAAGACCAAAAAGATGCTGATTACAACCCTGCTGTTATTGAAGAACAAAAAAAGACTACCACACTCGGTGGTGAAGATTTTGGAGAGGATGAAGACTTAATACTTGCGGCAAAAGATCTTGTTGTTCGCTCACAAATGGGTTCTACTTCTATGTTACAAAGGAAATTAAGAGTAGGTTTTGCCAGAGCTGGTAGGTTGATGGACATTCTTGAAGCTCAAGCTATTGTTGGGCCATCAGAGGGTTCTAAAGCAAGACAGGTATTAATTACTGTTGAAGAATACGAATCTGCAAACCTTTCCTCTGTAAATGACACTGAAGTTGTTGAACCTCCTGCAACAAATGATGAGGAGGTTGTTGAAGTAGAATCAAAAGATTATCAAACTGAAAACAATGAAGAAGATGAAAGCTGGTTCGAGTAGATCAGACTTTTATTGATCGTCCTTTAATTATTCTTCTACGTATTGCTGCTGAAATTGTATCAACTGTAAGTACTAACACAACTGTTGCAACTAAAACAGTACCTGCTCTTGGAAAATCTCTAAATCGTAGTTGATTAATCAGTTCAGCCCCAACACCACCAGCACCAACAACACCTAACACAGCTGAAGCACGTAAGTTAATTTCAAACCTATATAACCAATATGAGGTAATCGTAGGCATCACTTGTGGCACAACACCAAAAAGTAATTCATTTATTTTTGATCCACCAGAAGATTTTATGGCTTCTAGAGGACCTTCATCTATGCCTTCAATGACCTCTGATGAAAGTTTTCCTAACGTTCCAATTGAGTGAATACCTATTGCTAAAGTACCAGTTAATGCTCCCAGTCCAGTAATTGGCAGGAATACAAAAGCCAGTATTAGCTCTGGAAATGCTCTTATTCCATTTAAGATTTGTTTAGTAGTCTCTGATATATAATTTGCTGCTACATTGTTTGCAGCTAAAAATGAGACTGGAAAACTAAATACTGCACCTATAACAGTTCCTGCCCATGCTATAAATAATGATTCAGCAACTTTAGGCAGAATTCTTTCAATAGCTTCAGAACTGAGATCAAGTGGGAACATTGCACCAACTAATATAGCTATTTGCTCAGGAGCTTTTAGAATTTTTTCTAATGTTATTTCTAAACCCGATGCTGACCAGATAGAACCTATAACAATCAATGCTGTAATAGCGTATTTAAGAATTCGTTGCTGCACAGGTTGTTTGGGCATACTCATAAGATCCGTCTTCTTAACCAGACACTAAATTGTTCTATTAAAATTACAACTAATAAAATCAGAACAATTATTGGTGAAATTCTGTCAAATCGTAAAAATATTCTCTGTGTTTCTATAATTCTACCGACACCACCAGCTCCAACTAAACCTAAAATTACACTAGCTCTAATGCATAGTTCAAAGATATAAAGAAAATATGCAGTAAAGTTTGGTAGAACTTGAGGCAATGCTGAGGTAAATACAGATTGATTATGTGAAGCACCAGATGATTTAGCAGCTTCTAGAGGACCTGGGTCTATGCTATCAATTGTCTCTGATAGGAGTTTACCCATAATAGCTAATGAGAACATTACTAATGCTAAAACACCAGCAAAGGGTCCTAGTCCTACAGCAACTGTAAACATCATTGCCCAAAAAAGATCAGGAATTGTTCTTACTAAGTTTAAAAAAGATTTGTATAAAAAATAAGAAATTTTATTCTGATTTGTTGTTTGTGATGCATAAAAAGACAATGGTAAAGCAACAAAACATCCAACAACACTTGCCAGTATGGCGATTTGTATAGTTTCAACTAGAGCTTCAGAAGCATTCTCAATTGCCCAGCTCCATTTGGGATTAAAAAGAGGATCAGTAACCAAGTACCTATTTTCTAAATTTTCTTTAAAATCAGTGAGGTTAAAACCAACCTTGAAAAAACAATAATATGAAAAGAGTACTGCTGTTGGAATACCTGCAAACACCATTAATGATGGTGGGGGTTTTTTTGGTAGATTAATCATCTTCTCCTATTAAATCGGAGGATTTAATAGATCTTCCATAAATATTTTCAAAATCAGCGTCTGAAACGTCATCAACACTTCCATCGTATACTAAATTACCTTCTCTTAATCCTATTAATCTTGTGCCAAATTCTTTTGCTAAATCAAGGAAATGGAGATTTACTATTGTTGTGATTCCTAATTCTTGATTAATTTTCTTTAAATAACTCATAACTACCCTTGATGTAACGGGATCAAGAGATGCAACTGGTTCATCTGCAAGCATAACTGTAGGTTTTTGTGCAAGAGCTCTTGCAATCCCAACACGTTGCTGTTGTCCACCAGATAAATTTGAGCCCCTTACATAAGCCTTTTCTAGAATTTCAACTCTCTCAAGGGATTCAAAGGCTATTTGTTTATCTTCCTTAGGCCAAAGTCCAGTTATTGATCTAATTGTTGAAACTTGACTTAATCGACCTGTAAGAACATTTTTAAGAACGTTTGATCTGTTTACAAGATTGAAGGTTTGGAAAATCATTCCAATATCAGATCGTATTTGTTTTAATTCTTTTTTTGAAGCATTCGTAACATTTTTGCCATCAACAAAAACGTCACCATCTGTCGGTTTAACTAGATTGTTTATTGATCTCAACAGTGTTGACTTTCCTGCTCCTGACAAGCCAACTATTATTACAAAGTCGCCTTCATTAATTTCTAAATTTATATTATCCAAAGCTTTTACACCACCTGGATATACGACGCCTACATTTTCAAATTTTATCATTTTTTCCCAAAAAAAATAAGGGGCAGTTTTTAACTACCCCTTATTTTTATATACTACTCGTCGTAAAGGCCGAATTCTTCAGCGGCTTGTTTTACAACATCAAATTCTGAGTTATCTGCTTCAACAATATCTGTCCAACCATATATCTCATCCATTACTGCATAGCCTTCATCTGTTGATATGTAATCCTTCAATATTGAATAGATTTTTGCTTTCATATCTTCAGGTAAGTCAGACCTTACTGCAACAACGTCATTAGGAATTTCGTCAGTAATTCCTATTGCTATAACTTTTTCCCCAACATCAAGTTGAGTTTTTCTTAAAGTTCTTCGTGCATCATCATACGTTACACCAAACTTGTGGTCACCATTATAAAGTGCTGTAATAACACCATCATGTGAGCCAGCAAATACTTGTGTAATGTCTTTTGTATAGTCAATACCCATATTTTTCAATTGAAGTGAAGGATATAGATAACCAGAGGTTGATCCCTCTTCAACGAATACAACAGTATTACCAACCATAGAGTTCAAGTCTGCTTCACATGCATAACCTGGACTTACAGTACCATTATCTCTTACTTCAGGTTCAAGACCATCGTCTCCAAAACTCCAACCAACTTGTAGCGCAGCTACATCTGGTGGTGTTGTTGCAGAACCAGGTATTAATGTTGGAACACCATTGATATTTTCGAATGCTCCGATAATAGGTGCTGATTTACAAACACTTGTATCTGTTGTCCAAAAAGTTCCATGATAAGAACCAGAACCATAGCGTACAACTTTAGCAACAGCTTCTATTCGCTTAGGGAATACATTCAATGCGTTTACATACCCTAATGTGTTGAAAGCACCAATATCAGCTTGACCTGATCCCATTGCTACTAACAATCCTGAAAAGTCACTAGTTACAAAACCTTCAACTTCAATACCCAAACCATCTGATAATACTTTCATCAATGGTTGGATGTTATCTTGTAGGTCTGTTTGTTCTGCACTAGGAATAAATCCGAAAGTTATTTTATCTAGAACTGGCGCAACGGTTGTTGCTGGTGATTCAAGAGATTCAGATTCTTCCCCGACTGCAGGTTCTTCTACTGTCTCTTCTGCTGAGCCGCCACATGCAACTAACAACATAGAAAGACAAAGTAGAATTAAAAATGTTTTTTTCACATTACCTCCGCTTAACTTACTCCCATCATAACGAATCTTATTTTCCTAGTATTAAATTTTGTGTAATTTTAATTCGAAGGTATGTATCCAAATTCTCTACTTAGAATTTCGCCATTTGTATCAAAGATAATTGATATAGGTTGACCTACAACTTGAAGTTCATCTCTAAGATCATTCGTAGAAAATCCAATATTTAGATCTCCAATTAAATTATTGTTCACCCATTCCATAGTAGGTTCTACCTCGCTATGAGCTAAAGCTATAACATCGTATGTTTCAGAAAGTTTTTCTATATTCTTTTCCAAGAGAGGCAACTCCTCCCGACATATTCCTCAATAGTCTGCCCAGAAAACGATTAACGTCTTTTTATTTGTTAAATCTTCAACAACCTCTTGTCCATTCTGATTTAGATAGGTAAGTGTGGTTGAAGATACTGCGATGGTGTCTTTGCTTTCCTCAACAGAGATTTCTTGTGTTGCAGATGAAGAATTACAAAAACTAAAAATAAGAATAAAAATTAATTTTTTCATGATCCAATTCTACTTATATATGGATTAAACATTGTTATCCTACAGTTATGAAAATTGGGCTCTTATCCGTCGGAACTGAAATTCTATTAGGTGACACAGTAAACACTAACCTAGCAAAACTTGGTTCTGAATTATACAATTCAGGTAACACACTCACACATGAAGTAACAGTTTCAGATATTGACGAAGAAATAATTGCTGGGTTCGCATATTTACATAATCTTTGTGATGTTGTTATAACTTGTGGTGGGCTTGGTCCCACAGAAGACGATATTACACGAGAGGTTATTGCAGAGTACCTAAATATTGAACTCGAACTAGATGAAGCACATGTTGAGTTTATGAAAAAAAGATGGCAAGCTCGGGGACTAATGATGCCAGAGACCAATATTAAACAAGCGCTTCTTCCTAAGAATTCTACAAAGTTAACAAACACACAGGGAACTGCTCCAGGTTCTTTGATCGAAGTAGAAAGTAAAAAAATATTTATATTACCTGGACCACCTAGAGAGTTCATACCATTAGTTCAAGATGAATTGATACCAAGACTTATGAAAGAATCTAGTGATAAGGTAAAAAATTATCAATTTATATTATTTTACAATCAAGCAGAATCATCTTTAGCTCAAGAAATCAACAAATTTAAACCAGAAGCAATTGATATTGCTTATTTAGCCAGTAAAGGAATTATCAAATTAAGATACGATAAAAATACTATTACTAATGATGAAGAAGAATCTTTTTTGCAAAATCTGAGAAATACTTTTACAGATGACATAATTGCTTATGAAAATATTGATATTTCAAGAATTCTCCTCAACCTTCTTTTAGAAAAGGAACTTACATTATCCTTTGTCGAAAGTGTAACTGGGGGAGAGCTTTCTGCAAGATTAACAAAAAATCCAGGATCTAGCAACGTATTAAAGGGTAGTTCCATTGTCTACACAAATGAGGCAAAAAAATTACTATTAGAAAATGATACTAATTTAAAAAATTGGCCGCAGGTAACTGAAGTATTATCTGAAAAGGCATTGCTAGATTATGCAAGCGATCTAAATCTTACAATATTAGGAGAGGCTGGCCCTATATCCTCAAGCAAATATGGGATTGGTGAGATATTTATAACTATTGCGAATAATGAAAAGTCAGTATCAACTAAACATAAACTTAACGGAAATAGAGAAGAAATTATCCAAAGAGCAGTAAATAAAGCTTTATGGGAACTTATTAAATTTGTTAAAAACTTGTATTAGAACAGATGTTCTAGTAAAATTTGTCTTATCAAGATGTTTTAATATAAATTAATTAATCTAATTAGGAGAAAAAAATGGATAAAGACAGGGCAAAAAAACTAGATACAGTATTCGATCAGATTGAAAAACAATTTGGCGAGGGTTCTTTGATGAAACTTGGATCAGCTGATATTAAGAAAATACCAGCAATCTCAACTGGAGCATTGTCTATTGATTTAGCTTTAGGCATAGGTGGTATACCTAAAGGAAGAGTTGTTGAGATATACGGACCAGAAAGCTCAGGTAAGACAACATTATCACTACATGTTGCAGCTGAAGCTCAAAAAGCTGGTGGTGTAGCTGCATTTATCGATGCTGAACACGCACTTGATCCAATTTATGCAGCAGCTCTTGGAGTAGACATAGACGAATTACTAGTCTCTCAACCAGACACAGGTGAACAAGCCCTTGAAATAGCTGATATGCTTATTGAATCAGGTGGTGTTGACATTGTTGTAATTGATTCAGTTGCAGCATTGGTTCCAAAAGCTGAAATTGATGGCGAAATGGGTCAATCCCATGTTGGATTACAAGCTCGGTTAATGTCCCAAGCACTACGTAAATTAACAGGTTCAATCAACAAAACACAAACAACCGTAATTTTTATAAATCAAATTCGAGAAAAAATTGGTGTTATGTGGGGATCTCCCGAAACTACTAGCGGTGGTAGGGCACTAAAATTTTATGCCTCAGTACGCATAGATATTAGAAGAATAGAAACACTTAAAGTTGGTGCTGAAATGATTGGTAATAGAGTTAGAGCTAAAATAGTTAAAAATAAAGTAGCTCCACCATTCAAAGAAGCACAATTTGACATTATGTTTGGTAAAGGTATATCAAGAGAAGGTAGTTTATTAGATGTCGGCGTAGAACATGGAATTGTACGTAAAGGCGGAGCTTGGTTTACCTATGATGAAGTGCAGCTTGGACAAGGTAAAGAAAACTCTAAAAACTACTTAAGGGAAAATCCAGACTTAGCATTACAACTAGAAAATGATGTTTACAAAGCTGTTGGTATGATTGAATCTGACTCTGATGAAGAAACTACTGAGGAGCCTGCAGAAACAAAAGAGGCTAAGGCTTCTAATAAAGAAAAATAATATATATATTCTTTAAAAACATTCATATAATTTAACTGTGAAATCAACAGTTGAGTTAACGAAAACAGTAAAAGCGAAGCCGTCTAGAAATGGCCTCAATTATTTTGTAAAAACATTTGGATGTCAAATGAATGAGCACGATTCAGAGCGTATTGCTGGTTTGTTTGAATACGATGGAATGCAAAAAGCTTTATCAGTCGATGAAGCAGATGTTTTATTTGTAAATACATGCACTATTCGTGAAAATGCAGATGATAAATTGTACGGTACACTCGGACAACTTAAAAAATGGAAAGGTGAAAGACCTAAAAGAAAACTTCTTGTTGGCGGTTGCGCTGCCCAGAAGGATAAAGAGTTAGTTAGACAGAGAGCACCTTGGGTGGATGTAGTTATAGGAACACATAACCTTACTAATATAGTCAATCTTTTAAATCAAACTGAAGACTGGGGTCCAATAACTGAAGTTATTGATGAGATACAATCTCTACCAACTGATGCACCATCTATTCGTGAATCAGAAGTTTCAGCATGGCTAACAATTCAGATAGGATGTAATAATAGTTGTACATTCTGTATTGTTCCTTCTGTCCGAGGTCCAGAAATTAGTAGAAGACCTTCTGATATCGTTAATGAAGCTAAAGCAATGGTTGATAGTGGTGTCAAAGAAGTAACACTGTTAGGTCAGAATGTTAATTCTTATGGAAGAGACTTAAAAATAAATGGATCCTCAAAACCTTATTTCACAGAATTATTAACTGAATTAAACGAAGTTGAAGATCTCAAACGTATACGTTTCACCTCACCACATCCTAAGGATTTCAAAGAACATACCTTACAAGCTGTGAATGAGCTAACAAAAGTATCAAATCAGATCCACATGCCCCTGCAAAGTGGAAGTAATAAGATATTAAGAAACATGCAACGTGGATACACACAAGAAAAATATATGGAAAAACTTAATCTAGCTAAAGAAACTATTACAGATGTTTCTCTAACAACAGATATAATTGTCGGTTTCCCAGGTGAAACAGATAAAGACTTTGAAGAAACACTTAAAGTCATTAGAGAAGGTAAGTTCGATGCCGTTTATATGTTTAAATTTTCTCCAAGACCCGGAACAAAAGCAAACTACATGGAAGATGATTTTGTCGAAAAAGCTATTATTGATTCTCGTTTTATGGAATTAAAACACCTTCAAACTGAGATAAGTCATCAACGATATAAAAGATTCATTGGAACACAACAAAATTTATTAGTTGAGAAATATTCAAAGAAAACGGATGAATTTCTTAGTGGAAAAATAGATGGAGGACAAACAACTCACATTTCATCAGAACATGTTGAAATAGGAGATTTTATTAAAGTCAAAATAACTGACGCAACTCCGTTTGCATTGACTGCGGTACTTGTTTAATTGTTATATTTTTTAACTGGTGTTACTTCATCTGGTAAATCTTTTGTTGCTCATGAGATTGCAATAGAACGTAATATTCCAATTCTTTCATTAGATTCAATGGCTGTGTATAAGGGCCTTGATATCTTAAGCGCTAAACCAACAGATGTTATGCGAGCACAAGTTGAGTATCTAGGAATAGATATAGCAGATCATGATCAGAATTTTTCAGTTGTTGATTATCTAAACTATTTGATAGATATTGATTTTCCTAAAATGACTTACGATAAAGATATATTAGCGGTAGGTGGCACTGGATTATATTTTTCATCAATGATTAAAAACTTTGAATTCCAACCAACCGATCCAACTATTCGAGCAGAACTTGAACAATTAAACTATGGACAATTACTAAAATTCCATGAAATTTATAAAATTGAACTCCCAAATGTTGAGCTTAATAAACGTAGACTAATCAGAAACATTGAAGCAAGTCTTCTTGAGGATTCAAAATATGTATTTCCAAAACTAAATATTAAAAGTGATAATGTAGGTATATTTTGGAATAATCCAGACTATAAAATAAATATCCAGAAAAGGACTAAGAACATGATTGAAGATGGTTTAGCAGATGAACTTAAATCATTAAAAAATCCTTCAAAGACAATTATGCAGGCTATCGGAATGAATATAGATACAGATATTGAGAGCAATATTAATCAAAAAACTTATAAATTAGCAAAAAAACAGATTACTTGGTTTAAAAAAGAACTGTCTTTAGTGAGTCACACCACAAATGATTCAAATTTTATTAAAGAGAAAATGATAGAGTTAATGCATGAGTAATTTTGCATACATGTCTGGAACCGGCAATGATTTTATTGTATCTACATATACTGGTCCAACTTCTGAAATTCAGATAATTTCTCTTGTTGCAGATTCTGACTACGATGTAGACGGAGTAATTTTCGTTGAGTCAATTAATAACCAAACTGTGAAAATGCATTACTTTAACAGTGATGGTACAACTGCTGAGTTATGTGTAAACGGTGTTCGATGTACAGCTAAATATGCATACGATAATAATCTAGTATCAGAGTCGATGATTAGTGTCCAAGCTCCTGTAGGAAATCTCATAGCAAAGATTGAAGACTCAGTTGTTAAAGTTAGTGCACCGATACCTACCTATGTGGACGAGCCAATTTATATTGATGAACTTAGGGGCATTAAAGCAGAAATAGGTAACCCGCACCTTTTAGTAGAGGTTGATGAAGTAGACTCTTTTGATCTGCAAAGCTTCTCAAACAAAGTTGCTATGTCTAATACTTTTCCAGATGGAGTTAATGTAGAAATATACCAAATAATTAACGATAACTTTATAAAAACAAGGGTGTTTGAAAGAGGAGTTGGTGAAACAGATGCATGCGGTTCTGGAGCGTTATGTCTTTTCAATTACGCATATTCTGAAAAAAAAGTTTTAAACCCAACAACAATACTATTTCCTGGCGGCGAATTGGATCTAGAATATAAAAATGAAGAACTCTTTTTGAGTGGAACAGTTACATATCTCTAAATAAAGATACGACTTTGCCTACAACACTAATATTTTCACTTATCTCAATATTTTCATAGTTTTTGTTGGCTGGGATTAAATATTGTTTATTTCTTATAGTATCTATATATTTAACTGTCGCTTCTGTGTCGTATACTAAAAAAGCACCTATATCTCCATCAAGGGGTTTTTTTGATTTGTCTATAACTACTAAATCTCCATCATGTATACCTGCTTCAATCATTGAGTCACCATTTACTTTTAACGCTATTAAAGAATCATTGAAATTACTTTCTGGATAGGGGAGTTCACCAATTTGATTCTCTTCTGCACTAAGCGGTAATCCAGCAGCTATTTCACCTACAATCGGAACACTTCTGAATTCACTTATTGAGTTATTTAGGTGAAGAGATCTCGATTTTCCTTCTGATTTATTTATAACACCCTTTTTTTCGAGTTTATTGAGATGGTATTGAACTGTGCTAGTTGATTTCAGATTTACTGCTTCACAAATTTCTCTAACAGATGGTGAATAACCATCATTTTTTAATGTAAAGTTTATGAAATCTAAAATTTCTTGTGCTTTATTATTCATATCTCATTTTAGCACATATGTTCTAATATAAAAAGTGTCACATCAAGTTTCTAAGCTTAAATTATGAATAATTTTAAAAATGTCGTGTATCTTTTAACTTTTGTAGTGGTTTTTTCTTATATTTCCACTCCATATTTAGTTAACAATAATCAACAAGTTGCTATATCGAATCAAACCTCTTACAAGGTCGTTAAAGGTGATAATTTATGGAGTATTGGCTATAAATTGAATGTAGATAATATTAGTAAGTTTATTTTTGAGGTTAAAAAAGTGAATAATCTAGGAGAATCAACACTCTCTGTTGATCAAATAATTAAAATTCCATAGATTTTTTGCTTTCTTCTATGAAAAACTTTATAATATACCATATATGGTATGTCCATTCTGCCAATTAGAAGAAACTTCAGTAGTTGATTCACGTAAAAATAGTGAAGGTACCTCAATACGCAGAAGAAGGAACTGCTCTGCTTGTAATCTCAGATTTACTACCTACGAAAAAGCATCAATCGGCATAATAGTTAAAAAAAGAAATGGGAATCGGGAAGAGTTCAATCTTGAAAAGCTTCATCAGGGTGTTAAAAATGCTTTTGGAGGTCAAGAACTAAGTGAAAAAAAATTAAAAGCCCTTGTTGAAGCTATTCACAACGATATAAAAGAACAAGGAAATAAAGTTCAATCAGAACTTATTGGTGAAACAGTACTTAAGCACCTGAAAGATATAAATGAGGTTGCTTATGTAAGGTTTGCCTCAGTATATAAAGAATTCTCTGACGCTTCTGATTTTGAAAAAGAAGCTGCAGAGTTTAATTAATCAAGCTTTTGAATACTTGAATATGATTTTAATTTATTATTTTTAAAAATAGCAAGTGAATTTTCAAAAGCAGCAATTTCTGTCTCTTTATTAAGTAGTAAGGCGCTGCTAATTGATTCAACTACATCATATTCTGCATTTCTCAAAGCAGCAAGAAGTCTACCATGAAGATCCTCAGCAGTAATTATTGCAGTATTTACTAGATTCCTATGATTATTCATTTCTTCAATTAGTGGTAAATCTTCATAGTTGCGCTTACTAGTTGCTGTTATCTCTGATAAAGAAGTTGTTAATACATCAACTTGTGTCGATTCATCTATATCTAACATATCATTATAAATTAAAACTTCTGAAACCAATATGCGATATGTTAGTAAGTTATCTAACTCATTAATTAAGCCAAATATTGTTGACAAATTGTAGTTAACCTCTTGAAGATTAAGATTCTCATTTTGTAAAGCTAAGTTCTGATACTCCAAGACTGACGATTCTACAGATTGCAAATAAGCACTAGCATTTGAGATATCATATTTGGAGTAAAAAGTATCAGTTGATATTTCAAGTACATTTTCTAATCCGTCTATTAGCAGATTGGTCTCAATAGCAAGATTGGAACTTATTTGTACTACTTCTTCTTGCTGCGATGACCGTGTTATTAACGTAGTTACCGCTATAGAAATAATAAATAATGAAATGGTAGATATCGTTAAGGGCATAACCCATTTACGCCGTGACTCAACATCTGTCCAAAGTTTTTTAATTTTACTTGTTACATTCACTGGTTTAAATGTTTCTGTAGCAAAGTTATTATGTTCGTTTGTCTCAGCTATTTTTTCTGTTTGTCGATATTCTGTATCTTTTATATATGATTCAATTGATGATGGTTCCGATACTACTCCAACTTCTGTTTGTACATTTGTGTAACTATTTAAATCTAATGATTCATTGTTATTTTCTAAATCTGAAATCGTTTCAGTGTTTTGGGTAATCACGGTCTCAGCTTCAAAGCCCAACATCTCCAAGATTTTAATTCTGTCTGTTGATTTTGCTTTATTTATAAAAATAAAATCTCTAATATTCATCAATGAAAGGTTACCATTGTGTATGAGTAAAAACATTGAAATAAAATTACTAAATTCCTCCGCAGTGATACCTCAAAAACAGCATGTTAGTGATATTGGCTATGATCTATCTTCGTCTGAAGAAATTACCCTTCCAAGCAAAGAAGTGACACTAGTTAGTACAGGAGTAGCTATATCTTTACCTACTGGAATTGCTGGATTTATCTTACCTAGATCTGGTTTAGCTAGTAAGAATTTAATAACTCTCATTAATGCACCTGGACTTATTGACCCAGGTTATACCGGGGAATTAAAAGTACCTTTAATAAATCATGGCCAAAATACTTATACGATCAATAAGCATGACAGGATAGCGCAACTAGTAATTCTGAAAACAGACACTATAACATTTGAAGTTGTAGATGAGTTACAGACGACAGATAGAGCAACAAAAGGCTTCGGCTCAACAGGATAATTAATTATTTTATGCTGACATTTAGCTAATATTAGATTTACGCGGGTATGGTATAACGGCTAACACACGACCTTGCCAAGGTCGAGCTGGGGGTTCGATTCCCCCTACCCGCTCAAATGGCGACGTGGCGGAGTGGCTACGCAGCGGTCTGCAAAACCGTGTACACCAGTTCGATTCTGGTCGTCGCCTCCAACCGTCGGAGATATGAGTGATAGCAGTTACAGGATCAGGTGAATATTTATCAGGCATAATAGATGCTGATTCAAAACTATTATCAAAACTAAAAACCCGACCAAACGTCTTAACTTTACCAACTGCCGCTGGCAAGGAAAGTAGTGACAGAATCAATTATTGGTGTGACCTAGCTACAACCCATTTTTCAAAATTTGATGTTGATCACAAGAATATTAAAGCTCTCAAACACAATGATTTTTTTGATGAGGAACTATTGGAAGCCACTAAAAGTGCAAATTTTATTTATTTTTCTGGAGGTAACCCTACCTATTTATATGAGGCTATAAAAGATACTCCATTTTTTAAGGAATTGATAAATACTCATGAAAATGGCGGAATCATAGCTGGTTGTAGTGCCGGTGCAATGATTATGGGTGAAAAGATGATCAAAGGTTACGGATTCAATCTTATTAACAATGTGATTGTTATTCCTCATTATGGCGAGTCTTTTTATTCTTGGGTAACAAATACTGTTAAATTGCTAAACAGAGGTAACTATAAACTTTTATGTTTAGAAAAAGATACATATTTCACATTAAATGAAGACCATATCGAAATTATCGGTAGTAATAACATTCATTTAATATTTAAAGATAAGCATGACACTTATAAAGATGGCGATGTCTTTAGTACAAAAAAACTGGTGATTTAAATGTGTGGACGTTATCACTTAGAAGTAAATAGCCTATATGAAGAAGATATTGAAAAAGAAGAAAACTTTGAATACAAAAATAATTTTAACATAACCCCACAATCTAAAGTTCCTTTAGTTATTGATGACAAGTTAAAAATAGCTACTTGGGGATATTTCCCAGAGTGGTTAAAAACTCAAAAAAATTCAAAACCACTTTTTAATACTCGTTGGGAAACAGTTCAAGAAAAAAGAACTTTCCAAAGCGCATACAAAAAACATCGCTGTCTTGTGCCTATTTCAGGATGGTATGAATGGAAAAATATTAATAATGAAAAACAACCTTACTATTTTTACAAAGAAAATGAACTTCTAAAAGCTGCTGGATTGTATTGGTTAAGATCTAGCGGAAATATAGAGTTTTCAATTATTACCAAAGATGCTTATGGTGATCTTTCTTCTATACACCATAGAACACCTCTTATTCTTGGTCCAAATGAACAAGCTATGTGGACTTCTCAAGAAGATGAAAATACACTTTATGAAGATATATCTAATCAAGGTGAAATACCAATAACATTCCACAGAGTTAATAAATCTGTTAATAATCCCAAAAATAAAAATTCGTCATTAATAAATAAATATACAGAGGTACCTTTTTAATGAATTCACAATCACCTATATACTCTTTTAAATTTACAATCTCTTGGATTGCTATTTACTCAGTCATCGTGTACTTTATTGCGCTATATCTTAATATTTTTATTTCTCTTTATGTAGGACTATGGATTCTTAATCTTCTAATTGAACTCGCAGAAAGATTTCTTTTGAGATTTGGTAAACGTATTTATACTGTCGAACGTTAACATTTACTTAATGTATTATTGTTGCTATATTTGTGAAAAGGGAGATTAGCTCAGTCTGGCAGAGCGCTACCTCGACAAGGTAGATGTCACAAGTTCAAATCTTGTATCTCCCACAAAATATGAAATTAATTCTTAAGAAACTTACACCTATATATTTCAGGTACAACCGCATTTGGATTACAAAAAGACTGGAGATATTAATCTGGACTTTTTTTATTTTTTTGGCATTTTATAGTTTTATAATCAACTATTAAAACAAAGGTGTATTTAATAACTTAAGTCTTTTATAGTTAAGTTGACCGTTTATTTGGGCAGTATTCAACTCAAATGAATATGTATAAAGGAATTTACAGTGGTCATTTAGAAAAGAGGGGTTTCTCCAGGATGGGAATTCCCTTTTTTCTTTTATAAGTAAAATATTCTTGAACATAAACTTCACACATGACATCAAAAAACATTGGTCACTTACGCCTCATCATTATTTTTACATTAATAATTGGCCTTTTATCTCTAATTACTCCTGATACAAACTTGAAAATATTTGATATTAATATACTCCAATTCATCTTGTTGTATATCTGGTTAGTTCAGATTGCTGCATTCATATTTGCCTTCATCTATCAAACTGAAAAGTATTATGATTTTATAGGGAGTTTAACTTATTCAACTTCAACATTAATTGTCTACTACTCACTTCCAGATAAAACACAGACTGATACTGTTCTACTTGCTCTGGTATTAATTTGGTCCTTGAGATTAGGACTATTTCTTTTTAGAAGAATATTGGAAGACGGTAAAGATAATCGTTTTACTAAGCCTAAACAGTCATTTTTACATTTTCTGCAATATTGGACAGGACAAGCAATGTGGGTATCATTCACTTGTATTGCTGTTTACGTTGCAATGATATCCGAAGAGGAAAACACAATCACAACGGTTTCTATAATTGGCTTAATTATCTGGATTTTTGGATTCACAATAGAAGTTATATCAGATGCTCAAAAAAGAACTTTTCGTAAAGATATTAAAAACAAAACTAAATTTATCTCGAATGGATTATGGAGTAGAAGTCGACATCCTAATTATTTTGGTGAAATTACCCTATGGGTAGGAGTAGCAGTAATTTCTCTGACAAGCTTAAATGGTGTTGGCTATGTCGCACTCATTTCTCCATTGTTTGTATACGCCTTACTTTCAAAAGGAAGTGGAATACCTCTACTAGAACAGAGTGCAGACAAGAAATGGGGTAGTGACCCTGAATACCAAGCCTACAAAAACAACACTCCAGTATTATTTCCTAAATTGTTTAACAATGTAGAAAACACCCACGGCAATAGCGAGTAATTGATAATAGGGTAGCGTATCGTATCTTAAAATAAAGTTGTACCCTATACCTATAATTCCTAAACCTACAGCTAGTTTCTGCCAGTTTTTCATTAAAGAGAATCAAGTTTTTCTAAAAGAATGTCTTTTTCACCCGGTAACATCTCAACAATATGATCATCATCTGGATAAGTATTGTTCTTTACTTCATCCTTAAAAGATTTTATTGCTTTTGACCTTTCTAAATTTAATTTTTCTTTTATTGATTTTCCATCTCCCCATGATTTAGCATGACGTGGCATTTTAATTCCTGTAGTTTCACCACATATATCTTCAAAGAAGAGAAACATTACATCTCCGCCCGAACCTGAACCAAGAGAATTTAAAACAAGTGAAGTATGTTTTTTAAGTTCAATAAGCGCATCTTCTGCAACGCACTCAACTTCAGCTCCAAATGCTCCAGCATCCTCTAATCTTTTCATGTCTTTTAAGATGCTTATGGCTTCATCTGCTGTTTTACCAACTGTCCTGATTCCACCATACTTAGTAGCCATCGAAGGCACCATTCCTACATGACCTTGAACTTGCATTCCTTCTTTTGCTAACATTTCAACAACGTCCATACTTCTAGGTGTTAAAACGGAGTCCGCACCATTCATCATTACATCAAATGCTCCGCGGAGGATCTCTTCATTAGTAACAAATCTTCCAGCAAATAGGGCCGCTGTAATAAATGTATTAGGTGCCCCTTTTCTAACATCTTGATACCAGTCACTACCAGTAATAATCATATCAATGTTTTGACCTGCTACTATTTCAGCTTCTTCTTGATTTCCAGCTGTAACCTGAGTCATTTTGATATCGTTTTTTTTATTATCAAGCATATCTCCAACCGTAATGTTTCGATCAACTTGTTCGTGCCCAAATGTATAGATTCTTTTCATACTATAAGTATACGTGGGCACGTGTATGAAAAACAAGGGTTCACCTGTAGAGTTCTTTTCATTTTAAGACATTTTTATTAAATTAGCTTTACCTTATTCGTCTAAAATCTAATAAAGATTTGAACAAAGAATTTACGATTATTCAGGTAAATTGTAATCTTAAAAATATGAACAGTCCAAAAATAACTCTACGAAAACTAATTTATATGATTGTCGGGAGTATCAGTTTTTTGTTAGGTGCAATTGGGATAATTATTCCAGGTCTACCAACTACACCATTTATGATTCTCTCATCAATTCTATTTTTAAAATCTTCTGATAAGTTATATTTTTGGTTAACAAATCATAAAACGTTTGGTAAGTATGTCACGGACTTCAAAGAGGGCAAAGGCATAAGTAAAAAAGTAAAAATTTATGCTCAAACAATGATGCTTATTACAATATCCTTTTCATTAGTTCCTATAACACCTATGTATATAGAAAACCCCTTAATAAGGATATTGCTATTAGTATCTGGTGGATTTAGTTTCTGGTTAGTTGGTTTCAAAATTCCAACTAAAGTTCAACATTGATATTAATTAATAAGAAAAAAAGCATATTAATAATCACTATTTTAATTTTTATATATTTTGCACTATCTTTTGTTGTTTCTTTTTCAGCCTTTAACATTGCTACTGATATTAAAGACAACTCACCAAAGGATGTAGGTTTAAATTTTGAAGACATAGAAATTAAGACAGAAAATTCATCTATTTCAACATGGTGGATTCCTAATAACTCTGAAACCACAATACTTCTTCTACATGGATTAAGAGGTCAAAAAGCTGATGAAGAAATAATAGAAAAAATTGAACTTTTTAACGAGCTTGGATTTTCAATAATAGCAATAGATTTTCGCAATCATGGAAAATCAGGTCTAGGTACGTTTACATTTGGTCTTGATGAAGTAAATGATGTTTATTCAACTATGAACTATTACAAGTCAAATCAAGGAATAAATGAAATTGGTATTTGGGGGTTTAGTTACGGAGCTACAACAGCAATTTTTACTGGTCTAGAATTTAATGATAAAAATATAGATATTGAGATAACAGGAATTTTTGCTGAAAGTCCATACTTTGATTTGCTTGAAGTATTTACAGATCAGGTTGCATTAAGAACCCCTTTAACAACTTCAATGGCTCAGTTGCTCAAACCAGGAACTATCTTATTAACTAAATTAATATATGGCTTTGATTTTAGTTCGGTTGAGACAAAATTCTTATCAACTAAAAAATTAGAAATACCAACAGTTTTGGTTGCATGTCTTGTTGATGAAATCATCCCTCCAGGACAAGTATCTGAAATACAAAAAAACATTGGTTTAAAATCTAAAACTATTATTTTTGATGATTGCAACAGTCATGGATCTGCACTTAAAAGTGATAGAGATAAATATATAAAAGCTCTGTTAGAAGTTTTTAATTAATTGTGAAAAATTGTAAAATATCAGTATGAGTTTATGGAAAAAATTTTTACAATTTGAAAAGAGAGTGTTTTCTGCACCTTACAAATGGTTACTTAAAAAAGGTATTATTGCCATAGGTACAATTGCAAAAAGAATTTACCTTTCAATGGATGATTTGTACGAAGATAAGTTTTTAGATGAATATAAGGGAAACCCAAATTGGGCTGGGGATGATTGATGATAAATACATATAATTACCCATGTATAGTTATTAACCTTAGTTTTAGAAATTTAACCGATTAGGTTGTAAATTTAGCTCATTTCATGAAAATATCCTACAAACCTGTTGATAGCGACTATCAAGTAGTAATTAAAAAAGATTATGATTCTTGGGCAAGTTCACTTTATTCACCAGATGGAGTCTTTAAGTATGAATTTCCAATGAGTGAATTCCTCATTCCAACTGAAGGACGAACTCTTCATGCTACCGAAAATAGATTAGTCATAACGATAGATTGCAAGTTGAAAAAAAATAAGTTCTACGACTTTCAAATAACAGAACATATGGAAGAAAAGAACTTAGGTATAACTTTAAAAGATATATATGAAAATGTTAGAACTGCTAGTGTGATGGTTTTCGATTACGACTTAACCAAAATTCTTCCTGTTCCGATGTGGGATAAAAACAACATAACTAACTATATAGACACTTCACCACGTGAACAATTTTCAATGCATTTAAAGAGTGTTCTACTTGCAACTGAATATATTGAATATAGTAATTATTTTATGGCTGAACCATACGCAATTTGGCTTATTGCTCAACCATCATTCTTTAGAAGAAATACAGTCATAGGCAAAACTACTCCTAATTCCCAGGAAGTATTAAACCTTACTGCTGCACAAGAAGTTGAGAAAGCTTTAAATAATATAGATAGAAGTCTTTATAGACCAAGTAATACAGGGACAAATGCAGGAAATTTAACGGATAAAGGCCAAGAGATACTAAATGATTTTCTCAGTGCGTACAATTACGTACTGTATGAATAATTTAAAATATTCATTTTAAAAATATGACCTACGATATCAGTCAGCATTATCTATTTTTAATATAAGTTAAAAGATACAATCATTTAGATTTAGCTAACACCTCATCAAAGCAGTATGGACAGTACTCATCAATTTTGTATTTTTCTGAACCTATCTCTTCTTTATTAAGAGGTTCTCTACATCGAAAACAAAGAACATAATCTGTTTCAACAAGATCTTTATTAAGAGCAACTCTATCATCGAATACAAAACAATCTCCATTCCAATGTTTTCCGCCAGTTTCTTTAAAATAGTTGATAACCCCACCTTCTATTTGTTTGATATTTTGAAATCCATTTTCAAGCATTAATGCTGAAGCTTTTTCACATCTAATCCCACCCGTACAAAACATAACAATTTCTCTACCGTTAAGATCCTCTCTTAATTTTTCAATTTCTTCTGGAAAGTCTCGAAAGGAATCCAAATTGAGATCAAGAGCATTTTTAAAAGTACCTAATCTTACTTCATATTCATTCCTTGTATCAAGTAGCACAATTTCTTCATTATTGTCTAATTTATCGTTAAGCTCTTTTGGTGATATTTTTTGGCCTGTAAATTGATATGGATTAATTTCTTCTACACCCATGGAGATAATTT
>ENA-ORDA01000632-ORDA01000632.1-marine-metagenome-genome-assembly--contig:-NODE-632-length-33898-cov-6.020076_pt1 | contig 33898 bp, 20 predicted proteins | sample MGYA00237778_ERZ508506 | MGnify/ENA primary metagenome ERZ508506 (study PRJEB26177, sample SAMN06267891) | marine metagenome | isolation source: Monterey Bay, California, USA | place: Pacific... | reverse complement strand
ATATTAACGAAAACTGAAATTTTTTTTAATATGACATTAATTCAAAAACTAAAAAATATTTAAAAATTATATGTTTTCAATAATGTGTACTTCCTTAATTAAAATTATTTTATTAGAAAATTTGTAAAGTATCACTGTTTTTATCTTTATTTTTCCTACAAACAATCTTATAAATGTTAAAATAAAGTGCATTTTATCGAATAAATTGGTGTTTAATGGATTTAATCTAATTATCTTGTTACTATTGTAGTCAATATTATAATTACATTATCATGAAAATTAATTACTACAATATAATATTTTTTCTTTTTTTTCCTTTTGTATGTTTATTTTCTCAACAGGAAAAAGGAATATATGGGAACGAAAATTGGTTAAATATTTGGACCGAATTTAATTCTACTGATCAACAATATCCTGAACCTACACAAATTATATCTGGGAATATCACGAAAGACACTAAACTGTACAAGAAGGAAATTTACCTTCTGTTGGGTAATGTATTTATTACAGATAATGTAACGCTATCCATAGAACCCGGAACTTTAATACTTGGCGACTTTAACACTAAAGCTTCACTTGTTATAAGTAATGGGGCTAAAATTATAGCTGAAGGAACCCTAACAGATCCCATTATTTTTTCATCCAATAGGGGTATTAAGAAAAATGGAGACTGGGGAGGAATATTTATTTTAGGCAATTCGCCTACAAATAGGTTAGAGGAAAGGTCGAAACTAGATTACGGTCTTAACCCTTCGTCTTCAGAAATGATCCTTTATGGAGGAACAGATAAAGAAAGTAATTCTGGTATTTTAAAATATGTAAGAATTGAATATGCAGGAAAGAGAACCAAAAATTATGGTTATTTCAATGGTCTTACTTTGGCAGGAGTAGGTAGCGAAACGATTTTAGAAAATATAATGGTAAGTTATTGTCAAGGAGATTCTTTCAGTATTCTGGGAGGGAACACAATACTTTCTCAATTGGTATCTTTTCGATCGAAAAGAAGTGATTTTAAATTCAATTATGGAGCACAGTCTTTTATGACAAATTCTTTAGCTATAAAATCTCCATATTATTCTTCTTCTGATGGAGCGAGTAGTATTTATTTGGCATCTTACAACAACAAGGAAGAGGTTGATTTAACCAAAAAAGGTACCAATCTTGAAGCTGAAAATCTGACACTTATGGTTTTGAGTGATAATTTAGATGCAGACACAAATGTTGGTTTGGTTCACGAAGCAATGTATGTAAAAGAAGGAGCTTCATTTTCTATGAATAAAAGTATTTTTTCAGGGTTTAACCCTGCGGTTGTTTTAGATAATAAAATAGTTATAAATAACGAAAATCTTAATAAGATGGGATTCTCTAAAATGTATTTCAATAACTGCCAGGGTAATATTTTTACAGAAAACATTTCTAATAATGAAGACCTAGAGAATTGGTACGGCAATAATGCATTCGCTAATGTATATTCTCGAGGATTAAATTCTGTGACCTTTATTGATGTTAAAAAATTAGATCAACCAGATTTTAGACTTCGAATTAACAACATAATTGCTATTAGTTTTACAGAATAATTACATTCTAAATACATAAAAAAAATCACCTATATGTCTTGATAATTTTTGGATATACGGATATAGCTAATTACATTTGATGTTGTACACATAAAAACATTTAAGTGATTAAAAATACTGTTATACATTCATATATTGTTGCTTGTTTTTTTATGGTTTCGTTCATAGAAAAAATGAATGCACAAATTGTTATAGGAACTCCTAATCTTCAATTTACTCAGGCATGTGCAAATGAATCTTTTAATACTTTTACTTTAAATTTTGTATTTAGTCCTGAATCTGGAATAAATTCTTCCAATCAGTTTATTATTGAAATGTCAGACTCTGAAGGCGATTTTTCCAACTCTAATATAGTTTTTACTTCAAGCCCTGGATCTATAAATTCCTCGCCAGCTTCAGTTGATATTTCTCTACCCTTAAATACCGCAGGCGAAGGGTATAAAATTAAGATAAAAAGTACCGATCCTGTCGCATCAAGCGCTTCCTCTAATAGTTTTTCTGCCTATTACAAAATACAGGATAGTCCTTTTACAATTAATAACCTTAATTCAGTTGCAAGTTACTGTCCTGGAGGGAGTTATCTTTTAACAATTGACAATCCTGGCACCGGTGCTAATAATTCTCCTTTAAATTATCCTTCCTTAACCTTTAACTGGTTTAAGGAAGTTAATTCTACAACATTTATTTTTTTAGCTCAAAGCAATACACTATCTGTAAGCGAAGAGGGAAAATATTTTGTAGAAACCAATTATGGTACGTGTACCTCTAATTCTTTTTCGAATCGAGTACTGGTATCTGAGGCCTCATCTGGTGAGGAAGTATCTGCAACAATAGTTTCTAGTTTGGGAAATCCATTTTGCGCTGCTGATGCTCCAACGATATTGAGTACGGTGGAAGGGAATAGTTATCAATGGTATAAAGATGGGATATCTATCTCTGGAGCAATCAACCAAACTTTTGAGACCTCGATTTCTGGCACCTATTCGGTAATAGTAAATTTTGGGAATTGTGAAGCTACGGGTGCTATTGAATTAGAAACAGGAGATTTTACAAGCAGTTTAGACGTTCCAAGTATAAATATGCTAGAATTTGGAGATGCGCTGAGTGTAACAGTTACAACTTCTGCGATCAATCCTAATTTTCAATGGTTTTTAAACAGCGAATTAATACCAAACGCCACGCAAAATATATTAAATATAACAGCATTTGGGAACTATAGTGTAACGGTTACTCAAACTAATGATTGCAATGCAACAAATGAACTTTTATTTTTAGTAGAGGAATTAATAAACCCTTTTCCTGAAGTAGAAAATATTCCAAACCTAATAAGTCCAAATGGCGATGGTATTAATGATACTTGGGTGATTCCTTTGCCTTATGTAAGTGGTAGTAATACAGAAGTAATTATTTATTCAAGTCAAGGAAAAGTTGTATTGAGCACAAAAAATTATTTAAATAATTGGCCATTAGAATACCTCAATTTAAGCAGTGTAAATGAAGTTTATTATTATATCATTATACCTGAAAATTCGGAACCAATAAAAGGTGCTATAACCATCATAAAATAAAGTGAAAACAATACCCATCCATATCATCTTATTATTCTTTTGCTTAAAGACAGGTTATTCTCAGTCCGATAACGGAGTGGTTGCACTTGATATTCCCGTTAGAAATTCATTGACGTTCAATAGGTATGTTGCAAATCCTACTTTTAGTTTTGTAAGAGAACAAAATAAGTATATAACGGCAACAAGTAAAAGAGAAATGCTTGGAATTGAGGATGGGCCACTCACCTATTTTTTTAATTATTCTGGTCGTATTAAAGAAAATATAGGTGCAGGAATCGGTGTTTTTCAACAAAATTATGGAGTACTTACCACCTTTGGAGGAATCATCAACTTTGCATACAATGCACGAATTCAAGAAGATAGTAATTTTACATTTGGGATGAATATTGGAGCTTATAGAAGCGGCTTAAATAGTGGAAACGTTATCACTAATATTGACGACCCAGCCCTTAATAATATTCCATCAAACTTTTTATTAACCGTAAATCCTGGATTGAATTATGGAACAGGGTTCATGGATTTTGGTATTTCTTACAATAATATAGTAACCTATAATTTCAATGCTTCTGCATTGGTCGAGGAAAATCCTAAACAAGGTCTACAAGGTCATATCATGTATACAGGCTATATTGGTGGTTATGGTTTTTTCGGGAATAGTAAGTTTTCAGCATTGGCTGAATCTGAATTTCAAAAAGAAACCACAATCGTTTCAGGAGCAATCATGATAACAATACCTAAAGGAATATGGGCTCAAGTAAGTTACAATACTCAATATGGTGCGTCTGGAGGTTTAGGTGTTAATATAACACCACAAATTGCTATTGAATATAATTATGAAAAGCCATTTGTGGGACTTTCCGATTTTGGTGCTTCACATGAAATCACCCTAGCTTATAGATTTAAGAATAATAATTATTATGATTATAGTAGAGATGATGAATTAGCAGGACTATTAACCTTTGAAAAGAAAGAAAGAGAAGTCAGTAAAACACAAGAAAAAACGACTACCGATGATCAAGATAGAATTGCAACTGAAGAACAAGCAATGCAAGTAGCAGAAGAGCAACCGAGAATAGCAGCTCAAGAGCAAATAATAGTTGATACCGAAGAACAAGCACGATTAGTTGCAGAAGAGGAAGTAAGAATCGCTGCTGAAAAACTTTTGATTAGTAATCCAACAGATAATGTTGGTAAATCCATTAGTGCATTGACTTTAGAAACAGAACGATCTAATGAAACTCAAATTCAATTAATTGTTGACCTGGAGTCAGCAGTTGCAATTAAGGAAAATGATTTAAAAGAATTGAAGGAAGAAAATGACCTTAGTGAGCAAAATATTTATATAGCACCCAAACCTTTTAAGAGTCTTAGTGAAGAAAATGAAGCTATTGAGCGTTTGAAGATAAGTTTGGATACAATTAGATCAGATCAAAATAAAAAGATTGCAGCACTTGAGTCCTTATTGGCAGAGCGAGTAATTTCTTTTACTGACCCAATTGATGAAACAAATCTTTACTTTAAAAATAAAATAAATATTCTAAAATTGGAACAAGAAAAAGCAATCAGAAATCGTGATTTGTTAGTCTCCTCTTTAGAGCAAATTTCTATTGCCACAGATTTTGAACGCAAACGGCGTATCAAGCGAGCTACCTTCGATAATGCCCAAGATCGATATACACAGGATCGAAATACGCTTGATAGCTTAAAGCAAAATGTCACCTTAAGGATAAATCAATTATCCTTGGAAGTTATAGACTTTGGTCGAGAGCGTAACAACAATATTCAAATTCTTAAAAATATAGAACAAACTGAAAGTGGATATTACTTAATTCTAGCAATACATAGTACTGTTATTAAACGAGATAAATTTTTAGTTCAAGTAATCTCGTCTGGAAACAAAGAAGTAGATTTTTTCTTTAATGTTAGCACCAGTGAGTATTATATATATTCTAAAAGATTCGACAATATCAATGAAACTCAACGGGAATTGGCATCAAAATCAGATGAACCTTATAACGAAAAGTTAAATATAATTAAAATTGAAAATTAATCATACCATAATCTATAATGTTCCGTTTAATAACAAGTGTAAGTTGTTAATACTGAAACTGAGCGCTATGATTACAACTTTTATTAAAAAATACTTCACACTTATAATAGTACTATTTATTAGTATGCAAAGTATTTCTCAAAATTTCACTCCATTTGTAGCCCGATTTAATCAAGATATTAAAGGTGATATGGTGTTAATAGGAAATAATATTTTGGGTCCTAGTAATAATCCTTTTAATGATAATGGTGGTTTTAATCATCTCGAAGATATGCAATATATTGATATTGATAATGATCCTTCCACGTTTAGCTCTTCCAGTGCCGATTTAGAAATACCCAACCCAAATTGTTATGTATTAAAGTATGCAGGATTATATTGGGGGGCAGTAACTAAGGGAGACCAACCCTTTACCAATGTAAAATTTAAGGGACCTACAGGAGAATATAATGACATTACAGGAACTGTAATATTTGATGCAGGTGGAACCTCTGCAGACGGAGGAAATAGCTTCCCCTATGCATGCTATGCAGATGTTACCAACATCGTAACTAACTTAACTGATAATTTAGGAACTTATACCATTGCAAATGTTTCGAGTGCTTTGGGTAAAACAGATGATTTTGTACCTCGAAATCAGACAGGATATTCTGCAGGATGGTCACTATTTGTAGTTTATGAAGATCCTACGCTTCCAGGAAAATCCATCACGAGTTTTGATGGTTTTAGTACCATAAGGCTTTCTGGAAATAATAATAACTTGAATGTTCCTGTTTCAGGATTTACATCAGTACCCGCTCCATCACCTGTTCGAGCAAGCTTTGCATTTGCTACATTAGAGGGTGATAAGCCAATTGCTGGTGATCGTTTAAAATTAAATGGGGCTACACTTTCAACAATAGATAGACCAGCGAATAACTTCTTCAACAGTTCGGTAACCCAAATAAGTACATTACCAGTTAATAATAGAAATCCTAATAGCACCAATACTCTTGGATTTGACACAGGAGTATTGAATATTCCAAATCCAGGAAATACGGTAATTGCAAATGACGCTACTTCTGCTAATCTTAAATTTAATACTAGTGGTGACACTTATTTTCAATATTTTCTTGCCTTTGCTATAGATATAATTGAACCAAATATTATTTTCACGAAAACTGTAGAAGATGAATTTGGAAATAATATTGGAGGCCAGGATGTTACACTTGGACAGGAATTGAATTATGTGATAGGATTTCAAAATATAGGAAATGATGATGCTACTAATTTCTCTATAAGAGATATATTACCAGTCAATATAATTTTTAACTATCCAACAGATTTAACACTGCCTGCAGGAGTAACTGTTGCTAGTTATAATCCTACCACTCGAGAAATAGTTTTTGAAATTGAAAATTATTTGGTTGAAGAAAATGATTCAGTCTTGGAAATTCGAATCAAGGTTCAAGTAGTAAATTCCTGCCAACCATTTGCCATAGCTTGTTCAAATACTATCAGTAATCAAGCATTTGCTACCTACCAGGGCACACTTAATTCTACTTTTATTATCACAGATGATCCAAGTATTAACACGAATACCGGATGTCTTGTGATACCTCAACCTACTAATTTTTTAACGGATCTTGATGATTGCTTATTTACACAAAATGAAATTTTATGTGGTGAAAGTATTGAATTGACGGCAGCAGAAGGTTACGATACTTATGTTTGGTCTACAAGTCCAACTGGAATTCCAGTTATAGGAACTACACAAACGATAGCAGTTACGGAAACTGGGATTTATTATTCATTTAACAATGTAAGTTCGCCTTGTATATCCATTATTCAAGAATACAATGTTAGCCTATATGACGGAAACATAACAAATCCTGTAATTCCCTTTGCAGATGAAGTTGTGGTGTGTCCAAATGATGATAAATTATTGCCCAATATTTTTCTTTGTGGCGAAAACGATTTTAAAGAAATTACAGCAAACATAGCAACTGCCATAGAAATTATTTGGGAAAAGTTAGATGAAACCAGCTGTTCTCCTGTTGAAAATATTGATTGTGCTAACGAAAATAATACTTGTACCTGGAATCAACTAAGTACAGGTAATGATTATACTGCCAATTCAGCAGGTCAATTTAGAATGACCATTAATTATGAGGGAGGATGTTTTAATCAATTTTATTTTAATGTTTATCAGAACCTACTAGAGCCTACAATAAATGCCACCGATATTATCTGTACAACACCAGGTAATATAACGGTAGTCGGCGTACCTAGTAATTATGAATATAGCTTGGATGGGATTAATTTTCAAAGCAGCAGTTCTTTTGAAATAACTACAGCTGGATTGTATACGATTTTCTTGCAACAACTTGGAGTACCAGACAATGCTTGCTTATTTACGATTCCTGATGTTTTGATTAGAGAACGGGATTTTACAGTTTCAACTACTATTAATTCGCCTCTTTGCAATGGAGATTTGGGCAGTATTTATTTAGCAGCTAATGATGTTGAACCACAGTATTTTTTTTCTCTTTTCTCTGGAGGGGTTTTAGTCAATAGTGTAGGGCCTATTGGTGAAAATAATTTTGCTTTTGAAAACTTAAATCCCGGAATATATGAGGTAACAGTAGAAACGGAAGATGGTTGTATCTATAACGATACAATTACAATTATTAATCCACCTCAATTAACTGCTACATCAGCTATAACAATTCCTTTAACTTGTTCTGATGGTGAGATTACAGTTTATCCTGAAGGTGGTACAGCTCCTTTTTTTTATTTTGTAAATAGCACCACCGATTTTCAAACTATACCAGAAATTTCGGTGACCCAATCTGGAGTTTTTAATATAACAGTTGTTGATTCTAATAATTGTAGTGCAGACACTACAATTACTATTGAAGCTATACCAGCCCCTGAGTTTAGCATTACCAAAACAGACATTTTATGTGTTGATGCGGGTGATACTGGAACCATCACAATTAATGTAAGTAATTCAAATACTAATAGTCTAAGGTTTAGTATTGACGGGGGTCTTACTTTTTCTAATTCTCCTATATTTACATCACTTGCAATTGGTAATTACGACGTGGTGCTAGAATATACGAACGGTCCCTCAGTATGTATAACAGATTCACAAATTATTACCATTAATGCAAATACAGCTATTTCGGGTATTGCTGAATTGACTATACCATATACCTGTTCGTCAAATGCTACTATTACTGTACTAAATGTTACTGGAGGTTCTCCTTCTTACATGTATAGTATTGACGGAGTTAATTTTCAGTCGGGCCCTATATTTAATAATTTAACCAATGGAACTTATGCGATTGTAATTAAGGATACTAATGATTGTACTTTTACAACAAATGAAATTACCATTCTACCTTTAGATCCACCAGTCGACTTAATATTTACCAATACACCTTTAGCCTGTCCCACCAATCTTGCTACGGTAACTATTACAGACACTACAGGAGGCGCTCTTCCATTAGAATATCAAATTACGGATCCAGTATCGGCTGCTACTGCTTACCAAACTTCAAATATTTTTACAAATTTAGCTCCAGGTGTTTATACCTTTCAGGTGAAAGATAGCAATGATTGTACCTACAGCGAGACCTATGGATTTGAACCATTACCTGCGATTGATATTTTTGCTGAGACGATAACTAATGTTAGTTGTGTTGGCTCGCTCGACGGGACTGTTCAATTTACGGTATCAGAAACAGCATCTTTTGAATATAGCATTAATGGCAATGCTCCCACTGCAGGGACATCACCAATACTTTTAAACGGACTTGGTGCTGGTAGTTATACAATCGTAGTTACAGATCTCGCAACAAATTGTGATGCTACAGCTACAGCAATAGTAGATGAGCCAATTAATAATTTAATAGTTAGTTTAGAAACGAGTCCTATTACCTGTTCAGTATCAGGCAGGGTTCTTGTTAATACTTCAGGCGGTTGGGGTGGGAATACTTATACACTTACTCTTCCAGATTTAACAATTTTACCACCGCAAGGAAACAATACTTTTATAAATTTAACTCAGTCTGGTAACTATATAATTTCAGTAGAGGATGCAAACGGCTGTTCAGTAACAGAGAATTTTAATTTAACAGCCCCAAATCCACCTATCGCTAGTATTAGTGCAACTTCAGATCTTTGTTACGATACGTTTGATTTTGCTACGATAATTGTTGAGGTAACTTCCGGTGAAGCACCATTTGAGTTTAGTATTAATGGAGGTCCATTTACATCCGATAATATATTTTCAAATTTAAATCCAGGTAGTTATAACATAACGGTTAGAGATGCTTTTGAATGCGAAACAATATTGCCAGCTGAAATAATAGCTACACAACTATTAGTAGATGTTGTTTTAACGGAAGCTTTAGATTGTACTATTACTACTGATGCCGTGTTAACAGGAACTATTATTGGGGGATTAGCACCCTACACTAATTCAATATCTATCGATGGAGCATCCTTTAACCTTTTAGGATCAACAAATACGCCATTTACGTATATAACTGCAATACCAGGTACATTTCAGTTTCGAATAACCGATGCGGCTGGATGTACAGTTGAATCACAAATTATTACTGTTAATCCAGTTTCTATACCTGAGATAGTAATTACACAAACTCAAGCTATTTTATGTAATGGGGATGAAAATGGTGCCATTGAAATTTTTATTGTTCCTAATACCGGGACTCCACCGTTTGAAATTAATGTTAATAATGATAGCACAGGTATAAACTATGGAACACAGACTTCTGGATTACCAGTTGGTGTTTATACCATCACCATCGAAGATGATAATTCTTGTATTTCAACTGACTCCATTACAATTGATCAGCCAGATTTTATCATCGTAGATTATGATATAGAGGCTATTAATTGTCAACCTTTTGGTAATACACAAAGCGCAATTATAATAAATAGTGTTACAGGTGGAACAGCACCTTATGATATTTTTGTAACTAGTTCAAATGGATATAGTAGTTCTGAGTTAAATCTTCCAGAATTGACTTCGGTTAGTTTTATTGATATTGATTTTGGATTGTATGAAATCAATACCATAGATTCAAATGGATGTTCTGTTCAAATTCAGAATGTACTTATTGCTTCTCCACCAACTGATTTAGATATTGTTATATCAAACACAGTAGACTGCGTATTAGGTGGTGAAGCTTTAGTTACAGTGAATTCACCATTAGGGAGTACGGGCCCATTTTACTTTGCAATTTATGAGGGTTCAGTAACGGAGTATCCAAATCCTGTAGGTGCCTGGATACCTGAAAATCCACCTGGTAGTCAATCTACTATTTTTACGGGTTTAACACCAGGGCTTACTTATACATTTATTGTGTATGATGATGATAGTGAGTGCAGTTATTATGAAACTGCGCCATCAACGATCCCATCAAATTCAACCTTAACTGCTTCGGCTCTAAGTTTAAATAACGTTACTTGCCCCGGCAGCAACGATGGTAATGTGTCTTTTACCGTAAATAGTGCTTATGCTACACCTGTCGATATAACCTATGAAATTTTTGATTCTCTATCTTTAGTTTCAACTGGAATTGACGGAACAGCAACTATACCAAATGGAGGTTCATTAATTGTATCAGACCTAGGGCCTTTATCTTTTGGAACTTATTATGTGTTAATTCAAGAAATTTCTGGTCCAAATGCAGGTTGTGGAATTACAACCCCTTATTTTTCTATAACAGAGTCTGCTATTTTATTAAGTTTAACTGCATCGGTAGACCAAAATGCAAATTGTAACCCAGACTCTGGAGTAATTAGTGCAATAGCACAAAATGGGACAGCACCCTACTTATATCAAATAACCACTACTCCAGTGGCACCTTTAGCTACTGATCCTGCTTGGGATACGGCAAGTATATTTAACGTAGATTCAGGAGATTATTATGTGCATGCAATCGATGATTATGAATGCATAATTACTAGCCCTGTACAAATGGTAGGTATTGATACTTCACCAGTAATTACTGGGGTAACAAATCAATGTTCTATAGTTGAAGGACAATTTGAAATAGATGTTAATTTAGCAACACCGGGAACCCCCCCTTATAGCTTTAGTATTGACAATGGAGACTTTCAAACTCAAACTATTCCTTTTACAATTTCAAATTTAACTTCAGGGACGCATACTGTTGAAGTAAATGACGTATATGGTTGTGGAAATTTAGTAACTATTGTTATTGAACCACCATTGGTATTAACTCCAGCCGTAACCACTTTGCCAACTTGTGATGCTGATGATGGAGAAATTACCTTGACTGCTGCCGGAGGAACGGGTAGCTATGCCTTTACAATTAGTCCAAATCCAACTTCAATAGTATTGACCGGTAATGTATTCTCCGGAGTTCCTTCTGGGACCTATATTGTTACATTGACAGATACTCTTAGCTTATGTTCTGAAGATATTTCGGTGACATTAGAAAATGCGATACCAGTTACTTTTGATACTGAGGTTACAAGCATAAGTTGTCAAGGCGCAAATGACGGTCAAATTATAGTACAATTACTTCCTAATAATAACAATCCTACATATACTTATGAAATTATTTCGCCAATAATAGTGGGTCCACAAACCAGTAATATTTTTACAGGATTGACGGTTGGAACTTACACTGTGCAAGTAACTTCAGGAAGAGCATGTATTGCTACGGCGAATGTTACAATTAATGAACCGGCATTATTAGAAGTGACAGGAAATGCGACTCCTTTTGCATGTAATTCAGATAATACAATAGTAAGATCTATAATAACTATTATTGAAGTTGGTGGATCTGCTGACTATCTGTATAGTATAAATGGGACTAACTATTTTACTACCAATGTATTTGAAGTTTTAGATACTGGGCTAACTCAAACCATAACAGTTTATGTTAAAGATGCAAATAATTGCATCGCGACAAATAGCCTTACAATAGATCCTTTACCAACAATTACGACTGCTACCTTTGCTATTGTTACACCTATTGATTGTGATCAAACAGGAACTGTTTCAATAAGTGTAATTGGAGGTTCAGGTAATTTCGAATATCAATTGTTACCAGATGGTCCACCACAAGGCTTAAATATTTTTGACATACCTGGACCAGGAACTTACTATTACCAAGTTAATGATTTGGATACCGATTGTTCTTTTTTAACAGATCCATTTATAGTTCTTCCTTTTGACCAAATTAACGCAACATTAAGCGCAACAGAATTAAATGATTGCTTTGGCGATACAGATGGTGCATTAGAATTAATAATTACAGATTATGTTGGAGCCTACATATATCAATTATTAGATGTTGCAGGTACTCCAATTGGAGCCCCTGTTGTAGCTAATACTTCCACAAACCCTCAATTAATCACTGGATTAGCCTCAGGTAATTATTCCATAGAAATTGTAGAAACCGAAACACCTTTCTGTACTTCAACATCTAATGTTGTTACTATTGGCTCACCACCAACACCACTAATATTAGATGTTTTAGAAACATCAAACGTAACTTGTAACAACAACCTAGGTGAGATAACGGCAATAGCAAATGGAGGAACGAGTCCATATGAATATGAATTAATAGGTGCGGTGACAATTCCTTATTCAGCTAATAATATGTTTACGAATTTAAGTGCGGGAACTTATACAATAAACACTAGAGATGATAATGGATGTATTGGTACAGCAACTATTACCCTAATAGAACCAGCGCCTATTGATGCTGATTTTATTTCGAACACCACTTTGTTATCTTGTTTTAACGATCAGAATGCGATTTTTACAGTTGAAAATATTACAGGTGGTCAAGTTGGAAATTATACCTTTACACTTAATACTATTTCCCCGGGTCCCTCGAGTTCTGGTCCTCAAACATCAAATATATTTGAAGGATTAGGTGCTGGCACATATTCAGTAACTATTACAGATGGTTTAGATTGCACATTTACTTCATTACCAGTTACAATTAACCAACCAGATCCCATTATTTCAAGTTTAGTTGCTAACACAACACCAACTTGTTTATTTGATGCAGCACTTACTTTGACTGCTAGTGGTGGCACGGGTATTTACGAATATAGTGACTCTATATTTTTCACCTCGATTTTAGGGACATTCACAACTTCTATTACATTTACCGTTTCACCGGGTGTTTATAATTATTATGTGAGGGATGTCAATGGCTGTGTTGCTAATGTTTCAAATGAAATTACTGTTGATCCTCTTCCAACCCTTGAGGTGAATTTAATTTCTGTCAATCCAGAGATAAACTGTGTGGGTGATAACACTGGAGTTATTGAAGCTAGTGCTATTGGTGGTCTGGGTAATTATATATACACTTTACAAGATTTATTAGGAAACACGATACCCGCTGCACAAAATATTCCAGGGATATTCACAGGTTTAATAGCGGGAAGTTATCAAATATTTGTAGAAAGTGATGATTGTTTTACTACTTCTGAAGAAATAACTATTTCAGAACCAGAAAACCCACTAGAAACAACATTCTTGGTCACAAACGTTCTTTGTAACGGTGAAAATAATGGTAGACTTGAAATCCTTGCAGCTGGAGGAACAGGTATTGTTATGTATGCCATTTCACCAAATTTGGATCAGTTTTTTGAAACCAATATTTTCGAAAACCTTGCCCCTGGAATTTATGATGTTATAGTCCAAGATCAGTTGGGTTGTTTTTTAACATTTAATTTTGCAATTACAGAACCACCTCCAGTGTTAATGACTATTGTTGCAAATTCTATTATTCCAGTACTTTGTTTCGGTGATCAGGATGGTTTTTTCAGTATAGATATTGAAGGAGGAACCCTCCCTTACAGTGTAAGCTTAGATGACTATAATGGGCCCTATTTAACAGGAGAGATTAACCAAAACATTTTTGATTTTGATAATCTAAGTGGTGGAGATCACGTAGTCTATATTCGTGATTTTTTAGGATGTGAGTCTGAATGGATTATTGCATTTCCGGAATCGGTATTTATGGAACCAGTTGTTAATTTAGAAACTGAATGTATTAATAATACTACTGCTAATTTAATTAGTATTTCAGTAGATGAGAATCTAGTAGATATTACACAATTAGACTATTCATTGAATAATGGCCCCTACCAGAGTAATAATATATTTACAAACTTACCTTCAAGTATCGATAATTTTGTTACCGTAAGGCATTCGAATGGATGTATTATAATGACAGAATTTTTTGATATTGAACCAATTATTCCTTTAGAACTAGTACTTGTGGAAGGTGAGTTAAATGATATTATTGCTAATGCATATGGTGGTATTGGAGAATATACGTTCACATTAAATGGTGTTAATTTTGGCGAAGAGAATATACTCACCATTACAGAATCTGGAACTTTTGAAGTTACTGTAACCGACAGTAATGGGTGTTTTGCAATAGCCATGATCACAAAAGATTTCATTGATATTTGTATTCCAAATTATTTTACACCTAATGGTGATGGAGTTAATGATGGATGGACCATTGGATGTGCTCCAAATTATCCCAATCTAAAGTTTTCTATTTATGACCGTTATGGTCGTAAACTGATAACCTTGCGTGCAGGTGAGAAATGGTACGGCACTTATAATAATATCGAACTTCCTTCTGGAGATTATTGGTATGTTGTTGAAACTGATATAAATAATAATAATCGTGACTTTGTTGGGCATTTCACACTATATAGATGATGGTTAGTAAATCGATATACTAAATCATTATCCTAAACTTACTTTAATGAAAAATATTTTAAAATACTTGTTTCTATTAATCGCCTTCCAAAGCTTCGGTCAAGAACTTAGCGTACCTGTATTTACTCAATATTTAGCGGATAATGATTTTGTGTTATCTCCTACTTTTGCTGGAATTGGGAATAATTTTAGAACAAGAATCAATGGCTTATCCCAGTGGGTTGGAATTAAAAATGCACCGCAAAACCAAGCTTTGTATTCAGACATTAGAATAGCAAATAGCTCTGGGGTGGGTTTGACTGCGTACAATGATAGAAACGGTAACACGCGACAACAAGGAATAAAATTTTCCTTTGCTCACCACATAATATTAGATTATAATACGGAACAATATCTATCTTTTGGTATATCATATAATATTAATATGTTTAGGATTGCAATTGAAAATTTTAATACCACTTATGAAAATCCTACAATAGATCCTTTTGTTACTGATGATCGATCCATAACAAATCATAACTTTGATGTAGGATTTCTTTACAGATTTAAAGATTTTTGGTTAAGTGCAAATGCTAATAATATTTTAACAAAGGATTTATATGCATTTTCAGATTTAGAACCAAATTCACTTCTCAATCTTCAATTCTATACAGGATATGTAATTAAAAGTTCAAATTATTCTCAATTTGAACCCTCAGCATTTGTTCAATTATTTAAAAGTGATGGAAGATCAAGCACCGATTTAAATTTTAAGTATAAAAAATTTAATGGTAATAATGATTTCTATTGGGTAGGAGCTTCTTATCGTTTTTTGAATGATCAAGCCTTACAACCATTAAATATTGGTCCTATGGTAGGTTTTAAAAAATCGTTCTTTTACATCGCTTATGCATACCAAGTAACACTGAATGATTTAACGGATTATAATTCTGGCACACATGCAATTACGATTGGTTTTGATCTACTTCAATCATTAAGTAGTTGTCCTTGTACTCAAGGGAAAAATAATAATATGGGAAACAGACTTTATCAGTAAAAACTTTTTAGAAATACTCTTTCTGGTTTTTAACACCTAACTAATTTTATATCAGCTTAACAATTATTAATTTCAATTTTCGGACTTTTCGTTTTATATTGTAATAATAATTATTTAGTACTAGGTTATGGTATGTCCAAAATGTTACCTATTGTAGTAGATGAAAAAAACATAAAAAAAGAACAGTTTAAGTAACATATTTTATTCTATCTCGTCTATTACTTTATAGACAAAATTTTATCATTAATTAGATTTATCTTTATACCAATAATTAGAAAGCATGTCATTAAAGTACTCATTAACGCTAGTTAGTATTCTTATTTTCTCATATGCAAATGCACAATCTTTCTCGGCTAAGGTTATCGATCAGGATACTAAGGAACCTATTTCCTATGCAACTATTGAAACAGGGCTGTATCAAGGAATGGTTTCAAATGAAGAAGGAGCGTTCACTTTTTTACTTGAAAATATTAAGCAACCACAAGATTCTATTTACATATCTTATATGGGATACGAAACAAAAGGTCTTGTCTTTGAAGAAAATGAAGGAATTACAATAGCATTACTTCCCCGACTTTACGAGCTTAAAGAAGTGTTTTTAACTACTGAATTGTTGACCATTAAGGAGATTATTGAAAGAGTTAAAGATAATTTAGGTAAAAACTATGCTTCTATTTTATCAAAAAAGAAAATCTTCTTTCGTCAATCTGATATTGGTCATATAAAAAAGATGGACTTTGGATTTAAAAAATCTACTATTGAAGAGTTAAATAAGGAGCTTTTAGATAGCATTACAAAAATTCTTCCAAAAAAATCATCTTATTATAAAGAAGTGGTTGCAGATTTATATGGAGATTACAATAAGTACAAGCTCAATATTAATAAAGCTGCAGAATTGTATGATAAAAATAACGATATATCGGCAGAAGGAATAGGGAAAAAGTTAGAAGTTATATTTAATGAAAACATAAAAAAAGATTCTTATTTGAAAATAAAATCAGGATTTTTTAGTACTAAAAAGCAAGTCGATTCTATCCTTCAAGAAAATGAAGAAGCAAAAGCAGCCCTAGAAAAGAAAAAGAAAGAAGGTACTCTAGAATTTCAAGAACAAATAAGCACTCAAATAGCTAATTTATATGAGCAATTATTTTTTCAAGAAGACAGTAAAATAGATGTGTTAAGTAAATCAAGTAGGTATAATTTTACATTGGATAATTATACGGTAATTAATGAAATGACTGTTTATATTTTGAAATTCACCCCTAAAGGAGGAAAAGATTTTAAAGGTACAATGTATGTAAATACACAAGATTTTGCTATTGTGCGGTTAGATTTTGAAAATGTACAACCAATAAGCAAATTTGGACTTTTTGGAATTACCTACCGGAATGATGTTTTTAAGGGTAAAATGTTATTTGATAAAGATGAAGACGGAACTTATGGACCACGATTTATAGAGCTATTGGATGGCAGTTATATGGGATTAAATAGACCTTTAAAAATAATAGAAAAAAATAAGAATGTAAAAGGTAGAAGAAAACAAAACGAATTATCCCTAAAGTTAGACATTCAAGGAAATCAATTACAAAAAAAGGAGTTAGTTGTTTTTGAATCGGAAAATATGACGCAGTCTTCCTACGATCTTATTGAAGAGAAAAAGTTAATTAAAGCGACCTATTTATCTAAATATGATCCTAAATTCTGGCAAGATTATTCAATTATGGAGCCAAATGAAGCTATTGAATCTTTTAAAGTAGTTGAGTGAAAAATTAAATGGATTAATTAACCCTCTTTACAATTAAATAATAATCATTTTCTAGAGGCAGATATCCTTGGTCGTACAAATAAAAATAAACAGAGCCTGTTTTTGTAGTATAAATACTGGTAAAATTCTCAAAATTAAATCCAAATCGAGATAATTTTTCCTTAGTTGTTTTGGTTTTACCTGCTGGATTTAAAGATTCTAGAATCCGATAGTTTTTTCGTAAACTATTATTAATATTCCTAATAAGGTTTTTGCTATCCTTGTTTAAAGCGTTGTTATAGGTGTTTCTGCAAGCATCACTACAAAATTTCTTATCGGCCCTACCAATTATCTTATCACCACATTCCGGACAAAGTTTTTCCATAGTTATAAAATTACCAATTATATTTGAGAATCTTTATTTTTTTCTTTAAAATGAATTCTATAGATCGCTTCTAACTTAAAGAAAACACTTCCTAAAATAACTGGATTTAATTGCGTTCTATTATCCCCAAAACTAAAAGCAGAAATCCTAAAGTCCAACGAATCTCCCTGCTCATATACTTCATATGTATTGTTAGAATAACCTACTTTTGCTCTGAGTAAAATGTTTTCCTTTAAAGTCTTATATTGAAAATAACTAGAAATCTCTATAGGTCTTTGATCTACATATACTGGTATAGTTGTTTCCTGGCTTATATTATAACTACGCCCAATTCCAAAATAATCAAAGCCAATAGCAGATTTTTCAAACTTATAATTAACATTAGCTGCAATAGGTAGGGATGCATCAATTTCAAAACGATTATTAGTGCTTAAGTAATAAGCACCGATTATTGGGGTTGCAAAAATTCCAAAAGCCTCTGTGGATGCATAAAATCCAAAACGGTATTTAAAATTTTTATTTTTTTTAAGTTTTGCAATGGCATAAACTCCAAAATTAAAATCATTCCCAGAAATATTATTATAATCGGAAGCGATTTTGGGTAATAAAACGAAGGTGCTACTCCATTTTTCAGAGTAGGTAGTTACAAGACCAATTTTGAGTAATGTATTGTATAATGTAGTAGATTGATTGTAGTTAGGAGACAACAATAAGTTGTTTGAGCTAAAATCGATCCCAGTTAGGAAAGCATATTTTGAAGATAATTCAATGGGAAAGGTAATGGAGGCGTTGTAGGATTTAATAGAAGTACTTTCATCAATACCTTTAAATTTTGCTTTATTACTATAGCTATATCCTAACTTAAGTACATCAACATATTCTTGACAGTGGCTAATAAATGGACTAATTAGCAAAAAGAATATTATGTTTTTCAAAAAACTAGGGTTTATTTAATTAAAAATTCATTACTAAACTACTAAAAACAAAGTATATTTGAAATATTAAATTATTAAAATTAAAAACATGAAATTTTTAAAAATTCTATTTGTATTGTTTGTTGTAATATCAATTACTTCTTGTAGTAGTGATGATGAAGTTATTCAATACGATTTAAATAATGCTAATTTAAGTGCAGGTAGTTTTGATTTAAACTACTTAAGTAGTTATACTACAGCAACCGTTGACATTAATGGACTAGAAATAATTTCTGAGTTTGCGGCGACAGGAGAAACATTTCAATTTACAATTACTTTTTTTGAAAATGGGACCTATATAGCTGACGGTCAGTATGTATTAAATGAAACAATAACGGTATCAGGACAAATTACAGAGGAAGATACATACATTGAGGATGTTGATAATGAAGAAGGGACTTATGTTGCAAACGATGGTGTAATGAAATTAACTATAGATGGTGATATTTTTGATGTAACATTGTTTAATGCAAACGAACTTAGACTTGTCCAAAATGACACATATACAGAAGATGGTGTAGATTTTGTTGTGACTGGAGAACTTAGAATGATTAGATAAAATATTTTATTCTTAACTATTTAAGCGCTGTAGTTAATTCTAAAGCGCTTTTTTATTTGCTTAATTTTAAGGCAATAAGCATTGTCTTATCTTAACATTTTATTAATTTCGCAGCTCACTTTTTAGAGGATTAATTTTATACGGAAAGCATTAATAATGAGCACAGCATTTAAAACATACCAAGGTCTAAACCTTCCAAAAATAGGAGAAGACATTCTTAACTTTTGGGAACAAGAAGATGTCTTTGAAAAAAGTATTTCTGCTCGCGAAGGAAAAACACCTTTTGTGTTTTTCGAAGGCCCTCCTTCTGCCAATGGATTACCTGGTGTACATCACGTGCTAGCTCGTACAATTAAAGATATTTTTCCTCGATATAAAACCATGAAAGGATTCCAAGTAAAGCGAAAAGCAGGTTGGGACACCCATGGACTTCCCATAGAATTGGGCGTTGAAAAAGAATTAGGAATAACTAAAGAAGATATTGGTAAAACTATTTCAGTGGAGGATTATAATTCGGCTTGTAGAAAAGCAGTAATGCGATACACTGATATTTGGAATGACCTAACTAAACGAATTGGTTATTGGGTAGATATGGAAGATCCATATGTAACCTATGAACCAAAATATATGGAAACAGTTTGGTGGTTATTAAAAGAAATATACAACAAAGGATTACTGTATAAAGGCTACACAATTCAACCATATTCGCCTAAAGCAGGAACTGGATTAAGTTCTCACGAGTTAAATCAACCTGGCACCTATCAAGATGTAACCGATACAACTGTTGTTGCTAAATTTAAAGCCATCAAAGAAACCTTACCAACTATACTAAAAGATATAGAAGGTGACATTCATTTCCTTGCTTGGACAACCACACCTTGGACATTACCTTCAAATACAGCTTTAACCGTTGGGAAAAAAATTGACTATGTGTTGGTTAAAACTTTTAATCAATACACTTTTGAAGCATCACAAGTAATTTTAGCTAAAAATTTAGTTGAAAAACAATTTTCAGGTAAGTTTGAAAGTGTTTCAACAGTACAAGATTTATTTTCCTACGAAAAAGGAGCTAAAAAAATTCCTTATATCATTCTTATAGAATTTAAAGGAGTTGAGATTTTAGAATCTCGCTACGAACAATTAATGCCGTTTACACTGCCTCATGACCATCCAGAAAATGCGTTTAGAGTAATTCCTGGCGATTTTGTAACCATTGAAGACGGAACCGGAATTGTTCACACAGCTCCAACTTTTGGAGCAGATGATGCTATAGTTGCAAAACAAGTAGAACCAGAAGTTCCACCTATGTTGCTAATGGACGAAAACCAAAAGTTAGTTCCTTTAGTAAATTTACAAGGTAAGTTTAGACCAGAAATGATCGAATATGCTGGTAAATACGTAAAGAATGAATATTATGCAGATGAAGATGCACCAGATAAATCGGTAGATGTAGAGATTGCTATTCAATTAAAAACAGAAAATAAAGCATTTAAAGTTGAAAAATATACCCACAGTTACCCAAACTGTTGGCGAACTGATAAGCCAATATTATACTACCCATTAGATTCATGGTTTATTAAAGTAACTGATTTTAAAGATCGAATGTTTGATTTAAACCTCGGGGTTAATTGGAAACCTAAAGCGACAGGTGAAGGGCGCTTTGGTAATTGGTTAGCAAATGCAAACGATTGGAACTTATCGAGGTCAAGGTATTGGGGTATCCCACTTCCTATATGGCGTACTGAAGATGGAAAAGAAGAGATTGCTATTGGTTCTATTGAAGAATTAAAAGTGGAAATGAAAAAAGCAGTGGATGCTGGATTCATGCAAAAAGATATATTTGATGATTTTGTAATAGGAGATTTTTCAGAAGATAATTATTCAAAAGTAGACCTTCATAAAAATATAGTTGACGGCATTGTACTAGTTTCTAAAAAAGGAAACCTTATGAAACGCGAAACTGATTTAATTGACGTTTGGTTTGATAGTGGTAGTATGCCTTATGCTCAGTGGCATTATCCTTTCGAAAATAAAGAAAAAGTTGATATAACGTGGCGAAAAGCAGATTTTATTGCTGAAGGAGTAGATCAAACACGTGGTTGGTTTTATACGCTACATGCTATTGCAACTATGATTTTTGACGATGTTGCCTATAAAAATGTAGTTTCAAACGGATTGGTATTAGATAAAAATGGACAAAAAATGTCTAAGCGTTTAGGAAACGCAACAGATCCTTTTGAAACAATCGATACATTTGGGCCAGATGCTACTCGTTGGTACATGATAAGTAACGCCAACCCTTGGGATAACTTAAAATTTGATTTAGCAGGAATTTCTGAAGTAAGAAACAAATTTTTTGGAACACTCTATAACACTTATAGTTTCTTTAGTCTTTATGCTAATTTAGATAATTTTAGTTATTCAGAAGAAGATATTGCATTAGAGAAAAGACCAGAAATAGATCGTTGGATACTTTCAGAATTACATACTTTAATAGAAAGAGTAGATCAGTATTATAGTGAATATGAACCAACAAAAGCGACAAGAGCGATTTCATATTTCGTTCAAGAAAATTTAAGTAACTGGTTTGTTCGTTTAAGCAGAAGACGTTTTTGGAAAGGTAGTTATGGTGAAGATAAAATATCGGCATATCAAACATTGCACACTTGCTTATTAACGATTTCTAAATTAAGCGCACCTGTTGCTCCCTTTTTTATGGACCGCCTTTATAACGATTTATTGAATGGAACTACTAAAGTTGATGAAATCTCTGTGCATTTAAGTAACTTTCCTCTTGCAAATCCGACATACATTAACAGGACATTGGAACATAAAATGCAAAAGGCTCAAACAATTTCTTCATTAGTGTTATCGTTAAGACAAAAAGAAAAGATTAAAGTTAGACAGCCTTTACAAAAGATTATGATTCCTGTTTTAAATAACGAACAGCGTGAAGAAATAATAGCAGTTTCAGACCTTATTAAATCTGAAGTTAATGTGAAGGAAATTGAATTGATTGATGAAGGATCTGGAATATTAGTAAAACAGATAAAACCAGATTTTAAAAAGTTAGGACCTCGCTTTGGGAAAGATATGAAATCTGTAGCACAAGTAATCACCAATTTTGGTCAAGAAGAGATTGCAATTCTTGAAAAAGAAGGTGAAATTAATGTTTTAATTAATGAAAAAAATACTACATTGTGCAAGGATGATGTAATAATAAATTCTCAAGATATTGAAGGTTGGTTAGTTGCAAATAGTAATGACGTTACGGTGGCTTTAGATGTTACTATTAGTCCAGAATTAAAAAACGAAGGAATTGCTAGAGAATTGGTGAACCGAATTCAAAATTTACGTAAAGACTCTGGTTTTGAAGTAATGGATCGCATTGAGGTAACTATTCAAGAAGGTGAAAAATTAAAACTGGCGGTAAGCCAAAATTTAGAATATATTAAACGTGAAACGTTAACAAATGTTTTGTGTTTTCATCAAAAATTAGAAGCAGGAACTGAAATAGTTTTTGATGAAATAAGAAGCAAGTTGGCCATTAAAAAAGTGTAATATGAACCAAGAAACATACGACAGATACAACGATGCAGATTTAAAAGAATTCAAGCAACTAATACTTGAAAAAATTGAAAATGCACAAAGGCATTTGCATTTAATTGAAAGTGCTTTTAAAAACGATAGTGATAACGGAACAGATGATACCTCACCAACTTTTAAAGCTTTTGATGAAGGAAGTCATGTAATGAGTAAGGAAGCAAATTCACAATTAGCTATACGTCAAGAAAAATTTATTCGTGATTTAAAGAATGCATTGATCCGCATAGAAAACAAAACCTATGGAGTTTGTCGTGTAACAAAAAAATTAATTAACAAAGAACGATTAAAATTAGTTCCTCATGCCACTCTTAGTATTGAAGCTAAGAATATGCAGTAGTAATTTAATAAGATATTTAAAATTCCAAATTCTAGAAAGGCTATATGGCTTATGGAATTTGGTATTTATTTTTTAAACACAAATTAAATGGACCAGAAATAGTTACCTATAAAATTTAATGTCAAAAAATTGTTATTCTCAAATCTATTAAATAATATTATCTTACCAAGTTTATAAAATGTCTCTTAAAAAACCCATATTCATTATAGTTTTGATCTTAATAATCGATCAAATTTCAAAAATTTACATTAAAACTCATTTTGTATTAGGAGAGAGTTTACCTGTTTTTGAATGGTTTAAAATTGCCTTTGTAGAAAACGAAGGAATGGCATGGGGAGCTAAAATTCCTGGTCAATACGGAAAATTAATACTTACTCTTTTTAGGTTAGTTGCTATTGTTGGTATAGGTTACTGGCTTTGGGATTCGATAAAAAAGAAACATTCTAGTATACTGATTATTTCTATTGTATTAATATTTGCTGGTGCTTTGGGGAATATTATTGATTCGGTATTTTATGGAGTTATTTTCAACGATAGTCATTTGCAAATTGCAACGATATTTCCTCCAGATGGAGGTTATGGTACTTTATTTCATGGTAAAGTGGTAGATATGTTACATTTTCCATTATGGGAAGGATTTTTGCCAAAATGGATGCCTTTTTTAGGAGGTAAATATTTTACCTTTTTTGATCCCGTATTTAATATTGCCGACATGTCTATTAGTACCGGTTTCGGAATATTAATAGTTTTTAATAAAAAAGCGTTTCCTAAACCAGAAAACGTGACTAGTGAATCATCTTCAGTTTTTAAAGAAAGAGAATCTTAATGATTAAATTAGATTCCTGATTATTGTAAAAAGAATCATTAAAACCAACAAGCTAATAAGCCATTTAGAAGAAATAATAATTTCTGGTAAATTGATGTTAAATGGTTTTAATGCTATTTTAAAAAAAATAAAAAGGAATAGAGGTGTAAAAAAATAGATAAGTAAATTAAGTTGAGCAGCTTTTATTAAATTACCATGTAATAATTCATGAAAAGCACGTTGAGCTCCGCAACCAGGGCAATCTAAGCCACTAATAGTTTTACTAACACAAGCTATAAAAATTGCATTTCCACTTGATGGATCATTGGTGTAAAAATAATAAATACCTATTCCAAGTAGCGTAAAGGCAATTATTGATAAAAGCTTATAAATCAAATTTTCTGTTTATTGCGTGAAATTATAGTTTTCTAATATTTCTTGATACGCTGCTATTCCTCCAAAACTTAATAAAAAAATTAAATTTAGTACTAGAAGTCCTATTGCTATTAAAGATAATATTTTTGAGTTTTTAGCAGAAGAAATCGCTTCAGAGAGATTACCTCTTTCAAATTTTGTTTTCACCTGACTTGATAACACAATTGCAATAATTCCAAGAATAAGTCCAATACAACAAGGAGAACATAGTCCTAAAACAGCAGCAATAATTGCTAAGGTCATATTATTATTTGGTAGGGACTTTTCTGAAAAAGAAGCAGTTTCCATAGGAGAATATTTTTATTTATTTTTAAATATACTGCGATTTTTTAAAATGTATGAATTTTAGTAGGTGTAACACAAAAATTTAGTGGGATATCGGTCTTTTCATTTGGGATTTCTAATTCTGGTTCGAATAAAGAAATTCCTATCAATAAAGCTTTAGGATTACATTTATCTAGAAATCGATCGTAAAATCCTTTGCCATAACCCAATCTATTTCCTTTAATGTCATAAGCTAATAGTGGTACAAAAACGACATCAATTTTAGAAGGAAGGATTTCAATTCCTGAGATGGGTTCTGGAATTCCATAATTAGATAATTTTAAAGCAGTATTATCTTGTAATAATATATGCGACATCTCTTTATTATTTTTAACCTTTGGAACCAAAATACTTTTATCTTTCCCTTGTAAAATATGGAGAATGAACTCTGTATTTATTTCTTTTTTATTAATGATAGGTAAAAAAATATGATAATTTGAAAATTCCCAAATAGGTAATTTTAAAGAATTATTTGCTATAGCGATACTTAAATCTTCTAAATCTTCATCGGAAATACCAGTTCGTAACGATAGGTATTTTTTTCTAAAATTATTTTTATCCATCGTAACGTTTCTTTTCTTGATCTTTTTGAATATCTTATTTAGTAGAAATATGAAATATAGCATCACCTTGATGAACAATTGAAGTTTGGTTTACATTAATAATAAAACCTTCATTAGTAGCGGTAACATTAAATGTCATTTTTCCATATGGATCTGTAATAGTTGCAAGTATCTCTCCTTTTTCCACCCATTGAGAACACTTTGTCTTTAAATGAAAAAGCCCGCTCTTTTGTGCGCGAATCCATCTTGATTTTTCAATAATCACACTATCTTTAATTGGATTGGTGACATTAAACTTTGAATCTAACATATCTAAAAAATATAAAAAACGTTTAATTCCTCTAATTCCATAATTAACAATTTGAGTATTACTTTCTAATGATTTACCTCCTTCAAAAAGTACAATCGGAATTCCTAGTTTGTTACAGGTTGCTCTGTATGATTTTTTTAAGTTTTTTGAATACACTATAAAAGGCACATTAAATACTTTTGCTAATTTCAAAAGGTTTTCGTCTCCTGGGTTCACTCTTACTTGAGGCGCATTAAATCGACTGGCTCCACCAGTATGGAAATCCATGCAGTAATCAATTTGCGGCAATACTTGGGTTGTTAAATAATAGGCAACCCTGCTAGCTAAGGATCCTCTTTTATTTCCTGGAAATACTCTGTTTAAATCTCTTCCATCAGGAAAAGATCTTTCGGTATTTAAAAAACCAAATACATTTAATATGGGAATACAGATAATAGAGCCTCTTTTTGGTTTGTTTATTTTTCTAGCGATTAATTGTCTGACAATCTCAACACCATTGATTTCATCTCCATGAATAGCTGCAGTAATTAAAATTATAGGACCCGGAATCAACGATCTTTCGATTATAACAGGTATGGCAATATTAGTAGAAGTAAATAGTTTTGCAATATTAAAGTCAACTGTTTTACTTTCACCTAATTCTATTTTTTCACCTAATATCTCAAGAGTTTTTACAAATTCACTCATCAACGTATATTTCTTTCAATATAACTTATTATTTTTTTTGAAATATTAATTCCAGTGGTTTTTTCAATACCCTCTAACCCCGGGGATGAATTAATTTCTAGCACTAAAGGTCCTTTTTTTGACTGTAAAATATCAATTCCACAAACATCTAATTGTACTGCTTTTGCTGCTTTTAATGCCACACTTTCTTCCTCATAAGTTAATTTTACATTTAAAGAGGAACCTCCTCTATGTAAATTAGATCTAAAATCTCCGCTCTTACTTTGTCTTTTCATAGCAGCAACTACTTCTCCACCCACCACAAATATTCTTAGATCGGAACCATTGGATTCTTTAATATATTCTTGAAGTAAGAATTTAACGCCAGCTGTTTTTAATGTTTCAATAGTAGATAAGGCATTAAGATAAGTTTCAGCTAATATTACCCCGTTACCATGAGTCCCTTCTAAAATTTTTATAATAATTGGTTGGTTTTTAAAATTAGAAAGTAAGTATTCTAAGTTTGAAGATGCTCCAAGTATTGTTTTTGGAATTGGAACATTGGCTCTAGAAAGTAATTGAGAACAGGTCCATTTATCTCTAGTTTGCAAAATTGCTTCAGCAGAAACAACTGAAAACACTCCCAGGGCATTAAAATGTCTAACTAAAGTAGCTCCATAATAAGTGTTGGATGCTCCAATTCTAGGGATAATAGCATCTAAATCGTCTACAATTTCATTATGAAACTTTACTATCGATCTCCCATTTTCGATCGATAAAGAACAATGAGTTGGGTCTAAAACTTCCATGACATGCTTATTTTCAGTGCCAGCTTTTAGTAAAACTTGAGTTGAGTAAAGCGATTCCCCTTTAGATAAAATAGCAATGTTCATTATATTATAATTTCATTGTTGCTAATTTAGTTATTTATCTATTAGGTTTGATTTTTCATTTAATAAAACATCAATTATATTTGACCTATGGCAATTCCATCGGTAGCATTACAAACAACAACTTTACCCAATAAACCGGGCGTGTATCAGTATTATGATAAAGCCGATAAATTATTATACATAGGAAAGGCAAAGAATCTTAAAAAAAGGGTGTCTTCTTATTTCACTAAACAGCATGATTCAGCTAAAACGAGAGTATTAGTAAAAAAAATTGTCACTATAAAGCATATCGTTGTCGATACAGAAACTGATGCTTTATTATTAGAAAATAATCTTATAAAAAAATACCAGCCACGGTATAATATCTTATTGAAAGACGATAAAACCTATCCGTGGATTTGTATTAAAAAGGAACGATATCCTAGAGTTTTTTCTACTCGAAGAATGATTAAAGACGGGTCTGAATACTTTGGACCTTATACAAATAAGAAAACAGTTTATACCTTGTTAGACTTAATTAATGGTCTGTATCCATTACGAAACTGCAATTATGATTTGTCGGATAAAAATATTAAATCGGGTAAATATAAAGTGTGTTTAGAATATCATTTAGCCAATTGTTTGGGTGCTTGTGAAGGGAAACAAACTGAAGAAAGTTATCTTGAAAGTGTTGCGGCAATACGAAATATTTTAAAAGGAAACTTTAAAGAATCTCTTTTAGCATTTAAAAATCAAATGAATAATTTTGCTAAAAATTTGCAATTTGAAGACGCTCAAAAAGTAAAAGAAAAAATGGAGGTATTAATGAATTATCAATCCAAATCAACCATTGTAAATTCAAAAATTAACAATGTTGATGTGTTTTCTATTATTTCAGATGAAGAATATGGATATGTAAACTATCTTCAAATTTCTTTTGGTTCCATAATTCGTTCTCATACATTAGAAATAAAGAAAAAATTAGCGGAAACAGATGTAGAGATTTTACAATTAGCGGTTATAGAGTTAAGAAATCGTTTTCAATCTCATTGTAAAGAAATTTATGTTCCGTTTAAAATAAATGCTGGAGATGACATTAAAATATACATCCCAAAATTAGGTGATAAAAAACACATTCTAGATTTATCTATTCGAAATGCTAAGTACTATAGAATGGAACGTTTTAAACAAATAAGAATAACTGATCCAAATCGTCATGAGAATAGAATTATGACGCAAATGAAAAAGGATTTACGATTATCCCAAGAACCTCGACACATTGAATGTTTCGATAATAGTAATATACAAGGAACCAATCCTGTAGCGGCTTGTGTAGTTTTTAAAAACGGAAAACCAAGTAAAAAAGACTATCGAAAATATAATATTAAAACGGTGGTCGGTCCAGACGATTTTGCTTCTATGGAAGAAGTTGTTTACCGCAGGTATAAAAGATTATTAGATGAAAATCAGCCACTTCCTCAGTTAATCATCATAGATGGAGGAAAGGGTCAATTGTCATCTTCATTAAAAAGTTTAGATAAGCTTAATTTAAGAGGGGAAATAGCAATTATAGGTATTGCAAAACGATTGGAAGAATTGTTTTACCCAGATGATCCAATCCCGTTATATTTAGATAAAAAAACAGAAACTTTAAAAATAATACAACAATTAAGAAATGAAGCGCATCGATTTGGTATTACATTTCACAGGAATAAAAGAAGTAAAGAAGCGTTAAATACAAGTATGGATACTATTGATGGTATTGGTGAAAAAACAGTGATTGAATTATTGAAAAAATTTAAAAGCTTAGAACGTATTAAATCAGCTACTTTTGAAGAATTAACTGAGATTATTGGACCAAGTAAATCAAAAAAAATAAAAGAATTTTTTAAATAAGAAATAAATAAAAAAATACTTAAAGATTTATCTTTAATATCTATTAGACCATAAAGCGAAGGTGAAAAAATTATTATTTATAGCAATTTTATTTATATCTGGTGTTCTTTTTTCGCAAGAAAATCAACAAAAAGAGGATGTGAAAGTAGGCTTGGTGTTAAGTGGCGGTGGTGCCAAAGGAATGGCACATATTGGAGCTTTAAAGGTAATTGAAGAATTAGGAGTTCGAATTGATTACATCGGAGGAACCAGCACAGGAGCTATTGTTGGAGGTTTATATGCTGTAGGTTACTCAGCAGTTCAAATAGACTCCATATTTAAGGAGATAAATTTCTCAGAATTAATTCAAGATGATTTACCAAGAAGCACAAAAACTTTTTTCGAAAAATATGAATCAGAACGCTATGCGTTAACCTTACCTTTTCAAGATTTTAAAATATCATTGCCTTCCTCGATTTCAAAAGGTCAAAACATGTATGATTTGTTTTCAAAACTAACTTTACATGTAAATGATATAGAAGATTTTAATGAGCTTCCTATTCCATTTTTTTGTATTGCAACTAATATTGAATCCGGTAAAGAAACGATCTTAAACCAAGGCTATTTGCCTAGAGCGGTAGCTGCTAGTAGTGCATTGCCAACATTATTTAATCCAGTAAAATTAGGTGATTCCATATTTATTGATGGTGGGATTACAAATAATTACCCAATAGATAGAGTTCGAGCTATGGGAGCAGATATTATTATTGGTATAGATGTCCAAGACTCTTTAAAAACTAGAGAAAATTTAAAATCCGTTATTGAAATTTTAGGGCAAATAAACAATTATGAGACTATTGAGGTGATGAAAGAAAAGCGTAATAAAACAGATATTTATATCCATCCAAATATCAATGATTATACGGTAGTTTCTTTTGATGAAAGAAATGAGATAATTCAAGTAGGCTCAAAGGAAGCAATGCTATTTAAAAATGAATTAATAGCATTAGCAGGCCAACAAAAAAAACACCTAAAAGAAGAAGTCGTTTTTTATCCAAATGATTCTCTGTTTATCAAAGAAGTTCAAATTCAAGGAAATAATCGTTATACCCGTTCCTATATTTTAGGAAAATTAAAATTGATAATACCTTCAAAAACTACGTATAAAAACTTTAGTGAAGGAATTAATAATTTATCAGCAACCGAAAATTTTCGAAAAATTAATTATCGTTTCATTAAAGACGAAAAAGGAAAGCTAATCATAAAACTTGACTTAACCGAAAGTGAAAATAAAACTTCACTTAGATTGGCTTTGCATTATGATGATTTATATAAAACAGCAGCTCTAATAAACTTTACCCGCAAAAGGCTTTTTACAAATAATGATATCACTTCTTTTGATTTCATTGTAGGGGATAATTTAAGATACAATTTCGATTACTTTATTGATAAAGGATACTATTGGAGTATTGGTTTTAATTCAAACTATAATGACTTTAATGAAAATGTATCTATTCATTTTATCAACTCGAATGAAGAGACTCCTGACGACAATACAATTAATAGTTTAAATTTTGAATATGGAGAACTAACCAATCAACTATTCTTACAAACCTTTTTTAAAAGAACCTATTTGTTGGGCATTGGTTTGGAACAAAAATGGAAGGAGTATTTATCTAAAACTATTGGAATTGACGAAAATGATGAACCTAGAACAGTATTTGAGAATACAAACTACCTAAGTACATTTGGTTATTTGACTTTTGATTCATTTGATAATAAATTTTTTCCAACAAAAGGATTCTATTTAAGAGGAGATTTTAATTTTTATTTTTATGCAAATGGGACCAATAAAAATTTCAATGAATTTTCAATAATAAAAGCAAAAATAGGGTATGCAGCAACTATATTAAAAAATTTTTCTGTCCTATTAGAAGGAGCAGGAGGTGTTAAAATAGGAGGTGATGAAACAAAATCATTTGATTTTTTTGTTGGAGGTTATGGTTATAAAGAGAGCAGTAATCTAGTTCCTTTATATGGTTATAAAGATTTAAATTTAAGAGGAAATACCTATTTAAAAGCTACAATTACCATAGATTATAACTTCTATAAAAAAGCACATATTAATATTGCAGCAAATATTGCAAATGTTGGAGATGATTTATTCGAAACGAAGCAGTGGATAGAAAACATAGAACATTCAGGTTATGCGATTGGGCTGGGCTTGGATACTTTTTTAGGGCCTATTGAAGCAAAGTATTCATATGCTCCAGAAATAGAAGAAAGCGCTTGGTATGTGAGTATAGGTTATCGGTTTTAAATACTAAATATTCACAATTCTATTTTTAGTATTTTCTTAATCAAATTACAATTATATTTTTACGATATTTGTAAAATGACTGCTAAATGTTGGAAATATACACTTCTAGATATCAAGTTTCTAAATAAAAGAAATCCAGAATAGGCAAGCTATAATTTTCAATTAATCATTTAAATCATTTAATAAAAAATTATGCCACGTTATCATACACTCGGTAAAATACCACATAAAAGACATACTACTTTTAAAAAGCCAGATGGATCTTTATATCAAGAAGAACTTTTTGGAACTGCAGGATTTGCAGGTATGTCTTCTTTAATATATCATTTGCAACCTCCTACAGTAGTATCTGAAATAAAAAGAGGAGCAGATGTTTCTCCAAAAATAGCCATAGATAAAAATATGAAAGCGCTAAGTTTTAAAGGATTTTCTTTAAAACCAGAACAAGATTATTTAAAAAGCAGAAAAACATTATTTGTTAATAATGAATTGCATATTGGTTTAGCAGCGCCTAAAGAGTTTTCTAAAGATTATTTTTATAGGAATTCTGATGCTGATGAAATGATTTTTATTCATGTAGGTTCAGGAACCCTAAAAACCATGTATGGGAATTTAGATTTTAAATATGGAGATTATTTAATCATTCCTAGAGGAACCACATATCAGTTTACTTTTGATACAGAAGAAAATAGACTCTTATACATTGAGTCTTTTAGCCCAATAGTAACACCAAAACGCTATAGAAATAATTTTGGTCAATTATTGGAAGGTGCTCCGTTTTGTGAACGTGATTTTAGATTGCCAAAAGATTTAAAAACCAATGACGAACAAGGAGAGTTTAAAATTATATCAAAAAAACAAGGTGTAATTTGGGAATACACACATTCAAATCATCCTTTTGATGTAGTTGGTTGGGATGGATTTCATTACCCCTATGCTTTTTCAATTCACGACTTCGAGCCCATAACTGGTCGAATTCATATGCCACCTCCAGTCCATCAAACATGGGAGGCAGCAGGGTTTGTAGTCTGTAGTTTTGTACCAAGAATGTACGATTACCATCCTGAGGCAATTCCGTCTCCTTATCATCATTCTAATATAGATTCAGAGGAGTTATTGTATTATGTCGATGGAGATTTTATGAGTAGAAATAATATAGAAAAAGGACAAATAACCCTACATCCAGGTGGAATACCACATGGGCCACATCCAGGAGCATATGAAAAAAGTATAGGTAAAAAAGAAACAGGAGAATTGGCGGTGATGATTGATCCTTTTAAACCTCTTATGATCACTGAAGAAGCCTTAAAATTAGAAGTAGACGATTATTATAAATCTTGGATTAAGTAAGATATATTAAAGAAAAAAAACAATATTATGAGTGATAAAAAAATTAAATCGGTTGATTACGGTTTAGAAAAAATATTTGAAGGAGCGCAAGATTTCTTACCTTTATTAGGAACAGATTACGTTGAATTTTATGTTGGTAACGCTAAACAATCTGCGCATTTTTATAAAACAGCTTTTGGATTTCAATCCTACGCATACAAAGGGCTTGAAACGGGTTCAAGAGATAGTGTGAGTTATGCTTTAAAGCAAGATAAAATTGTTTTAGTATTAACAACGCCTCTTAATAGTAAATCCCCTATTAATGATCATTTAGTTAAACATGGAGATGGAGTTAAAGTGATTGCTTTGTGGGTAGATGACGCTCGAAAAGCTTACGAAGAAACTACAAGTAGGGGAGCTAAATCTTATATGGAACCCTTTGTGGAAAAAGATGAGTTTGGCGAAGTTGTAAGAGCTGGTATTTATACCTATGGTGAAACGGTTCATATGTTTGTTGAACGTAAAAATTATAAAGGTAATTTTTTACCAGGTTTTGTTCCTTTGAAGTCAGATTATAATCCGGAATCGGTAGGTTTAAAGTACATTGATCATATGGTTGGAAATGTTGGTTGGGGACAAATGAATAAATGGGTTAAATGGTATGAAGATGTTATGGGATTTGTTAACTTTTTGTCTTTTGATGATAAACAAATACATACAGAATACTCTGCTTTAATGAGTAAGGTAATGAGTAATGGTAATGGACGAATAAAATTCCCAATCAATGAGCCAGCAAAAGCTGCAAAAAAGTCTCAAATTGA